>OLOJ01000876.1_pt1 | contig 30357 bp, 24 predicted proteins | sample 1672251 | NCBI WGS metagenome assembly OLOJ01 (sample SAMEA3136664, study PRJEB25190) | human gut metagenome | biome: human gut; feature: human-associated habitat; material: faeces | place: Austria | collected 2013 | reverse complement strand
CGATGAAATGTTCAATAAGAACTGGCCGGCAGACCTTCATCTGATCGGTAAAGATATCATCCGTTTCCATACGATTTACTGGCCGATCTTCCTGATGGCTCTGGATCTGCCTCTGCCAAAACAGGTATTTGGTCATCCGTGGCTGTTACAGGGCGATGGCAAGATGAGTAAATCCAAAGGAAATGTGATCTATGCAGATGATCTGGTAGACTTCTTCGGTGTAGATGCTGTCCGTTATTTCGTTCTGCATGAGATGCCGTTTGAAAACGACGGTGTGATCACCTGGGAGCTGATGGTAGAGAGACTGAACTCTGATCTGGCCAACACCCTGGGTAACCTGGTAAACCGTACCATCTCCATGTCCAACAAATATTTTAACGGTGTGGTAACAAAAACAGGTGTGGAAGAAGACGTAGACGCTGATCTGAAAGCAGTTGTAACAGGAACCAAGGCAAAAGTAGCTGCCAAGATGGAAGACCTGCGTGTGGCAGATTCTATCACAGAGATCTTCAACCTGTTCAAACGCTGCAACAAATACATTGACGAGACCATGCCATGGGCACTGGCAAAAGACGAAGCGAAGAAAGACCGTCTGGCAGAAGTTCTGTACAACCTGGTAGAAAGTATCACCATCGGTGCTTCTCTGCTGGAATCCTTCATGCCGGAAACCACAGAAAAGATCCTGGCTCAGTTAAACGGAGAAAAGAGATCTTACGAAGAACTGGATCAGTTCGGTCTGTATCCGTCAGGAAATAAAGTAACAGACAAACCGGAGATCCTGTTCCAGCGTCTGGATCTGAAAGAAATTCTGGAAAAAGTAGAAGCCATGAAAGCTGCACAGGCAAAACCGGAAGTACCGGAAGAGCCGGTGGTTGATATCGATGCAAAAGAAGAGATCACCTTCGATGATTTCGGAAAAATGCAGTTCCAGGTTGGTGAGATCATCGCCTGCGAAGAAGTGAAAAAATCAAGAAAACTGCTGTGCTCTCAGGTGAAGATCGGCAGCCAGGTAAAACAGATCGTATCCGGTATCAAAGGACACTATACCGCAGAAGAGATGGTAGGAAAGAAAGTCATGGTTCTGGTGAACCTGAAACCTGCAAAACTGGCAGGTGTACTTTCTGAAGGTATGCTGTTATGTGCGGAAGATGCGGACGGCAACCTCTCTTTGATGGTTCCGGAAAAGAAGATGCCTGCAGGCGCAGAGATCTGCTAGAAAGAGTGAACCGACATGATATTTGAAAGTCATGCACATTATGATGATGAGGCTTTTGACGAAGACCGAAAAGAACTGCTGGATGTCCTGCCTGCGCAGGGCATCGGCAGAGTGATCAATGTATGCGCGGAAGTAGAAGGCTGGAACCGTACTCTGGATCTGATGGAACGATATCCATATATCTATGGTGCGGTGGGTGTACATCCGGATGATGTGGGAGCACTGGACGAAGAGAAAATTCGACGGATGCATCAGATCTGCCAGATGGAAAAGACGGTGGCAGTAGGTGAGATCGGTCTGGACTATTACTGGGACAAAGAGAACCACGAGAAACAGATCTACTGGTTTGAGCGGCAGCTGGAAGTGGCGAGAGAAGAAAAACTCCCGTTTATCATTCACAGCCGTGACGCTGCAAAAGATACGCTGGATACGATGAAACGGCTTCACGCCGGGGATATCGGCGGTGTGGTACACTGCTTTTCCTACGGGAAAGAGATGGCACGGGAGTATCTGGATATGGGGCTTTCCCTTGGCATCGGCGGTGTACTGACTTTTAAAAATGCAAGAAAACTGGTGGAAGTCGTAGAATACGCACCGCTGGAATCTCTGCTTTTAGAAACAGACAGCCCGTATCTGGCACCGGTTCCGAACCGCGGAAAGCGAAACTCTTCGCTGAATATTCCGTATGTGGTGGCGAAAATCGCCGAGATCAAGGGCGTATCCCGAGAAGAAGTAGAAGAAATCACCTGGAAGAACAGTTTCCGGGTCTTCGGAAAAGTGAAATAAATTGTTATACAAAAAACAGAAAACGGATACAGAATGGTGAAAAATCATTTCTGTATCCGTTTTTTTGAACAAGATAAAGTGAGAAGGTGGCTGTTTCCAAAATGGAAATATCCACTCCACACGGTAGGTGTGATTCTTTATGCGTTCGTATTGGCTGTCAGCGCTTTTTTTTTCCAGTTTCCTCTCTTATAGAAGAGGGATGTCAGCAGCGCGCCCATACACCAGCATACCAGCAGAGAGATCCAGAGTACCTGATATCTTCCATTTGGAAGTTCCGGGGTTCTGGTGAGGAAAGCAAGACCGTAAGCCAGAGGCACACGGATCACAACGGTGGTGATCATAGAGATCCACATGGGGGTCATGGTGTCACCTGCTCCACGCATGACGCCGGAGAGGGACTGGGTGATGGCCATGGCAAGGTAGCCAACGGCGAGTATCTTCATCATGTTGGCACTGAGAGTTACCAGTTCCGAAGTATCGGTAAAGATTGCCATCAGGTTTTTGCCGAAGACCAGGATCAGAAGAGTGATCACCGCGGAGGTTCCCAGCGCGATGGCGGTTCCCTGACGGGCTCCCTGCTCCACGCGGTCCATACGATGTGCGCCCACATTCTGTCCGGCGTAGGTAGTCATGGCAGTTCCGAAAGAGAAGTTCGGCATCATCGCAAAACCATCCACACGCATGATGATGACATTGGCTGCGATGACCATCTCGCCGAAACTGTTCGTCAGAGACTGTACGATAACCATGGCCATGGAAAAGATGGCCTGGGTGATGCCGGAGGGGAGTCCCAGCCGGATGATCTCCAATGTATATTTCTTTTTCATCTTCAGATGGCGGAATTTGAAATCAAAGATATCTGTCATCCGCAGCAGTTTCCAGAAACAGAGGATAGCGGATACTGCCTGTGCGATGACGGTTGCATAGGCGACACCGGCGACACCCATCTGAAAGCGGGAAACGAAGACGATATCCAGAATAATATTCAGGACAGTTGCCACCAGAAGGTAGATCAGTGCCGAGATGGAATCGCCGAGTCCGCGAAGGATTCCACAGAGGATATTATAATAGGCACTTCCCATGCAGCCAACCATCAGAATGACCAGATAAGAGGTACACCAGTCAATGATGGAATCAGGCGTATGGAGCATCTCCAGAAGCGGCCGTGAGAGGACGGCGCCCAGAAACATAATGATCAGGGAAGAAATTGCGGTCAGTGTGACGCAGTTACCGATCGTCATGGACAGCTCTTCCCGTTGTCTTGCACCAAAATACTGAGATACCATAACGCCGGCACCTACGGAGATTCCTACAAAAAGTACCAGAAGCAGGTTCAGGATCGGGCTGGCGCTTCCTACTGCCGCCAGGGCGTTGTCGCCCACGTATTTTCCGATGACAATACTGTCTACGGTGTTGTAAAGCTGCTGAGCGATATTGCCGATCAGCATGGGGATTGTAAAAATTACAATCTTCTCCCAGGGTTTTCCCACCGTCATATCGGACGGCGCGAAAAGTTCTTTGATGGTCATAAGTGCTATACTCCTTTTTGGTGTAAAATTTTGCCAGATATCGGTATTGTGTAAAACTGGCTCTCTTCATACTCATAGTATAACTCGTTATAAGGTGGAAGACCAAACGTTTTTTGGTAGATATTCAAAAAAATGAATATTGACAAGGAGGCAGGGATTATTGTACAATCAAACCTAATTAAAAGGAGTAACCTATGTTTGGAAATCTGCGTTTGTAGTGTCGTCAGTACGGTGGAGCCATCCGGTACTTCAGGAAAATGGTGAGACTTTTATTGCAGTATTTGATATGCAATAAGAGTTTTTTTATTTTACCGGAAATTGCTATTCTTTGTTCTGTGATTTTTGTAACTATCCGGAAAAATTCAAGGAATACATATAAGGCAAAAGGAGGAGAAAAATATTGGATTTAAGTAATTTATCTATAAAAAAAATACGGGAGCTTATTGTGTTTACAGCACTTCTTGTTGTTGCCCTGTGGAAGTTTGATGTAGTGCTTGATGTGCTGAAAACAATAGGGCAGATTATATTTCCGTTTATACTTGGCGGAGCGATTGTATTTGTGATCAATGTGCCAATGAGTTTTTTGGAAAAGAAAATTTTTGAAAATGTAAAAAAAGAAAATAAGGCAGTGAAAAAACTGGCAAGACCGGTCAGCCTGCTTCTCACGATCGTATTGGTGGTTGGCGTGATCGCACTGGTGATGATTGGCGTGATTCCTCAGCTTACGAAGACAATGGGAAGTTTGATGATAAATATCACAGATTTTATTCCGCAGATTAAAATCTGGATCCGCGATTTTTTTCATGATAACCGGGAAATTATGAAGCTGGTAGACCAGGTGCAGTTTAAACCGGATCAGGCAATCAGGTGGGGAATAAGTCTGCTTGGAAATGGTGCGGGAAACATGATGAATACAACAATGTCAGCGGTGGGATCCGTAGTCAGCGGACTGGCAACCTTTTTCATTGCTTTTTCTTTTGCCTGCTATGTCCTTTTTCAGAAAGAAAAGCTGCATGTACAGATCAGAAAAGTACTTTTTGCTTTTCTTCCAAAACAAAAAGCAGATGCATTTCTTAAAGTCTGTTCTCTGACGTATCGGACATTCGCAAACTTTCTTACAGGCCAGTGTCTGGAAGCTGTGATTCTCGGCTGTATGTTTGTTGTTACGCTGAGCATTTTGAGAATGCCGTATGCACTTTTGATCGGAGTTCTGATTGCATTTACAGCATTGATTCCTATTTTTGGTGCTTTTATCGGGTGTGCCGTAGGAAGTTTTTTAATCTTTATGGTAAGCCCGAAGCAGGCAATTATATTCATAATAGTATTTCTGGTGCTGCAGCAGATTGAGGGAAATCTGATTTATCCTCATGTTGTCGGCGAATCTGTAGGGCTTCCGTCAATCTGGGTGCTGGCGGCAGTTACGATCGGTGGAAATCTTATGGGAATTGTAGGTATGCTTGTTTTTATTCCGCTGCTGTCAGTGGTCTATACTATTTTTCGGAAAGTTGTGTATCAGCGCCTGAAAAAACGACATATTAAACAGGTGACAGCGACAGATATAGAGGAATATACAGAAAAACAAACTGCCAGCATAGAGAAATAAATTTGGATCTTTTTCAACGGACGGGCGTGACATCGACTTATTAAGGAAGGCAATGGGTGATGTTGACGAAAAAGTCCGTATGCAGATAAAACAGGACAAGAAAATGGAAAAACAGAGGGAGATAATCACAGCGCCTGGCTGTGATTATCTCCCTCTGTTTTTTCTTGTGGAGCCGGAATGAATGATCATATAGCAAAGCCGATTCATGTGGATGAACCGCTGCTGATATCAAAGAAAAATTGTAACTATTCAGTAGCCACTGTGAAGGTACTGAACAGTTACGAAAAATTTCAAACAAAAAGACGAGTAAACTTTTTTACCGGTTTCGAAAAAATATCCCAAAGTTTTCTTTCCCCATATATTATGTAAGTAAACTTTTGTTTATTATGCAGAGGTGCTATATTTTTTTTATGGTCTTGATGTGCCCTCTTCGTTTGTGTATAGTCTGCATTATAAAACAGAAGAGCAAGGAGAAAGAATATGAGACTGGCAGCGATCGGTGATAACTGTGTGGATTTTTACGAAAAGCAGGGCTGGGCATATCCCGGAGGAAATGCGGTGAACGTGGCTGTCTACGGGCGACAGTTGGGTATGGATGCAGCATATCTGGGCTGGATCGGCACAGACAATTTTGGTGATATGATGCAGGAAAAACTGAAAGAACAAGATGTGGAAACTGTTCGCATGCAGAGAAAACAGGGGAAAACTGCTATTACATACATTGAACTTCTGGATGGAGACAGAAAATTCGGAGAAGATTTTCTGAATGTTTTGGAAGGATTTCAGTTGTCTGACGGGGATTTACAATATCTGGCCGGATTTGACTGTGTGCATATGGCGGTTTGGGGGCAATGCGATTCGTGCCTTGGTAAATTGCCGCAGGAAGTAAAAATTTCCTATGATTTTTCGAATCGATACGGAGAAGAAAAGATAGAAAGATTAGCTCCCTATATTGATTATGTGTTTTTCTCTTGTGAAAAAGATGATGCTTTTACGAGAGATCTTCTGAAGCGTGTAAAGGAACAGGGAGCAGGTCTGGTTATCGCCACATTGGGAGAAAATGGCAGTGTAGCCTACGATGGAAAAGAATTTGTTGTAAGCGGTATTGTGAAGGCAGATGTAGTGGATACCCTTGGAGCGGGAGATTCTTACATTGCCGGATTTTTAAACAAAGCACTGGAAGGTGAACCGTTAAAAAGGTGTATGGAGGCAGGAGCTAAGAAGGCAGCTCTTACAATCAGCCATTTTGGAGCCTGGTAGAACACGGATAACTATAAAAAAAGAGAAAGGAAGAGGGACATGTTAAAATTAAACAAGGAAGAAGTGCATTTTTTAGTAACAGCAGAGATGAAAAAAGAGGTCGCAGATTTTTTGGAAGCAGTAGATGCCAAGATAGCACCTGTACTGGAATATATAAAAGAAAACCAGGTTGAACGCGTTTGCTTTATTGGATGTGGAAGTTCCAGCGCTGCCGGAAGCACAGCAAAATATCTGGCGGATAAATATACAACTCTGACTGTGAATGCATATACGGGATGGGAATTCGTTGATTCCATGCCTGTATATGGAGACAGAAAAACACTGGCAGTTTTTATTTCCCAGTCCGGAACTACAGAAGAAATTGTAGAAGGTCTGAGAAAAGCCAGAAATCAGGGATTTATGACAGTTGGAGTGTGCAACGAGAGAGAAGATAACCCGTTGGGAATGGAAGCAGATTATGTGGTGGATTACCATGCAGAGGCTATGTGGGAATGCCAGCTTGTTGCGCTGTATACCCTGATAGCCCGTATGGCTTTGGAACGTGGAGAAAGTACAGAGATTATGGAGAAGATTCTGTCTGATATGAAACGTTTGCCGGAAGTGCTTGGACATCATATCGAGAACTTTGAGGCAAAAGCCATGGAAATGACAAAACCGCTTCGTAACCTGAAAGGATTCTACACCGTATCCGCCAGCTCCATGGTGCCTCTTGCTTATAAAGAAGGTGTTATTACCGGAATGGAATTTCTCTGGTCTCATGGTGCGGTGATACAGGCGGGAGAATTCCGTCATGGACCTCTGGAGATTGTAGAATCCGGTGTTCCGTTTTTGTTTTTGGTTCCTACAGATTCCTCCAGAGTGATTACACAGAGAGCGCTTAAGTTTGTTGAGAAGTGGAAGGGGACAGTAATTGTTCTGGATTATGCAGACTTTGCTATGGGACTTCATGATGATCTGGCACCGTTCGTTATGTTTGTACCGCTGGAATGGTTCTGCTATTATTTTTCGATAGTAAGAGATCATAATCCGGATGATCGCAGATATTATGGGGTTGTTGAATATTGACCAGGTAAATAAATTTACTAAAGACGAAAGAAAATGGACTGTTTTGTGATAAAACAGTCCATTTTCTTTATGTAAATTTACTAAATAACAGGTATGATAAATTATATAAAAGTGATAAAAATATGTATTATACACAAAAAAACAGAAGAATAACCAATTATATTGTTGACAAATCCTATTATTTCAAGTAATGTGATGGTATAAGGAATGAAAATAAATTTACTAAACAAAAAAGAAATATTAACTAAATTACATCGGAGGTAAATGTACAGTCAGACGATGTGTGTGAAGTTAATCAAGAGGTGGGAATATGGCTACAATACGAGATGTCGCCCGGAGAGCCGGGGTATCTGCAGCATCTGTATCCAGAGTTCTGAAAAATGACACTACCTTTTCTGTATCTCAGAAGACAAGGGAAAGGATTCTGGAGGCGGCAGGCGAACTGGGATACAACAAATGTTTTGAATACTCAGCCATTCAAGGTACAAGAGGAACCATAGGAGTTATGCTTTTGTATGGCGAGGAAGAAGAAGTGGAAGATAAATTTTATCAGATTATTCGCGTGAATATAAAGATGGAACTTGAAAAAAACGGATTTAAAGTAAAAGAGGTCTTTGAATCTATGCTGGATGCCAACGCATCGAAGATATCCGATTATCAGGGTTTGATCTTTGTAGGATATTCCACACTCTGGTATCAAAAGAAGGTGTTCAGACAGGCTGTTCTGGATTCCGGATTGCCGGTGGTATGTGCGGACTTTCACCTGAAAGATGGATCGCTTACAGCTGATTGCGTGATAAACGATTTCAAACAGGCAGTAAAGAAAGTTATAAATATTTTCCTAAAAAAAGGATTTGATTCTATCGGATATATGGGGACATACGGGCTGGAAGCGAATGGTAAGATTCACAGAGATGAACGTTTTCTTTATTTCCGGCAGATTATGAAAAGTCTTGGAAAGTATGATGAGAAAAATATCTACCTGTGTCCATCCAATCACACACAGTTTGGATATGAGCTGGGAAAAGAAATTATCCGAAAAGGAAGGCTTCCACGAGCGGTATTTGTGGAAAACGATACCATGGCCATCGGTTTTCTGAAAGCTTTGAAAGAAGAGAAAATTTCTGTTCCGGGTGATGTGGCGATTGTCGGGTGTAACGATGATCAGGTGGCATCCTTTGTAACTCCTGGGCTTTCCACTGTGAAGTTACATAATGACCTGGTCGGAATGATGGCAGCAAAGACATTGATGGAATGTCTTTACACGAAAAGAGAACAAGGTTTAAAAATCATTGTACCAAATCAGTTGATTCTCAGGGAAAGTTGCCCTGAATAAAAGTAGAAAGGGGAAAGATATGGAATACGTATACAAACACATGGATTGGAGTAACGTAGAGATCCTTGGAAGAAATCGTCTTCCGGTCAGACCGTTTTATTGTGGTTATCCGAATAAGGAATCGGCAAGACAGGGAAGAAGAGAAGAATGTTCCAATTACCGTCTGTTGAACGGACAGTGGAAATTTGCTTATTATGAGTCACCGTTTTATGTTCCTGACACATGTATGGAGAAAGCATATGACGATCGGGAGTTTGGCATGATGCCGGTTCCCGGACACTGGCAGCTGAATGGTTATGATTATCCACATTATAATGATGCGATAGCATTGTTCCCGATTCTGGATGACCCGGGCATACAGGCAGACAATCCTACGGGTGTTTACCGGTACACTTTCCAGGAGGAGAAACAAAAAGACAGGGAATATATCCTGAGGTTTGACGGGGTTGAAAGTGCTTATCACGTATGGCTCAACGGTACATTCATAGGATACAGCCAGGGGCCTCGTAACACAGCTGAATTTGATGTGACAGAAGCATTACAGGATGGGGAAAACGTGCTGGCGGTGATCGTCTACAAATTCAGTGATGGCAGTTATCTGGAAAATCAGGATATGTGGTGGTTTGCCGGAATTATCAGAGATGTATCTCTGATCCGGAGACCGAAACATCATATGCTGGACTGGCGGATCGTATCTGATCTGGTTATGGAACAGAATGAGACAACCGGAAAGATTTGCCTGGATGCAGTGTTTGAAAATCATACGGAGGATGAGACGGCGCTTACTGTTGAGATGGAAGTAATGGACGGCGAACAGGTCATCTTCAGTGAAAGCCGTGAGATAAGTGGTAAAAAAGGCGAGACAGAATATGTGACAGAGGTAATTCTGGAGAATATAAAACCCTGGTCAGCAGAATACCCTGAGTTATATCGGGTGATCCTTACCCTGAAGAAACAGGGAGAAGTTCTGGAATCCTATGGAGAGTGGACAGGATTCAGAAATATTTGTGTAAAAGACGGATTATTCCTGGTAAATGGAAAGGCTATCAAATTAAAAGGAGTAAACCGACATGACTGGAATGAAAATACAGGACGATGCATTACAAAAGAGGATATGCTGGCTGATCTGTATCTGATGAAACAGAACAATATCAATGCAGTACGAACCTCGCATTACCCGCCACATCCTGATTTTCTGGATATGTGTGACCGTCTTGGACTTTATGTGATGGAGGAAGCTGATCTGGAGTGTAACCAGATGGCTTATACCAAAAACATGAATAAGATCAGTGATGATACGATCTGGGAAAAAAGCTATGTGGATCGTGCGGAACGTATGGTAAGAAGGGATAAGAACCATCCAAGTATTCTGTTCTGGTCACTGGGAAATGAATCAGGATTCGGAAGCAGCTTTGTAGCCAGCGGAAGATTTATAAAAGAGTATGATCCAACCAGACTGGTTCATTACGAGGAAGACAGGGATGCTTCTATAGCTGATGTGTACAGTACCATGTATACCAGACATAAGGCGTTGGAGATCCTGGGAAGAGACACTGCAAAGAAGAAACCTCATGTAGTATGCGAGTACGCACATGCAATGGGAAATGGCCCGGGAGGATTAAAAGAATACTGGGAAATATTTGAACGATATCCAAGACTGCAGGGCGGTTTTATCTGGGAGTGGGTTGATCACGGTATTAAAAAATATGACAGCAACGGTAAAGCTTACTATACATATGGCGGAGATTACGGGGATTATCCAAACAGTGGGGCATTTTGTTGTGATGGACTGATCCAGGCAGACAGAAGGCCGACGCCAGGTATTTTACAGGTGAAAAAAGTAATGGAGCCGGTAACATTTATCGATTTTGATAAAACCACAGGTGAAATTACAGTTTGTAATAAATATGATTTTACTGACCTGTCTCATCTTGAAGGTACATTCAAAGTTCATACACTGCAGGGAATTCTGCTGGAAGGTAAGGTGGATCTGAGTGAGGTAGCACCACATGGATGCAAACGCATCACGGTATATGATTCTGCAGAGTCAGGAGCATGGTGCGATGAACAGGATATATGGCTGACGATCACAGTATGTTACAAAGAAAAACAGATCTGGTCTGAGGAAGCTCATCATGAGGTTGCGTTCCATCAGGAATGTCTCAATAAAGCAGTTCGGAAGACAGTGAAAGAGCCGGCAGATAACGGAAGCTCCGGAGAACTGCATATGGTGGAGAAAGCAGGAATTATTTATGTGGAAGGCCAGAATTTTACTGCCGAGTTTGACCGGGTTCATGGATATTTAAGTGGTTATACATTGAATGGCGAACGGTTAATCTGCAAAGGACTGGGGCTGAACTTCTGGAGAGCACCTGTTGACAATGACAAGAATGTGGCTGAAATCTGGGAAAAAGCGATGCTGAAAGCCATGACAAACCTTGTTGAAAAGGTGACAGTAGAGGAGAAGGAACAGGAAGTGGTTATCTCCGTTTCACAGATCTATGCACCGATAACGGTTGACTGGAAAATCATTGTGAAGGCTGAATATCACATTCAGGCAGATGGTCTTATAACCATGAGTTATCACGGAGTGCCAACCGGTGTGCAGCTTCCGGAGAGTTTTCCGCGGATCGGTATGCGGTTTGTGCTGGATAAAGCCTGTGAACAGGCAGTCTGGTACGGAAGAGGACCTCTGGAAACGTATCCGGACTGTAAAGAAGGCAACGCGATAGGCTGCTGGGAGAAGAACGTGGAAGATTTCTATTTCCCTTATGTACTGCCTCAGGAGACAGGTAATCATGAGGATACTCGCTGGGCTGCGTTTGTGACAGAGGCGGGTAATGGAATCTGTATCGCATCGGATAAAGAATTCTCTTTTGGAGCATTACATTATACACAGGAAAACCTGACACAGGCGACACATACAAATGAACTTCACAGAACGGAAAATATCCAATTATCTGTTGATTATGCACAGCATGGTCTGGGAAGTGCAAGCTGGGGTGCCGAGTGTCTGGAAAAAGATAAACTGTATCCGGAACCGTTTACATTTACCTGGAAGATTTTCGGAACCGGGAAGGAATCGCTGGCAGAGCGGGCCGAGCAATACAGAAGAAAGTAAGAAAGGAAGGGAAAAGATGGAAGGAGACAATGAAAGAAGAAGGAATTTTGTTAACAAAAAAACAGCACCGTACATATTTTTGCTGCCAATGATACTTCTGTTTGGAGTATTCATGGTATATCCGGTAATTAAATCCCTGGCACTGAGTTTTTATGATTTTGAAGGTGGAGATTATCTGTTCTGTGGCATTAATAATTACGTGACCATGTGCAAGGATCCTGTATTTTGGAAATCCCTGGGAAATACATTTATCTATCTGGCGATCCAGGTGCCGGTTATGGTGATACTTTCCCTGATACTGGGAGTTCTGGTAGAAGAAAGTTTTCTGAGATTCAGAACCTGTTACCGCGTCAGTGTGTTTTTACCGTCCGTTACAGCCTTGGTTGCGTATGCGATGATTTTTAAGCTGCTGTTTAATACGGATTTCGGTCTGGTAAACCATATTCTCAGAACTTTTGGTTTGGGTGGCGTAGACTGGCTGAATACTGTATGGGGCGCAAGAGCAGTTGTCATTATGGGTATCACCTGGAGATGGACCGGATATAACACGATCATTATGATTGCCGGTCTGAAGGGAATCCCCATGGAACTGTATGAGTCAGCAGATATAGATGGGGCATCTTTCCTGCAGAGATTCTTCCGAATCACAATCCCTATGGTAAAATCCATTATTCTCTTTGTGAGTATCACATCCACCATAGGAACTCTGCAGCTGTTCGATGAATCCTTTGTACTGACAAAAGGAGGACCTGACAATGCCACGATAACTATTGGACACTATCTGTACAATACCGGATTCTCCTATTACAAATTCGGATATGCGGCGGCACTCAGTTATGCGTTGGTGCTTATCATAGGCATACTGTCCTTTGTGCAGTTTAAAGCTACAAATGGAGGTGACAATTAGTGAAAACAACAGGAAAGAAAATAAACGGACGTAAAGTTTTTACCTATGTGTTCCTGACCATTGCGGCACTGATTTCCCTGTTTCCCTTCTACTTCATGTTTGTGTCTGCAACAAACACGAATGCGGAAATTTTGAGTGCAACACCTAAGTTGATTTTTGGCTCTCATCTGGTAGAAAATTTTAAAAATCTGAACAAAAAGATGGATATCCTGCGGATACTTATGAATTCTACCATTATGACAGTGACCTATACTGCACTCTCTATCATACTGCACTCCATGGCAGGATATGCTCTGGCGAAATTTGAATTCAAAGGAAAGGGCTTACTGTTCAGTCTGATCATGGTAACTATGATGATTCCGTCTCAGGTTATGTATGTGCCACTGTTCACACTGATGAACAATATTGGATGGGCAGATACGTACCAGGCAGTGGTATTGCCCGGACTTGCAGGTGCTTTTGGTATTTTCCTGATGAGACAGAATATGTTAGCATTCCCAACATCTTTGATCGAGGCAGCCAGAATCGATGGGTGTGGTGAAATCGGCATTTTCCTGAAGGTGGTTCTTCCATCTCAGAAGCCGGCGATTGGTGCTCTCGGAATTTACATGTTTATGAGCATGTGGAATAACTTTATGTGGCCGTTGATTATTCTCAGTACAAAATCTATGTATAACTTCCCGGTAGCTCTGGCTATGCTGGATGGTGTGGCATGGAGAAAAGACTATGGCGTGGTTATGCTGGCGACAGTTTGTGCGGTTCTGCCTATCATGCTCATCTTCTTGATATTCCAGAAACAGTTTGTGGCAGGTGTCATGGGTGGAGCAGTAAAGGAATAATGTAGTTGATTCTGAAAAAAATATTTAGGAGGATATAAATATGATGAAGAAACGAGTAGTAGCATTGACAACAGCAGCGGTGATGGCATTGTCTATGACTGCATGTGGCGGAGGCGGCGGAGCTGATACAACAGCTTCCGGAGACAAAGAAGGCGGACTGTCCGGTGAGATCACAGTCTGGAGCTGGGACGTGGCACTGGCGCATCTTGAGGAATGGGCAGAGAAGTTCCAGGAAGAGAACCCGGATGTAACCTTTAATTTTGAGGAAATGGGTGTGGATCAGGTATACCAGAAAATGACTACCTGCCTGCAGTCCGGCATCGGCCTTCCGGATATTGTTTCTATTGAAGGTGAACAGATGGCAAAGTTCGGAGAGAAATTCCCCGGAAAATTTGAAGATTTTACAGATATGATCAATCCGGATGACTATTTCCCGATTAAAATCTCAGAGTGTACGGTTGACGGGAAGATCATTGCGTATCCATGGGATTCCGGCCCGTGTGGTATGTTCTACAGAAGCGACCTGTTTGAAGAAGCAGGAATCAAGGCAGAAGATATCGTGACCTGGGATGATTTTATCGAGGCAGGAAAAGTATTAAAAGAGAAAACAGGTGTTAATATGCTTTGTATGGCAGAATCCAGAAATGATACAACCTACAGACTTCTCATGATGGAAGGCGGCGGTTTCTACTTTGACAAGGACGGAAATACTCAGGTAGATTCAGATGTTTCTATTCAGGCAATGGAAACCTGTAAGAAAATGTATGATGCAGGTATCACATTCAATAATTCATCCTGGGATGATATGGTAGCAGGCATGGGCGCAGATAAGTTTGCATGTATTGCAGATGCTGTGTGGATGGTAGGATCTATTAAGGAAGCAGCTCCTGATCAGAGCGGCAAGTGGGCTGTTATGGAACTTCCGAGATTCCAGGCAGATAAAGAAGCTCAGGGAGCATCCAATGGTGGTTCTGTTCTGGCGGTTCCTTCAGCCAGTAAAAGTACAGAGGCTTCCAAGGCATTTGTGAAGTTTGTTATGGAAAATGTTGATGCCAATGTGGAAGGATTCCAGAATTACGGACTGTATCCGTCTTATCTGAAAGCTCTTGAGTCTGACGTATTTAAAGAGGGGGATGAGTTCTTTGGCGGACAGCAGATCTTTGACCTGTTTACAGAAGTCGGAAAGACGGTTCCACAGGTAAATTATACCTCTAACTTTGCAGAAGCACTGGAAATGTCCAAAAACTCTATGGCGAATATACTGTTGAATGATGAGGATCCTGCAGAGGTTCTCAAAGCGGAACAGGAGGAAATGAAAGCCAAATTCGGCAAATAGAAGCGTAGTCATATTTATAAACAAAGCATAATAAAACGGGTGTCTGAAGTATATTCAAACACCCGTTTTAAAAAGGATGGAGGTTTCTGTGTACGGAAAAAAAGTTATAAAACGAGATATTTATCAAATCATTATTCCGATGATACTGGAAAACATACTTCAGATTTCGGCAAACCTGGTAATCACGGCAATGGTTGGACGGTTGCTTGCAAATGACATTTCCGCACAGGGGATCTGTATCCGGATTACGGATACGTTATGGTGTTTTTATAAGGGAGTGGCAATCGGGGCTACAGTTTTGATCGCCCGGGCATACGGTGCGGGCAGACATCAGGACTGCAGGAAGATTGCGGAGCAGACCATACTTACGGAAATGATCATTGTGTTTATTTTCCAGGTGGTGTTATACTTTAAGGCACCGCTTTTTCTTGGATTCTTTTCAAAGGATCCCCAGATCCTCTCTCTGGCAGAGGGGTATATGAAGACCATTATATTCGAATTCCCGTTTGTGGTGATCACGACGGTGGTTACAGCCTCTTTCCAGGGATACGGCAATACAAAGATTCCTATGTATATTGCGGTTCTTATGAATGTGGTCAATATTGTCTGTGGTTATTGTTTTATCTTTGGTGCTTTCGGTATTCCGGGCATGGGAATAAAAGGTGCGGCTACCGCTCTTTTGACGGCACAGGCAGTTGGTGCAGGTACAGGACTGTACCTTTTATATAAAAAGAAGGGTGGACTGTTTCGAAAAGTACCATCTGAGCATAGATTTTTCAGTTTTGATAAAAAATGTATCTACGAAATTTATACTACAGGAATTCCGGCAGCATTGGAAACCGTATTCTGGCAGGTTTCTGCTATCATTTTGAGTAAAGTGATACTATTTTACGGAAACCAGGCATTTGCCGCATATCAGCTGGGTATACAGGCAGAGGAAATTACGGAGATGCCGGCCATTGGTTTTAGTACGGCATCCACTACACTGGCAGCCAGGGCAATTGGTATGCAGGATGAGGAACTGCGAAAAGTTTACTTTAAAGAACAACTGAAAGTGGGAGTATTTATCAGCTCGATAACTTCGGTGCTGCTGATTTTCCTCCCGCGGTTCTTTATGACTCTGATGACGGACAAACCTGAATTACAGGCCATAGGTGTTGTATATGTGTTTGTTATGGGATTTATCCAGATACCTCAGAATTTGTCCAGGATCTACAATGGAACCATCAGAGCTATGGGGTATAAGAATGCTCCTATGCTGGTGGCGGGATTTGGCATATGGATCGTAAGGATTCCTCTGTGTATGCTGGCTGCTTATGTGTTAAGGCTGCCTTTGACAATAATCTGGATTATTATTGCGATGGATCAGGTGTCCAGATTCCTGCTCAGTGTAGGATTGTATTATCGGATCAACAAAAAGCGTGAGCAGACGATGAACGCGGTATAGAACGGAAAAAAGGAGTAAGAATACATATGAACAGAGAATTTTTATATGAATTACTGGAAACAGCATCAGTTTCCGGCTTTGAGGAAGAGATTCAGAGAAAAGTTATAAAGTATGCAAGAGGATTTGCGGATGAGATCTAAACGGATGAAATTGCCGATGTGGTAAGTATTGTAAATCCGGATGCAGAGATCAAGGTTGTGCTGTCGGCACATATGGATGAGATTGGTCTCATGGTATCGCATATTACGGAGAAAGGAATGCTCCACGTATCCAAGGCGGGTGGTATTTATCCGGGAACTTATCTTGGACAGAAAGTCAGAATCATGCATGAGGGAAATGTGGTTTACGGCGCAGTCCGAAACCATGGCTCTCTGAATAAGAAAGAGTTGGAAATTACAGATATCATCATCGATATCGGTGCTGTTTCAAGGGAAGATGCCATGGCTCATGTGGCCTGTGGTGATCCGGTGAGCTTTGACACGGATTACAGAGAACTTTTAAATGACAGACTTTGTGCAAGAGGCCTTGATGACCGTCTGGGAGGATATATTATCCTGGAGGCTGCGAAAAAGGCCAAGGAAAGGGAGTGCACATGTGGAATTTATGCGGCAACTACTGTAGGGGAAGAACTGACAAAGCACGGAGCTGCCTGGTGTGCATCCCGAATCGCTCCGACTCTGGCTATTGTGCTTGATGTTACATATACCAGCGATTATGAGGGAACAAGAGCCATTGAAAACGGAGAAATCCTTCTGGGAGGCGGACCTGTTTTTCTCCATAATTCTTTCAGTCATAAAATGGTAGTGGAGCGACTCGAAAAAGCTGCCCGGAATATACATATAAAATATCAGTGGGAGAACGGATGTGGAAGAACCTGTACGGACGCAGATGCTATTCATATGGCAGGCAGGGGGATACCTACAACAGTTATGTCCATACCTCTTCGCTATATGCATAATCCGGCAGAAGTGTGCAGTATGGAGGATGTGCAGGGATGTATTGACGTGCTTGCGGAATTTTTATGTGGAATCGGGTCTGATATTTGTCTGAAACCTCTGGAAGGATAAGGTGATTCATGAAAAAATATATGGCGATTGCCGGATTGGTATTAGTTACTGTTATCTGGGGAGGCGGATTTGTGGCCAGTGACATGGCTCTTGACAGTCTGTCGCCTTTTCAGATCATGACCATTCGTTTTCTGTTGGCTTCCGTGCTTATGGGTGGGATAAGTATCCGGAATCTTAAAGGAATAAAAAAAGAGGAAGTAACTGCAGGAGTTTTTATGGGCGCAGCTCTTTTTATTGGGTTTTCTCTTCAGATCATAGGACTGCAATATACGACTCCGTCAAAGAATGCGTTCCTCACAGCTACAAATGTGGTGATTGTTCCTTTTATTGCTTTTCTGATCTGCCGGAAAAAAGTAGGATTCAGAGGTATAATAGGAGCAGTGCTGGCCATCGTGGGGGTGGGACTTTTGTCCCTGGATAAAGATCTGTCTCTGGGACTGGGTGACGGACTGACCCTTATATGTGCAGTGGGCTTTGCTTTTCAGATTTTTCTGACAAGCATCTTTGTGAAGAAGTACAGGGCATCTGTGTTGAACTTTATTCAGATGTGTACGGCAGGTATTTTATCATTGATATTCATGATTGCCTCCGGGCAGGTGCATTTTCAGGTTACTGCAAAAGGATGGTGGAGTGTTCTCTATCTCGGCATTATCAGCACAACGGTCTGCTATCTTCTTCAGACAGCATGCCAGAAGTATGTGGATGAGACAAAGGCGGCAATCATTCTGTCTATGGAGTCTGTCTTCGGAACCTTGTTCTCGGTGATGATTCTTCATGAAAGTATTACATTGCGCATGATATTGGGATGTATCATTATTCTGGCGGCGGTTATTCTGGCGAATTCAGCCACGGAGGAGACAACGGCATAAGGACAGCGTCGTGTAACTGTTCAGTACCTTCACAGTTACGAGCCAAAATGCATAAAAAATCACCTTCGGTGATGGCATTTTGGCTTGTATGTCTCGGGATTTTGACATATTCATGTCAAAACACCTCGCGGGACAGTGGCTACTGAACAGTTACAGCGTCGTAACAATTCGTTGCGTGGTTGGGGGCAATATGGTAAGATAACCATGAAATGCACTGACATAGCTGATGCGATTCGAAAAATATTGAAAAGTATCATGCAGAGAGGGATTTAAGATGGCTACAATAAAAGATATCGCAGAGCGTACCGGCTTTTCCGCAGCGACGGTCTCCAGAGTTTTGAACCATGATGAGACGTTGAATGTGCAGGATGAGACCAGAATGAAAATATTTGATACTGCCAGGGAACTTCAGTATCAGGCAAAGGAAAGAAAAAGCAGGAAGCGTCACCTGACGGTTGGAGTTTATTATTCCTATTCCAGAGAGGAGGAGCTGAGAGATACTTATTATCTGACAGTCCGTCTGGCGGTAGAAAAAAAACTAGAGGCAGAGAATATGGAACGCTGTCAGATCCAGAATCTGGAGGAGCTGAAGAATCTTGGAGGACTCGATGGCCTTTTGTGCCTTGGAACGTTCAGTAAGAGCATGGTAAGGCAGATAGAAGCCTTCAAAAAGCCTACAGTATTTCTGGATGCTATGCCAAAAGGAGATCAGTTTGATTGCGTAGTCAACGATCTGGAAAGTTCTGTGGAAGCGGTGATGGATTATCTGACAGGACTGGGACATAAAAAGATAGCATTTATTGGCGGCTATGAAGTCGACAAGGATGGCGAGGAAGTGCATGATGAACGAATGGTAACTTACAAAAAATATATGGAGCGAATCGGTGAGTTCTCTCCGGCACTTGTGCGGGTGGGTAACTTCACGCCGGAGGACGGTTATGTGCTGTGCAGGGAAATCCTGGAAGAGAAGGAGAAACCCACAGCAATATTTGCAAACAACGACTCTCTGGCAGTGGGCTGTTATCGGGCAGTCAGTGAAAAGGGACTCCGGATTCCGGAGGATGTGAGTATTGTGGGATATAATGATATAGCGGTGGCAAACTATCTGGTTCCGCCGCTGACTACAGTGCGCCTGCATATGGAATTATTGGGTGAGGAGGCGGTTCGCCTTCTTCGTGAACGCATCACATCCTCCAGGGAGATAGGGTTAAAAGTGATCGTACCTGCGAAGCTTATTGTACGTGGCAGCGCAGATAGGGTAAAATAAAAAGATTTTAAGAAATGTTTGATTTAATTCAAACATTTCTTTTTGAATTTAAAAAAAGAATATATAATCAAAAACAATATTGTCTAGCGAAGAATGTGATTACCGGATAAACTACTCAAAAAAGGAGGAAGAATATATGAAACGGAAACAGGTAATTGCATTCGTCAGTGCAGCGGCATTGGCTGTGACATCGCTGGCAGGATGCGGGAAAACAGAAGAAAAGACGGAGAAAACGACAGTAAGTGAGGCAGAAGAAACAGCCAAAGAAGACCTGCCACTGTCAAAATATCCGGAAACAGTAACTGTCCATCTTGGCGGCTCTATGAATCCAAATGCGAAGCTTGAGGACGGAAAGACTTATGATGATAATGTATACCTGGATTTATTAAAGGAAGACCTTAATATTGATGTTGAATATGACTGGGTTACATCATCTTCTGATTATGATGAAAAAATGAATCTGTGTATCGGAAGTAATACAGTTCCGGAACTGATGAATGTGAACGCAACACAGTACAGAGCACTTCTGAAATATGACATGATTCAGCCGTTGGACGAGTATTATGAGGATTATGCATCGGATACCCTGAAAGGCTATGTGGAATCCGGCGGTGAGGAACTGAGAAAATGTATCACCAATGACAAGGGAGAGATGATGGCGATTCCGGCTCCCAGTATGATGGTGGGAGAAATGAACGAAATGTGGATCCGTCAGGACTGGCTGGAAAACCTCGGACTGGAAGTTCCGAGAACATGGGATGAGCTGGCAGCAGTGGCAGAAGCATTCGTAACCCAGGATCCGGATGGCAACGGAGAAGATGATACCATCGGAATTCTCGGACCTGGTAATTCCAATCATATCAATGATATTGGAGACAATCAGTTTGGTCTGGATCCGCTGTTTTGTAGTTTCCAGTCTTATCCACAGTACTGGCTGCAGGATGAAGATGGAAACGTAGAGTATGGTTCCATCCAGCCGGAGACCAGAGAAGCACTGGAAAAAATCCAGGAATTATATACAAATAAACTGATCGATCCGGAAATGCTTGTCAGAAGTGACTGTCAGGAACCTGTCCTGGCCGGAAAGGTCGGAATCTTCTTCGGACCGTGGTGGAGTGGTTACACTGTTTCGGATGCTACACTGGCAGGAGAGGCAGACTGGCGGGCATACTTCACACCATTGTCTGAGGATGGAAATTATTATACTCATATGCCGGATCCTACAAGCAAATATGTAGTGGCAAGCAAAGACTGTAAGAATCCGGAGGCTGCCTTTAAGATCGTTAACTATCTGATCAAATACGAGAGAGATTGGATAGAACAGGGCCTTAATACCAAGACAAGCAGTACAGATTTTTATCCGTTGTGGAACGGTTATGACAATGCTGATGAGATCGAGGTATCTACAGAGACTCTGGAAAAATATCTTGCAGGAGAAATTACAATGGATGATGTTGATTTCTCACAGCATAAACTGTTAAAGAATGATATGGAAGCAGTTACGGAGCTGAAAAAAGAACCATATGATGATTTCAGTCTGGATAAATGGAATATGGACAGTGATCTTGCAAAATCCAATCTTCCGAGACTGGTATCACTCCTGGTCGGAGGCGCTCCGCTCGTACACGATACATATGTGCCTGTTTATAATGCCTTCAGCGGTCAGACAGAAACTATGGAAACAAAGTGGGCAAATCTGAAAAAGATGGAAGAAGAAACATTTGCAAAAATCATTATGGGAAAAGCAGATATCAGTGAATTCGATACCTTTGTTGAGAACTGGAAGAAGCAGGGCGGTGACCAGATTCTCAAAGAGATCAACGAAGAATTAGGAAACTAAAGAGGCAGCGGCTGATGAATATCATCAGCCGCTGGTGCTATAATATGAACTGCCACTTCCCGGCGGTGAAAGGATAAGGTGAATAGGATGAAGAAGGTATTATACGAAGAATTACTTCCGGAAGAATGTGTACAGAGAATAAAGGAGATGCCGGTTGCTTATCTGCCGCTTGGTACACTGGAGTGGCATGGTCCGCACATGCCTCTTGGAGCTGACGGAATTCAGTCAAAAGAACTGTTTGTCCGGGTAGCAGAAAAAGTTGGCGGTGTGGTGCTTCCCATACTGTTTATGGGACCTGACCGTGTATTCCATGACGGTGATAAAGCGTTTTATGGGATGGATATTAACACGGAAGGTGCACTGAATACCTATCATGTCCAGCAGATGAAAGGCAGCGCTTACTGGCTGGAGAAGGGATTGTTCCAGGACTATCTGCGCAGTATTTTCGCTCAGCTTTCCAGAGCCGGGATCCGCATTGTTGTAGGACATGGACATGGTCCGTCGACCCATGCATTTCAGGAGCTGGAGGAAGAGGCAAAAGAAAAATACGGGTTAACTATTTTTACGGCATGGACTTTCGCAGAAGATGAGAGACTGAGATATCAGTACGATCATGCTGGAGCGAATGAGACATCTATCGTCATGGCCGTACGGCCGGAGCTGGTTGACTTTAGTCAGGTAAAAGAAGATGAAAGCAATCTGATCGGAATCGCAGGACGTCATCCGGTCAGAGAATCTTCTGAAGCGTTCGGAAATGAAATACTGGAATATACAATGAAAACATTAATTGCAGGTATTGAGGAAACGATTGGTAAGGATAAGAATTAAGCCTGAGATGCAGGATTCCTCAAGTGATATACCGGATGCATAGAAAAAAACCTTACTGGTCACTGAGTGGACAGTAATAAAGAAACTGTGTGAAATTACAGTTTTGCTTTAAAAATATATTTGACAGAACAGAAAAAAATAATTATACTTGAACTGTCAAATAAATAGAACCGGGGAGCTTATGTGATAGGCTGAGAGGAAGTTGAAAACTTTGACCCGTATACCTGATTTGGATAATGCCAACGTAGGAACGTTATGTAAGAGAGTCTGTAACTGTGAAGGTACAGAAAAATTACGACAGATTTAACGGGAGATACTTTGGTATCTCCTTTTTTACGCGAATCCAGGTATAAAAGAATGAGATTGAGCGAGAGTTCATGAAGGGGCGCACCACCGAGGGTACGTTTCTTTGTGGACTCTTTTTTGCTTCAAGGAGGTGAGATGCAGGTGATCAAAGTAAACGGAAAAGAAATCGAACTGGAGAAGGCAACTTCTGTAGAAGTGTATCTTAAAAGTGCAGGATACCAGATGAAGCGGATTGCAGTAGAACTGAATGGCGAGATCCTTCCCAAAAACGAGTATGCGGACAGGATGTTAGAAGACGGAGACTGCATGGAGGTGGTGACATTTGTAGGAGGAGGCTGAAAATGGAGACAACGAAGGTTTTGACAAAAGAGGAAATACAGGCTGCACTTGAAGAACGTCATTCACCGGAAAAGCAAAAGAAACTGTCCGAAGGCCGGGTGGCGATCGCAGGTCTCGGAGGTCTGGGATCCAACGTGGCATATGCACTTGCGCGTATCGGCGTGGGCCATCTTCATCTTATTGATTTTGATGTGGTGGATATTACAAATCTGAACCGGCAGCAATATTTTACAGAACATATCGGTATGTACAAAACAGATGCTTTAAAATCTCTGCTTCAAAGGATCAATCCGTATATCGACATTCAGACGGATTGTGTCAAAGTGACAGAAGACAACCTGCTTCCACTTTTTGAAGATGCAGGAATTATATGTGAAGCATTTGACAATCCGGAGGCAAAGGCCATGCTGGTAAATGGAATTCTGGAGCATTTTCCGGAGAAAAAACTGGTGTCCGCATCCGGAATGGCCGGGTATGGAAGCAGCAATACAATTCGTACCCGGCGATTGATGAAAAACTTCTATCTTTGTGGGGATCAGGTTACGGAACCGACCTATGGCAACGGACTGATGGCGCCGCGGGTTGCGATCTGCGCAGCCCATGAAGCCAATATGATCACCCGTTTGCTGCTTGGAGAAGAAGAAATATAGCAGCTATTCAGCAGACATTGTGAAAACAGTGAACCATTACGAAGTATAAAGAATACAGGTAACTATTCAGCAGATATTAAGTAGACAATGAACAGTTACGAAGAAGGAGAAATAAACCTATGAGTACAAAAGATACATGGAGCCTTGGAGGACATGAATTCACATCAAGATTTATCTTAGGATCAGGGAAATTTTCTTTGGATCTTGTGAAAGCCTGCATTGAAAAAGCAGACGCACAGATCATCACACTCGCACTTCGCCGTGCAAACGAAGGGGGACTTGCCAATATTTTGGATTACATTCCGGAGAATGTAATCCTGCTTCCGAATACATCCGGAGCGAGAAATGCCCAAGAGGCAGTGCGAATCGCCAGATTATCAAGAGAAGTGGGATGTGGGGATTTTGTAAAGATCGAAGTTGTACACGATTCCAAATATTTATTACCGGATAACTATGAGACGATCAAAGCAACAGAAATCCTTGCAAAGGAAGGATTTGTAGTTATGCCTTATATGTATCCGGACCTGAATGCGGCAAGAGCTCTGAAAGATGCCGGAGCAGCCTGCATCATGCCACTGGGAGCACCTATCGGATCAAACAAAGGTCTGGCGACAAAGGAGTTTATCCAGATCCTCATCGATGAGATGGATCTGCCAATCATCGTTGACGCAGGAATCGGCCGCCCGTCTCAGGCATGTGAGGCTATGGAAATGGGAGCGGCTGCCGTTATGGCAAATACAGCAATCGCGACAGCCGGAGACGTGCCGGTTATGGCAGAGGCATTTAAAAAGGCAATCGAAGCAGGACGAAGCGCCTACCTTTCCGGTCTGGGAAGACAGATCGAAAGAGGAGCAAGTGCATCATCACCGCTGACCGGATTTCTGGAGGACTAGACCATGGAAAATCAGCATATCAATGAAAGTATCTTAAGCGAAGAGATTCTGGAAGATCAGAAGAAAAACAGAATCGATCATATGAAATATATGCCGGGTATGGAAGATATCGGGTCTGAGATCCTGGATCAGGTCGTAGATGCCATGCATGCGTATGATTATGACAAATACACAGCGGCTGATGTAAAACAGGCCATCGCACACAGTTCCAGAACACCGGAAGATTTTGCGGTGCTTTTATCACCGGCAGCACTACCTTTCATCGAAGAGATTGCCCAGGCAGCGCAGCTTGAGACAAGAAAACATTTTGGAAACAGCGTCTATATGTTCACGCCGATCTATATTGCGAATTATTGTGAAAATTATTGCATTTACTGTGGATTCAACTGTCATAATAAGATCAAACGTGCCCAGTTAAATGAAAGTGAGATTGAAAAAGAAATGCAGGCGATCGCTGAGACAGGCTTGCAGGAGATTCTGATCCTGACCGGAGAAAGCAGAAACAAATCCACAGTGGAATACATCGGAAATGCCTGCAAGATCGCAAGAAAATATTTCAAAGTGATCGGACTTGAAATCTATCCGGTGAACTCTGATGAGTATGCTTATTTGCATGCATGTGGCGCTGATTATGTAACTGTCTTCCAGGAGACCTATAATTCCGATAAATATGAAACACTTCATCTGGCAGGCCACAAACGTATCTATCCGTATCGTGTCAACGCCCAGGAACGTGCCATAAGAGGAGGCATGCGCGGAGTAGGATTTGGTGCACTGCTGGGTCTGGATGATTTCAGAAAGGATGCATTTGCGACCGGATACCATGCATATCTTCTGCAGAGAAAATATCCGCATGCAGAAATCGCATTTTCCTGTCCGCGTCTGCGCCCGATCATTAATAACGATCGCATCAATCCTATGGATGTTCACGAGAAACAGCTTTTGCAGGTTGTGTGCGCATATCGGTTATTCATGCCATTTGCAAGTATCACAGTGTCAACGAGAGAGTGTGCGCGGGTACGTGACAACCTTGTAGGTATCGCGGCAACCAAAATCTCCGCCGGAGTCAGCACCGGAATCGGAAGCCATGTGGATGACATCGAGGATAAGGGCGACGACCAGTTCGAGATCTCAGATGGAAGAAATGTAGAAGAAGTCTATAATGCACTGCTTTCTAACAATTTGCAGCCGGTGATGAGTGATTATATTTATGTGTAGGGAATGATCGGCTGATTCGAGATGGTGTTTTAGATATGCACTTAAAAATAAACCTGTATTATTCACGAAAAAAAGCTGTGGATAATACAGGTTTATCATTATAAATTTGTAATAACGGCCTGTTTTACATCAGGAAATTTTACTGATTTGCACGAATTACCCTACAGGGATTACCTGCTGCGATCAAATTGTCGGGAATATCTTTGGTTACAATACTGTCGGCTCCGATTACAACATTATCTCCGATTGTAACGCCCGGTAAAATAATGGCACCGCCACCAATCCATACATTGTTCCCAATGATGACCGGAGCTGTTTGCGTTTTACAAAATTCGAATGAGCCATCTTCTTTTGGCTCACCAAAACGAGTTATTGCATCAGTCGATTGCTGTCAGTTTGTGGATCCATTTGTAGCTTTTGAAGCGCAGGAATATGGGCAGACATTTAAAGATCTGATCGGATTGCACGGCGATCACTACAAGTTCTACCGGCAGCTTCCAGTAGAATGCGGCCAGGAAGGACAATGGCATTACGATGCACCAGACGGAAATCAGGTTCAGATACATCGAAAATTTGGTATCTCCGCCACCCTGGATGATACCGACTCCGACCGGCATCTGATACGACATTCCAACCATGATCACACTCATAATAATCATGAAGTGGTCTGCATATAAAGTAGCCTGAGGGGTCAATCGGTACATGGATAACAGTGGACTTCGAAGTAAGAATAATACAGTTCCAAGCAAGAGCCCGATAGCCAGATAGAGTACGGAAAGGGTACGCCCGTTGCAGCGTACTTTTTCTTCGTCATTGCTTCCGATATCTTTTCCGATCACGACAGCAGAAGCACCGGCTATCGCAATGACGATTACCTTCAGATACTGAAAAAAGGTGCTTGATACGGAATTGGCTGCAATCGCATCCGCAGAAAGATGCCCCAATATCGCTGTCTGCATAGGAAGGGAAACTGCCCACAACAAACCGGAAGTCAGGATGGGAATACACACTTTAAAAAAGGTTTTCCAGACAGTACCACTGCCTTTTCCGATAATACCATCCCGGAATTTTTCATCAAACAATTTGACTTTTGTATCTTTTTTCCATACATAGAAAAGAACGATTCCCAGTTCCAGTATGCGTGCTGCAAAAGTTCCGATGGCAGCACCTCGGATTCCCATTTCCGGTGCACCGAATCTTCCGAAAATCAGGATATAATTGATTCCGCCGTTCACCAACAGGGATATGACGGATATAAGGAATGCGATTTTTACGGTCTCCACGCTGCGGAGCATGGCCAGTAAAAGGTTGCTGATCATGAAAAATAAAAAAGTCCATTGTATGATATGAAGGTAAATAGTGCCTTCTCTTATGATATCCGGTGAGGTCGTAAAAAGACCAATCAGTGTATTCGGAATATGAATACATAAAGCGATAATTCCGGCAGCAATTGCCAGGCTGAATAACAGTGCGGCTTTTGTTACCTTTCGGATAGGTTTTGTCTGATGGCTTCCCCAGTATTGGGAGCTGATTGCGATTAATGCATTGCCGATCGCCAGTGCAATCTGATTTACGATAAAATAAATCTGGTTTACCGTCGCAGCGCCGGAAAGTGCATTCTGGCTATAACTTCCCAGCATGATATTGTCCAGCATATTCACGCTGTAGGCCACCAGGTTTTGCAGTGCGATTACTGTCATTAATTTGAAAAAGGAACGGTAAAAAGAAGGATCTTTCGTAAAAAATGTTTTTTTCATGTCGTTGGTTCATCTGTAAACTGTAAAAGTATAGAACAGTTACACTACTCCTTTGATTGGTTAATACGTCGTTAATATATTTATTATATAAAGTCAATAGAGGATTCGTCAATCAGCAGATTTTGCAAATGAGTTCAAAAAAGAGCTGAAAAGGTCAGATGACCTCTTCAGCTCTTTTTAATGCAGCGGATATATTTGAATGGAAGTTTTCTTTTCCGACAAGTTCCACAAAACCGGCTTTTTCCATAACGTGCATGGGCTGTTCATTGACGTGGGAGAATACAAGTGTAATTCCTTTACTCTCGCAGGTTTTTACCAGGTTCTGAAGTGCATTCATGGCGGTGCTGTCAAGTGCAGGGACGCCTCTCATACGAAGAACCAGACATCTGGTAAAGTCTTTGACAACGATATGTTCAATGGCATCGGCGGCACCAAAGAACAGTGGTCCGGTGATCTCGTAAACACGGATCTGCAGCGGTAATTTCTGCAGATGTTCATCGATATCCGGAGTGTCATCGTCTGTGTACACCCAGCTGTCTGCATGGGTTTCTTCGCTCATACGTTTGATGAAAAGCAGACAGGCAAGCACCATACCGATCTCGATAGCAACGACCAGATCAAAGATAACTGTCAGTACGAATGTTACTATCAGTACAAGAATATCACTCTTAGGAGCTGTCCTGACCAGGTCGCGGAAGGTTCGCCACTGACACATATTATAGGCAACGATAAAAAGAATCGCGGCGATGGGAGTCCGTCCGCCATTTTTGATATTGGCAGCGGTTCTGGCGATGGCACCTGTTGCGGGGATACCTCCAAAGAGTGCGGAAGCGATATTTCCTGCGCCTTGGGCAACCAGTTCCATATCCGAACGGTGTTTGCTGTTGATCATTCCATCGGCAACTACACAGGATAGCAGCGACTCGATTGCGGCAAGCACTGCAATCGTAAATGCATTTGAGACGGAAGCACTGATGGTGCTGAATCTGATCGCCGGCATATGAAAACTCGGAAGGGAGTTGCTGATCGTATACAGATTTCCGATTGTGGATACCTTCAGCGGAAGAAACTGAACCATCAGGATTCCGACGATGACTGCAATCAGAGAACCGGGAACTTTCTTAAAAATATAAGGAGCAAGGATCAAAATCGCAAGACTTACAATGCCGACGATCAGGGCATCGGTATTTACGGAAGAAATATTCTGGACAAAGGCTTTCATTTTCTCCGTTGTCTCGATTGGTTTTACACCATCCGGATAAGTAACTCCGAAAAAATCTTTCAACTGGCCGATCACGATGGTCACAGCGATTCCGGAAGTAAAACCGGTCGTAATGGTATATGGAATAAATTTAATCAGGCTGCCGAAGTGGAACAGTCCCATCAGAATAAGAAATATACCCGCCATTATAGTGGCAATGATAAGTCCATCCATTCCGTCACGTGCTACGATACCGGCTACGATGGTTGCAAATGCAGCGGTCGGTCCGGCAATCTGTACGCAGCTTCCGCCAAGAGCTGAGATTACAAAACCGGCTACAATGGCAGTAAAGATACCGGCTTCAGGGCCAACTCCGGAAGCGAGCGCAAGTGCAATAGATAAGGGGAGTGCGATGATCGCGACGATGATACCTGCAGTCACATCTTTGATAAACTGTGACTTGTCATAGGACTTCAGACAGGTTAACAGCATTGGTTTTAGAGAATTCATAGAAGTATAAGACCTTTCATATTAATTTTGCTGATCCAGAGCGTGTCTGAAAAATCATTTCCGCAATCTGCAAGCCCCACTTTGCGGTATATTTTACCCTCATTCGGTTGCCGTAGCCCGCTACGCCGCCCTCATTCGGATAAAATCTCCCACAAACTGGGACTCGCAGCTCACGAAAAGCCTTTTTCAGACACGCTCTAGTATAGCATAGAAAAAAGGGAAAAATAACATAAAACGGTTATGTTTGCATTTATATACAAAATTGGCAGCTACTCAGCCTCCGCCCGGTGGTTGCTGAATAGTTGCCATCATGCTACAAAAAAGTTGGTTAAATATTGTGATTTTTGTATATTCATTTGTTGCAGAATGGTATTATAAAAAGAGAATAATAGAAGATAACTAACTGAATTGAATGGATAATGAAAAAGAATCGGGAGGTTGGAATATGTATAAATTGGATGATCTGTTTGATTTTGACGGAGATGGAGAACTGGATTCTGTAGAACGGATGGAAATGTATCAGTTCATGGATAATACGGCGAACAGAGACAGGAACCGCTTCTTTGAAGATGATGACGGGCTGAACTTATTCGAAGATCCGGAAGATGAAGAGGATGAGTGGGATGAGTTCGAGGATGATGATGAACAGGACCCATTTGAAGATCCGGATGAAGATGAGTGGGATGAATTCGAGGATGAGGATGATGATGAAGATGATGACGAAGATGACGATGAAGACGATGAAGATGATGTAGATCTGTTCGGAGAAGATGAAGTGAGGGCTGAACTTGAGGATGCAGGACTGGATTATGATGAACTGGAATACATGGATCCGGATGAAAGAAGAGAGATGATTGAGGATGCAGGGCTGGATCCGGATGATTATGATTTCTGATCCGGGTAATTATAAGGAGGGATTGTAATTATTCAGCAGTCATTGTCCCGCAAGGCATTGGGGTTCGTAACTGTGAAGGTACTGAACAGTTACATAAATTGTCATAATCTTAATTGAAAATATCCGTGGAGATGTTTTTTGGAATTACATGTAGTTGTTCAATTCTAAAAGAAAATTATCTCCACGGATTTTTTGCTGTTCTTTGATGTTATTGTTTACTGGTAATATCCCGCGAGGTGTTTTTTGTGAGCGAAGGTCACAGAAAACCCGAG
>OLOJ01000865.1_pt1 | contig 30568 bp, 23 predicted proteins | sample 1672251 | NCBI WGS metagenome assembly OLOJ01 (sample SAMEA3136664, study PRJEB25190) | human gut metagenome | biome: human gut; feature: human-associated habitat; material: faeces | place: Austria | collected 2013 | reverse complement strand
GACTTGTCGATCTGCACCGTTCCGTCGGGCATCTTCTGGGAAGCTCCCGTCGGGCACACCTTCACGCATTCGGGATCTTCGCAGTGCTGGCAGCTAACAGGCAAAAAGTAGGTGTAGACGTCGGGAAACACGGATCCTTCGTGTATTCCATAGGGACCGATGCGCAAAACCTTGTTCCAAAAGCTTCCGATGGGAACGTTGTTCGCAACCTTGCATGCCACCGAGCATCCCAAGCACCCGACGCATCGGTTCAGATCGGTCACGATCGCATACCGAGCCATACCTTACTCGCCTCCTTCGTACACGAGCTTCGCCCATTCCTTCAAGCGCGGATCCGACGCGTCGTGGATGATCTCCGTCCCGTCGTTGCCGCACGGACACGGATTGCCGAACGGCGAGTTCTCGGGCGTTGCCTTGTATATCTTCACCGGATAAGCGCGCAGATAGCTGGCGCCGCAATGGCGATCACGCAGCTCGCGCGTCACCAAGCAGTTCACGCCCGACAAATCAAAACCGTGCCCCGCTTTATTCAGCTCCGGATACCACCACTGATGCTCGCAGTTGATCACGCCGGGCTCGATACCCGCATAGAGGTCTGCCACCTGGCGAATTTTGCCGTTCTCATTCTCGATCCACACCCAATCGCCCTGTTCGATTCCGTACTTTTGCGCGTCAACGGGGTTGATCTCCATGCGCGGTGCGGGCCACTGCTCGCGGCACCACGGCAGCTGCCGGTGCTCGGAATGGAAGTACACGGGGATGCGGCGGCCGGTATTGCAGATCAAAGGATACTCATCCTCCAAATCGGGGCGCTCGGTACGACTGAGGGGAGCCTCCCGATAGTCGGGGAGAATATCGCTCTCTTCAGGATAGAACGTCTCCATGACCGTAGACCACAGCTCCAACTTCCCCGTAGGGGTCTGCATGCCGGGCTTTCCGTCTGGACGCAACATTCCCAGCTGGTAGCGACGATAGAATCCCCAAGTCGACTTCCACTCTTCGGGCATCGCCTTGCAATCCCACCAGCCGTTTTCCTGAAACTCCTCCACCATCTGGCTCCACGTCATTCCCGTGGGCTTCACGTACCAATCGCAGTAGTCCTCTTCGGTTGGCCAAGGATTCGAGGGATCGTCGGAGAACGGAACACCCATTGCCCGGTACAACTCGATATTGAAAACCGGGTCGTACTTCACCTCGCCCGGACGTTCCACGCACTGAACGTTTAAACCGAAAGCACCGGACGACCCCTGGGACGGACGCGTAGCATTGGCTTCCAGCCAATGGGCGCACGGAAGCAGCAGGTCGGAACGGTCGGACAACGGCGTGTGCCAGAAATCAACGGTCACGAAGAAATCGAGCTTCTCGAACTGATCCCAGTTGTACAACGAGTTCGCCATGTTCATGAAATCGCCCGACTGGGCGATGCCGCCGACGATGGGATACGGATCCCCTGTGTCGATTTGCGAGTACAACGCATTGGCATCGGCCCAATACTGCCACCATTTCAGCAGGGGAAACTCGTTGACCCCCGCTGCTTTCTCCAGCGTCTCCTCGTCCATGACGACGCCCCCGCCCATGGTGATGTTTCCGCCGAAGTTTACTTGGTTGGGCGCCAAGAACCCCGTCGTGCCACCGCGATTGCCCGCAGGCGTATCCCAGTTGCCGGTAATGCCGACCAGCGCGTCGAGCGCACGCGAGTTCTGAATGGCATTGCAGCCGTGCTCGATGGCGAGCATGTAACCGATACCGCCATTGCCGTAGCCGGTCGAAGGGTCGATGCGAGTCGCATAGGTCTTCGCAGCCTGTTCGATCTGATCGGCGGGAATATGCGTTATGGCGGACGCTTTCTCCGGAGCGTACTCGGCGCACCGAGCTTTGAAAAGCTCCCAAACCGGCTTTACCGTGTGAATTCCGCCGTCCTTCAGCGTGACTTCGTACTCGCCCGAGATCGCAGGATCGATAGGCTTCTCGAACCCGTCCTGCACGCCGAAGCCCGTCTGATCAGGAACCCAGCCTTGCGCAACCCCGGGGAACAGGTTCTCCTGGCGAGCTTCGGAGCCTCGCATCGCCGTCTCCATGGACCACGTCTCGCCCTCCCAGGCGCACGACTGGGCATCGTAGTACGTCAAGCGGTTCTCGATAGAATCCCAGCACATCATGCGCCACTGGCTGCCGCCTTCGACCAGATCCGACTCTTTGAGCAGACGGGTCTTCGTGACGAATGTCCCTGCCTGGAATTTCGCACCCACCGGGCCATCGCTTGGCTCCATGTCCTCGCACACGAGGAACGGCGCATCCGTCCACTTCTTCACGAACGGTTCGTCGTACAGCCCGTTCTCGATGATCACGTCCATCCACGACAGGGCCAGCGCGGCATCGGTTTGCGGGTAGAGCGGTTGCCAGATGTCGGATTCCTTGCCCAAGTTGGTCTGGCGCGGATCCACCGTGATGAACGAGTCGGCGTGCATGGCCGTGTCCACCGTCATACGGCAGGAATCGTCGTAGTTCGACAATTCGGTGGTGCCGCCCCAGCGAACCATGACTTTGGGCTGATCAACCGTCGCCTGCCAGCTGAAAGCGTAGGCGGATTGCATAAGCGTGGCGAAGTGACGCGGGCCCTTGCACACTTGGTACGGGTGAACGCTGTTGGGGCTGCCGAATAGCTGACGGAACACGCCGTACGATCCCATGCACCAGCAACGGCTTGTTCCGCTCATCATGAACAGCGAAGGGCCGCCGCGCTTGTCCATGATCTCCTGGAATTTTTCCGCCATGGTGGCATATGCCTCATCCCAGCTGATACGAACCCAGCCTGGATCGTCTGCATTCTTGGGATTCGTGCGCTTGAGCGGATACAGCACGCGATCGGGATGATAGGCAGCTTGAATGGAAGACTGCGACTTGGCGCAGCAGTTCCCTCCCGATTGAAACGCGCTCGTGTCTCCCTCAACCTTCACCGCGCGCCCGTTCTCGACCGTCACCCACACGCCGCACTCCATCTTGCCGCAACCGCGGCAGCAGGTGCGAATACGCTTGATATCGGAAGACTGCGGCGCGCCCGTTTCGGCGAGCGCAGAGCCGCCTCCTGAAGACAGCCCGGCGACCGCCATCGTAGCCGCCGACAGCTTCACGAACGATCGACGCGATAGGAATCCCCTTCCCATAGTGCTCCTCCTCTTCACCTCGTCATAAGCTTTCACCCGGATCGTCCCTCCGGGCAGCGCTATCGTAACGAGCCGATTCGTCTGCATCCGGTGCATATTCGGCAGGCTGATGGGGATTCGGCAGAACGATTCCAACCGTGCACTTTCGATTCCATAATGGAATCAGTGCTACTTTTTCATCGTTGAGAGGTACAATGATTCCGCTTGCAGACGATCGCGTCGGCAAGCAATCGTCTGCAAGCGCTCATAGGGGGGAAGGGCGACCATGCAAATCGAGCATTATCGCGAATTCATCGTACTCGCCGAGGAGTTGCATTACCGAAATGCAGCACGCAGGCTTTGCATGACGCAATCGACGCTGAGCAAGCACATATCTGCACTTGAGGGCCATTACGGCGTGCGCCTGTTCGAGCGCGACAAGCTGCATGTCTCCCTCACCAGCAAGGGCAGCATTCTTCTGGAAAGCGCCACGACGCTCTGGAACGAGTACGAGCGCTCAATGGAGCTGCTGAGCCAAAGGGATTCGAGTCGCCAGACCCTGTTCATAAGCGGAACGTTGGACAACCCAAGCGACTTCTCCGTGGTTTCGCTCGCTGTCGAGCGCTTCGGAGCGGTCAATAAGCGCTACGCTCCGCATTTCCTCCCTTGCCTTTCCACCGAAATCGATGCTCAAGCGAATCTGCTGAGAACCCGCGAAGCCGATTGCGCCGTGTTCAACGTGAACGAAGAAATGCTTTCCACGCTCGACGATGCGGGCGACTTCGATCTCGTCCCCATCTGCAAGATGAAGCTCGACGCAGTGGTGGGAAAAGGCAATATCCTGGCAGGACGAGAAGAGCTGGGCATCGCCGATCTCGACGGGTGCACGCTGATCAAGCTCGTTGGCCCCCGCCTTACCCCAACATGGCGTCAGATTGAAAAGCAATTGGTCAGTGCATCGGTATCGTTTGGAACTAAGCCTGTCGCCGCGTCGTCTGCATACGATTACATGACGTTGGACCCCTTCGACAACGTGCTTATCATTCCCCGAACGAGCATCGCTCGTCAAACCGGCACTGCTCGAATACCCTTACACGAGTCGGAGTTGTCGCTCAGCTTCGGTGCGGTCTTCCTCAAAGAGCGCCGCACGCAAGCTATCGACGACTTCATCGGGATTCTCCGGGATTGCTTTTCGGAAATGCTGGGGACCATCCCCTCCATTTGATGAGCGCTGCGCCCATACGGCAGCATCACCCATGCCGACACGTTCGTCGGCCCTCGGAAACTCTTATCCAGTCGCATCCGAACAGGATGCAACGAAACGTTTCACGTGAAACATCCGTTTCTTTTCGGCAGATGTTTCACGTGAAACGACTTTGATCGACCGTCTTAGCGCTCGTACACCTGGTCGCAGCCGAGGAGATCCTTCATGGAGTGCCAGATCTGGTGGGGGTTGCCCGGAGGGTTCTTGAGCGGCTTCATCGGATAGCGCTCCTGCGCACCCGACAGCAGGTCGACGGCGAACACCTCGTCGGACAGCTCGAGCGCCCCCTGCGCGCAGATATCGGTGCAGCACCGGCACTTCACGCAATCGACCGGGCGGTGCGTCACGCCGATCGAGCCGTCCTCGCCCGCGTACTTCGCGATGGCCCCGGTGGGGCAGAACGTAGCGCACATCTGGCACGACGAGCACTTCTCGGGGTCGATGATCACATGGCCCCACAGGCGCGTGTTGATGAGCACGTCCTGCGGCTGCCCCAGCGCGCCGAGCTCCGCAAGCAGGCGACCGCGGCGGTCGGGGATGAAATGAGGCAGCGTGCCGTCCTTGCCAACCTTCACGAACTTCGGCTCCGGCGGCTCCTCCACGCCCAGCGCGTCCTTGACGGCGTAGTCGGCGGTGATCGCCGCGGCGCTCTTCGCCTCGTCCTTCACGCTGGAGAAGAAGCTCCGGCGGCTTGCGTCGTAGCCCTCGTCGCTCGACCGGCGGACGGTCGAGGGAAGCTTTTCCACCAGGTCGATGCGCATATCGTTGTTCCAGGTTTCCAGCAGCGCGAGCGCCGTGTCGCGCACGAGCCGGGCCGTCTCGAACCCCGAGGCGTGCTCGCACTCCGCGCACCGCGCCTGCACGAGGACCACGCGTCGCGCGCCGCGCGCCGCCAGCGTGACCAGCAGGCTCTCCTCCACGCGTCCCAAACAGGTGACGCCCACCACCTTCGCGGGGTCGTACAGCCCGTCCGCCGCGGCAAGCAGCTGTTCGCACGCGACGACCACCTCGCCGTCGGCCGCCTCGCAGGCCGCGCGGCACGATTGCAGCAGCTCGGCATCGTTTGGACGATGCGCCTCGAGCGCGCAGGTGGGGCACACGGTGGCGCAGGTGCCGCACCCGATGCACCGCTCGGGCTCGATGGTCAGCTCGTTGTCGTCGTAGGAGATGCAACCGCTCGTGCACACCTCGGCACACTTCATGCACGTCGCGTTGCGATTGCGCACAACAGCGCAACGGCCCTGATGAACCGTGATGTCGGCGCTCTGAAGTTGTTCGAGCAGACCGAGGAAATTAGCCACGTGAGCCATGACTTCACCCTTTCTCGTCTACCCCCTTGCACCGCCCAGTATAGCCACTTTCGCCGCAGCGTGCGAGAAAAATCGCGCTTGACACCTTTCGCGGCGCTCCCTATCATGTGGCCTTGGGGAGTCCGCCGGCACGCAGGTTGCGTGCGAAGCGGACATTGTTTGCAAAAGTGGGAACCTCAGGGGTGAGGTTCGCGGTGCTGTGCGCCGTAGATGCAAACAATGTCACGAGGGGCGGAACATGACTCACGATTCCACGAACCAACACCTTTCTCTTGAGCCCGACTACGACGGGTTCGATCCACTTGAAGACTTCGACGACGACGAAACCGAAGGGCGCGCCGACGAGTTCGTCGCCACGGTGAGCGCCGCCGAGGACGCGCTCGCACGCGAGAACGCGGACGCCGATGCGGACGCGACCCCGTCCGGCGCGTCCGTCGCCTGCGAGCGCCCCGCCGAGGAACGCATCGACGACCTGCTGAAAGCCATGGCGCCGCGTCGCACGGTACTGCTGGGCATCCTGGCCGCGTGCGCCCAACCGCAGCCCGCCTCCGCCGTGAAGGCGCAGGTGGACGAGCTGCAAGCGAACAACTTCTCGGTGTACAGCGCGGCCAACCTGTGCTCCCTGCTGGAGAAGGCGGGCGCGCTCGAGCGCGTCACGGCCGACGGCGACCCCGCCGACGACGCCGAGATCGAGCCGGAAACCGTCGTCGTGGACGGCATCGAGTACCTGGAAGCGCGCGAGCCCGTCGAAACCTACTGGCTTGCCACCGCGCCCGGCATCGCGGCGCTCGAAGCCGACAAGCCGCTCGACCGCCTGCGCGCCCTCCTGGAGGAAGATGCCGCCTACGCACCCATCTACCAGCGCATTCTCAACCTGTGCGCAGCGGATGGCGGCGCCGCCACGCCCGCCATCAACGACGCGGTCGACCACGACCCGCTCGTGCAGAAACCCCGCTTCTACGCGCCCCACTTCATCGACCGGCTTGAGAAATGCGACGCGCTCGTCTGGAAGAAGGCGTGGTGCATCACCGACATCGGCCGCACCGGCCTCGACCTGCTCGCCGACGCCCCCGCAACCGCCGCATCCAAGGAGGACTAGCCATGACCGACGCAACCGCATCCGCACCCCAGCCCCTCGCCGACGAGGCCACGATGCAGGAGTTCATCACCCTCAACGAGCAGCGCGCCGCCACGTACGGCCTGCTGTCGCGCCTGTACCGCGTGGAGGTGGACCAGCCCCTCCTCGACGAGCTGCGCGGCATGCGCTTCCCTGCCAAGACGGGCAACAAGAACGTGGACGAGGGCTACCGTCTGCTGGCCACGTACCTGAGCAACACCTGGGACAACAGCATCACCGACCTCGCCATCGACTACGTGCGCGTGTTCATCGGGCACGGCGTGGACGCGTTCTCGGCCGCCTACCCGTTCGAATCGGTGTACACCTCCGAGAAGCGCCTGCTCATGCAAGAGGCACGCGACGAGGTGCTGGCCATCTACCGCAGCGCCGGCCTCGATAAGCAGGACACGTGGAAGGAGGGCGAGGACCACGTGGCGCTCGAGCTGGAATTCCAGCAGATCATGGCCACGCGCACGGTGAACGCGCTGCGCGACGGAGACGAGGTCGAGGCGATCGCCCTGCTGACCACGCAGAAGAACTTCCTCGAAGACCACCTGGCGGCATGGGCCCCCATGATGACGTCCGACATGAAGCGCTTCGCGCAGACCGACCTCTACCGCGGCCTCGCATACCTGACGGACGGCTTCCTCCAAACCGACGAGGCGTTCCTCGCCGACGTGCTGGCCGCGGACTAGCCGCGCGGGATCGAAAGAAGGAGCGATGGAGAACAAGCAGGAGAGAACCTACGCCGGCATGACGCGCCGCACGCTGTGCTTGGGCGCGGGCGGCGCGGCGGTCATGCTGGGCTTGGGCGGATTGAAGCACGCGGGATCGCAATCCCTCGTGCGCCCGCCGGGAGGCCAGGACGAGGAGCGGCTCATCTCGGCGTGCATCCGCTGCGAGAAATGCTACGAGATCTGCCCGCGCGACGTCATCGCGCCCGCCCACCTCGAGGACGGCGTGCTGAACATGCGCACCCCCACGTTCGACTTCTCCGCGAACTGGTGCGACTGGTGCGCCGACGAGCACGACGGCACCCCGCTGTGCGTGAGCGCCTGCCCCACCGAAGCGTTGTCGCTTCCCGAAGGAGCCACGGCCGAGAGCACCATCATCGGCAAGGCGGTCATCCGCGAGGATTGGTGCCTGGCCTACAAGCTGACCGGATGCCGGTTCTGCTACGACGCGTGCCCCTACGAGGCCATGGAGCTCGACGAGAACAACCGCCCCGTCGTGATCGAGGACAAGTGCAACGGCTGCGGCGCGTGCGAGAGCGTGTGCGTCTCGCTGCAGAACGGCTCCATCTCCGAAGGAGCCACCGCGCGCGCCATCGTCGTCCACCCGCTTGACGAAGTTGAAGGATAAGGTGCCCTCATGAAGAAGAACTCCAAGAAGCTGCGCACCCTCGTCGCACTGGCCATCGTGGCCGTCGTCGCCGTCGGCTTCGTCACGAACGTCGGGATCGGCACCATGTCGGCACCGGGCATCTGGGACATCTCCATCCTATGCCCGCTGGGCGCCTTGGGAACGATGCTCGCCTCCAAGATGATGGTGCCGCGCGCCGTAATCTCGCTGATCGTGATGGTGCTGCTCATCGTTCTGTTCGCCCGCGCGTTCTGCGGATGGATTTGCCCCGTGCCGCTCGTGCAGAAGTTGCGCGGCTTGTTCGCGAAGAAGCAACCCGTCGAACGCGGCGACGATGCCGATCCTGCCGCGGCGCCGCTCACGAAAGTCGAGATCGACGCGCTGGGCGTTTCATGCTCGAAGGGGTCGAAGAATGGCAGCGGATGCGCGTCCTGCGCCTCCAAGCGCGGAGCCGCGCTCGATGCTCGCCACTTCGTGCTGGGCGGCGCGCTGGCGTCCACCTTCATCTTTGGATTCCCGGTGTTCTGCCTCGTCTGCCCCATCGGACTCACGTTCGCCACCATCCTGCTGGTCATCAACCTGTTCTCACACGGCGATGTCACCTGGTCGCTCATCGTGGTGCCCGCGCTGCTTATCGCCGAGGTGCTGCTGTTCAAGAAGTGGTGCCATAAGCTGTGCCCGCTTTCGGCGTTCATGAGCCTGATCGCGAAGGCGAACAAGACCTTCGTGCCCACGATCGACGATGCGAAGTGCCTGGAAACGGCGAAGGGCGGCGCGTGCGGGGCCTGCGGCCGCGTCTGCGAGGAGGGCATCGACCCGCGCCACCCGCAGCTTTCGCAGGCGGCATGGAGCGAGTGCACCAAGTGCCGCGCCTGCGTGGACGCATGCCCTGCGAACGCGATCACCATGCCGCTGCTGCCGCGGCGAACGCCGTCTACCGCAGAACCTGTCGCCGTGCCAACGAACGCCGAGAAGATCGACGCGGAGAATGCGCGCCCCGTTCCGTAAAGCCCCTCCTGCGCGACCCGGCTCGCAGCTGCAGCGGTCTGGTCGCGCATCCGGAATCGGGCCGAGCCCGACCCCGGGCAAAAGGCGGCTTGGCAAGGGCTTTGGGGGACGAGCCGCCTTTTGCCCGGGAGCGACATCCCCGCTCCCCCTCCCTGCGAAAAGAGGGATGCCGCTTCCGGCCTTCATCTGACAACCACGACGTGGGAGGACGAAAACCCATGGCATACGAAACGACAAGCGAATCGACCGAGGCTCTGCTCGTCACCGGAGGCGTCGGCACCGGCAAAACGCAACGTCTCGTCGAGCGCGCTGCCGCGCTGCTGGCCGAAAACGCCGCCGCGGGCAACGTGCTCGTGCTGTGCGCGACGCCCCAGGCCGCACGCCTGTTCTCGGAGCGGTTGACAGCCCGCGTCGGTGCCAAGCGCGCTGCCGGCGCAACCGTCGCCACCGCACGCGCCTTAGCGCTCGACGTGCTGGCCGACGACGGCGCGCGCCGCTGGTCGGGGCGCGAGCCGCGACTACTGACCGCCTTCGAAGAGACGTTCCTCATGGAGGACATGAAGGTGAGCGGGCTGCGGCCGAAGCGGCTGCGCGAGATGCTCAAGTTCTTCTACCGCTCGTGGACCGAGCTGGCGGACGACGATCCCGATTGGCTGCTACCGGGCGAGGAGGCCGATGTCCATACGCTGTTGAAAGAGAACCTGGTCTTCATGCGCGCCGTCATAGAACCCGAAGCGGCGAACCTTGCTGCACGCTACCTCCGAGAACACGACGAAGCGCGGGCGGCGCATTCCTACGCGCACGTGCTGATGGACGACTACGCCTGCGCAAGCCGTGCCTCGCAGACGCTGGCGAATCTCGTCGCAACCTGCTCGATCACCGTGGCGGGCGACGCGGAAACCTGCATCGAGACATACGATTCGTACCCCTATGCCGCCGGAATCGACGAATTCCTCGCAACGCATCCCGATGCTGCTTGCGAGCACCTGGATGCCGACGCGCCCGATGCCGTCGAACGGGTCGCTCTGGCAAGCGACACGCCCGAAGCCGAGTTCGAACAGGTGGCGCGCACGGTGGCCGAAGCCGTCGCCGCAGGAACGCCCGCACGGCAGATCGTCGTGGCCGTACCGAACAGCGTGTGGTCGCGCAACATCGCAACCGCTTTGCACGCACGAGGCGTGCCAACCGAAGCGCTCGCCATCTCGCAGCCCCTGCGCGGCGACGTGCGGGACAACGCCCGCTGCACGCCTGCGCGCATCGCCACGGCCCTCAACCTCGTGGCGAACCCAGACGACACCGCGGCTTGGCGGTGCTGGTGTGGATTCGGCGACTACCTGGTGAACAGCGCGGCTTTCGCCAGCCTGCGGACTTGCGCGAAGGAGCGCAGTATCGGCCTCGTGGACGCTTTGGAGATGCTAAGCGAAAACGACTGCGAGCACGTAGTGGGCGCGCAACGCGTGGCGACCGCCTACAAGGACGGTCGCGCGCTCATCGAGCAGGTACGAGGATTGCGGGGCACGGCACTGCTGGACGAGCTGACGCGCATCGTCACCGACGGAGCGGAATCCCAAGCGCCCGCCGTTCTGCGCGAGCTCTGCCTCGAGCACGGCAACGCAGCCGATGAAAACCCGGAAAGCCTTTACGATGCCGATGCTGCGGCGATGGCGCGGCGCATGGCCGAGCGCCTGCTCGCGCCCACGCTGGAGGTTGCCGACGCGGTAGCCGTCGTCCCCTACGACTTCGCCTGCGGCTTCTCGCCCGACCTGCTGATCGTCGCCGGCTTCGTGAACGGTTTCATCCCCTCCCGCGACTATTTCGACGCCACGGTGACCCCGCCCGAGCGCCAGGAGAAGATGCGCGCCGTCGACGAACGACGCGTGCGCGCGCTCACAGGAAAGGCCGGCCGCGCGGTGGCGCTGTCGTACTTCACGTCCACCGACCTCGAAAGCGCCGGCAAGCTGAAGCTCAAGATCAGTCGCATCCGCCTCAAGAACGGTATCCGCACCTGCACTATAGAGCCCAGCCTATTCCTGGAGCAAATCGCAGCGCAGGAGTAGCCGCGACTGGGGTGGCTTTCGCAGACCCGCCGATTTGACGATCTCGAAAAGCACGCCTCAGCGAACGAGGCGTGTTTTTCGAGCGAGGATCGGTCGGGGCGAGCTATCCGGCGTCCACACTCTCCAGCAGCTCCAACAGCTCCTCCCGGTTAGCGGTCTTCGTTTTCGCATAAATGTGGTTGAGGTGGGTCTTCACGGTGTTCTTGGAGATGAACAGCTGTTTCTCGATGTAGGCGCCCGTGTGGCCGGTTGCCCAGATGGCCAACACCTCCTGCTCGCGCGGCGATAAGCCGCATTGCACGGCCACGCGCTTCACGCGGAGGGCAAGGGCGTCGACCGCGTCCTCTTCGACGACGGCAGGCGATTTGAGAGACAGAGGCGATCCCATGATGACCAGCAACGCCGCCATAAGCGACAGCAAGATGGCGATGGCCACCGATTCGGACGTGGGCAGCACATCGGTCATGATCTGGCCCAGACAGCTGCCGCCCCATTGGGCGAATCGCATAAGCGCCAGGCACAGCAGCGCCGACAGGCCGTCCTTGAAGAAGGAATCGATGAGCAGAAACCATACCAGGTACTTAACCAGCTCCGCCCCCACCAGCGCCACACTGAACGTAGTGCCGCCCCCGAAAGGATCAAGCGATGCCGGGAGCAGCGAAGCCATAGCCATCAAAGGAAACGCCAGGTAGAAAGCCAACATGGCGTTCTTGCGATAAAAGAGGTACGCCAACAGGATAGCGACGAACGACGCAAGCGCAGGCACGCCGGCCAGCGCGCCGTGGAACTCGGAAGACACCTCGAAACCGCCGATCACGCCGTTCGCCCGCGTCGCCCCGTAGCCGAAGAACGCGAGCGAAATAGCCGCCATCGGCTTCCAGGGAACGCGCGACAACGATACGCGCAGACTGTCGCCGTCCAAAGAAGCGGGCAGCATCCGCACCTCCGATGCGCCCCGTTCCCGTTCGCCCCGCACCGCGATTTCGAGCAGCCCGAACGCGCCGAACGGCAGCAGCACGGAGACCGCGAGCACCGACAGGGCGGGCAACAGCGAGATCAGGGCGAACAAGAGGAATCCGAGCAAGTACGCCGTCCCTGCGCACACGGCGGTGCGCTCCACGCCCTGCACGCTCATGCGCTCTTCCCATCCGAGACGCAGCGTGCTTCCCAAGCCGCTCAGCGCGAAGGCGATCAGCATCCAGCCCATCGGCGCCCGCCCGAAACCGGCAAGCGCGGCAACTACGATGGCCAGGCTCGACACGGCGGCGAACACCGCCAACAGCACGGTGCGTCGCCTAAGAGGAGCCGTCCTGCGCGCTAGCAGCACGAGCACGAGCGCGGCCAAGGCCGTCAGCGCCGCCTGCACGATTTGCGCCTCGCCCACGGGCGCCTCATGGCGCAGGTCGCCGAACAGCACCGATCCGTTCCAGAACACGAAGCTCCAAGCGATGTAGCAAGCCAGCCCCGCGCTATCGAACAGCATCGCGCGATTGGGTTTGGGGAACGGCACGGCACCGCCTGACCGGGAGGTCTTTTTCGTCGTATCGTCCGCTATGGAAGCGTTGCTGCGCATGCGGCACATACTAGCCGATGGAACGCGTTCGCACAAGGCGAACCCGTCCGAAGCGCAAAGCCGTCGAACGGGTTCTGGGAGAGGGAGGAACGTCAAGGCTGGCGAGCGTTATGCGAGCGCCGCCGCGTTCGCACCGGCCACGCGGCCGAACACGAACACGTCGGTGATGGAGCAAGAGCCCAGGCGGTTCGTACCCATCTTATGGCCTGCCTGCTCGCCGGCCGCGAACAGGCCGGGGATGGGCGCGGCGTCGCTATCGAGCACCTGCGCGTCGGTATTGATGTGCAGGCCGCCCATGGTGTAGTGCACCGACGGCTTGTACGCCAAGATGTAGTAAGGGCCGCCCTCGATGGGATTGAGCGCCGCGCGGTAGTTGAAGTCGGGGTCGGCGCCGTCCTTGCAGTAGCCGTTCCACTTCTCCACGGTCTTTTGCAGCTCAGCGGCATCGATGCCGAAAGGTTCGCACGCCTCGGCGATGGTCTCGCCCTTCGCCAGCTGGCCGCGCCCGAACAAGCCGTCCATCTCGGCCGCGTTCACCGTGGCGATGTCGGTGTGGTCGAGGCCGTCCTGGTTGAAGATCATGTAGCCGATGCCGTCCGTCTGCTCCTTGATGGCGTTGGAGATGACGTCGCGGCGCTCCATCTCCTCGACGAAGCGGTCGCCTTCCTTGTTGATGCAGATGGCTCGATTCTCCAGGCGCATGTTGCCCACGTACAAGAGGGCGCCCGTCTGCGTGTCGCAGGTGGGATACGTCTGGATGTACTGCATGTCGATGAGGTTCGCACCGATCTTCTCGGCCATGACGTGGCAGTCGCCCGTCGCGCCCACCGAGTCGGTGGAGAGTATCTTCTCGTCCATCTCGGGGTTGTACTTCATGCGCATCTCGACGTTGGAGCCGAAGCCGCCGGCCGCGAGGATGACGGCCTTCGCCTTGAAGTCGTAGGTTTCGCCCGTGGCCGTGTTCGTGGCCTTCAGTCCCACGACCGCGCCCGAGGCGTCCTGAACCAGCTCGTCGGCCTTCGTGTTGCGGCACACCTTGAGGTTCTTGAGACCCTCGGCGCGCTTGTCCAGCTTGCAGATGATGCCGCTTCCCTCGTTGCCTTCGGGGATGAGCGAGCGGATGACCGAGTGGCCGCCGAAGAAGCGCTCGTAGGGCTGCCATGCCACGCCTCCGTTGAAGATGAGCCACTCCATGGCGCCGTACGCGCCTTCGCAGATGACGTTGACCAGGTCGGGGTCGCCCACATGATCGCCGCCGACGATCATGTCCTCGGCCATCTTCTCCACGCTGTCCTCGATGCCGTCCCGCTTCTGGAACCAGTTGTTCGGCACGGCCATGGCGCCGCCGGACAGGATGGTATCGCCGCCGACGATGCCCAGTTTCTCCAACAGCACGACGTTCTTGCCGGCCTCGGCCGCGGTCAGCGCGGCCGCATAGCCCGCGCCTCCGGCACCCACTACGACGACATCCACATCGGTCGTCAGGCCCTCGGGAGCCTGCGGCACGGCCTTTTCGCGCTTCTTCCATTCGCTCGATTTCATGCCCGAGGCGTCGACGGCGTCGGAGACGGCCGTGAGGAAGGCCATGGACGAAACCGTGGCGCCCGTCACCATATCCACGTTGAGCGTCTGGTTCTTCACGATGAGATCGGAAAGCACGTCGATGCCGGCGGTGCCCACGCCGTAGGACTCGCGCGACTTCAACGGGTTGATGCGGGCGATGGAATCGCCCTCGGTGATGACCTCGACGGTAAGCTCGCCGCCCTTGCCGTTGGCCGTGCCGGTCCATGCCTGCGCACCCTCGCCCGCAGCGCCTGCGACCGTCGACGAGCTTTCGCCTTTCGGAGCGCAACCTGCTATCGCCAGCGTCCCGCCCAAAGCAGCAATAGCTCCACCGGTAATGAAATTTCTGCGTGAAAGATTCGACATGACGCCCTCCTTGTTGTGATGGTGCTCGCTTCTCCCGAATATCCCGATTCGGTAGGCCGATGCTGCATCGAGAAGGACGCCCACCGCATCGCCGCAGAGGTTTGAACCGAGCGCAATCTTCCGAAAACGCGCATCAAACCTCAGGGGTGATACCGCTGATCTGGGAATACGAAGAAAAACAGAGGTGAGCCGAGGGGACGGACGGGGTCGACACCTCTTCCCCTCGCTTCGGCCGCTCCGGCCTCGTCCCGGGTGGACGCAAATCGGTAGCCATGTCAATTCTCAAGCGCTCGAAACGCGCTTCTCGCTGGAAGCACACGCAAAAGGCCTGGTCGCATTTCGAACCTACGACGATATGCGGCTTCAGGCGAGGGCGTAATTGCCATGGCTCCCGATTCACGCCCACGTTCGAGGAATTCGAGCGAAGTTCGCCGGTTCGAGACGAGACGTTGACTCATTCCCGTTGACTCCCAGTGACGAGACGAAGGGACGGGGTTGACAGTTCATTACCTCCCTTCGCTCGTCCCGCGATTCACGCTCCCAGCATGATCCTGATGATCTCGTCGTTGGTGGCGCGCATGCCGTCGCGGCCGAGGCGGGCGATGCTGTCGATGGTGTTCTCGACGCCCTTCTTCACGATGCCGTCGCCGCCGTAGAACTGCTGGCCGTCACGGTACATGACGTAACCCAGGATGCCCGCGTTCACCGAGAACGCGATCTTGCCGGCGCACGATGGCTTCGCGCCGTCGCACACCATGCCGGCCACGATAGACAGCGCATTCACCACGGCATGACAGGCCTCGCAGTAGCCGCCGCCATCCAAATACGCGATGCCCGCGCCCGCAGCCGCGCCCGCGCACACTGCGCCGCAGAACGCCGACAGCCGTCCGATGCCCGTCTTCTGATGGATAGCCACGAGGTTCGACAGCACGAGCGCACGGTAGAGCTGCTCGTCGGAAGAGCCCAGGTGGCGCGCGTACACGATGAGCGGAACCGACACCGTGATGCCCTGATTGCCGCTGCCGGAGTTGATGACCACGGGCAGCTCGCAGCCGCTCATGCGCGCGTCGGACGCCGCCGCGGCGCACGCGCACGCGCGCACCTTCACGTCGTCGCCGTAGGCGCCCAGCATGACGCTGCCGATGTTCGCGCCCCAGTCGCCCGCCAGCCCCTCGTCGGCGATGGCGCCGTTGCAGGCGATCTGGCGATCCAGCAGGTCGCGCACGTCGTCCAGCTCCACGGTCATGGCGAAGTCCCAGATGCCCTCCATCGACAGCACGCCGCGATCGGTCATCCCGTCGCCCGAGCCGCCAACGGAGGGCACCGCCACGTCGCGCAGCACCTTCACGTCGCGCTCCTCGCGCACGATGTTCGTATGGAAGTCGGCGATGCGCACGAGCGCGCTGCGAGCGGGAGAGGCGCAGGCATCAGCCGCGGCCGCCGCCTGCGCCTCCGCGTCCGAGAACACACGCACGACGATGTCGAAGTCCAGCTCCGATGCGGCGCGCTCAACCGCGATGGGCGCGCGCTCCACATAGGCCGCGATACCCGCAATCTCCTCGGGAGAAACCTCGGCGATCACTTCGAGGCTGCGCTCGGCGCGCCCCGCCACGATGCCCGCCGCCGCAGCGGCCTCGATCCCCTTCAGGCCTCCGGTGTGGGGCACCACCACGCTCTTCGCGTTCTTGATGATGCTGCCGCTGGCCTTCACCTCCACGCGAGCAGGCTCCGCGTCCAGCAGTTCGCGCGCCCGCGCGGCTGCCAGCGCGATGGCGATGGGCTCGGTGCATCCCATCGCGGCGACGAGCTCCTCTTCGAGGATGGCCACGTACCGCCCGTATCGCTCGTCCGTCCGCTCCATGAAGCACTCCCTTTCGCCCCGCCCGTCGCATGCAACGCATCATGATAGCACCTCGCGCATGGCGCCACGCGCCGCCCGACCTCGTAAACCGCGTTCGGCAGCCCTCCCCCGTTTTCGGGTATCTTCGTCGTTTTGCCTGGACATGGACGAATATACCCGGATCCGCGCGATGACGCGGCCCCGCGCCCCGCGTAGCATGCACCTCGTTGAAACCAAACGACCGAGGAGGGAATCATGGGAGAACGAACCATCAGCCGCCGCAACTTCCTGGCGGGAATCACCGCGACGGGCGCGCTGGCCGCAGCAGGGGCGCTGGCCGGATGCGCGCCGCAAGCGCAGGCCGAAGGCGGAAAGAGCGGCAAGGCCGACGCCGACGCTCAGGGCAGTTGGCGCGACAAGCCGGAGATGCCCGCCGACATCGCCGAGACGCTGGAAGCCGACCTCGTGGTGGTAGGCGCCGGCAACGGCGGGCTCGTGGCCGCCACCACGGCCGCGCAGAACGGCGCGAAGGTCATCGTGCTGGAAAAGGGCGGCAACATCGCCGCCGCACGCGAGGCTATCGGCGCGCTCAACTCCGCGCTGGAGCCCGACCATGTCGAAGACGTCCCCACACTGCTAAACCATGCGAACCAGACCCAAGCGGGCGATGCCAACATGCTGCTGTACAAAACCTGGGCCGAGAAGTCTGGCGAGATGATCGAATGGATGAAGGAGACGCTTGAGCCCAAGGGCATGCTGTTCCCGTTCGAATGGCACAAGCCCGACGACCCTCACGCCTACTACCCGGCCATGTGCTATAACCCCTGCATGGGCGAGTACAACCCCGACGGCCCGAACTACGGCGCGTACGCCCACCTTGAAGTGATGAACGAGGTGCTGGGCGAGCTGGGCGGCGAAGTCATGCTCATGACGCCCGCGAAGATGCTCGTGCAGGACGAGTCGGGCAAAGTGTGCGGCGTCATCGCCGAGAGCAAGGACAAGGGCGTCATCCAAATCAACGCGAAGAACGGCGTCATCGTGTGCACGGGCGGCTACGGCGCGAACGACGAGATGCTGCAGGACCTGTGCCCCGGCAACTCCAACTGGTGCGTGCTGCGCGACAGCGTCACCGAGGAGGGCGACGGCATCCGCATGGCGCTGTGGGCGGGAGCCGAGCTGGAAGCGGGCGGCGCCTGCATGATCTGGAACCGCGGCATCATGTTCGACGATACCGAGTTCGACGGCTCCTACCAGGGCGGCGACATCTTCCTTCCCGGCAGCCAGCCGTTCCTCCATGTGAACGCGAACGGCGAGCGCTTCATGAACGAGGACCAGTGCTACCCCATGAGCTACGCCGGCGGCGCGAACCAGCCCGGCCACTTCTCGTGGATCGTTTGGGACGGCAGCTACTGGGAAGACATCGAGCGGTTCGACACCTGCGGCTGCTCGCGCCTGTTCCCCGCGCCGTCGGGCACCGCGTTCAACGCCGACGTGTACGACTGCGAGGCCATCACGAAGGAGCACCTCGACTCATTCTGGCTGGAGCCGCGCATCGAGAGCGGCGCGCTGAAGAAGTGCGACACGCTCGACGAGCTGGCGAAGGAGATGAAGTTCGACGCCGACCAGACCGCCACGTTCAAGGCCACCATCGAACGCTATAACGAACTGGTCGCTGCAGGCGAGGACGTCGACTTCGGCAAGCCTGCCTACCGCCTGAGCGCCGTCGACGAGCCGCCGTTCTACGCCGCGCGCATCGCCGGCGAGCTGTTGGTCACCATCCACGGCGTGATCACGAATGCCGACTCGCAGCCGCTGCGCAAGGACGGCAGCGTCATCGAGGGCCTCTACGTTTGCGGCAACGACCAGGGCGGCTTCTACCCGCACAACTATCCCAGCAACTTCACGGGCATCAACGCGGGCCGCACCGCCACCTTCGCCCGCATCGCCGCCAAGCACGCCCTCGGCGCAGCGTAAGCACCACCCGAGCCAACCCTCCCTCCCTTAACGGAAAGCCCCGCACGCGGGGCTTTCCATGCGCTTGCTCAGGACGGCAAGGCAACGTGCGAGCTAATGCACGAGGTCGATGAGCTCTTGGCGGGAGTGCACGTCGAGTTTGGCGTAGACGTGCTTGGCGTGGGTGGCGGCCGTCTCGCGCGAGATGACGAGAGCGTCGCGCACGTACGGTATCGATCGGCCGCGCGCCAGGAGGTCGAACACCTCGGTCTCGCGCGGGGTGAGGCCGCCGCGTTCGGCAAGCTCGAGGATGCGGGCGGTCAGCTCGTCGATATCGGCTGCAGGCGCGGGCGCGGATGCAGCTTCGTCGGCGTTCGCGCCGCCCGCATCCGCGCCCGCCGGCATCGACCGCTTCGAAGCGGCATCGTGCAGCACGCCATCCTCGTTGCGCGCGCCGAACGCGAACGCGCGGCCGTCGCTGAGCACGAACATGGTGGCGCCCACCAGCAGCGCGATGGACACGACCGCCACCTGGTCGAGCGAGAACACCCCGGCCGCCATGCCGGACTCCACCAGCACGAGCGTCACCACGCCCAGCAGATCGCCCAAGTGCACGAAGATCCATCCCAAACCGTACGACTGCACGGGCGTGGCCGCGCCCTGCACAGCGTAGCGCGCGAAATACATCTGCGTGATCAGGCAGAACGCGAAGCGCGCGGCGATGGCCACCACGTAGGCGACGTACGCGCCCGCGGTTTCCCCCAGCACGATGAACGCCGCGAAGCCCACCACGAGCGTCGGGCACATCCATCGGTACAGAAACGACAGCGACACCCGACGCGGCCCCGCCGTGGCCGAAAGACCCACCATCAGCATGAACGCGATGCTCACCACGAGCGCCACCTGGGCGGCCGTCGCATCCTGCCCTGACGACCCCGACCAGAACGACCCCTCCACGCACACGAACAGGCACGCCGCGAGGATGCCGAACCCGGCGCGCCCCATCGACTTCAGCACGCGCGGCAGCCCCTTCCGCGCGCTGTCGTGAGCCTCGGCGAACGCGCGCTGCTCGGCGGCGCCCCGGTACTCGGCGGTCGCGTCGCGCCCTTGCGCATCCCGCCACGACAGCAGCAGGCACAAGCCCGACATCAGGGGAAACGCCGTCACCACCACGAGCGCCATCCATCCCTGCATCGCCGACACCACCAGCACCAGAACGGCGGCCGCCACAGCCGACGACGGCGCGAGAAACTCCACTTCCTCCTGCGTCACCTTCGCGTAGTACTCGCCCCACATCACCCACATGAAGCCGCTGCCAAATCCCGTGAGCACCGCACCTATCACGAACAGCGCAGCCGTCGCGCCGAAATCGGGCAGCTCACAGAACAGCAGCGGCGTGGAAACCGCGGTGGCCAGCGGCGCGATCCAGAACAGCGCCGCATGCTGGGCGGGCGAGCCCAGCCGCTTCTCCAACACCACGATGAGCACGAGCATGACCACCGACATGGACACCGGCAGCCCCGTGAAGAACAGATCCCAGCCCGCACCAACCGCCAACGTCGAGGCCTTCGCGCCCGTGTAGCCGCTCACCGCGTTGGTGTAGAACACGCAGAACACCCAGGCCAGCAGAAACGCCCAGCCCAAGCGCCGCAGCGGCGCGAACCGCTCGACCGCCGCCAGCACGGCCCGCTCGCGATCGCGCTGCGCGCTCGTCGTCTTCCCGGTCATCCGCCCGTCCCTTCCACCGTCATCCCATTCGGCCATTTGTACCACAGGAAGCCCCGCTTGGCAAAAAGTGCCCCCCCCCCGACGCGTTTCGAGCTGCTAGAATGCCAGACAGTGGCAGATCCCGGCAAAGGAGGTGCCGTATGACCAGGAAACGCGGCATGGCGACGGCGTTCGCGGCGGCGTGTCTGGTTCTGGCCGGTTGCGCAGGACCCCTCAATCTGATGCAGGAATCGATCTACTGCGACGATGCCCGCATCGCCCAAGGATTCGACACGTACACAGTTGCGAACAGAACCGGCTCCCTGTTCGACAGAAAGATCGGCGGACTGACCGGCCTGGAAACATGGCTTCGGATCTCCGTCCCCAACGAAGGCGGGGAGTTTCGCGTCGACTACGATGCGACCGTATCGGACGGCGACTTCAAGATCGTATTCGTCGATGAGAAGAACGTTGATACCGTCTGCGAAGGAACGGCTCGCGGAAGCCGCGTCTTCACGCTCGACCGGGGAGGGTACGCCCTCAAAGCCGTCGGGGCGCATGCGAGTGCCGAAATCGCCTTCGAACTGCAAGCGAGCGAAGGCGTCACCGCCGTTGCCACGGGTGACGCGTTCGACGACGACCAGGCAGTGGATCTCGAACCGATTGAAAGCTGATGCCGCGGATTTGCCTGCGTGGACGCGAATGCGTTTCCACAAGAAGCGAACAACTGCCTAAGTCCCACGCTTAAAGCGCGAAAGCGTTTCGGCGAACGGCATCTGCACGTGATTCGCCCTTCAGCGCACAAAAATTGGCGACGTACGAGACTTGAAGGCCGTTGAACGGCCGTCTCTCGCGAATGCACCGCGCACTGCAATCGAGGGCGATTCAACGACCTGGGGATTCTTCAAAACCGATCAGAGTGGGCGACAAGAAAACATCGGTTCAGATCGCACGTCACGGGTTTTTGTGCAACAGACGCCTGACCCCATGCAAAACCAGCAGCTCTTCCCCGCCGCCCCTACCCTGCGGCGCGCATGACCATGCGCTTGACGTCTTCGCGGTACTTGGGGCGCACGAGGTAGTACGCGTAGGCCTCGAGCACGGTTTGGAAGGCCACGCCGCGGCCGACGATTTTGAAGTACCCGATGCCGTACTCGTCGTGCAGGTCGCGCACCTCCTGATCGGTGAAGATCACCGGGTGGCCCGGCTCGTGGTCGAAGAAATCGGCGCGCTTCGCAACGCACTCGAAGGGGCGCATCGCGCCCGACCGCTGATCCTCGCTGTTGTGGAGGTAGTGCTGTGCACGATGCGGGCACTGGTAGGCGCAGAACTCGTTCACCATGACCTCCACCTTGTCGCGGTCTTCGAGCGCCGCGAGAAACGCCGGATCCTTGTGGCGGTTGTAGTCGAGCACCACGTAGTCGTAGCGCTTCGTCATGCGGTTGACCTCGGCTGCGTCCGCCAGCGCGCGCGTGGTGGACAGCACGCAGCGCATGCCGTAGCGCTCGCGCACGTAGTTGCCCACGAGGTCGGCGTACACGATGGCCTCGGCATCGTAGCGGCCGGCGATGGCGAGCATCGCGTTCAGGTACTCGTCGTGCAGGTCGTCCTCGTCGGCCAGCATGTTCGTCAGCGTGAGACGCGCCTTTACGCCGTGCTCGGCCAAGAGCGAGAACGCCTCCTCCATCTGCCGGGGCGTGGCTCGCTCGCGCAAGAACGCGCGGCCGCCGTTCAGGTCGCACGCGGGAAAGCAGCCGTACACGCTGTCGATGCGCACGCCGTCCTGGAACAGCGCCGGGCGCTGCTCCAGCAAGCGGATGAAGAACAGGTTGAGCCCCAGCCCCACCGTGAAATCCGGCAGCGTGTAGTTGATCATGCGTTCGTTCCTCCAAAATCACCGGTCGTTCGTAGCGTCAGCGAGGGGCTCCCTGGTGCCCGAGATCGTGGGGAGGGCGAGGGCGAAGCGTACTTCGGTACGCGAGTCCTCGGCCTCGACGCGAGATCGGGTGCCAGGGAGCTCCGCAGCGTCGAGCAGTTCCGGCGGCCGACAAACCGCCGGAACTTCCCTAGAACATGCACATCTCCAAGTGTTCGCCGAGCGTCGCGTGCAGTTTATCGTACATCGATGAGGGCTTGTTCGGGGTCCAGGTTGGACGCTTCATAGCGAAGCACACGGCTTCCTTGCCCATGAACTGCTTGATAGGCACGCGCCCGCTCACCGCGATGGCCTGCTCGGGACAGATGTGCTCGCACAGGCGGCACTGCATGCAGGCGCTCGGACGGTGCACGATGCCGAACACGCCGCCCTCGTCGAGCTTCTTGATGGCGCCCGTGGGACAGAACACCGCGCACATGCGGCACGAACTGCACTTCTGGGCATCGATGGACACGGCGCCGATGACACGCGTCTCCACCTCGTCGGCCGTCGGTTGCCCCACGTGCTGCAGGTAGTTGTACAGCCGCACGCGGCGCGTGGGGACGAACTGCGACAGCGTCCCATCTGCGCCCACTTTGCGATACGCCGCAGGAACGGGCTCGGCCTCGACCATCCCCAACTCCTCGGCCACCGCCGCGCCAGCTGCGCGGGTCGATGCGTCCTTGGCCGAGCGGAAGAAGTCGCGCCGCCCCACCCCGTCGCTGCCTGCCTGGCCGTGCGACCCGCCGGGCTCCAACACGCGCTCGGGCACGCATTCCTCCAGGTCGATGGGCATGGAGGATCCGAACGCCTCAAGCAGGTTGCGCGCGCCCTCCACCACCTCGCGCACGAGCGCGCCGCCCGGAGCATGTGGGCACGTCTCGCACGAACCGCAGGCCAGCGTCGCGTCGAAGGCGCGGTACGCCGCCAACCCCACGAGCGCCGACTCGTCCATGCGCCCCAGGCACGGCACCGCGCACGCGGCCGACGCATCGTCGGCCGCGACGTTGGCCGCCTCGAGCGCCTGCTCGCACACGATGACCGGATGGCCTTTCGTCGCCACGATGGAGTGCTTGAGCTGCGCCGTCAGCTCGGCATCCGTCGGGTTGCGCAGCTCGATGGCGCAGGTGGGGCACGCCGTGGCGCACGTGCCGCATCCGATGCAGCGCTCGGGCTCTACGAGCAGCTCGCCCGCGCGGTACGCCAGCGCGCCCGACGTGCACGCCTCCACGCAGCGCAGGCAGTCGGCATTGCGGTTGCGCACCGAGATGCAGCGCTCCTCGTGCACGGCGATGGCATCGCTCTCGATCTCGCCCAGCAGGGCCAGCAGGCCGTTGATCAGGGACATGACCTACCCCCTTTCCGGGATCTCGTCGTCGACGGGCAGCGGCGTCGCCTGCGCCTGCTTCTTCGGCAGCAACGGGAACGTGATGGCGTGCTCGGGGCACACGTCGGCACACGCGCGGCACTTGCTGCAATCGTTGAGCGTGGTCTCGCCCGCCGCGACATCGTGCAGGTTGATGCCCTCGGGGCATGCCTGCTCGCACAGGTTGCAGGCCTTGCCGCGACCCTCGCGCAGGCACTTCTCGGCGTCCATCTGGGGGCGGAACGTCCGGTTCAGCCCGCTGAACAGCGAAAGCAGCGCGCCCAGGGGGCAGAAGCGCTGACACCACTTCGGCAGCAGCAGGACCTCCAACGCGATGATGACCGGGAAGGCGACGACCGTCCACGTGGCGTCGCCGAACGCGAACAGGCGCATGACCAGCAGCACCGTGGCAAACGTGAGGCCGATCGGGCAGACGAGGCAGAACACCGGAAAGCCGAAGACGAGCGAGGAGCCCAACGCCGCCGCAAGGATGCCATGGCGGCTGTCGATCTTGATGCCCTTGGCTTTGCCGCAGGGGGAAGCGCACGCGGAGCAAGGGGAAGCAACCTTGCCCCCTTTACCCTCCTTGTCCCCCTCATATATTGTTCTTGCCACTTCTCGCGCAGTGGCCGCGCTCTTTTCTTGCAGACGCGAATGTGAGATAAGGGATGCGTATGGGGCGGAGGGCGCTTGCCGCACCCCCCCAGGAGCCAGGCTCTTCAAAAAAGGCTGGCGCCTCCGGCCCGCAGGTGGACGCGAATTAGGCAGGATGGCGCGCGGCGCCGTATATCCAATGAGGTTGCGCCTGCGGTTGCCAGAGGAAGATCCTCTGCCTCACCATAAAGCGAGGGATCGGAGGACGCCATGATCTGCATCGGGATAGACATCGCCAAGAGAAGCCACGTCGCAAGCGCCGTCGACGAGGACGGGGGCACCGTCGTCGAGTCGTTCAAGTTCAACAACACGGCGAGCGGCTTCGCGAAGATGCTGAAGAGGCTTCGCAAGGCTGACGCGACCCCGGAGAACAGCTTGGTCGGAATGGAAGCCACGGGGCGCTACTGGGTGGCCCTGTTCGACTTCCTCTCCTCCCACGGCTACGAGGCCGCGGTGATCAACCCCGTCCAGACCGACGCCTTCCGCGACGTCTGGACGGTCCGCAAGGTCAAGACCGACGCCCTTGACGCCGCGATGATCGCCGACCTCGTCCGCTACAAGCGCTACTCGCCCTCGGCGCTCGGCGACGAGGCGACCGAGGAGCTGCGCAACCTCGCCCGCTACAGGATGTCGCTCGTGGAGCGCTCCACAGCCTTGAAGAACAGGGCGACGGCCATCCTCGATAGGACGTTCCCCGAGCTTGCAGGCCTGTTCAGCAACGCGTACTGTCCGACCCGCCGCGAGCTGCTGCAGCACTGCGCCACGCCCGACCAGGTGCTCGGAACCGACGTCGGGACGCTCGAGCGCATCCTCAGGGAGGCTTCGCGCGGGAGGTGCGGGCGAGCCAAGGCCGAGAGGCTCAAAGCGCTTGCCAAGGAATCCGTGGGCGTCGGGTTCGGCTCCAAGACGCTCGCCTTCGAGGCGAGGCTTTTGATGGAGGAGCTCGACTTCGTGCAGGACCAGGTCAAGGAGGTCGAAAGGGAGCTGGCCCGCCTGCTGGAGCGGACGCAGGGCAAGTGGCTCGTCACCATCCCCGGCATAGACGTCGCCCTCGCCTCCGTCATCGCGGGCGAGATCGGCGACCCGAACGCCTTCGACGACCCCCACAGGCTCATGGGTTATGCCGGCATGGACCCCACGAGAAGCGAGTCCGGCGAGACCGTGAGGTCCGACGGGCACATGTCCAAGCGAGGGCCCGGGGCGCTGCGATGGGCGTTCATGCAGGCCGCCGACTGCGCCAGGAAGAACGACCCCTACTTCGGAGACTATTACGACAGGAAGAGGGGCGTGGACGGGAAGCACCACTACGTCGCCCTCTCGGGCGTCGCCCGCAAGCTCATGGGCGTGGCGCTGGCGGTGATGAAGGAAGGGCGGCCCTACGAGCCGGCCCCTCCCCGCAACCACCGCCCCGGCCACCTGAAGGAGGCGTGAAAGCCCACGTCGATCGCAAAAACCGAACTTCGCCAATGCCCGGCACCCTGCATGGGGCCGGGTGTTGGCGTGCGCTTTCTTATCTCGCATTCACTTTTCAAGGTTCCTATCAAAAAGTCTCGGATTCCCCCTTGACTCCTAATAGCAGGTCTTCTTCCTACCTCGCGACATAAAATGCACGGGGCACGCCCAGGCGCAGAACACCTTGCCTAGCACGATACACACCAGCAGCACGACCGCAACGCTGATCACGGCCATCGGGATGGCTGTGCGCTCGGCGATCATGGCCAGCAGCGCGCCCAGGGGGCACAGCAGCGTGATGGACTCGAAGCCGATGCCGCAGAAGTTGCCGATGCCGCCGGCCGTGAAGTACCCCACGGCCACCACGGCCAGCAGGGCCAGCATGATCAGGAACCGCAGCCGATAGGTTTTGAGCTTCTTCATCCTGCTCACGCCTCCACTTCTTCGGTCGGACGGACGACGATGGCGCGATCGGTGGCGCCGGCCGTGATGGAACCTGCCGACAGCGAGATGCACGCCAGCTCGCAGGCGCCGCAGCCGTTGCACGCATCCACGTCCACCACCGGCACGTTGTCGGCGCCCAGCTCGAGCGCCTCGTAGTTGCACACGTCGACGCACTCGTGGCAGCCCATGCCCTTCGCGGCAAGGCACCAGTCGCGGTTGATCTCCGCCTTGCCGATGATCGCCTGCGACGGATCGGGGCACGAAAGCGCATGCGTCGGGCACGCCGCGACGCACTTCGGCCCGCCTGGCTCGTTCTCGCAGAAATCGCACCAGCCGCTTTTGAAGTCCATGCGCGGCGTGCGCGCGTTCAAGATGCCGTCCTCGATATGAGCGGGGGCGATGGCATGCTTCGGGCACACCTCGCGGCACTTCTCGCAATGCAGGCAGCCGCGCACCAGCTGCTCCTCGTCCTGCCCGCCCGGCGGGCGCAGCAACGTTGCGCTGGGCAGGTACTTCACGCCGCCCAGCCCGATGACGGCGCACGCTCCCACGGCTCCCAGGGCGAACGTGCGGCGCGACACGCGGGGGCCCGCATCGCGCTTGGGCTCGATGCCGTGCTCGTCCATCATGCAACCTCGACTTCCGCTTCGTTCTCGGACAGCGCGGCGTCCAAAAACTCGCGGTCGTTGCGCAGGAAGCCGTCGGTCAGCTTGCCCAGGCCCTTGTAGAAGTCGGTCTGCGGGAACTTCTGCAAGTCGGCCGCCATCATGGGGTACCACGCCAGCAGGTGGTCCTCCAGAAAGTTGCGCTGCGACAGCAGCAGCTTCAGGCACTCGTCCTCGTCGCCGGCCTCGTACGCCCTGATAGCGCGCTCGCATAGGATCTGCTCGAACTCCAGCTCAAGAGCGATGTGATCCTCGCCCTCCTTCCAGCTTTCCTGCTTGTCCAAGCCGAAGGCGCGGTACAGCACCAGCACCTCGTCGCGAGCGTCCTGCATCATGAGGCGCTTCGGGCTCGTGTACACCGACTCGTACGGGTACGCGGCCGAAAAGCCGTCGTTGCCCGACCCGATGAACGCGCGCACGTAGTCCACCGCCAGCTCGGTAAGCACCGTGCCGTCGGCCTGGCTCAGATAGCCGCAGATCATCCGGTAGCCCTCGTCCACCAGCGCGTTGCCGGTGTTCGTCGGGAAGCGCATGGACACCAGCGTGTCGTACAGCTCCTGATCCACCTCCACACGGAACAGGCGCGAGAGGAACTGGTAGGTTGCCATGCGGCCGCGCAGCACGTCGGCGATGGTGGTTTCCTGATCGTGGGACATGGGTGGCTCCTTCTCTAGCGTTCGGACGGGGAGGCAGCGGCGAACAAGCCGGACGCGAGCACGCTGCGCCCCAGATCGGTGATGGTCCAGGCGTCGCGCCATTCGATGGCGCCTGTTTCTTCCAGCTTGCCGCGGAAGAACCCGCAGAAGCGGCGCGGCTCTTGGCACAGCGGGTCGCCGTCCACCGCCTGGTCCAGCTCCTTGGTGGGGCAGCCTCCTTCGCGCGCGCACATCTCAAGCACGCGCTGGAAGATGGGCAGATAGCGCTCGTCTTCGCTGATCCGCTCCGCCACGAGGCCCTCGTTGACGTGCGCCGCGACGGCATCGAGGCCCGCTTGCGTGGCACGGTAGCGACACGGCGGAGCGGGCGTCACCGAGATGAAGCCCTCGTCCTCGGCGGGCGTATCGGCAGCGTCGCCGGCGGCCGCATGGGCGGCGTCCTCGTCCACGATGCGCTCCAGCGCGCCGTCGCGCTCGAGCAGCTGCACCACCTGCGCCGAGCCGTACACGCTCGTCGTGTTCGGATACGCCGCGTCCAAATCGGCCACGGCCTCGTCCATCGTCTTCGGCTCGGTGCAGAATTCCACGGCGTGCAGCAGGCGGAACTGCTGGCCGGGAATGCCCGCCAGCAGCTTCTCGATGCGCTCGGTCGCAGACAACGGCACCACGGGAGGCACCACGCTCTTGTCGGCATCGGGGATGGGCGGCAGGTAGTCGGCCTCGGCATCGTCCCGCTCGCCGTCGTCCAGGCTCAGGTCGGCCAGGGGATCGAAATCGTCATCGATCACGAATACATCGACATCGCTCATATCTATCAGTCCTTTCAAGCTCACTTGTCAGATAAAGTCAGCGAGGGTTCGCGCGGTGCCCGACATTGGCGGGATCGCGAAGGCGAAGCGTACTTCGGTACGCGAGCTTTCGGGATCGTGCCAAGGACGGGCGCCCCGCGAAGTCGCAGCGTCGAGCAGGTTCGACGGTCGTCAGACCGTCGAAACGTTATACAGCACCTTTGTCGGCAGCTCGCGGGGCGCGTCGGGCGCAGGAGAGAGCACCTCGTCGGTCAGCGACGCGAACTCCGACGGCGTCACGCGCGCGAAGCGCTCGCCGTCGCGCACGAACACGCGCGAGGTCTGCACTTTGGTGAGCGCGGTGTTCTCTAAAAGGTCGCGCACGAAGCGCGTGCATACCGCTCGTTCGCTCGCGCAGGACAGCACGTCCAGGAACAGCGCGCGCTCGCGTTCGAGCGCCACGCGCCGATGGTCGATGGTGAACTTGTCGTCCACGGCGTCGTTCGCCGGCAAGAAGCCGTTCACCAGGCCGGTGACGAACACCGTGCGCACATGGCGCCCGTGGCAGCGCGCATAGGAGACCACATGCACGGCGTCGCGCGCGACGTTCTCCACCGGCTTCGCGAACCCGCAGCGCGCCAGGCGCTCGATGTCCGCATGCGCAGGGTCGTCGCCCAGCAGCTCCACGTGGCGCGGGGACAACGGCATTCCGTGCGCTTCGAACAGCGCTACGGCAGCATCGCGCGACAACCCGCCAGCGCAGGCGCGCAGCAGCTCGTCCAGCTCGTCCAGCGGGCCGTCGAACTTCCCGAAGATCGTCGAGGAGCGGTCGGCGTCGCGCTGCGTGCGCAGCTGCGCCACGGCTTCGGGCACGGTCGTCTCATGGTCGCGCGCGTACGCCATCAGCTCCAAAAACGCATCGGAGCGCAGCAGCCAATCGCCGAACCCCAGCCACGAGCGCAGCGACGTGAAATCGTGCGGATCGAGGTACAACCGCAGGAACGCGGCCAGCTTGAGGTCGGCGTAACGGCCCTCGGTGCGCGGGTCGCCCTTTATCTTCCCGCTGTCGAACCCGCGCTCCACGGCGATGCCGCGCCCTTCCAGCTCGGCGGCGATGCGCTCGCCCCAAGCGGCGTTCGGCACGGCCACAGCCACGTCGCCCGGCCGGAAGCCGTCGGCCAGGCACTCCTCCACGGACGCCGCCGCGAACGCGAACTCGGCCGCCGGGTCGTCCAGCGCGCGGGACTCGCGCGCCGCGGCCGGCCGCTCGCACGCCAGCGTCACCAGGCAGTCGGCCTCGTCGGCAAGCGCGCGGAACCCGTCGAAGCACGGGTACGGCTCCTCGGAGCTGGACGAGGCCAGCGTGCGGCCGGCCGCCACGAGGCCGTCCGTCGCTAGATGGCGCACGAGGCGCTGCGACGCCTTGCTGAGCGACCCGAAGTCGTCTGCCACCAGCGTCAGCGGCTCGCGCTCGACCCCGGCTTTCACAAGGCCGCGATACGCCAGCGACGAAACCTCGCACGGCAGCAGCGCGCGGCGCGCCTCCAGGTTCTCGGTGAGGATGGCGTGCACGGTCTGCTCTTCGGCGGTGATCAGCCAGCGCTCGTCATCGTCGGCGCAGTCGCTGATGCTCTTGTAGAAGAACTTGAGCATCTCGCGCAGCCGGCCCGGCTTGAGGCCGCTCACCTTCACGTCCTCCATGAGCACGGCCAGCTCGTTCTCGTCCAGCACGCGCGCGTCGCGTCCCACGGCGTCGCCGACCTGCGCATCGCCCAGAATCGAGAGGGCCAGCTCGCGCGCCGACACCACATCGAGCGCGCTCAGCAGCGGATCGTCGGCCGCAAGCGCCCGAAAGCGCGCGGCTGCAACGGCGTCGGCGCACACGACGCGCACGTTCGACCCCGCCTCGACACGAGCGCGAGCCGCGCGCAGCAACGCCGGCGCAACGTCGTCGGACGCATCGTGCTCCACGCACAAGCACTTCGCGCCGCTATTCAGTTCCTCAAGAAGATTGTTCGCCGCGTCTTCGACGGACGCAGCAGTACAAGCACACATATTCGGTCTCCATCCATTCTTCGGATGAAGCCCTTTGCTCGAAGCCCCCCAGCTTCATAGCGCTTTCACTTCTACGCAGTATGCCCAACCGCCGCGGGCGCGTCTACCATCATTCCGAAACGGAATGGATGAGATCGAGCGCCCCCTGCTTGCTCTCCACGCCGAGCTTGCGGTACACCCCGGCCAGCACGTCGGCCGGCATCATGTGCACCGCCACGGCCGCGCCGACGGCGCAGAGTACGCCCCAGATCAGCACCTGCACCACGGCCACCGAAGCCACGCCGAGTATCTTGCCCAGCATCAGGTCGAA
>OLOJ01000862.1_pt1 | contig 30612 bp, 38 predicted proteins | sample 1672251 | NCBI WGS metagenome assembly OLOJ01 (sample SAMEA3136664, study PRJEB25190) | human gut metagenome | biome: human gut; feature: human-associated habitat; material: faeces | place: Austria | collected 2013 | reverse complement strand
GGGATAGGCCGCCCCATCGTGCGGGGCGGCCTTTTCTGTTATCCCTTGATAAGCTCGAACGCCTGCGCGTCGGTAAATCCGGCCTTTTTCAGCTCCGAATACCAGCCGAAAAGCTGTTTTGCTTCTTTTTCCTGCTCTTCCTGTTTGCCTTCTCCGATTGTGGCCGGAATATCGAAGGCGGCGGCAATGTGCTTCATCATGTCCACCGCGTCCGCGCGCTTCTGGTCTTCGTCTTCCTGCTCCTTTTCGCGGGCGGCCTGCGCCTCCGCTTCGGCAAGAATGCCCTTTGGCTCTTCGCCTTCCCCGAAAATGGCCTTGTTCAGCCCTTCCGCAAGGGCTTTCCCGATCATTTCATCGAACGACGGCTTGCGCTCGTTCACTTCGCCTTCGTCATAGGATACCAAAATATCAGATTTCAGAGCACAAAGCGGACGCACGCCCCAGTCGCCGCCGTACGCGCTGTCGTTGTTCAACGCGCCCGAAGAGCCGACATAGCGCACAAAACTTTTATATCCGTTCCGCTCGGTTGAAAACGGGGTACAAGTCCAATAGTCTTCCGACGCTTTCGGAATGATTTTGCGGAATGCGCGGTACATCTGATCCGTGATAAGCCCGATCTTTGCGCTGTCCGTGCCGTAATCGTCTAAACCGTCGTCGGAAGTCAGGTCAAGGACAATCGGCACAAACGCTTCTTTGTCCGCACCCGCGGCGGCCAGCTCTTCCAGAAAATCACCGTTCAGGAAAGCGCGAACGGAAGAGGCGGCAAAATCGTTCTTGTTGTCCGTGTCGAAAGCCATGTACCGAACTTCGCCGTTTTCGTCCTTCAACACATCTTCCGCAAGGCAAAGCGACATATTCGGGCGTGCGTCCAGCACAACCCACTTCACGCCGCCGTATGTAATGCGGCTTTCTTCGCCAAACTGTCCGATCTTTCCGGTTTTCAAAGTCTTTTCCATTTGAATAGCTCCTTTCAATTTTTCCAGCACCGCCAACACAAATCGGGCGGCGCGTGATTGTGATATATCGGCTTTCAATTTTTCAAACGCAAGGGAAAGCCCCTGCGCCGTTTCTGCAATCGTGGGATCGTGTGCGGCCTGCTCCCGCTCGTTCAGCATGGTTCTTCGCCGCCTTCCCCGAAAAGGTCTTGCGCGATCCGGTTGTATTCCTCAAAAATCCGGTCAAAGGCGGCCTTCCACGCTTCGCCATGCTCCCGATCTTCCGGCGCGGCGACATGCGCCAATTCGTGCGCGAATATTTCAACGCCTGCCGTAATGGGGATTTCTCCGGATACTTCCACAACGGGCGGTGATCCGTCTTCTGGAAAGGTTGTCGCACCGCAAGCCGCGTTGCCGCTTCCGTCTTCTACCTCCGGCACAAAATAGGCCGCGTATTCCCGTTCGGGGTAAAGGTTCTTGAAGGCCAGCGCAACCAGCGCGAACGGATCGTTTGCAAAGGGCGATACCAGCCGCCCCGCTCCCGCGGTCAACATTTCTTCCCGCCGTGGCGATATGGGCGGGTTTTGTTGTATTCGTGCTTGATCCGTATAGCCTCTTCAATGTCAATTCCGGCGTGCCCGCAATAGTCCAGAATGCGGATCACACAATCGGCCAATTCCACCGCCACGCCTTCCGGCTTTTTACTCTGTGCCGAACAAGGCGCGTCCGGATTTTCCGGATTGTATGGCCTGCTTCCGCAATGCGCGCTTCCGTCTTCTTCGCAACATACCCCGCCAGCATTGCACGGGAAGTATAGAACAGGCCGCCCGCTCCGGTATTCTTCCAAAGCCTCCGCAAGCTCCGAAACGCAAAGCATAAGGATTTCGGGCAATTCCCGTTCCTGCTCCCACCAGCCATGCGCAACGGCATTTTCATGCACCGCGGCGGCAAGATTGTTCAGCCCGCCGGGGGCGGCTCTAAATTTTTCCGATTTCAGTAAGCAACCTTCTTCGTACTCAAAGAACGGGCAAGGCTGAATTCCCGTTGACGGATCGCCGCCGCAATCTTCGTCGCAAATATTCAAATATTCTTTGCGCAAGCGTTCGTAATTGTCTTTCATGGTTTGAATAGCTCCTTTCAAATTCGCCGTGTTTCGTATGCTTTTTTTAACGCCTCTTGTCCCACACTCATAATAGAAGGCGAAGCGATACGCAATAATGCGTTCACAAGCGTTCTGTACGCTATGTATTCGTTATCCCGCTTTTCGATCCAAAACGCCGCGGTTCTGAACCTGTCCGTTTTGATCCTTCTGATTTCCAACATTCCGCGCCCTCTCTTCCTGTTCAGGCTCCTTCACGCATTCGCATGTTTCGCCATAGTCAAGGTGACTTCCGCACCGATCGCAAACCTTGTACTTCACGATTTCACCGCCTTTCCGTTATAAATCACCAGCATAGAGGGGAAGGGCGCGGGATCGGCGGCGTTTCCGTCGTCGTCCGTAAATCGAAGCCGCCCACGAATAAAGCGAATTTCCGCTTTGTGGTATATAAAATCGTGGAAATAGCTTGTATCGGTGCGCGCTGGAATAAGAAGAACAATCGGTGTTCCGGCCTGTGCCTCTTCGTATGCCTTTTGAACCCACTTTCCGATTTCGCGCCCATACGGGGGATTGCAAAATACTGTACCCCCCCCCCGCAACCTTCCAAGAGGATTTAAGCCCGTCCGTTTCCGGTGTGAAATATAGCGGGCATTTTGCCGTTTTGTCTGTGGCCGCCGCGTCCAGTGTGAAGCAAAATTCTTCGTTCAGCTTGTCGAAGAAGTCCTGCGGCGTACACCAGCACATATTTTTAGAGGATAACAAAGCCTTGTTCATGCGCCCGCCCTCGCTTTCTGCAATTCCCGTTCAAGGCGTTCGATCTTCCGGCGCAAGGCTCGGTTATCAGCGTTTACCCGCTCGATCTCTGCGGCCAGCTTGTCCGCGGCGGTGTCCGTTTCCTTTTGGTAATCACAAGGGCGCACAACTTCGCAAATATAAACAGTCTTGCCCGATCCGGAAAAATTGCTTTTCGTTTCCTCCGTCTGCAACACAATGTCCCGCGTGGCGCGGATTTCATCAAGCGACATCAGCACAAAGCGGGAATGCCTCTGCGTCCTAATCATCGTCGCCCGCCTCGCTTTCCGGTTCAATGATTGCCCCCGTTTCCGGATCAACCTTGAATTGCCCTGCGCTCTCTGCGGCGGCCTGCCGCTCCCGCTCCTGTTCCCGAAGGTCAAGAGAAACGGCGCATTGCCGCGTCAGCTCTTGCAGGCGTTGGACGAATTGCGCGCTTATAACATCACACGGCATAATTACCGCTTGAAGCAGGAAGCCCGCTTTTGCCACGATATACGGCGCGCCGAAAGGCGTTACCCGCTCGTAAAGCTCCGACACATCAAGCACATCTGAAACGGGCGACAAATAGCGGCTTTCTATGAAAACCAGCCCGCGGCGTGTCTGCAATGGTTTCAAGGTTTTTCCGCTATACACAATCGAAAGGTTGCCTTGTTCAATGATCTTTTCGGTTGCGTCGGTGTCCTCGAAGCTGATCCCCTCCGGAATGTCACGATACCGCACAAGCCAGTCTTCGCGCTGTTTCTCCGGCACATCGAAGATCGTTAAAATGCTTTCTTCGTCCAGCTCCGGAAGGCCGGAAATAGGATAAACCGCGCTTCCGTCGCCTATGTACTGCGATATTGTGCCGCTATCGCTGTATCGGTTGAACAAAACAACCTGTTTGTTTTTCTTGCATATCGTGGCAATGCTCTTTATCTTCATTTTCGGCGGCCTCCTTTCCGGAAGTCCCGCACGGTATCGCGGATTGTGGTTTCCGTCAGATACCAGAACAGCGGCAACCCTAAAAGCAACGCTTCGCCGCCGATCGCCTCGTATCCGCGTTCGGCAAGGGCGTACCCCTGCCCCCAACGGAAGAGAAGAACGCCCGCGGCGGTAAGGGCGGCGTATTTCAGGACGGCAAAGGCAACATTCGCCGTCAATGCGCTTCCCGCTATCCGAAGAGGGCGGGAACGGCGGCGCGTGGCCGCCTGTGTGTTTTGAATAGCTCTTTGCATGTGTGATCCTCCTTTACTCGGTTTCGCCCGCGGCAATGGCCTTCCGTAGTGTGTGCCGCTCCATTCCTTCGGCCATCAACCCCACTTTCATATAGCGGGCTTTTTCTTCCGGTGAAAGCTCTTCAATGTCCCGCGGTTTCGCTTTGTCTTCGGACGGGAAAAGATTGTTTTTGCACGCAAAAGCCGAATAGAATATTTCAAGCTCTTCTTCCATTGCCGCCCTGAAAAATGCGTAATTCGCTTCAATTTCCAACCGTTCCGCGGCGGTGCATTCTGTCCCCATCTTTTTTCGCTTGCGCCCGCTGTATGTACCAACGCACCCGAAGCCGCCCGCACCTGTTACCATGTAAATAATCTGGTTCAACAACCGCCGTTCTGTTTCTTGACTGTACGGGAACCATGCTGTTTCGCGTCGTTCCTCTTCAAGCTCGGTTTCGCTGATCCCGTATTGCTCCATCAGGCGGGCAAGAAGGGTTTGTGCGCTCTCGCGCTCTCCGTCAACGCCCCGATCGGCAAGGGCTTTTATTTTCTTCAAAAGCTCTGCTTTATTTGACATTTTCGCCCCTCTCTTTCAAAGCGGCGGCGCGTGGTTCTCCGCAATTCGGGCAAAAATTGAATTGTTCATGTTCCGGAAAGCGGTAACTACCGCCCGCATTCGCTATCCGCGCGCCGTATCCGTCAACTTCACACCGCGACGCGCCAAAATCAAATTTCCTGCAAAATTCGCACATATCTTCGCCCCCTTAATATTTGCCGTAAACAATTACGGCCATATAAGGACGATCGGTTTTCGTGGCTGTTACAATGGCTGTATTGATCCACGATACCCGCAAGAAGTCGCGTGCCGCTCTCTTCGCCAACCTCCACACCGCCCGCGCGTCGTCTTCTCCAAACTCTGCGACGGCTTCAAGGCTGAATTCGCATACTTTGACGATCCTTCCGTAAGGCTTGCGTGCGGGGCGTTCTTTCATGTATTCTTTGTTTCCCTCTTTGCACTTGATAATTTCGAGCGGGCGGGGAAATTTCCAGCCGTCGCCCTGCTTGTCCTGTTTCTGCTTTGACATAGTTTGAATAGCTCCTTTCAATTAACTGTCGTACGGATTTTTCAAGCTCCAATCCCAAAACGCGCCGCCTTCGTATTCCGTCCTGAAATGGTTTACTTCTCCGTCACCTGTGAAGAATACATATTCAGCGGGAAGAACGCGGCCAACCTCGCCGCCTTCCCGTTTTTCCCGCTCCCACCGTGTCAGCACATCGGCGGCAATCGCCTTGAATTCCTCTGTTGCCGGATAGTCCGGCGAATATCCGGCGAATTGGTGCGGCTGTGTTACCACTTCGGCCACGGTATCCGGCCAGCCTTCCGCGTCAACACGGTTCAGAACGCACCACACAACCGCCGCTTTGTGCATATCCGAAGGAACGCCGCGGGCTTCTCCCCATATCAGACGCGCCAGCATTTCAACTTCCGCTTCGTCCGGTATGTACGGATCGGGCGTAGGTGTCAGCGCGTCCGCTTTCGGTGCGTTCCCCTTGTCCCGCTCGGCCTCTTCAAGCGTATGTGCGGGCAACGCTTGATCCTGCCCGCCGGGGCTGTCTGCCTCCATCGGAACCACCGCCGCAACCGCCACGGCGAAGGCGCACCCGACAACCACCACGGCCAGAAGCAGAAAGGGAAGAGGCGAACGGCGGCGTTGCCTGTGCCTGCGGTTCATAGTCTGTTTACCCATCATAACAACCACACGGCGCGCCACATAAGCAACCGCCCTTTGCCTCCGGAAATAATTGATCGAAGGAAATTTGCGCTTCTTCAAACTCCTTTGCCTGCATAACTTCGGTATGATAATCTTCCCACGACCATTTACGCCCAAGCCCTTTTACCGTTATAAGGCTCGCCGCGGCGTTATGTTCCATAGCAACCGCGCGTTGGAACAATTCCGGATATTTTGTCCATAGCTCTTCAATTTCCTTCTTCTTCATGGAAGGACAGAAGAAACAAGAACTTTTCCCCGGCCTTGGAAGCCCTGCCCGCTCTATCACGCGCACACACTCCGCGCGATCCCACCCCCATTCGTAAAGCGGATAATGATTTTCGTACTTTTTATTCGTTTCATCTGCCGTCATTGCGTGTTGAACGCGTCGCGTTTCGCCTGCGTCGTACCCTATGTATTTGTGGACACGCCGCCCCGCCTTCCATTCCGCTTTGCAACGCGGATCGTGGTTGCAAAACTTTTCTTGTGTCCCAATCTTGTGTTTTAGCGAACACTTTTTGAAGCCGTAGGCAATCGAAGGCAATGTTCCAGATTTTAGGCATTCTTCTTCAAGCGTCAGGCGGTTTCCAGCCTTGTCTGTATAGAAAACTACCGTTATTTCCGGAATTCCGTGTTTTTTCAACCATTCGTTGAAAATCTCTATAAATTCGTAGGTGTGCGGCTGTTCGCCGCCCGTGTCTGCAAAAGTAATTAGGTCAATCGGTATTTTGTGAAGATACATTCCGATAATCATTGCTGTGCTATTTGTGCCGCCGCCAAAAGAAACCACATTCACGCTTTACACTCCCTTTCTTCTGCCAATATCGCGGCAACCTCAATTCCTGATATGGTTTCCGGATTAAACAAATTCAATATTTTATTCCACGCTTTAGCCGCGCTTTGTGCCTCTATGGTTGCGCCTGTTTTGCTCCCGTCTGTGTAAGTTACGATCGCGGCATATTTCATCAACATAGTTTGAATAGCTCCTTTCGTGCCTATCGCGCTTTCAGCTTTAACCACCATTCCGGATTATTCCGGAACTTCTCATGCGGACAATATGTGCAGTCCGTAGAAGGGCATTTCCGGCAATACCGTTTGTGAAATTCGTCGTCCCACGGCCCTTCTAAAATCAGCAACCCCCCGAAGGAACGCCCCAAACTCCGCGGGGGATTGTGCCAGCTTTTCAAAATTAGTCACCGTCAAAACCTCCCGTTCAGCTCCCGCCGTTTGCCTGTGCCGCCCCGCGGCGGCCTCTACGCTTGAAGTTTTCCCGAACCACCGCTTGCGCCCGCTCCGCGCTGTAAACTTCGCGTTGTGCCGCGTCCACTTCTCCGGTATAGCCTCGTTGCAATTCGTGGTAGATCGTCGCGGTATGCACGCCAAGCCGCGCGGCGATTTCAAGCGGGCGATCCCCGCGGGCGTGCCACGCCTCGATCTTCTTTCGATCCTCAAAATCCAGATACCTATAATTTCCCGCCATGTCTTCACCCCGTTTCTATTGCGGTTTATCGTGGTTTGTGGTATAAAAAAATAAATGCGGAAGGTTCGTAATTCCCGTTCGGGGGAATTCGTTTCCTTTCGCATTTAATATTACAACCCACACCCGCAAATGTCAATAGTAAATGCGAAAAAAATTGAAAATTTATTTTTATAACGCGTCAAGGCATTCGCGGAAACACATTTCAGAAGTCTTCCACCCTAATATTTCACGCGGATAGTTATTGATCCATTGTTCAAGGTTCTTTATTTCGGCGGTTGATACCTTCCCGAAGTCTGTTCCTTTCGGGTATCGCCGTCGTATCATTCTATTTTGATTTTCGTTTGAGCCTCGTTCAAAACTGCTATACGGGTGACAATAGAAAAAGCTCGTTCGCTTTCCTTTGCGGATCGCTGATTGTTCCAGTCTTTCCACATTTGAGAATTCCCCGCCGTTGTCAACGGTGATCGTTTTGAATACCTTTCGGAAGATAGCACCGAACCGCCGTTCTATACGGTCAAGTGCCTTTATGGTGCTTTCTTCCGTTCTATCCGGCATACGCTCTATAATTTCTTTCCGCGTCTTCCGCTCCGTCAGTACAAGAAGGGCTTTTTTTGAAGTCTGCTTCCCGCTGTAAACGGTATCCATTTCCCAATGTCCGAACACTTCGCGCCCCTCCACTTCGGCGGGGCGTTTTTCTATGCTCTTCCCGCGTGGGGCGCGTTTGGCCGTCTTCACTTTGCGATATTTCCGCTTTCGTTTTGCTTTCTCCGGCAAATCATCATTTGTCAGCATAAGAAACACGCCCTTTGCTATGTAGCCGTAAAAGGTGCTTGTGCAAATCGTGGTTTTGAATTCCCGCCCCTCTAAAGCAATGTCGGCAATGGCGGCGGCGGGGGATCGTCCTTCTTTAAGCACTTTTCTTTCCAGATATTCCGCAAGCTCGTAATCTCGGCCAATTTTCAGCGGCGCGCCTTTTGCCGAAAGGTTTTCACGGTATCGCCTGTGTGCTTCGTCCGGATTGTACCTTTCTTCTTCCGTCCAATCCGAATTACGGTGAACCATGCGGGCGCGTTTTACTTCGCGGTAAATAGTGCTGATATGCACATGAATTTCCGCGGCGATCTCTTTTGCCGAATGTCCGTTATTTAATAACGCTTCGATCTTGTAACGATCTGCCTTTGTCAAATGACTAAAACAATGCCCCATGCTTCGCGCCCCCTATAAAAAACAAGGGACGGTTTCCCGCCCCTTGTGCCTGAAATTAACGCCTTCTTTTGTCGTATGTGTCCAGCCCTTCCAGCGTGGCCGGATCGGTGATAATTTCCCACAAGCTACATTCAAGGGCGTTGCATATTTTTAATAATGTTGTCAGTTTTGCCCCGTTAATATCGCGCGCGCCTCTTTCGTAATCTTGTAATATCCGCACGGAAATTCCCGCCGCCTCCGCAAGCTGTGATTGTGACATTCCCGCCGTTTGCCTTGCGTCTTGTAATTTCGCATTTCTGCATGTAGATTTATTGTTTTTCTCCACGGCCTGAACCTCCATTTGTAAAACCTTTCCTTTGATTTTACTATACGGCATTTGCCGTATAAAGTCAATAGCTATCAAAAAAATAATTGCGAAAATAGCAAAAGCGGCGGGAATTTCCCGCCGCTTCATTCGTTTTCATCGTCAAGAAGCCAAAGAGGGGACACGCCCAACACTTTAGCAAGCACTTTTAATTCGTAATCGGTAACAAACCGTGTTCCGATCTCAATTCTGGAAAGGCTGTCCCGCTCCATTGTCACGCCTTCTATTTGCAGTTTCGCGGCTAACGCCTCTTGCGTAAACCTATTCTTTTGCCGCGCTTCCCGCACTCTGTCGCCACATATATTTTTCCGTCCTTTATAGTCGTATATCTTCACCCACGATCACCCGCGCCCCTCTCGTTGTGCTAAACATCAGCACTTTTCTTGACTTTAACACAAAATTCTTGCATAATTGTGTTAAAGGTCAGAATACAAAAAGTATTCTTCCCTTGTTGCCATAATTTAAGCACACGAAAGGAGCTATTCAAACTATGAAACAATCGTTTTTATCCTCTGCCTTGTCAATGTTTGGGCGTGGCAAGAAAGAAGAAAGGTGCGCGGCTGTGGACGCGGCAAAGGAAACAAAGGTCTATTTTGAAGAGGGCGGCACAAAGTATCACACGAACGCGCATTGTTCCGGAATGAGAAAACCGCAATATATCCCGCTTTCTGTCGCAAAGAAACGCGGCCTTTCCCCGTGTAAAAAATGCGCGCCGTACGGTGTCGCACCGACCGTCCGGCCAGCTCCCACCGCGCCGCCGTTCGTTTCTTCGACCGCAAGCGAAACAAAGCCCGCTTTTGAATTTCTTTCCGTGAAGGTTTCGGGCGTTACCTTCAAGAACGGGCGCAAAAGCCGTCAAGCCATCTTGCGAAAAATTCACTTCAAAGACGAACCTTTCGACAAGGGCACAATGGAATTGACTTTGCAACGGGAAGAATGGGAAGGCAAACCCGCTTTCGGTGTTTATGTCAACGGCGATCAAATCGGGAATATTCCTGCCGAACAAGCCGACTATGTAAGCGACAATTTTTCCCGCCTCGACGGGATCGTAAACATAGAAGTTTACGGCGGCGGCGAAGGCCAGAACTACGGTGCGGAAATAACATTGCGCTTCCGGAATGAGTAAACCCCGTAAAACGACAAAAAGCCCCCACGCCAGCCATTAAGCGGCCAGCGTGGGGGCTTCTCTATGTTCTATTACTCTTTCCATGTGCCGCCAAGTGCGGCGATCGTGTATCTATCCGCGCGCCCGTTGACAATCAAGCCTTTTGACGCTTGAAAACACCGCACGGCGTAAGCGGTCAACCTTCCGTATGTCCCATCGGCTCCGTTCGCGCCGCAATGGTAATTCCGTTCGATCAAGGCGGTTTGCAACGCCTTCACATCGTCGCCGCGCATAAGGGGTTTTGTTACTTTCAGCACGCGGGCAACCTCGAAGGAAGCCGCCGCGGGCGGTGTCCGTTCCGGTTTTGCGCCGTCATGCTCCGGTTTTCCTGCCATCTGTTCCGTCGCATTTGCGGTTTTCTCCACTTCTTCCTCCACACGATCCGGCGCGACTTCCTTGTTCTGTTGGACGGGCGCGGCCTGCTCTTCGGCAACCTTTTTCTGTGTGCGCGTGGTTTTGTTCTCTGTATCCTTCTTCGTCGCGCGCTTGCGTGTGCCTGTGTTTTTTCTCTGTTCGCTCATGCGTAAAACCTCCCGTAATGAAATAAGCCCCCGCCGCCGCGGTTCAGCGGAAGCGGGGGGCTTCGTGTATCAGGCGGGCGGCATGTGGCCGCCGCCTCCATCAAACCGCGGGCGGTAAAGGAGTAAACCCGCGCGCGGCGCAATGGCAATTAAGTATTCAGGGCTTCCGCGGTGTCGGTATGCGTCTTCGGAAGCGCAAAAACGGCGGCTTCGATCGCACCGTCAACAATCTTCTTCAAATCGTCGTCGATTTCAATTCCTGCCGCTTCGATAAACTGATATACAAGTTTTGTCGCTTCTTCCTTGCGCTGTCCCTCTTCAATTTTGCTTGTTTTGTAAAGCTGTTCGGCGGCCTCTGTTGCTTTCTGCGCCCACCCGATCACCTTGTCAATAACAGTGATAACGGGAACTTCGGGGAAGAACTCTTGCAGGGTATCGACCACATGATCCGCGGTGTCAAGAACGGTTGTCGTTCCTGTCAGAACGCCGGAAATATTGATCCCCTTCTTTACCAGATAGGGGATCAATACGATCAGCCCCACGAAAACGACCGCTACGACGGCCACAACCACAAGAACAATTACCATGTTATCCATTTTTCAAATCCTCGCTTTCTTTTTGTCGGTGTTTATATTTGTTACTCCTTTACAAGCGTGAGATCGGAAACGCGCACGGCGGCCACGGTCACGCCGCCGTAGGTGATAACGGCACGATCTCCGTTCAGCTCCGAAACGACATGATCGCGGCTATACACGAAAGAGGCCAGCCCGCCGCCCGTGTAGGTCTTCGCGCCCTGCTTCACGCGCACGACGCTTCCGGCCTTGATTGTGCCGCCCGCGTCCGCTCCGGTGTCCGGCTCGTCCGGCTGAACGGGGGCGGCGTTGTCGTATTCGATATAGGGAAGTTTGCCGTGCTTCGTCCATGTTCGGGCGTTATACCCGCTCTTTGTCCCCATATTTTTAACTGCCGTGATCTGCACATCGTTGTCAAAGGCGGGGGAACACTCCACGGCCAGCCCACCGCCGATATAAACGCCGATATGCCCGCTACACCAAAGGGCTTCGCCAACCTCCACATTGGAAAAGTTGGTTGAAACGCCCTTGCATTTTGTAATCATGGTGTCCGCGCCAATGTCGGGAACGCCGTTCACTGCATAGGACGCGCCGCCGTAGGTTTTGGACGCGTCTCCGTTCCAGCCCCACAAAATGCCTTTAATCAGGCACACGCAATCGAACCCGAAAACGGGCGGGTTCTGGTTTGCGGCGGCTTTAATCATCTGCGTTCGGGCGGCCTGCTTGTTGTATTCGTGGTTATTACAATACCGCGACACATTGCCACCCGTCAGGGGCGCACCAAAGCACCCCATGACATAAAGGGTTTTGTAATTCTGCGCAACCGCTTTCAGTTTCGCAACAAATTCACTTGCTTTCATAACTGCCATTGTTTTTCGCTCCTTCGCTATTATTCTTCGTGTGCGCGTTCCAGCGTGTCAATTCGCTTGTGCGCCTGCTTTGCGGACGCTTCAACGGCGGTCAGGCGCGTTACAAACTCGGTGTTTGTTTTCCGCTGTTCCTTTTGTTCTGCCTTGATTTCGTCCGTATTCGCTTTGATATACCCTATTTCCGTAAGTACGGTTGCGTCGTTTTTCGCCTCGCTTTCCGTGTCGCTTTTCCGGTTGCGGGCAAAAGCCGCATACCCGAACACGATTGCGCAAACCGTACTAACTACGGAAAGAACGGTCAAGAACTGTTCCATGCTTCCACCACCTTTACACCTTTTCCCATTGCCACAAACCCGCCGTGTCGGGCGGGTAAACGCAATTCGGCATATCAGCCTTTGCCAGATATACCGCGCCTTTGTAGCTGTAATAAAGCCCCTCAACCACATTTACCACGATCCCCGCGGCTTCCGGATACGGGATCGGATCGTCAATCGTACCCGCGTGTTCCAGCTCGACAAGGCGGTAATATGCGAAGGTTGTTTGCACGGGATACGCGACGGCGTTTGAAGTATGCGGCGCGACGATCTCGTAATAAAGGCCGTCGTACCTGATAATTTCGCCTTTTGTCTTGTATTCGTGGTTGTCCTGATACTCCTGATAATCCACAATATCCGTTGACGCAAGGATCATTTCATCGGTGATCGCATTCGTTCCCGCGGCGCGGTCTGCGACAATCTGCGCTTTGAACGAAAGGGAAAGAAGGGCGGCGGTGCTTTCGCCCGCCGCCTTCACAGTTTCAACTTCCTTCTTCAATTCTGCGGTTTCGTTCGGCTTGTCCGGTCTGTATGTTACGCTCATTCAAAATTCCCCCCGATCGAAGATACCCAACACGCGGAAATAGCGTCGCCGCGCTCCACCGTTACACGAATATTCAGGCCGAATTTAACGGCGGTGTTGGTTGTGTTCTCGAAGACATGCGCCACGCCTTGAATTACGGCGTTCGTGCAATCCTCCCATGCGGGGGAAGGATCAAACGGATTGTTCGTTACCTCCACTTTGAAGGTTGCGCCCGCTGGAATTTCGCGCGTTACTTTCACATTTGCGCGCGTGGGCTGTTCCTCCGCTTCCAGCGGCGCGGCCAGTGTGATAACAAAACCGCTGATCTGCTTTGTGAAGGTCAGCGTGCGCACCGCTTTATTTCCCACGGTGTCCGTTGCGGTAATTGTGATCGTGTGCGCGCCATTGGAAATGGCGGTGAAGTCATGCCCCGCAACATTCATCGTGTTTTCTTCTCCAAGCGTGGGCGTGTAGCTCCGCAAGGTGGTTTCGTTCACCTTTTCAACCACTGTCACCTTGTCATTGTCCGGATCGGTCACGGTGTACTTGTAAGAGAAGTCGCCGCTTTTCGTTCCAAGATCGGCGTTTTGTCCGGAAATGGCGGGCGGCTGATTGTGAACTACTGGAACCGCGGAAGAAGTCACATACGCGCTTTCGTTCCCGTAGGTGTCCCGCGCCTTCACGCGGTATTTGATCGTGTTCCAGCTTGTCGAAACGGTTTCCGTAAAGGTGCGGGTGGCTGTTGCCGTTGCCTGTGTATAGCTCCCGTTGTTTACCGACCGTTCCAGAACATAGGTGATCGTGTCGCCGTCCGGATCGGTGGAAGCTCCCCATGTCACGGTTATGTTTTGCGTGCTGTAACAGCTTTCCGGCACGGAAATTCCGTCCGGTGTACTCGGTGCGGCGTTCCACTGGAATTCATAGTTTCCGCGGCTGTTTTTGTTATCAGATACCAAAATATCAGATTTCAAATTACAAAGCGGACGCACGCCCCAGTAGCCGAGGTACGCGTAGCTGTTGTTCAACGCGCCCGAAGTGTCGACATAGCGCACATGGCACGAGCTGCCGGAACTCGGCGTGCGAAGCCACCAATACCACGCCTGCGAAGTTGTCGGATCGCTCGAATAGTTGCTTTTATCAATGGCCGCTTGCGTACAATAGGCAAGGCGGCTTGTGTTGTCGCTAAACAAGGCCAGCTTTGAACCCTCTGCAATCCCGTTTTCGTTTGCAAGTCCGACTTCCGTTGTGCTTGCAAGGAACATTTTTGCGGTAAATGTTTCATAGCTCCCGCCGTCTGTAACGGTGTTTTTGGCAACGGTAAGCGTGGTTGTCATAAGTGCCGCTACAAAATCGTCGTCAAGCATAGCAAGGAACCCCGCCCATGTGTCATAGGGGTTTACATTGTCCCATACATTTGCACTTGACGGCGGCGCGTCCTGCGCGTGCTTTGCGCTGTACCATTGCCCCGCCGCGGCGTTACTGTTCAGCCATTGAAGGATATTGGAATGAATATGCCTGTTGTTGCCGTAATTCCGACGATCCGAATTGCTATTGCTCGGTTCTTTTGCGTCGGAACAAAGCAACGCTATGATCTTGTCGGTAATCAGGGTAATAGCTCCGGACGGATAGCCCGCATGGTTTTTGTCTGCCATTTTGAAAACGACATAATCGCCCAAGAACGACCGATAAGCCGACTTTACAGGCACTTCAAAGGTTGTCCCAACGCCAAGCGTGCTTAATTGTTTCGCCATTCTTTGCCTTCCTCCTTTTCTTCGGAAACAGCAACGCCGCCACGGTTGCCCGCGGCGGCGTACTGCCCGAATAATTTGTTGTAATGCTGATCCATGTTCCGGATCAGGTGATAGCAATTCCCCTTCGACGCGTGGCCGCGCCAGCTTTTATAGGATTGCTCCACCTTTTCCGGCGTGATTTTTCCAGCTTCCAGCAACCCGCGCATTTTGGTTAAACGGCGGCGGGCGTTGTTCTTTGACTTCCGGCGTACTTTGCGGATCACCGCGCCGCTTTCGGTCAAATACGAATGGAAGCCCAAAAAATCAATTCCGTTTTTCAACGGATAAATATTTGTCTTCGCATTCAACGAAAGCCCTAATTCGTTTACATGTCTTTCAATCTCCTTCCAGCAATAGCGCAAATATTCTTTGTCTTCGTGGATCAAATAAAAATCGTCCATATATCGGCCATAAAATTTTATGCCTAACTTCTCTTTTATCATGTGATCCAGCGAAGAAAGATAGAGAAGGGCGAAAAGCTGTGAAGACTGGTTGCCGATCGGAATTCCTACATTGCCTTCGGTGCTGTCTATTATCATATCCAGCAACCAAAGACAATCAGGATCGGAAATATACTTGCGGATTAAGGATTTTAACGCGTCGTGCTTGATATTATAGAAATACTTTGATATATCGCATTTCAATACCCACCCGTCAACACCTCGTACACGGTAAAACCTCCGCATAAATCCTTCCAGCCGTTCAAGGCCGAAGTGCGTACCTTTTCCAACCTGTGAAGCGTAATTGTCTTTTATGAAGGTGCTTTGCACCCTCGGTTCAAGGACATTATCACAAAGCGCATGTTGCACAACCTTGTCTTTGTAGCTGTTCGACATTACAACCCGTTCTTTCGGTTCGTAAACCTTGAATGTGTTGTATGGCGAAAGCCGGTATGTGTGGCTCTGTAACTGCACGCTTAACAGGTTCAGGGCTTCCAGCAAATTAACTTCAAACTTTGCCGCCGCTCCTTTCCACCTTTTGCCGCGGCGCGCCTTCCGGTACGCGCGGTATAGGTTTTCAAAATTATAGACTTTTTCAAAGTCGGTCATGTTAAAAAATCTCCTTGCCGTGTATAACCTCGGCCATACCCGCGGGCAATGCTCCGGTATCGGCAATCCTGTATTTGTCCCCGCCGTGGATAGCATGGGGACGGGAAACGCCTTCCTTTGATGGTGGTACATTGCTTTCGGCCTGTGGCCTACTCGATCGAGTGATCCACCGAAGCGGACGCACGCCCCTGTTGCCGTTGTACGCGTTGTTGTTGTTCAACGCGCCCGAAGTGTTGACATTGCGCACATTGTACGAGTTGCCGGAATTCGGCGGCGGGGCGTGCATAAGGCGAAAAGAAAACCTACAAGGCGTTCCCCAAACGGTTTTATGCTCTCGCTTTGTCCCGCTTCTTCCACGCGGCGATCATGTACTTTACTTCAAGCGTAAGTTTCGACCAATATTCGCAACTTCTCATAGAAATAAAGCCCATTTCCTGCGAAAGCTCTATAAAAAATAGAAGCTCCTTGCAATAGGTCAACGCCTTTGCTTGTAGCCTCTGCCGTTGTCGGTGTTCGTCCGCTTGCCGCAAATCTAATTCATTCGCTTCAAGCGTCATTTCGTATATGTCAACCGCTTTTTCCTGTATGCGGTTCACCAGCGTAAAACGGTATTTCTTCGGGTAACGCTCCGTGCTATTCGTGATCGTGAAGGTATGCTTTACAAGGTCTTTCGCCTTCACAATCACATTGAATTCGGACGGCTCTTTGCGCTCCCTCTCTTGTCCCTGCATAAATGCACCTTGCCTTCCTGATCCTCTGCAAAAGCGCGGTATCTTCCGCGCACCCCTCAAAATCAAAGCCCGCCGCCGTCAAAGTTATTGTTGCTTCGTGGCCTGTGGGCGTGATCCCGCGGATTGTCACCGCCTCGCCGCCGCACATGTCGCACGGCGGGCGAAGCTCCGTGAAGATATTTCCTATAATGCACGACAATTCCGCGCCCTTGCAGGCGCACCGCGTCAACATTCGATCCGTTGCAACGCCGCGTTCCAAACGCCCGTTGCGGTCACGCCGTCCAAATCGTCAAAGAGAATCAAGAACGGGTTTGTTGTAATGTCATTGAAAAGCACGGCTTCCAGCATTTCAATTCGCGCTGTGTTGTTCTGGATCAGGTTCAGCAAATGCCCCGCGGTGTCTTCGTCAAGGACATTTTGTAAGGTTGCGAACCATGCGTTGAAGTCGTTTTCCGCGTCGGCCTTAAAGTCGTTCATGTAGGCTTCAAGGGCGGCGTACTGCTGATCGCCCAAAAGCTCCAAACTCTCCATATAGGAAACAAGATCGTTGAATTCATCAACGCTCATTTCCTTATAGTCAGCAAACCACGCTTCAAGTTGCGCGTTGAATGCGTCGGTGTCTATCTGATCCACCACGCCCGCAACCACGCCGCACAAGGAACCATCAAGGCGGCGATCCGTTATGTTTGCCTGTGAAATGGCCGTAACGCCTGCGCCTACAAGCACATCGGCAAGACACAATTCGTATGCGTCCGCGTCCCTCTGCAAAGCAGGGGCGACAGGGGAAGTTGCAGGCGCGGAAGACTTCACCGCAACGGAAATTTTGCGTTCGGTCAAATCCCACCGCACAACAATTCGGTCAATGCGGTTCAACACGCCGTCCGCGGTTGCCAGCGTTACAGGCAAATCGCTTGTGTTGTAATAAAAATAGCCGTTGATCCACGCTTTACCCGTTTTCACGGCGACGGCCATTCCTGAACCCGCTACCACTTGAAGACTTGTGGAAGGGACAGGGAACACGCCGTTTCCAATGAATGAAGCGAAGTATTCAGCCCATTCTTCCGCGCGGTACACGCGATCGCCGGAAACACTGTTGAAAAAACTTGATTTTTCCATATTTGCACCCCTTTACTTTGTAATCTGCCTGATCTGCGTAATCAGGGCGGGCAAACTCTCCCCGAAAGTAATGTCTATTTCCTCCATGTTCTGTTGATAGGTTTCCGCAACCTCCGTTATCCGGACATTGATTTTTATACCCCATCGTTTATTAACGCATGTCACGCGATCGCCTAAGTCGTAATCTTCCCTGTACTTCAAATTCGCGTGCGTGTTTATCGTGCTAGAAAAGCTCAATGTTTCGGCGTATTGTTCCAGCTCCGACGCGCCGCGCTCTTCAAGACAGGCTAAATATTCTTCATCGGTGCGCGTGATCTCTTCGTCGTTCTCGTTGGTGTACTTCTTCGTAATGTCCGTTGCGTTCACAAAGACTTCTTCACGGTCAAGGCCAGCCGCGCCGCCGCCAACTTCGGCCACAACGCGCGGTTCGGCTTCTTCGCCGCCTACATAAGCCGTTGATTTCAGGTTTTCAATACTGTTTGTGTATTCCTGTTCCGTGATATTATCGAATTCCTGTGAAAAAATACACGGCGGGTTTTCGGTTTGGTCTGCGGTCAAATCGCGGCCTTTATACACACTGAAATAGTGCTTTCCGGTCTTCACATCGGTTCGCAACCGGAAGCCCAATTTTGCCGCCTTCGCCGCGGTTTCCACGGCAAGAAGGGCGTTTGTGAAGGCTTCGGAAGTATAGTCTATTTTCCCGCTTCCGGTGTCTTCGTCTGTGGGATCAATTAAGACATTCGGGATCGCGCGGACGGCCACTTTCGGGGAAACGACCGTTTCGCGGATAATCCGGTATAAAATATCTTGCGTCCCGCTCGTTGCGGCGATCTGATCGCGTACAATGCGCTTCCCGATCCATTGCGTGATAAACTTTCCTTGCACTTCGATTTCTTCAAGCCCCTGTGAATTCTTGCTAATGTGAACATACCTGATTTCTGCCGCCTCGGTGTCCCCACGCTTCATTATCAGGTTGTTTTTTACCAGAAGGGAAACATGCTTGTTCGTGAATGGCACAAGCAACTTGAATTCGCCCGCCGACCAATACCGCCGCGTCCAGATTAACGAATTGATTTCATCAATTACGCCGTGCAATATCATGTCGCGGTCATAAATATATAGCTCCATTCGTCACACCCCCAAATAAAGATCGTCGTGATAAATGGATACTTCCAGATTTTCAAGATTTTCTTCCGCGGAATACCTGTAAAGGTTATCACCGACCGAAAGTTGAAAATATGTGCTGTCCACATCAAGATAACGGAACGCGTCAGAAGTCACGCCGTCGCGTTGCAATGTTACTTCTTTTTCCCCGTATCCCGTGGATACACTCAAAATGTCGCCAGCTTGAAGCGTTATATTCAGTTTTATAAACTCCTGTGTGTCCACATTCAAAAGGGAAGGATTTTTGACAACGCCAAGCGCGCGGAACTCTACGCGAATACCCGCTTGCACATCGCCTTCGTTATAGACATTCACGATCAAGGAAGGCTGTCTATACCCGATTTCCCAACCTTCCGCAAGGGGGATTTCAACGGGAAATTCAAGGCCGCCGATCCATGTCGCTATATCGTCCCGCGTCTTTGCCTCTTTTCTCCAAAACGGATTAAGGCAAAGAAGCTGTATTGTGAAGTCCTGAAAAATAGCCTTCCGCGTGAAGGCGGGCGCGTTGTCGATCTTGCAATCAATCACGCGCCGGAAGTCGCCGTATTCGTATGTCAGCGTCGCGGAATACTGCGGGTTCAACACGCGGTTCATTTGCCTTCGGTAATCCCGCATTCTGTCCTTGTCCCGCTCCCTGATACTTCCGACAATCTCGATTTCGCGGGATTGAATGCGGTTGCCTAAATAGGTGTCGCCGTCCTGTCCCATGCTGTTAATGCTGTAAATCTCGTTGCGCACATCGGAAAGGCCGCTAACCTCGTTTGTGTGAAAAATAGAAGCGTGGGAAAAGGTGATACTTTCCCCACGCTCATTCGTATAAATCAGCTTTTCGATTTTCTTTGCCATCAGCCCATAACCTCCCGTGCAATCAAGCGGAATTGCTTTGCCGCCTCGCGCTGTTGTTGTGCATAGCTTGTTTCGTTCGCATAGATATTTTGAACCACTTGCACGCCGCGGGCGGCGTTGTCGTTCCTGCTGATCCTTCCGGACGGTCTTTGCGGCTCCGGAACGGTTGAAGCCGTCGCCCTGCGGATTGTCTTTTCAACATTCTGCATTTCACGGGCGAAGCCTTCGCCTAAACCTTCGGCCATGTATGCGCCGATCCCTGCAAATACCTTCGACGGGGAAGCAATCTGCATTTCCGCTTCTACGGCGGCCACAATCGACCGCATCATAGAACGCACTTTGCTTTCCAGCCACCCCGACATATTTTGAAAGCCCTGCCAGATACCGCGCACCATTTCTTCACCCGCCGCCGTGAACTGCGATACAAAGCCGTTGATCGTCGTCAAAATTGACTGTACGATCTGCGGGATTTTCGCCGTAATCTGCGGCGTGCCCTGCACCATGCCGGACGCTATGGCCTTGTCAATATCAACGCCCGCCGTGTTGAACTTCGGTTGTTGTGCGGTGAATGCGGTAATAATCGACTGGACGATCTGCGGGATAATGTTTGTAATATTCGGCGTTCCTGTTGTCATTCCGGAAGCAATATACTTCGTCATGTCAACGCCGATCTGATTAAGGCGCGCCGCTTGCGCTGTAAGCCCCGTTGTTACCCGCTCCACAATGGCCGATACCGCGCCGTCCAGCGCGCCAATATTCGCTATAATGCCATCATTTACGGCTTTTACGGCCTCTTGTGCTGTAAGCGTTCCCGCGCTTCCCATTGCTCCCTGCATGTCTGTGGAAACGGTATCCATGCCGCCGCCGAAGCCCTCGCCAACGCCCGCGGCCATATTGCCGCCAATGTCAGCAAAAACCGTCGAAGGGGAATGAATACCAAGGAAATTCTTTACGCCGTCAACAATTCCGCTAAAAAATCCCGTTACCTGTTCATATAACCAGCCCGCGGCGTTCTGGATACCCTGCCAAATGCCGGAAACAATATTGCCGCCGATCTCCACGATCTGATATGCAAGACTTCCGAACGCCTGCACGATACCCGTTACAATCTGCGGAACCGCCTTCACGATTTCGGCAATAATTGTCGGGAGGTTCTGGATCAGGGAAACGAATAGTTGAACGCCCGCTTGAATGATCTGCGGGATATTGGAAACAATGGCATTCACCAACGCACCCACAATTTGCGGGATCGCGGGTACAATGGTTTGAATGATCTTCGGCAACGCCTGAATGAGCGCAACCAGCAAATCAATTCCGGCTTGAACAATCTGCGGAATGCTCCCGATCACCGCCGTTACAATTCCGTCGATAATCTGCGGAATGGCTGTAACAATTGTTTCGATAATCTGCGGCAACGCGTCGATCAGCGCGGTTAATAGGTCAATTCCCGCTTGAATGATCTGCGGGATAGAGGCAAGCAGATTTTCGACAAGGCTTGTAATAATCTGTGGAATGGCCGCAATCAGAACAGGGATCGCGGCAATCAGCCCTTGCGCAAGCCCTGTTATCAACTGCAACGCCGCGTCGATCAGCATAGGGATATTTTCAACCAGCGTTTGCACCATAGCAACGACCACTTCAACGATTTTCGGCAATAACTGCGGCAACGCCTGTCCGATCCCATTTGCCAGCGCAAGGACAATTTGCAATGCGCCTTCGACAAGCAGGGGAAGGGCGGCGATCAACCCGTCAATCAGGGCAAGAAGAATTTGTGTTGCGGCCTGCGCAATCGCCGGAAGCGCGGCAACCAACCCTTGCACAAGTGCGGTTATCATGTCCACCGCCGCCGTTGTGATCTGCGGTAGGCTTGCTACAAGCCCATCGACCAGCCCTAACACGATTTCGGTTGCAAAGTCCGTTACTTGCGGAAGGATTGTCGAAAAGTCTTCAATCAGTCCCGCAAGGGCTGTCCCGAATGTGTCGGACATTTTGGAAATGTCGCCATTCGCGGAAGCTGCGCCCGCTGAAAGCTCGTTGACAAAATCGGAAAGGGCGGGCAACGCTTCTTCGCCAATCGGAAGAACAAAATTTGTTTTCAGCACACGGCCAAGCCCCGACATTGCGGAACCGAAGTCGTCATATTTAACGGCGTTGATTTTGGAAAGCGCGTCGGTTGTGGTGCTGATCTCCCCGTTAAGGTTCGTCAATGCTTCCATGCCCTCAACGCCCAAATCTTCCCACATTGTACCGAACAAGGCCACGCCTGCGGCGTTTTGTGCTAACGGATCGTCCATTGCAAAAAGGGCGGTTGTCACATCGTCGAAGGCTTTTGCGGCCTGCTCCCCGCCTGCGGCAAAGGCCGCCGCGGTTTCATCGGCGTTCAATCCTATATCCTTGAACGCCTGCATTGTGCTGTCGCTTTCGTCTTTAACTCTGATCCCGAATTCCTTTACCGCGTCGCCCAACTTGTCAACGGAAAATGTGCCAGCGTCCGCGCCGTTTGCAAAGCTGTTGAACATGTCTTCCGCGTCCAGCCCTAACGACTTGAAATGCACGGAATATTCGTTGATACTGTCCAGCAAATCCCCGTTTTTATCAAGGCCGTTTTGCGCTCCCTGCGCAATCAGGTTGAACGCCTCTTCACCAGATAGCCCAAACTGATCCATAAGCATATTGACGGCGCGCATTTGCTCTTGAATATCAAAGCCGAATGTATCGCGCAACATCAAAGCATTTTGTGTCAGCTCTTCAATTTTCGTCGGATCAACTTCGCCGGAAGTCTGCGCCACGGTTGCCATTGACGCGGCTATATCGTCCATGTTCTCCCCGAAGTTGTTGTTGTAGATACGCAACATTGCGTCTTCAAAGCCGTTCGCGGCGGCCTCCGCAATGCCTGTTGACGCTTCAAAATCGTTCATTGCGCCTTTGACTTCATCAGCGAAGCCCACGGCGTACCCGATCCCCGCAACCATAGCCGTTCCAATGGCGGCCACGCCTACGCCAATCGTTTTCAAACCCGTTCCAAGTGCGCCCGCTACGGAAGAAACTTTGCCGCCCAATCCGTCCAGCGCGCCGCCCGTGCTTTCGGCTTCCTGCGAAATGTCTTCCAAGCCGTCCGAAAAATCGTTTGAAGCGTTGCGCGCCTCTTCTAATCCTGCGTCAAGGTTTCTGATCTCGTTTTCCGTTTTAATCATCGCGGCGCGGGCGTAATTCAGGCTTGTTTCCATCTTTTTAGCCGCTTCGGAAGTCCCTTGCCCCGCGTCCTGATACTTTTTCAAGGCGGCTTCCGCTTCGGCAACCTTCTTTTTCTGCTCTTCAAGCCGCTTGTTCAAAACATCTTGCTTCGCGGTCATTGCCTCTATGCTGTCGGCGTTGCCCTCGAAAGTTGCCGAAACAACCTTCATTTCGGACGCAATGGCCTTCAAAGAAGCGTCGATTTCTTTACAAGCCTTCTTGTACTCCTGTTCGCCGTCAACGGCAATTTCAGTTTTGATCTGGTCTTCTTTTCCGGCCACTTATAACCCCCCTAACACATCGTCAATGTCCGCTTCTTTTTCCTCCGGTTTGAAGCGATCCGGATTGAATTCCCTGTGAATTCGGAACAAGGCAAGGATTTTATACGGTGTCATGCGCCACACTTCGCGTTCCGGCCAGTGTAGAAGCGTAACGCCGATATAAAGCAGGCGGGCAAGGTCTATTACTCCTTGCCCGCCTGCGCGTTTTTTCTCTCTTCTTCCGCGTATTCCGGTTCGTCGTCTTCATCGTCCTGCGGCGGCTCCGTTGTGCCGCTGTTTCCCATTGCAAACGCCTTGAAAATCGCGGTTTTAACCTCGTTGAAGTTGCCTGTGTGGATCATTTTTCCTACCTGTTTTTCGGTCAACTGCTCTTCTCCGTCGTCCGCTCCCTCATTCAGAAGCAGGGTAAGAAGCCAGCGAAGATTTTTAATGCCGTCTTTGCCTTTCAGCATTTCGGCCAGCTTGTCAAAGCCCCCGAACTTGTCTTGCATTTCGTCAATGACATTCAGGGAAAACAGCAAATGCCGTTCTTTATCAAGGACGATCGGCAAACGCCCGTCTTTAATCGCGCTCATAGCAAAATAGGGGAAGCCCCATCAAAGGGCTTCCCCGTACCTCCTTTTCGTATTTTGTCTTGTGTTTAGCGGCTCATATTAGCCGCCGGAAGAAGCGTTGTTCGGTTCCCGAACTTCCGTGAACCAGCTTTGCGCCGCGCTCTCGGAAGGAAGGGCGACATGCTCGGCCTTCCAAAGTCCGTCAGGCCGCTTGATAAACTGTCCCGTGATCTCCGGCGTGGTGAATTCGATACTATCGCCCTTCGTCTGGTAATTCTCCGAAGGAATAGCGAACTTCACCTTGTAAAGCCAAATGTATTTATACATTCCGTTCGCTTTCTTTGCGCGGAAGCCGATTGCCATATACGGGGGATCGTCGTTTTCTCCCGCATATACAACCTGATCGTCGTCCTGCGTCTGTCCCAAAATGGCCGCAAGATCAGCAGGCAGAAGATCATTTACATTCAGTGTCAGCTCTCCGGAAACGAATTCTTTTACCACTTCGTCCGCGCCGTCGTCTGCGTAAAGGATCGCTTCCGCTACCTCTACGGACATTTCCGCACTAATGGCCTTCGCCATGCGCACGGGCGTTCCGTATTTCTCTTCGCCGCTCTCTTCAACCGTAATCGGCGCACGGTAAAGATCGCGCAAACCAATAGTTGCCATAGTTTTTATACCTCCGTTTGTTCGTAATATTTTGCTTCAATCGGGACATGGTAAAACCCTGTGTCCTTCTCGTACACTTCCGGATCAATTACAAGCCCGTAAAAGCCCGCCGCCTTCAACGCTTGCTTCGCACGGCGCAAAAGGGCGATATAATCGCGTTTCGAGTAAATATCAACCCTGTATGTGTATTCTGTGCCGTGTGTTTCATCGTCTGCGGCGGCCATATCTTCCGAAGAAACAAGCTGATATGTGATATATGTACCAGCCTTCCCACGGAAGAATAGGCGCGCCACATTCGGGCAAATCGCGTCAAGCGTGGTCTTTAACAGGCTGTCAACTGTATCTATCATTCCTGTTCGTCCTCCCATGCCTGCCGCATAGCCGCCTGAACTTCCGGCGTTGCCTTCTGGTGCGAACGCGTGAACCACGGGCGCGCGGGCATATTGGTTCGCCCGTATTGGTGGACAAAACCAACGGTTGCGTTCCGCTCCCCGCGGCGGTTTTTCCCGTGTGGGTACACTTCCACGCATTGTCCCGAACCCCGCTTCTTTACGGCGGTGCATTTGATAGAATTTGCAAGATCGCCAGTAACGCGGTTACTTGTAAATGTGCGTCGTATTTCTTCCTGTTCAGCTTTCACAAGCACCGCGCCGCCAGCTTTTAACATCTTCGGAACGGCTTTTGTTGCGCGTTCGCTCCGACGCAAAAACGCTTCCTGCGCCGCTTCAATTCCGGATACCTCAAACCGCGCCATTGCCGCCGCCCCCTTCCGTGCCGCTGTCCTGCTCTTCGCTTTCTTCGACCGGAAGATCGGAAAGCGTCAATTCGGTAATTTCTCCGCTTTTGTTGACATAGGTTTTCAAAACCTTGTATCGCTTCCCGTTCAGCTCCGCGGCCTGTTGCCCCTCGTATTCCTCCGTGTAAACATCAACCTTTAATTCCACTTGAAAGCCCGCTTGCGCGGCCTTGTAGAACTCGGAATAACCCGCGGATTTCACATTGCAAAAAATGGCTTTCCGCACTTCTTCCGGCTCATTCTGGAACCCGTTTGCGTTTACCGCTTCGTCGGGCGGCTTCTGCGCGATCAAGGTAATTTCATCACCCCAACGCATGATAATCACCCGCCAAACTTAAAGAACATTTCAAATAATCATAGGCCGCGCGGTATTTCTCGCTGTCTTCGGAATATCCGAAGTTTGCCTTTGCGTAAAGAACAATCGCCCGCGTGATAAGAGGATCGCCCGCCGTGGCCTCTTTGCCTTCGGCGGGCGTATCCTCCGGAACATTCACACCGACAAGGCGCAAATCCGCTTTGCAAGCGTCGATCAGGTCTTGTATTTCATCGTCGAAAGCCGCCGTTTTTACGCGTAAGGCGTTTTTCACCTTGTCAAGCATGGTTTATCCCTCCTGAATTACGCGCCTCCGGTCTTTGCGACGACAACAAGGGAATTCTTGTCAATCACCTTGCCGTCAACAAGCATGATCGCCTTCGTTACCATGTCGTCGGTGTCGTTGTCCTCGTACTTCTTCACGGTCATGGTGTAGTTGGTGTTCAACACATAGTCCTTGAAGTTGAACAGGAACGCATACGCACCGCCAGCCGCCGCGGTTGCCACGGAAGGCACATAGTCGCAACAAATGACGGGACGGCCAAGCAAGGCGCGTTCCGGCTTGCCTGCAATACCGTAATTCACGCGTCCTACGGGCTGTCCGGTTTCATCGACAAGGCCGTAATACTGCATAAAGGTTTTCTTTGCCATGCACCACACCGCGCCGTTTTCGTATGCCTGCGGCAATGCGGCTTCGGCGTTCACAAGGTCTTCGTATGTGGGCGCGTCGCTCTCGATCTTCTGTCCCTCGTTCGGGGTTTCGGTAAGAATGCCCTTCGGCTGTCCGCTACCCGTGCCGGATACAATGGCCTGTTCGGTTGCCTTCGTCATAGCCTCGACAACATTGTTGACAAGGGTATTTTCAAAGGCTGAAAGTGCCATAGTGTCCACTTCAAGGGAAACGGCCACGGCGCAACGCAACTTGTGGTAAGCAAAAGTAACGCTTCCCGTGGTTTTCTTCTGCTTGTCACTCCCTGCGCCTTCTGCTACCCAAGAGGCAACGGGCTTCGCGCTGGAAGTAGGGATAGAAACGCCGCCCTTGTACGCGGTGCGCGTAACAAGGGGAAGGATCATTCCCACGGCCTCCATTTTCTCAACGATCCGGTTAAGAACGGTTGTCGGGATCACTGCGCCGTTTTCGGCGGTTTTGGAAACAGCGTCCCCGCGGAACTCTGCGGGAATAGGCGTGCCGCGAAGGGCGTATGCCATAAACGCGCGGCGGTATTCCATGCTGTCCAGCGGATCGGCTTCGTCCCTCTGTTCACCGCCTGCGGGGGAAGAGGGGGAAGGGAAGGTGCGGACAACCGCGCCGCCGCTTCTGCCCTCTGCAATGGAATTCAGAAGGTTGTTGCGCTGTTCGGCGGCGGCCACAAGCCCCGCCCGCTCGGTTTTCAGGTTGTTCACTTCGGTTTCAAACGCGGTCAACTGCTCCGCGGTCAGCTCCGAACCTCTCTGCTCGATCTCGTTTGCGATCGCGGCAAGGCGGGCTTCAATTTCCTGTAATCTGTTCATTGTGTCATACCTCCAACATGATTTTTAGTTTTAATAGCTGTGCTTTCCGCGCTAACGCCTCCCGCCTCTCTGCTTCGATCACTCCGTCGAAGAAAGAACGCGCGGATATTTCGGTATCGCTGTTTGCGGGGTAAGATACCGCCGAAACATCGTAAACCTTCTTGATCTTCAAAATGGTTCTTGTGTGCGTGTCCCTGTCGTATGCGTCTTCTAAAACCTTGAACGCCCACGACATTTTTGTAATTAAGCCGTTGTTGATTTCTTCATAAAGGTCTTGTGCGGCACGGCTTTTCGATAAATCGGCAAAAGTAAAGAGGCCGCTTTCGTCGGCCTCTATTCCAAGCGTTTTATTCGATTGTCGGGCAAGCACTTTGCCTTCATGGTTGTATTGCATGATAACATCGGACATGTCCGCGCCAACAAGCGCGTTTCGGTCTATGACTTCAAAGTATTGCACCCCGTCGAACTCATAGAGAAGATACGGCTTGTTGAAGGTGGTTGCATAGCCTTCAACATAAAATTCGCTGTCAAACCTCTTCGTTGCCTTCTTCGCCGCCGCTGTCAACGGAAGCACCATCGACCGATATTCCCGATCCTTCATTACCGGCATTTGTGTTCGCCTCCTTTCCAAGTTGTGAAATTTCGGTGTATTCCTTGCGGATATAGTATTTTTCGCCGCCCTCCACATGCGCCATGTTCCAAATGTCCATAACGCCGTTTCGGTTCAGCAACCCGCGATCGAAAAGCTGTGTGGAAATATTCAGCTTCGTTTGATTGCTTGCGTATTGAAGCCTGTTCGCTGTGAACACGATTGCGTTTCCGTGGGCGATTTCCCGCGGCGTAAAGGTCATATTTGACATGACAAGGGATAATTGTAGGGCGAAAGGCTCTATTTTCCCTTCGTAATACGCGTTCCATTCGTCTTCGGTGTATTTATTTTGAATGATCCCCGCCGAAGTGCCGAAGTAGTTAAACACATTTTCGTTAATCTGCCCCATCTGAACCGCGTTGACGGTGAAAGGCTTGCTATCAACCTGTTTTACATCTGCGAATTTCTGATCGTAGATAATCATTCCGCTTTGATTGTCCGCGGAAAGGTTGTCTTCGGTGAAGCGTTCCCGCTCCTTCTTTATGTCCTCCGGTGAAAGCATGTTAGCGATACGGGCAAGGAACCGGATCGAAGCCGAATTTTTAACGCCGTTTATAATGCCCTGATTGTTCGCGTGGATCAACTGCATTGTTGGCCGCAAGGCGCGGTTGTCCTCTCCGAAAAAATCGTCTGAATATTGAAATTGTGTCAAAATCCCCACGCGGTCAAACTCGATTGCCGCCCGTTGCCCGTTGGAAAAGGTGTACCGCAAGAAGGGCGCGCCGCCGACCTCTAAAACCTCGCAATTTTGCGGCAATAGGGGATAATAACCCGCTATGCCGCCGAATTCGTCTTCAAGAGGCACAATGAAAGCCGTGTTATTCACGGCAAGGATTGTCGCCAGCCTGTAAAGAAACTTTGTCGTGTCTTGAAACGGGTTCGGCCTGAACTGCAATGTTCGTTCAAGGTGCTTTTTCGCGCTCCCCGTAATTTCCGGCTTCAATTTGCTACAAAAAGTAGCGAACGAATGAATAGCCGCCCGCGTGATCTCCATTTCGTACACGCTTTCGGGCGCGTTTGTGAAAACGGGCGTGTACCCGTTTAGCATTTTGAAGTATCCCGTTGGAACAAGGTTGTTCCGCGGCCTCCGGAAGATAGTTTCAAACACTCCCATTTTTCAAATCACCCCGCATTTTTCAGCATTACGCCGATTTCGTTATAGTATTTTTGCCGGACGGTCATTGCGTCAATGACTGATACAAAGCCGTCGATCCGCGCCCGCTGTTCAATCTTGACAGGCCGGAACTTGCGCGTTTCCATGTTGTGCTTTAAGGCCACATTCAGGAAATGCGACTTTAACAAGCTGTTATCCGGTATTTTGAAATTGCCATCAAGCAAAATCCCTTCAAACTCGCGGATCACGCCCGCAAGGTTTTCACCCTGAAAAACATCGTCCATGTGGAAGCCGTATGCCGCCATGTCGTCAATCAGGTATTGCGCGCTGTAACGGTCATACCCAACTTTCAGCACATAGATTTCATATTTTTCTTTCAGCATGACGAACCAGTTATAAACATCTTTGTAATCTACATAGTTTTCGCCGGAAAGGGTAACAACGCCTTTTTTCACAAATATGTCATAGGGTACGCCGTCGATCGCCGTTGCCCGCTCGACGCGGTTTGCAGGCATAAAGAATTGTGTGAACGCGTATAGCTTGCCGCCGCGCTCCACAATGACGGTTGCCGCGGTAAGGTCTGTTGTCTGCGAAAGGTCAATGCCGCCCACGGCGTAAGAATGCCGGAAGTCTTCAAGCGTGATTTCTGCCGTTGCGCCTTCTACTATGTGCGCGTCAAGCCACGCAATAGAAGAATTCTGCTTGATATTGCAATACTTCGTCAGGAATTCGGCCTTTTTGCTTGCGGACATTTCCGCAACCGCTATTTCCTCGCGGAAAAAGTCAGGGAACACGGAAACGCCCATGTTCGGGTTTGCCTTCTTCAGCTCTTCAATATCGTTCCATTTTTCTACATCGTCGATCATGTAGAGGAACGGCAAAAGGCGGCGTTCCTTGCTATTGCCTTTCAAGAAAGCCGTGCTTCGTTTCATCAATTCATCGTAAATTCCGTCGTTCTCGTATCCCGCCGTGGAAATGGACAGGATCAGCGGTTGCCGCCGTGCGCCAAGCGCGGATTTCATAACCTCGTATTGCTTCAAACCACCGTCGCCGCGCCAGCTTGCAACCTCATCATTAACAACCAAATGCGGGTTGAAGCCGTCGCTTTTCTTCGCATTGAACGCCAGCGGCTTAACAACCGTGTTCGTGTCCTCTATGTAAATATCTGAACGCCGCTTTTTCGCCAGCTCCGCAAGCTCCGGTTCTTTCTTCAACATCTGGTAAAAGTTATCGTAAACAATGGCCGCTTGATCCAGCTTCGGCGCAAGGCAATATATTTTCGCGCCGTATTCTCCATCAAGATACGCCATATATGCGATAATTGCCGACGCAAAAAGCGTCTTGCCGTTCTTCCGGCCTATGACAATAAACACTTCACGGAAGACGCGCAAGCCGTCCGCGTCCACGATCCCGAAGATAACGGAAACACAAGCCTTCTGCCACACTTCCAGCTTCAAAAGGTCTTCGCGGCCTTCGCAATGGTGACAGAAGTTTTCTATAAACTTGATCGCTTTGTTTGCCTTCTTCGCATTGAAGAAATATTCGCCCCGTTCAAGCCCCGCTATGATGATTTCATAAATCAGCCGAACCCATTTGCCAACCGTATATTTCCCGCTCTGAATGCCTGAAAAATATTCGTAAATGTAATTCGCAAAGGGCATTATTCGTCCCTCAATGCCTGCAATTTACTTTCTTTTTTCTTTTCAGGCGGCACAAGATCGGTCAACTGCTTAATGATTGCGGCATGGTTTTTCGTCATTGCTATATGGGTTTTTACCGCGTCGCTTTGCTTCGTGCCTTTCTGGTTTTCGCCGTTCTGGTACTCCACAACATAGCCTTCGGCGTTTATGATTTCTTGTAGCTCTTCCAGCGAAACGGCCATGAATGCGGCGTTTTTTATCAGGCTTTCCACGGTTTGCAACTTGTTTTTGTCAAGGTCTTTGAAAACCCGCTTTAATCGGGCAATCTCTTTTTTGATCTTTTGTTCTTTCG
>OLOJ01000859.1_pt1 | contig 30777 bp, 24 predicted proteins | sample 1672251 | NCBI WGS metagenome assembly OLOJ01 (sample SAMEA3136664, study PRJEB25190) | human gut metagenome | biome: human gut; feature: human-associated habitat; material: faeces | place: Austria | collected 2013 | reverse complement strand
GTGTGGACTACCAGGGTATCTAATCCTGTTTGCTACCCACACTTTCGAGCCTCAGCGTCAGTTGGTGCCCAGTAGGCCGCCTTCGCCACTGGTGTTCCTCCCGATATCTACGCATTCCACCGCTACACCGGGAATTCCGCCTACCTCTGCACTACTCAAGAAAAACAGTTTTGAAAGCAGTTCATGGGTTGAGCCCATGGATTTCACTTCCAACTTGTCTTCCCGCCTGCGCTCCCTTTACACCCAGTAATTCCGGACAACGCTTGTGACCTACGTTTTACCGCGGCTGCTGGCACGTAGTTAGCCGTCACTTCCTTGTTGAGTACCGTCATTATCTTCCTCAACAACAGGAGTTTACAATCCGAAGACCTTCTTCCTCCACGCGGCGTCGCTGCATCAGGGTTTCCCCCATTGTGCAATATTCCCCACTGCTGCCTCCCGTAGGAGTCTGGGCCGTGTCTCAGTCCCAATGTGGCCGTTCAACCTCTCAGTCCGGCTACCAATCGTCGCCTTGGTGGGCCGTTACCTCACCAACTAGCTAATTGGACGCGAGTCCATCCTAAAGCGAATAAATCCTTTTCCCTCAGTACCATGCGGTACCGTGGGCTTATGCGGTATTAGCAGTCGTTTCCAACTGTTGTCCCCCACTCTAGGGCAGGTTACTCACGCGTTACTCACCCGTTCGCCACTAAGCTTAAAAAGCAAGCTCTCTAAGCTCCGTTCGACTTGCATGTGTTAGGCGCGCCGCCAGCGTTCGTCCTGAGCCAGGATCAAACTCTTTATAAATGGTATTTATCACTCATAAAGTGTTAAATCAACTTCACTCAGACACAATCGCTTGCGTCCTGTATGAATTACTTGTTTGCCGATCTCTCGGCTTTGGAATTGTTTTTCGTGATTTTCCATCACGTTTAAGGTTCCACAAGTTTCAGTATTGTTCAATTTTCAAGGTCCTGCTTGCTCTCCTCTCGGACAGCTCAATCATTATATCAAAGGTCGTACTTTTTGTCAAGCACTTTTTTCGATATTTTTTTGAGCCTTCCAAACGCCTTTTTAAAAGCTTTCCACCCGCACGCTGTCCGGTTCCCCGCTGCGTTTTTGCTGGTACATCGCTTTTATTTGGCTTTTGAAGAGCTGCTGTCTTGCGCGACAGCTTATTTATAATACCACACTTTTAACCATTGTCAACACCTTTTTTCGATTTTTTCTATAATTTTTTGATTTTATTTTTGGATAAGGTGTACAGTGTCGTTTTAGCGCACTTTCTTGTTTCTATCCCCTCCCCAACCAAAAACATTTGCTTTTTGCTCTTCTATATAATAGTATAGTAACAGCTTTATCTTTTGGTATATTCCTTATCTCTACATAAAGGAGCCTTGCTTCATCATGCTTTTAGCTTTGAACATCGGCAACACCAACGTAACTTTCGGTGGATATGATTCCGCCGGACAGCGCGTGTTTGCTTCCCGCTTTTATTCCGATAGTGCCCTGAGCTCGGACGAACTGGTCTACAAGCTTGTCAACATGCTGGCTCTCTATCATATTCAGCCCCGTGATGTGGACGCGGCGATCCTGGCCAGTGTAGTTCCCGTACTGACCAGCCGTATGCGCGAAGCCTTGGAGAAGATGACCAACGCCCCCCTGATGGAAGTCGGCCCCGGCTTAAAGAGCGGTGTACGCATCCGCATGGATAATCCCGCCCAGCTGGGCGGTGAGCTGCTGTGTGCCGCTGTGGGCGCCTTGCAGACCCACAAGCCGCCCCTTCTGGTCATGAACATGGATACCGCCGCCACGCTGGTTGCCGTGGATGCCGAGGGCAGCATTGTGGGCGGTGTGATTCTGCCCAGCCCGGCGCTAAGCCTTTCGGCCCTGGTACGCAACACAGCCCAACTGCCGCAGATTGATATGGAGCTGCCTGCCAAGCGCTTTTTGGGCACCAACACAACGGACTGCCTGCACAGCGGTATTGTGAACGGCAGCGCCCTGATGTTGGATGGCCTGTTTGCCCGCTGCCGCGCCACCCTGCACGCACCGGATGCCCCGGTCATTGCCACCGGCACCCTGCCCGCCAGCATCCGGGATGCCTGCGCCACCCCCATTGAATATAACGGAACGTTGATTCTGGACGGCCTGTATTCCATCTGGAAGCGCAACGTCAAAAAGTAAGTTCAAAAGCAATTTCTTTCTCGCCTTATCCAGCACAACAAAAGCACCCCGCATTCCATAGCCGCCGGGCTAAATGGAATGCGGAGTGCTTTGCTTTATGCTATCTTCTCAAGTTTCTTATTTCAGGATGCCGGTTGCTTCATCGAAGTGGCAGGTCTTACCGTTGATCTCCACCGTGCCGTGTGCCATTGCACCGGTGATGTGGTCAAAGTAGTAGGTACCGTTCTCGTTGGTATTCCAGCCCTTGATCATCTGGCCGTTGGCATCATAGCGGACCCATTTGCCGCCATCGGATTCCTGGTAGACATCCTTGGAAACTGCCTTTGCGCCGTTGGCATCGCTGTCCAGCCAGTACCAGGCATCGCTTTCGGGGTCATAGATCTCTTTACCGCGGCCCTCGGTGCCCTGTTTGACACCGTCCTCGTACCAGTAATCCTTGCCATCCACGGTTTCCCAGCCGTTCTTGGACTTCTTGATGGTGATGGTATCCACCACGCTGTCATCGGTGCTGCGGTAGGTAGTCACGGTAAAGGCATCCTTGGTAACATTGGCAACAGAGTAGTTGGGAACCTTCTCCTGGTTCTGCACAGCAGTGTATTCAAAGGCTTCCTCGGTGATCTTATAGAACTTGCTGCCGGAAGCAGAGTTCATGGTAATGTACTGAACACCATCGGGGTTGGTCACTTCGGTCAGGGCGCTGCCGTCAGCGTTCTTCTGAACATCAGCCGTCATGCCGCTTTCGCCGCCCATAATGTAGCTGCGGGCGTAAACGTGGTCATGGCCCTGCAGGACAATATCAATGCCCAGCTGGCTCAAAATCGGGGAAAGACCGTTGCGCAGCGTGACGATATCGGATTCCGTTACATGGCTGGCAACGCTGTAGATGGACTTATGGAAAGAAACCACTTTCCAGGTCACATCAGGGTTGGCTTGGATGGTTTCTTCCAGAAATGCCTTGTGTTCGGCAATGCTCAGGCAACTGGTGTTCAGCACCATATACAGGGTGTTGTTGTAAGTAAAGTAGTAGTCGCCGTCACCGGTAGACTCAGAATCCACAGCGTTATCGCCATAGGCATCGCCGCTGACCTGACCGTACTTTTCGCTGATGTTGGGCAGGGTAAAATGCTGTCCGTACAGGGCGGTGTTGTAGCCGCAGTCATGGTTGCCCAGCTCGGTTGCCAGCGGCAGCTGGGTCAGCTGCGGGGCGTTCAGGAAGCCGTCATACTCTTCTTCCACCTGGCTCAGGTTGCTGGTGTCGTACTTATAATAGGCGTTGATCTGGTCACCCATGCTGAACAAGAAGTTTGCATTGGGGGCTTTGGCCAGGGCGTGGCTCAGGGTGTTGGTCCAGCCGCCGTTGTCATCGTCAATGCTGCCGCTGCAGCCGATCTGCGGGTCGCCGAATACCAGGAAGGTGTATGGCTCATCTTTGCCAAAGGTCTGGGTGGTGTAGGTTTTGGTTTCGCCGTAATGGGCTTCGTCCTTATCGGCGCTGACAGCGTATTCATAGGTGGTGTTGCTCTGCAGGCCGGTCAGGGTAACGGTATTCTTGTACCAGCCTTCGCTGCTGGTGGGGGCCACGGCAGCCTGCAGTGTGGTCATCTCGCCGCCCTGTACGCCGTATTTCAACATGCCGCCGGTGGGGGTGCTGCCGTACCATGTCACGTTCACGGAATCCTGGGCAGCACCGATGTTCATCACAACAGCTTTCACATCATGGCTGTTGGCGTAAAAAGTAGGGGCATCGACCGCCACGGTTTCCGCCGGGGCAGCGGCTTCGGGGGTGGCTTCCTCGGCCAGCGCCGGGGTAACGGTCATGCCCGCGCTCATGATCAGCGCAAGGGCACAGGCAGTCAGACGATTCCAGTTCTTCAAATTCACTTTTCTTCACACACACTTTCTATTCATCCGAATCAAATTCTGGCGGGAGTTTCAGCAATGCCCGCTCCCGGCTTTTGAGGTATATCTACAGCCCGCTGATGCAGGCATTGCTTTTATCGTTTCAGTGGCCGGTACAGTGCCGCGCATATCCCGGAGGTAATGGGCACCCCCAGCACCACACCCAGGGTGGATGCCACGCCCTGTGCCACCTGAATGGCGGCGTAATCCGATGCAAACAGCTGGCTGGAATGCCAGCCGTATGCCATCAGCAGCAATAGGGTGGTCACAGCCTCACCAGCAAAAGCTAAGATTAATGTGTTGCTCATTGTGCCGATCATATCGCGGCCAATGCGCATGCCCGCGGCAAACAGCTGCAGACCGCTCATTTTCCCATCGGCTTCCCGCAGCTCGTGCAGGGAGGATGCCAGCGAAAGCGCCACATCCATCACAGCGCCCAGGGAGGAGATCAGAACCGCTACCAGCAGCAGCCAGTGCAGTTCCAGCCCGGTCTGCCCGGCCACCAGCACAAGGCCCTCACCGTTGGTATCGTTCATGCCGGAAAGGTGCAGCAGCGTGCTGAACAGGTAGAACACACCTCCCGCCAGCGCCACGCCCGCCAAAGTGGAAAGCATGGCCGCCCATGTTTTGGGGCTGGGCGGGTTGAGCAGCAGCAGGCTGACCAGGGTGCACACAGCCAGCGCCGCCACCGTAAGCGGCAGGGACGGCAGCCCGTGGTAGATGCCCGGCAAAATCAACCAGGCAATCATTGCCCCGGTAAAGCCCAGGCCCAGCAGGGTGCGCACGCCTTTCCAGCCGCCGATGGCCACCACCGCGGCGGCAAACACCGCCAGGATCAGCACCAGCACCGGGGCGCGGTCGTAATTGTATACGGTATAGTAAGCATCCGCGCTGTCGGGCAGGTCCTCACAGATAATGGCGGTTTCACCCTGGCGCAGCCGTACGTTCTGGGTGCGGGTCAGGTAGTTGGCAATGGTCACTTCGGTACCCTTGTTAGCACCTTCCAGCAGCAGGATGCGCAGTTCCTGGGTGCCCATGCTGCGGGCAGGGTCCAGCTGGTCGGGCTTGGTATCATCCCGCAGCACTTCCACAACGCGGCCGCGCACATAATGCAGACTGGAGATGTTATCCCCTTTGTAGCGGCCTAAAGCGTCCCAGTCATAGCCGCGGCAGGCCAGCACCAGCAGCAGTGCAACTGCCGCCAGCACCACCCAAAACCTCAACACCTTACTGTGGGATTTTTTTCTGCATTGCTGCAGCAAATTTTGCATGGTCATTCTGTTCCCTGCCTTCCGTAGCCTATTGTACGGCGGAATTTAGCCGGCATCGACCATGCTGCCGTATAGTTTATGTAAAGAACTGAACATTTTTTGCTGTGCCCTGCAAGCGTTCTGTAAAGTGGGTAAGGGTGCCGTAAAGTGTGTAAAATAATGCAAAAGCCCTGTACCACAGCAGCAGAAACAGTTCTGCCGCCGGGTACAGGGCTTGTATCAAATCATCTATAAATTTCTGCATTAAAAAATCCCCTGCGCAGCAAACGCTGCACAGGGGATTTGGAACCGAGTGATTATTCCGGCTGGATTGCACCAGTGGGGCAAGCACCTTCGCAAGCACCGCAGTCAACACAAGCAGAAGCATCGACAACGGCCTTGTCCTCGAGGCTGATAGCGCCAACGGGGCAGGTGTCAACACAAGCGCCGCAAGCAACGCACTCGTCAGTAACCTTATGAGCCATGGTAATCTCCTTATCTCCGCACAATTCATGTAAGCCCGCCCGGATCCTGTGCGGTTGGCTTGAGCCCCGGACGGCACGCTTTTCGCGTTTGTATTATTGTAGCACGGAAACCTTCGATTTTCAAGGCATTTGGTAAATTTCACGCGGGGTTTGCCGCCCGGCGCATAAAATCAGACTTTTCGGCATACTGTTAGTTTTTACTAACCAAGTTTCTTCTCAGGTATGGTCGGGATCCGGCTCAACCGGTGCGCGGCGGCCCCCGCGCAGGTAGGTACACTCGCTCCGTTTATAGATTTTCGGGGCAAGGCTTTCCACATTGCTGCGCACCTTCAGGGTACCGGCTACCACGTTGGCTTCCAGCACAGTACCCTCGCCGTCCGGCGTGCGCACCACACTGCCGGGCTGCGGGGTGATGGAATTCAAGTATTCATAGCTCTTCTGCTCGTAAGCCAGGCAGCACATCAAACGGCCGCATGCACCGCTGATCTTGGCCGGGTTCAGACTCAACCCCTGTTCCTTTGCCATCTTGATGGAAACCGGCTGGAAGTTTTTCAAAAACCGGCTGCAGCAGAACGGCTGGCCGCACACGCCCAAGCCGCCCAGCATCTTGCTTTCATCGCGCACACCGATTTGGCGCAGCTCAATGCGGGTGTGGAACTGCCCGGCCAGGTCCTTGACCAGCTCGCGGAAGTCCACACGGTTGTCGGCGGTAAAATAGAACACCAGCTTGCTGCGGTCCAGCGTGTACTCGGCATCCACCAGCTTCATCTGCAGCTTATGGGCGGCAATGCGCTTTTCGCACAGTTCAAAGGTGGCTTTCTCGTCCGCACGGTTCTGGCGCATGCGGCGCACATCCACGCCGTCCGCCAGCCGGATGACCGGCTTGATCTCCCGCGGGAAGCTGCCGGAGGCAATTTCATGTGCGCTGCGCACGACCTCGCCGCATTCCACGCCGCGGGCCGTCTCCACAATCACAAATTCCCCTTCCTTGATTTCCAGCTCCTTGGGGTCAAAGTAATAGGCGCGGCCGCTTTCCTTAAATTTAACAGAGATAACTTTCATTTCAATATCCTATCTATCGGGATTGGTGTATCGTTTCAGGGGGTACCTGCCCTACCTGGCAGCCATTTCCATACCGCACACGGTCAGGGCAAGGCGCAGATTGCCGTTTGCCTTCATGGCGCGGCGGGCGGCTTCCGCCGCGCGCAGGATCCGCGCTGCGGTATCGGGCTGAACGCCGTCAAAACCGGGGCGGCGCAGAGCGGCGCTGGCAGCCTGGGTCGCCTGCCACAGCACAGCGGCAGCGCTGTCCTTATCTTTTTCATAGCCCGCCAGCAGCGCCTGCACACGGTAGGTGTCCTGCTGCTGGGCCTGGCGGCACAGCTCCCGCGCCGCGGCACGAGCCACCTTTGCCGCCGGGTCGGTCAGCGCTTTCAGGCACAGGCCAATGTGCCCCTCATACAAAAAAGCCAGATCCTGTGCATTCTGTTCGTTCAGCTCCGGTTGTGCTGTGCGCAGGGCAGCGGCACATTCTTCGGTCGGCACCGGTGCCATGGTGTAAGCCGCACACCGGCTGCGGATGGTGGGCAGCACCGCCGCCGCACTGGAAGCCGTCAAAAGGAACATGACTCCCTCCGGCGGCTCCTCCATAATTTTCAGCATTGCGTTGGCCGAAGCCCCATTCAGATTCTGCGCGCCATAAATAAACAGCACACGGCCCTCTGCATCCGAAGAAAGGGCTGATTTCTGGATATTCTGCCGCGCATCCCGGATGGCTTCCACCTTGATCTGGCCGGAAGCCCCCTCCCCACGCACCACAATGGATTCGGTATCCTGCCCGCGCAGAACCGCCTCGGCATGGGGGCCACCATTGGGGTACAGATAATCCGCCGCCAGGCAGCGCGCGGCAAAGCCGGCACCGCAGCCCGGCTCCCCCACCAGCAAAATGCTGTGGGCGATCCGCCCGCTGCCCAGCGCCGTCTTTAAGTCCTGTTTCAGTTCACGGTTGCCCGCAATGCGTTCCAGCATTGGCATTACAGCTTTTCAAACCGTTCTACGTTGGTCACAAAAATGGTTGCGCCGCCAACGGTCACCTCAATGGGCATAGCGGTTTCCAGCCCAACGCCGATGGAAGCGGTGCCGGGAACGATCTCGGTGCGCTGTTTGCAGCAGCGGGAGATCACCTTGATGCAATCGTCCACACGCTCGTCCTCGGTGCCGATCAGCAGGGTCATGTTGCCCGCCATCAGAAAGCCGCCGGTGGTGGCCAGGCGGGTCACATAGAACTTTGCCTTGATCAGTTCGTTACAAACATTTTTGGAATCTTCTTTATTTACAATCGCAGTAATCAGTTTCATGGTCAAAACCTCCATTTTGTGATTGAAATTCTGTCACACCAAAAGTCCGGTCGGTACAAACCCCGCCGGGTCTGTATGGTTCAGGCAGCACCGCACATCTTTGGATGATGCTGTACCACCTTTATTCGTTTCCCCCGCCGAAAATGCCGCATCGCCTTATTTCCGGTTGATTTTTTTCTCCCAGTCTTTGCGGCGCTTGTAGCTCACAATAGCATCCTTGGCCGTGGTGAACATCTCACCACCAAAGAACGCCAGGAACCCGGCAATGCCGAACAGCAGGCTGACCCTGCTGGCAAAGTTGCCGGTCAAAAACTCCAGCACCCACATAGCCGCAGCCGCAATGCCCATCCATTTCATCTTAATGGGCAAGATAAAGAACAGCAGCACCTGCTGCTCCGGCCACATCCACGCATAGGCAAAGAACAGGCTGAGGAAAATGCCCGATGCACCCGCGCTCCCGGTGATCAGGCAGGCGACCAATGCACCCACCATGCCCACCAGAATGTACATCATAAAGCGGAAATCGCCCCACGCGCGCTGCAATGAGTTGCCGACCCACCAGCGGAAATACAGCGTCAGCAGCAACTGAATGCCCGTTGACAGTGGCGGAACAAACAAAAAGGTCACAACACGCCAGATCTGCCCGCTCATTAAAGAAGTCCTGTTCAGCGTGATGGCATAGTAGAAGTTCTGATTGATGACCATCACAATGACCCAGGCAATCAGCTGCCCGACCAGGATAATGTTCATCAGATTGGGGATGCCATACCGTCCCCATCGGCGTTCCAGCTTATCGATCCAGCGCATAAGCCCTCCGGTTTGTTGAAAATTCAGCATTTTCCGCCCCGTCCGGCACAGTTTTCCACAACCATAGTGGACAGTCAGGGCGGTAAACTGTGTGTTTATTGTAGCATCTCCAGGGTAAAAGTTCAATATTTTGTTGTCGGGCCGGCATATATCCCCATGAAAAAACAACTTTTGCGTGTAAAGTGTGGAAAACCTGTTTAGTTTTCCACACTTTCAACCGAGTTTTCAACATTTTCACCGTGGAAAAGGTGAATACATTGCGTTGATAACCTCGGTGGGATATCCAATATGTTAAAATGCGCGTCAAAAGTCCTTTTTCATGGAAAGAATAATGAATAAATAATAAAGAATAATGCCGGTGTGCGTGCCGCGCACGCACATTTCAAATAGGCCCGCCGCCCCTATTGGAAATATCTCTCTTCTTATTTTCCATCTCTCCCCTTATCTCCCAATAAAAAACGCGCCCAGCCCAATTTTTTTGAGCCGAGCGCAGCGAAGGCGATCCACCTTCATTATTCTTTATTATTTATTCTTTTTTAATTTTTCCGTGCTCACCACCGTCAACACATCCCCATCCACCTTAAACTTTACCTCCACGCCGCCAAAGCTCAGACCGTACAGGCGTTCGGGGTCGTGCTGGTAGCTGGGGCGGGGGTCGCTGCGGAGCACGCCGAGTAGGGCATCCCGCTTGTCCGCCGAGATCTGTTCCAGCACTTCCGGTTCCGCCTGTACCTGCAGCGTATAAAACTTTGTGGTGTCGGTAAAGCCGCCGCGGGCATCCGGGTGAGCGTCCACATAGGGCAGGTAGGGCTTGATGTCAAAAATCGGCGTACCATCCAAAAGGTCGGCCCCGCCAACGGTCAGTACCGGTCCCTGCGGGGTGTTGGGTTCCACTTTCAGCAGCTTTACGCTGGAAAGCCCCAGCGCATTGGGCCGGAACGGGCTGCGGGTGGCAAACACCCCCATGCGGGTATTGCCGCCCAGCCGCGGCGGGCGCACGGTGGGGCGCCAGTTGGTTCCATCCTGCCCGGCCTGCACCACGGTGGAAAATTGCCACACCAGCCAGATATAATCGTACCCATCCAGCCCGCGCACCGCATCCGGGCTGCGGAACTCCGGTTCAAACACAATGCGTGCCCGCAGTTCCTCTACCAGCCCGCTCTGCCGCGGAATGCCGAATTTTTCCGAGAAGTCCGTTTCAATATGCGCGATCTGCGCCAGCGTGTAAGCCATCTTTCCCTCGTTTTGTTTCTTTGTCCGGGTATGCTGCTGTTACCGCCCCAAAATCCGTTGCAGCAGTCCCTTCGGCTTCCGGTCGGCCTCCGCCAGGCGGCGGTAATACTTCCAGTCGCCCTCATAAATAGAACCCCAGCAGCTGCGGTTGCGGCGCAGGTGCAGCCCTTTTTCAAAAATACCGGTCAAAAATTCTGCGCACGCCTCGTCCGTCACATAGCGTGCCGCGCGGGAGCTTCCGTCCGGTGCCAGAATCGGCGCATGGCACATCGCAAGGAACTTTTCATCGTCCCGGTCGATCTCATCGATTGCCGCGATCAGCGCCGCCGTATCCGGGTAATCATCCGCGCACAAAAAGGCCGCAGGGTTAAATTCCTGCTTCACATCCGGCGCGCCCCAGTAAATGGGCACCGTGGCTGCGGCAAAGGCATCCACGATTTTTTCGGTGCAATATCCCGGCCCGCGGCTGTTCTCATACGCAATAGAGAATTTATACCCACGCTGGAACGCCAATTTGTCCGTCACCGGCCCGCCGATGTTGTTCATATAGCCACCGCCGCTGTCCACTGGGCGGTGGGCATTCAGCGCAGCAAAAAATTCATTGCGCTCGTTGGAATAGTCATTGCTCACCACAAAGTTGCAGAATTTTTTCTTTGCCAGCAGTTCCTCATCCGGTACCGTATGCTTGGTCAGAGCCGGAGCCCAGCTGCTGCGCATGGCGTACAGCGGCAGCCGCAGGTAGCGCCCATCAAAATCCAGCACCTCGAACCCCATGGCATAGTCATACAGGTTCAGGTCCGGCCAGCTGTCCTCGCCGGAAAACTGGATGCGGCAGCAATCATACTTCAAAAAGTCAAAGCCAAAAGTCCCGCAGAGTACAAAATCTGGCTTTTCCTCCGGCCCATTGCAGAACGTGATCTCCCACCCGGCATGTTCCAGCGTCTGGGCAAAATAGTTATCGCGGACATCCCAGTCCGGGGCCAGGTCACAAAACGCCAAGCGCACCTGCTTTTTCCCCGGCATTTCAGCCCTCCCCGCGCTGGCGCAGCCAGGCATATTTCAACATTGCGGTCACGGTTTTGCTGTCGCGGATTTCGTCCGTCATCACCATCTGCAATACATCGTCAAACGGCAGGGCGGCCACATCCAAAAATTCCCCATCGTCCAGGTGCTGGCTGGTGGGTTTCAGGCCCTTGGCCGCCCAGATATAAATTTTCTCGCTGTCATAGCCCACAGTCGGGTACAGCACCCCCAGGTTGATGAACCGTTCCGCCGTCACGCCGCACTCTTCTTCCAGCTCACGCTTGGCTGCTTCAAACGGGTCTTCGTCCTTTTCCAGTTTGCCGGCCGGCAGTTCCCACAGTTCTTCTTTCAGTGCGTAACGGTACTGGCGCACCATCAGCACCTTGTCATCATCTGTCAGGGGCAGAATGCACGCCCCTCCGTTGTGGTGTACCACCTCGCGGAAGCTGGTCATGCCATTTTCCAGCTCCACCTGGTCCATGGTCACGCGGAACACGTTCCCCTTAAAAATTTCTTTGGAGTTCAGTTTTATTTCGGTATGCTGCATGGCAGGTCATAGCTCCCTTCCTATCATCCGGCTGGATGTGTTTTTATTAAATATTAAATATGTACATTTCCTGGCCTGTGGCCGGGCTTTGCTTGCCGTTTTATACTTACTTTGATTGTAATTGTCCCGCCCCGCCCTGTCAAGCTTCCGGCGTATTTTCCATTGGCTGTGCCGTTTTATTTTTCAAATTTTCTCTGCTTTCTGGCTTTTGTTTTGTCAGCCGGGCCATTTTTGTGCTGTTTTTCTGATTTTTCAGCCTATGCAGTCCCATTTATTTCCCTGCTTCAGCTAATTTGCACAAAACCCTCCCACAAAACGGTCAACCTGCACACAAGCGCGCAAAATTTTTGTGCAACATTCTAACCGAATAGGCTTTACTATTCCGCCCCTTTTTTGGTAAAATAAGCTTAAGCAAGAGCGCCATCTGCCAGGTTCGCAAGGGTTTGGCCGGGTGGTACTGCCTGTGGGCTTTTGCCGCAGCCTACCCGCTGCAAGGAGCAAGTATTGCAGCAGGGGCACACAGGTGCTAATCTAACTGGGAATGTCCCTCCGGCATTCCCTAGTAAACGGAGGAAAAAAAATGCCAAGAGCAAAACAGTCCATGGATGGCAATACCGCGGCTGCGCATGTAGCTTATGCGTTTACCGATGTTGCTGCCATCTACCCGATTACCCCCTCCAGCCCGATGGCAGACACTGTTGACCAGTGGAGCGCTGCCGGCCTGAAGAACATTTTCGGGAACCAGGTCAAGGTTGTTGAAATGGAGTCCGAGGCTGGCGCCGCAGGTGCTGTGCACGGTTCTCTGGGCACCGGTGCTATCACCACCACCTTCACCGCTTCTCAGGGTCTTCTGCTGATGATCCCCAACATGTACAAAATCGCAGCCGAGCAGCTGCCCTGCGTTTTTGACGTTTCCGCCCGTACCGTTGCTACCCAGGCCCTGAACATCTTCGGTGACCACAGCGACGTTATGGCCGTTCGTCAGACCGGTTTTGCCATGCTGTGCGAATCCAACCCTCAGGAAGTTATGGATCTGAGCCCCGTTGCTCACCTGTCCGCTATCGAAGGCCATGTTCCGTTCGTGAACTTCTTCGATGGCTTCCGTACTTCTCACGAGATCCAGAAGATTGAAAAGTGGGATTACGAAGACCTGAAGGAAATGTGCAACATGGAGGCTGTTGAGGAGTTCCGTGCCAAGGCTCTGAACCCCGAACATCCCAAGATGCGCGGTTCTCACGAAAACGGCGACGTTTTCTTCCAGCATCGTGAAGCCTGCAACCCGGCATACGAGGCACTGCCCGCAGTTGTCGAGAAGTACATGGCCAAGATCAACGAAAAGCTGGGCACCAACTATGACCTGTTCAACTACTACGGCGCTCCCGATGCAGACCGCGTCATCATCGCTATGGGCTCCATCTGCGACGTTGCCGAAGAAGTTGTTGACTACCTGACCGCTAAGGGCGAGAAGGTTGGCCTGGTTCTGGTTCGTCTGTATCGTCCTTGGGTTTCTTCTGCTCTGCTGAAGGTTCTGCCCAAGACCGCAAAGAAGATCGCAGTTCTGGACCGCACCAAGGAGCCCGGCTCCCTGGGCGAACCCCTGTACCTGGATGTTGCCACCACCCTGCGTGAAGCTGGCATGAACGATGTTGTCCTGACCGGCGGCCGTTACGGCCTGGGCTCCAAGGACACCCCGCCGTCCAGCGTGTTCGCCATCTACACCGAACTGGAGAAGGCTGATCCGAAGCCTCGCTTCACCATCGGCATCACCGATGACGTCACCAACCTGAGCCTGCCCGAAGTCAAGCCCGCTCCGATCACCTCTGCTCCCGGCACCAAAGAGTGCAAGTTCTGGGGTCTCGGCGGCGACGGCACTGTCGGCGCAAACAAGAACTCCACCAAGATCATTGGCGACCATACCGACAAGTACATTCAGGCTTACTTCCAGTATGACTCCAAGAAGACCGGCGGCGTTACCATCAGCCATCTGCGCTTTGGCGATAAGCCCATCCGCAGCCCCTACTACATCAACCAGGCTGACTTCGTTGCCTGCCATAACCCCGCTTACATCCACATGGGCATGAAGATGGTCCAGGATGTCAAGCCGGGCGGCGTGTTCATGATCAACTGCCAGTGGACCGATGAGGAGCTGGACGAGCATCTGAACGCTGCTGATAAGAAGTACATTGCTGATAACAACATTCAGCTGTACACCATCAACGCTATCGATAAGGCTATCGAGATCGGCATGGGCAAGCGCACCAACACCATCCTGCAGTCTGCTTTCTTCAAGCTGGCTGACGTTATGCCCATCGACGAAGCTGTTGAGTTCATGAAGGCCGCTGCCAAGAAGAGCTACGGCAAGAAGGGCGACGCTGTTGTCCAGATGAACTGGAAGGCTATCGATGCCGGTGTTGACGCTGTCCATAAGGTCAACGTCCCCGAGAGCTGGCACAACCCGGCTCCCGATGCTGCCCCGAAGGCCCTGAAGGGACCCGATGCACTGGTCAAGCAGATCCGCGACGTCATGGAGCCCATCAGCCGTATGGACGGCGACAGCCTGCCTGTTTCTGCCTTTGAAGGCAACGTCAACGGCGAGTGGGAGCAGGGTGCTTCTGCTTACGAGAAGCGCGGCACCGCTGTTATGGTTCCCGAGTGGGATGCTGAGAAGTGCATTCAGTGTAACCAGTGTGCATTCGTCTGCTCTCATGCTACCATCCGTCCGTTCTGCCTGACTGCTGACGAAGCTGCTAATGCTCCCGAAAGCACCAAGCTGGCTGACACCAAGCCCAAGGCTAGCGAGTACAAGTTCACCATGGCTGTCTCTCCGCTGGACTGCATGGGCTGCGGCGAATGTGTCACCGTCTGCCCGACCAAGGCGATCGAGATGAAGCCGCAGGAGAGCCAGGCTGCACAGCAGGCTGCTTTCGATTACTGCGTCGAGAACATCCGCAAGAAGGACAACATCCCTGGTGTTGTTTCCGATATTTCCGTCAAGGGTTCTCAGTTCAACCAGCCGCTGCTTGAGTTCTCTGGCTCCTGCGCAGGCTGCGCCGAGACTTCTTACGCCCGCCTGATCACCCAGCTGTTCGGCGAGAAGATGTTCATCTCCAACGCTACCGGCTGCTCCTCCATCTGGGGCGGCACCGCTTCCATCAGCCCGTACACCACCAACAAGGAGTCTGGCTTCGGCCCCGCTTGGATCAACTCCCTGTTCGAGGATAACGCTGAGCATGGCCTGGGCATGCAGATTGGTTACGAGACCGTTCGTGCCAACCTGATCACCAAGGTTGAAGCTCTGAAGGGCAAGAATGCTGATCTGGATGCTGTCATCGACAAGTACCTGGAAACCAAGAACAACACCAAGGCCAACGACGCTCCTGCCAAGGCCCTGATTGCTGCTCTGGAAGCCTGCGGCTGCGATGAATCTAAAGAGATCCTGAAGGATAAGCAGTACCTGGCCAAGAAGAGCTTCTGGATCTTCGGCGGCGACGGCTGGGCATATGACATCGGTTACGGCGGCCTGGATCACGTTCTGGCTTCCGGCCACGACGTCAATGTTATGGTCTTCGATACCGAGATGTACTCTAACACCGGCGGACAGGCTTCCAAGGCCTCCAACATCGGTGAGGTTTGCCAGTTTGCTGCTGCCGGTAAGGAAATCAGCAAGAAGAGCCTGGCCGAGATCTGCATGACCTATGGCTACATCTATGTTGCTCAGATCGCTCTGGGCGCTAACATGGCTCAGGCTGTCAAGGCCATTGCTGAGGCTGAGGCTTACCCCGGCCCGTCCATCATCATCGGCTACGCTCCCTGCGAGCTGCACGGTGTTAAGGGCGGCATGACCAACTGCCAGAACGAGATGAAGAAGGCCGTTGAGGCTGGCTACTGGAATCTGTTCACCTTCAACCCGGCACTGAAGGCCGAGGGCAAGAATCCGTTCACCCTCACCTCCAAGGCTGGCAAGATGGACAAGTATCAGGAGTTCCTGGCTAACGAGACCCGTTACAGCCGCCTGAGCCGCGCATTCCCGGATCGCGCTAAGGCCCTGTTCGAGAAGAACCAGGAAGCTGCTGAAGCTCGTTACACCCACCTGACCAAGCTGGTTGACCTGTACAAGTAATTTGTCCGGTCCGCGGCGCTGCCGCTAAACCAGTAATATAAAACCCCGCCCCGCGCATCCGATACGGTTTGCGCAGGGCGGGGTTTTGTTATCTCTTCCTCTTCGCTTTCTCCCTGTAAATAAACCCAATAAAAAGGCACAGCCCCCGGTTCTTCACCCGGCGCTGTGCCCTTTTTGTTTATCTTATCCTGTATTAAAGTTTCTTCTTTTCAAAGAAGGAACCTCGTCACTCCAATTATTCTTCGTCCTCGCCCTCAGTGTCTGGTGCGGCGTCCTCAGCAGCCTCTTCGGCGGCTTCGGCTGCGGCAATGGCTTCCAGCTCTTCAGGGGTCGGGTCAGTCTCGCCATCATCCTCCGGCTTGGCTGTTTCGGCGGTGGCATCGCGGTCCACGCGGGCCAGCACGGCTACCTTGTCCTCGCCAATCAGGCGCATCACGCGCACGCCGCTGCCATAGCGGGACTGCACGTTGATGTCATTGGCGTGCATGCGGATCAGAATACCGTCCTGGCTGATGAGGATCAGGTCATCGGTGTCATCCACAATCTTGATGCCTGCCACACCGCCGCGGGTGTAGTTGCGGATGCCCAGACCACCGCGCTTGGTAATGCGGTAGTCATCAATCAGGCTGCGGCGGCCTTTGCCGTCCTCGGTGACGGTCAGCACGGTTGCGCCGGGGCGGCAGACGCCCACGCCCACAACATAGTCACCATCACGCAGCTTGATGACGCGCACACCATGGCCTGTGCGGCCCATAGCGCGCGCTCCAGCCTCGCTGAAATGGATGGCGGCACCATCATGAGTGGCCACGATCAGCTCGTCCTCGCCGCCTGTCAGGTGGCACCAGACAAGGGCATCGTCCTCGTTCAGCGCAATGGCGTTCAAGCCGCCCTTGCGGATGTTGCGGAACTGGGAAAGCGGCGTGCGCTTGATCAGGCCCTGCCGCGTTACCATCGTGATGTAGCTGGCATCCTCGTCCATGTTGGCGGGCTGGCGCATCATGATGGTAACTTTCTCGCCCTCCTGCAGCTGCAGCAGGTTGGCAATGTGGCTGCCCTTGGCGGTGCGGCTGCCCTCGGCTACCTGGTAGCCTTTCAGGCGGTACACACGGCCCTTGTCCGTCATGAACAGCATGTAGTCATGCGTGGAGCCAACAAACAGTTCCTCGGTAAAGTCATTGTCTTTCTGGGTCATGCCGGCCACACCGCGGCCGCCGCGGTTCTGGGCACTGTAGGTGTCCACCGCCGTGCGCTTGATGTAACCTTCATGGGTCAGGGTAAAGACGCAGGTCTCTTCGGGGATCAGGTCCTCAATGTCCACTTCGCCGGAAACCGCCTCAATGGAGGTGCGGCGGTCGTCACCGTACTTGTCGGCCAGAGCCGTCAGGTCGGTCTTGACGATCTCCATGGTGTGGGCGTCGTTGGACAGGATATCCTTGTAATTTTCAATGCTGGCGCGCAGCTGGCCCAACTCCTCGTCGATCTTGAGGATTTCCAGGCCTGCGAGACGTCCCAGCTGCAGTTTTACGATAGCATCGGCCTGCGGGTCATCGAAGCCGAAACGCTCCATAATGGCCGCCTTTGCCTCTGCAAAGCCGCCCTTGCAGGCGCGGATGGTGGCGATGATCTCATCCACAATATCCACAGCCTTGCGCAGACCTTCCAGGATGTGCTCGCGGTCCTGGGCTTTTTTCAGCTCATACGCCGTGCGGCGGCGGATGACCTGGAACTGGAAGTCCAGATAGCGCTGCATCATGGTCTTCAGGCTCATGATCTTGGGCACGCCGTCATCCAGCGCCAGCATGATTACACCCACGGTGTCCTGCAGCTGGGTGTAGCGGTAGAGCTGGTTCAGCACTACCTGCGGGTTGGCGTCCTTCTTGATCTCGACCAGGATCTTCATGCCGGTGCGGCTGGAGGACAGGTCGTTCAGGTCGCTGATGCCCTCAATGCGCTTATCTTTGACCAGGTCGCCGATGGATTCCAACAGGCGGGTCTTGTTGACCATGTAGGGGATCTCGGTGATCACAATCTCATACCGGCCGTTCTTCTTCTCCACGATCTCGGCACGGCCACGCAGGGTGATCTTGCCGCGGCCTGTGGCATATGCCGCACGAATGCCGCTGCGTCCCATAATCACGCCGCCGGTGGGGAAATCGGGTCCCTTGATGTGCTCCATCAGGCCCGCCAGATCAATTTCCGGGTCATCAATCAGGGCAATCATGCCGCTGACGACTTCGCGCAGATTGTGCGGCGGGATGTTGGTGGCCATGCCGACCGCAATGCCCTGGCTGCCGTTGACCAGCAGGTTGGGGAACCGGCTGGGCAGCATGTGGGGTTCCTTCTTGGTTTCGTCAAAGTTCGGGTCCCAGTCAATGGTATCCTTATCAATATCCGTCAGCATTTCGCATGCAATTTTGGACATGCGGGCTTCGGTATAACGGTAAGCAGCCGGGGGGTCGCCGTCCACGGAACCAAAGTTGCCCTGGCCGTCAACCAGCGGATAACGCAGGCTGAAATCCTGTGCCAGACGCACCATCGCGTCATACACACTGGCGTCGCCGTGGGGGTGGTAAGCACCCAGCACAGCACCAACCGTATCCGCAGACTTGCGGTACGGGTGGCTGGGGTCGTTGCCGCGCTCGTGCATCGTGTACAGGATGCGGCGGTGTACGGGCTTCAGGCCATCGCGCACATCCGGCAAGGCACGGGATACGATAACGGACATGGAATAATCCAAAAATGCCGTTTCGATCTCCTGCTTGACATCGCGCACAATGACCTTCGTGCCCGAACCGGGCACCATGATAACATTTTCTTCCATTCAACTCACCTTTCGGATTGTTTCAAAGCCCTTTTGCAAAAGCTTCACCGAAAATCTTCACTCTATCATCAAAATATCAAAAACAAAATTCATCAGCGTCTGGCGGTAGCGGAAATTTCCACCGTAATCCGGGGTGGTAATAGATTGCCCACACGCAGCGGGCGCACAATGTGCGCCCCTACAGGGGCCGCCATTCGCCCTGCCTCGTAGGGAACGGTCTTGACCGTTCCAAAACCTGCGGGCTTTTTGCTCCCTCTCCCCTGCCGCCGCCTTTTCTTTAACCCAAACGATTAAAGTTTTTTGCCAGGCTTTTTTTCAAAAAAGCCGCCAAAAAAGCCGCGAATCAAACGTCCAGACGTGCATACTTGGCGTTGCGCTCAATGAACTCCTTGCGGGGTTCCACCTGCTCGCCCATCAGGATGCTGAACGCCTCGTCGGCGCGCTCGGCATCTTCGATCTTGATCTGCACGATCACGCGGTTATCAGGGTTCATGGTGGTTTCCCACAGCTGGTCGGGGTTCATCTCACCAAGGCCTTTGTAGCGGTTCACCTTGGCGCCCGGCATCTCAGCCGAAAGCTGCTTCATTTCGTCTTCGTTGTACGCATACTTGACGGTGCTGCCCTTTTGCAGCTTGAACAGCGGCGGCTGTGCCACATACACATACCCGTGTTCAATCAGCGGCCGCATGTAACGGAAGAAGAAGGTCAGCATCAGGGTGCAGATGTGGGAGCCGTCAACGTCAGCATCCGCCATGATAAAGATTTTGTGGTACCGCACCTTGTTGATGTCAAATTCATCGCCAATTCCCGTGCCCAGTGCCGTCACAACCGGCATCAGCTTGTCGTTGCCGTAAATGCGGTCGGCGCGGGCTTTTTCCACGTTCAGCATCTTGCCCCACAGCGGCAGGATTGCCTGGATGTTGGAATCACGCCCCTGCTTGGCAGAGCCACCAGCAGAGTCACCCTCGACGATGAAGATTTCGGTCTTGGCGGGGTCATTCTCGTGGCAGTCTGCCAGTTTGCCCGGCATACGGTTGCTTTCCAGCGCACTCTTGCGGCGCACCAGGTCGCGGGCCTTTTTGGCTGCGGCACGGGCGCGGGCTGCCTGGGTCACCTTTTCAAACACAGCCTTGGCAACAGCAGGGTTTTCTTCCAAAAATTCGCTGAGCTTGTTGTACACAATGTTGGAAACCAGCGTCTTGATGTAGGTGTTGCCCAGCTTGGCTTTGGTCTGGCCCTCAAACTGCGCTTCCTGCAGCTTGACGGAAACAACGGCGATCATGCCTTCGCGCACATCGCTGCCCTGCCAGTTTTCATCCTTTTCCTTCAGGTAGCCCTTGGCACGGCCAAATTCGTTAAACACGCGGGTCAGCGCGGTTTTCAGGCCTTCCTCGTGGGTGCCGCCCTCCGGGGTGTGCACGTTGTTGGCAAAAGAAAGGATCAGCTCGTTGTAGCTGTCGCAGTACTGCAAAGCAACTTCGGCCACAGCGCCGTTGGCTTCGCCTTTCATATAGATGACCTGCGGGTGCAGCGGGGTCAGGTCGCGCTTTTCATGCAGATACTGCACAAAGCTGCGAACGCCGCCCTCATAGCACATGGATTCCTGCGGCGGTACACCGTCGTTTTTCTCAATGCTTTCGGGGCGCTCATCCGTCAGGGTAATGCGCACACCGGCGTTCAGGAAGCTTTCTTCCCGCAGGCGCTTGAGCAGGATCTCATAATCGTATTCGGTGGTTTCGGTGAACATTTCCGGGTCTGGCTTAAAAGTAACGGTGGTACCCGTAGATGCCGCCACACCGATCTTTTTCAGTTCTCCATCCGGTTTTCCGCGCTTGAAACTCTGCTCGTACTCGGCGCCATCACGGCGCACATGCACAACCAGCCATTCGCTCAGCGCGTTTACAACGCTGGCGCCGACACCGTGCAGACCGCCAGCCACTTTGTAGCCGGAATCCTCGCCGCCAAACTTGCCGCCGGCATGCAACACGGTATACACGACCGTGACAGCCGGGATGCCCAGTTTGGGCTGGATATCCACCGGGATACCGCGGCCGTTATCACTGACTTCAATGATATTGCCCGGCTTGATGGTCACTTCAATATGGGTGCAGTACCCGGCCAGAGCTTCATCGATGGAGTTATCCACGATTTCATAAACCAGATGATGCAGACCGGAAGGGCCTGTGGAACCGATATACATGCCGGGGCGCTTGCGCACAGCTTCCAGCCCTTCCAGGACCTGGATCTGCGCGCCGCCGTACTCATGGTCGGTCGCCGTTTCGCGGTTGGTTTCGGTGATGATTTCTTCTGACATGAACTTTCCTCCCATTTCTTACGAGGTGCGGGGATTTCGGCAGCTTTTTTTCAAAAGCTTAAACCGGCATTTCTGCCGTTATCAGGGTAAAACCTGCCCTTTGGTATATCTGGGGTGCATTTTTGTATCTGTAAAAATTATAGACGCTTTTTTGTCCGCCTAACGTTTTTCTGCAGTTTTACTGCCCCATATCAAACTTTGCCGCGCGGTTGCGGATGGCGGCGGTGGATATCTGGGTAATATAAACCGTATCATCGGGGAAATCTGTCAGGACAAAGCTTTTTGGCATACTGCCGCTCACATCCACAACAGCCCCTTCCTGCTGGGCATGCCGCAGGAATTCATCGGTAATCTTTGCCTTCTGGCCCGCATCAGTTGCGGTATCCAGGTCAAACACCCCGATGACGTCCCGCGTATTTACGATAAAATCCTGACCTAAGTGAAGATACATGATAATTAGTAATGAGAAATTAGGAATTGGAGGCAGAACAAACTGCCGGGTTTGTCTTTTGGGGATCACGGTTCAGGAATGGGATGGCACTCTGCGCCGCCCTTTGGTCGTCTCAAAATTCAGAAATTTTATTTCCGCATCGCGTCAATTTTTGCAATGTTTTCATTTTGAACTTTGCATTCATCAGCGCTTATTTTAAGACTGCGTTTTACTTTTAGTTTTCTATTGTTATAAAGATGATTAAAAGTTTTTTCCGGTTCCCTTTTTTTCAAAAAAGGGAACAAAATCCCCCGTAAAGCAAAACCTCAACCCTCCCGCACGGTTCCGTGGTCCACAAAGACCAGCTTGCCGTTGGTTCGGGCAAAGGCGGCGGAATCGCAGGTGGTCACAAATGTCTGCTTGTCCTCAATGCGGGTCAATAGATACGTCTGGCGTGCGTCATCCAATTCACTGAGCACATCATCCAGCAGCATCACCGGATGTTCGCCCAGCACCTCGCCCGCCACACTGGCTTCCGCCAGCTTCATGCTCAGCACCGCACTGCGCTGCTGGCCCTGGCTGCCATAAATTTTTCCCGGCTGGCCGTCAATTAAAATTTCCAGGTCCTCACGGTGGGGCCCCGTCAGGCAAAAGCCTGCCCGCAGCTCGGTGTTTTTCACCTCGCGCAGCTTGGCCGCCAGCGCTTCCGGGCTGCCCGGATCGCAGCAGGGGCAGTATTGGATCTCCAACTTTTCTGCCCCGCTGGAAATATCACGGTAGTTCGCCGCTGCCGCCGGGGCCAGCTGGTCCAGATACCCCGCACGCCGCCGCATGACTTCGCAGCCATAGGTCACAAGCGCTTCGTTGTAGGTTTCCAGCAGAACATCCCCGCCGGGGGTGATGTCATACGCTTTCAGCAACGCATTTTTCTGCGCTACCACGCGTAAATACCGCCGTTCCGCCGCCAGGTAGCCGGGGTACAGCTGGCAGAGCGCGGCATCCAGGAAATGCCGCCGCCCTTCCGGCCCTCCTTTGACCAGGCTCAGATGGTTGGGGTCAAACGCCACCGCCGTAAAAGTTCCTGCGATCGAAGCAGCTCTTCCGCGGTCGGCTCCGTTCAGACGTACCGTCCGGCCGGGGCGCTGGGTTCCTTTGGCGCCAACGGTCAACCGTATTTCCTGGGGGCGGTCTCCCGCTTCAAATGCGGCCTCCAGCACGGCAAAGTCAGCGCCGCGCCGGATCAGCTCGGCGTCCTTTGCCCCACGGAAGCTTTTGCCCCCGGTCAGCAGCCAGACGGCTTCCAACAGGTTGGTTTTGCCCTGCCCGTTTGCCCCGCACAGAACCGTCAACTGCGGGGCGGGTTCCAAAACAGCGGCGGATAAATTGCGATAATCCGTCACCGCAAGGCGGTTCAGCCGCATCAGCAGCCCTCCGCGATCTGAACCTGGCGGCCTTCCAGCTCCACCACATCGCCCGGCACGCATTTTTTACCGCGCATGGTGCAGGGTTCCCCGTTCAGCTTCACTTCTCCGCCCTGGATCAGCTCCTTGGCTTCGCCGCCCGTTTCACACAGGCCGGCAAATTTCAGCAGAGCATCCAATTTGATAAATTCCGTGTGGATTCGTACTTTTTCCATCGTATCAGCCTTCATTCTTAAAGCGTACCGGCAGCACCAGGTAAATAAAGTCTTCGCCCTCCACCGGCAGGACCTTTACCGGGCTCAAGGGGCCGTTGATCTCCAGGCGCAGCTTTTCGCACTTGGAATAGCGCAGCGCATCCAGCAGGTAGCGGTTGTTGAACCCGATTTCCATGGAATCGCCTTCCATGCTTTCCGGCGTAAACTCATCCACCACCTTGCCCAGCGGGGTCTGGCAGCGCACCGTTACTTTATCCGGTGCAAAATTGATGCGCAGCGGGTTCTTCAAACGATCGGTAATAATCAAAGAAGCACGTTCCAGCGTATCAATAAAGCTCTTGCAGTCGATCACGACCTTGGTGCGGCTCTCTTTGGGAATCACGCTCTCATAATTCAGGAACTCGCCCTCGATCAACCGGCTCATGATGGTGTAGCCGTTGGTAGTGAACACCACATAGCGGCGGTTTGCATCAATTTTGACCGGTTCGTCCGGCCCGCCGATGATTTTCAGCAGCTCCTGCAGCGTTTTTGCCGGAATGATAATGCGGATATCGCGGGTGCATTCCACATTCCGCTTAATGATGGCCAGGCGGTAACCGTCCAGAGCCACAACCGTCAGGCGACCCGGCTCGATCACAAACAATTCACCGGTGTGTGCGGGCTTCTTATCTTCCACAGCGACCGCATAGATGGTCTTTTCGATCAGCTCGCGCATCATCGAAGTCGGAATGGTCATGGTATTTTCGGCTGCCGTGTTGGGCAGGCTGGGGTAATCGCTCGCGTTCATGGCGGGGATCTCAAACTCTGCCACGCCGCCAGAAATAATTGCCATACCTTCGTTATTCAGCTCCACCGATACGGTGCCGGACGGCATACGGCTGACCATGGAGCCAAACAGCTTTGCTTCCAAAACCGTCTCGCCGGGTACCTGAACATTGCACTCAATGTTGGTGGTGATGCCCATTTCCATATCGTAGCCGGTCAGCGTCAGCTGGAACCCTTCGGCTTTCAGGTAAATGCCCTCCAGCACGGGGATCGCCGCGCGGTTGGTGATGGCGCGGGAAACGCCGTCGATCGCAGCAGACAGCAGCGACTTGTCACATTCAAACTTCAATGTTGTCACCTCGTATATAATCACTAAACTTACAGAAAACCGTGAAGAGTTGTAGCCTGGCAGACGGTTCAGAAATCTGAAATGTCCGTTTTGTATAATCCTTATTTGCTGATGGGCCTGACGGTGCAGAACACGTAAAATGTCAGGGTAAACTAGATACTTTGATAGTCATAGTAGTAGGCTACGTTGAATCTGTGGAAAAGCCTGAAACCTCTGATTCCGAAGCAATTTTTGAGGACCTGGCTTTCCGCAAAACCTCGTGGAAAGAAAAATCTCAAATGTGGAAAACCTGACCTTTCAACCTGCTCTGTGGAAAACCTGTGTTAATTGTTGAAAAATCAGTTGAAAATGTTGAAAGTGGAAAACTGCTGTCGGAACCCGGAATATCCATTTTGAAAACGCGGAAAAAGCATGGCATGTTCTGCATATTCATGTATAAACATGCAGAATACCGGGCGTTTCATTGTCAACCTGCAGCATGCATCAGGCACGGATGTTCTTCATGATGTCGTCCACGGTCTCCTTCAGGTGGCGGTCCTTGCCGATGTTCTTCTCCATCGTATTGATGGAGTACACAACGGTGGAATGGTCACGCTGGAATTCGGAACCGATGGCTTCCATGCTCATACCGGTGATCTCGCGGATGATATACATCGACATCTGGCGGGCGGCACTCACATTGGCGCTGCGCTTTTTCCCGCGGATGTCGGAGGGAATCACATTATAGGTGCGCGCCACTTCGTTGATGATCTTTTCAATCGTAACGGGGATGGGCTGGGTATCATTCAGTGTATCCTTGATGGCGGTCGTCGTCACGCCGATGCAGGGGGCAATACCCTCCAACATATAGTAGGCGTTCAGCTTTTTCACTGCGCCTTCCAGCTGGCGGATGTTCTGCTTCAGATGGTTGGCGATGTATTCCGCAACGTCATCAGGCAGATCCAGATTCAGCAATTCGGCCTTGCGCTTGACGATCGCCACACGGGTTTCGAAATCAGGCGGCTGGATATCCGCCGTCAGGCCCCACTCGAACCGGGTGCGCAGACGCTCTTCCAGGCTCTTGATCTCCTTGGCCGGCCGGTCGGATGCCAGCACGATCTGCTTGCCGGCATTATGCAGCGTATTAAAAGTATGGAAAAACTCTTCCTGCGTTGATTCCTTGCCCGCCAAAAACTGGATATCGTCGATCAGCAACACATCGGCTTCGCGGTATTTCTGGCGGAACTGTTCGGTCGTTGCCATTTTGACCGCGGTGATGATCTCGTTGGTAAACTTTTCGCAGTCCACATAGACGATATTGTAGTCCGGATGGTTTTTGTGGATCTCGATCTGAATCGCGTTCAGCAGATGCGTTTTGCCCAGACCGGACGGTCCGTAAATGAACAGCGGATTGTAAGCGCCAGACGGGTTTGCCGCAACCGCCTGCGCCGCCGCAAAGGCAAATTGGTTGGACGGGCCGCGGATGAAGTTTTCAAAGGTGAAATCATACCGGCCCGAGGGCAGGCTGGCTTCATCCATTGGGCGTTTTTCTTTGGCAGCCTCTGGTTCAGGCTGCGGCACAGTGAACTTGACCTCAACATCAAAGCCAAGTACAGCCTTAAACGCATCCTTCAGCAGACCCGTATAACGGTCAGACACGATCTTACAGATAAAATCATTGCGGACTTCCAGCGTGATGCAGTTGGAATTTTCAAAGCTGACCGCTTTCAGCCCGCTGATGTAATACTGGTACGTCGCGTCGGCAGTATGTTCGCGGCAATAGGCTTTGGCCGCGTCCAGTACGTCGTTGAATGAATCCATGGATACTCCCCACTTTTGTGTTAGTCAAGGCAATGCACTGCCGCCCCGCAGGCTGCCGCCCAATTTTTGCAAACAAACCACAAGCTGCCCCCCATTATAAAGTAAGAGCGCCGCATCGTTCCACAAAATTCCGGCTGCATCCGGCAGGGTATTGCTGCACGGCCTAAAATTCTTGGGCAGGCGGGCGGAGCATGCAGCAGCCGGCGGCTGCGGGGAAGATGTTGCCTTTCCCAGTCCGCCAAAACCGCTGTGTCAACCCGCGGAAAGCAGGCCCGAAAGCCCGCTCTGCCGATTTTTAGACACAGAGATACAGATATAGTATAGCATAAATTTACCCCCAATACAATTATAATAGGGTACAATTTTCCACGATATGGGCAATAAAAGTTGAAAATATGGCAAAAAATGCAGGTTTTGAACCAACATTCCACCAAATCCACACCTCACAGTGGGCTCGTTTGCATCTATTTGTCCGCTGGGCCCGCCCGCGCAGAGCGCAAAATCCAATCCTTTGCGCCTGGCATTGGATCGCCGCGTGGATTTTTTCGCGGTTTGCTATTGACAAACTTGCCGTCCTTGCGCTATAATCAAAGTCTGCAAGGCTGCCCCTGTATCTACGGGCATTTGCCAAGCGTAAATCGCCAAAAAATGCCCAGTATTGGGGAAACTTTGAAGGAGGGAATACGAAATGAAGCAGACTTTCCAGCCGAAGAAGCGTCAGCGCAGCCGCGTTCATGGCTTTTTGAAGCGCATGGCTTCTAAGAACGGCCGTAAGGTGCTGGCCCGCCGCCGTGCTAAGGGCCGCAAGAACCTGACCGTCTGATTTTTCAGGCACAGGTTTCGCAAACACATGCAAACAAAGGCTGCTGATTTCTTGTCAGCGGCCTTTTTTGCTAGGATGTACTGGAAAAAAGCCAAAATTTGGAGCATTTTCACAAAGGCAAACCCGTTTTTTCGGCATTTTGCCTTGGCCTATAACAGTTCCGGTGCACCATCCATTCCCACTCCCTGCACGTATTAAGCCGTGCAGGCCATACAATCCTACCATGCCGGAGGAACCCCGCCATGCGCTATCGAACCCTGACCAAAAATAAGGAATTTTCCCGCATTTATGCCCGCGGCAAAAGCTATGTTCACCCCAATCTGGTGCTGTATGTGGCCAAAAACCGGCTGGGCTATACCCGCATCGGACTGACCGCCACTAAAAAGGTGGGCCATGCCGTGCAGCGCAACCGTGCGCGGCGCATTATGCGCGCAGCACTTTCGGAACACCTCTCGCAAAATATCGGCGGATATGATATAATCTTAGTAGCGCGTGCCCGCACGCCCTACCTGAAAAGCACCCAACTGAGCAAAACACTGGCGGGCCTGATGCGCAAAGCCGGCCTGCCGGATAAAGCTGCCGCGGTGCCGCAGCAGCCCGCGGCCAAACCGCAGCCGAACGGTGCACCGGAGTGATCAGCCGGGTGCTGATTGCCCTGGTGCGCGGCTACCAGAAGGTCATTAGTCCGCTGTTGGGGCATAACTGCCGTTTTACCCCAACCTGCAGCCAGTATATGATCCAGGCTATCCAGGTGCATGGCCCGGCCAAAGGCCTGCTGCTGGGCCTGTGGCGCATTCTGCGCTGCAACCCCTTTGGCAAGTACGGCTATGACCCCGTGCCGGAAAAGGGGCGCTGGATGAACCCAGAGCGGAAGCTGTTCAGAGAAAAGCGATAAGGCTGAATTAAACTAAATTAAACTAAATTAAAAAAGAATAAAGAATAGAGAATAATGTTGGTGGACCGCTGCGCCGGAACGGCGCAGCTCAAAAAATTAGGGTTCTGCCGAGCCAAAACCCGCAGCAGAACTTTTAGGATGACCCTATCCCTAATATTCCAAAATAAAGGCACCGCAGGTGGCAACCACCATTGTTCATTATTCTTTCTTAATTATTCTCTATTACTCTCGCCTCTCATGTCTTCTCACCGCACGGCGAAGACCTTCTTTATAAAATAAATGCCCTGCGTGCGGGCAGGGCGGAAGGATAGAATATGGGATTCCTCGCAATGATCCTGGGACCGCTGATGCGTATGCTGTATCAGATGATCCCGAACTTCGCCGTCACGATGATTGTTTTCACCGTGATCATCAAACTGCTCATGCTTCCGCTGATGATCAAACAGCAGAAGTCCATGGCCAAGATGTCGGTGTTTACACCGATGGTCAATGAAATCCAGCAGAAGTACAAGAACAACCAGGAAAAAATGCAGGAGGAAATGCTCAAGCTCCAGCAGGAGTATGGCTACTCCCCCACTGCAGGCTGCCTGCCGATGCTTGTCAATATGCTGGTCCTGTTCGGCATGGTGGAGGTTGTTTACCGCCCTGTGCAGTACATTCTCGGCATCCCCAAGGAAGCCATCAGCGCCGCCTGCACCGCACTTGGCATTGCCAACAACGGCGCAGCGTCCCAGACCGGCCTGATCGAAGCAATCCACGCCGGCCTTGCCAGTGGTGTGGATACCGGCCTGGCTACCGAGCAGCTCAGCTCCATTGCCAACTTTAACACCAGTTTCCTTGGCATGGATATGTGCACCATCCCCGGCTTCAGCTTCAGCCTGATCATGATCTTCCCCATCATCGCTGCGGTTACCATGTGCATCTCCCAGGTGCTCAGCACCAAGATGTCCGGCCAGCAGGCCCAGATGCAGGGCAGCATGAAGGTCATGATGTGGGGCATGAACATCATGTTCGTCTTCATGTGCTTCCAGATGCCTGTCGGCTTCTCCCTGTACTACGGCACCTCCAACATCTTCATGATGCTGCAGACCGTGCTGACCTACAAGGTGTATAACCCCGAAAAGTTCAAGGCTCAGTACGAAGCCGAAGTTGCCGCCAAGCGCGCCGCCAAGAAAGAGATCAAGACCGTTACCGTCGAAGAAGGCGGCAAAAAGGTCGAAAAGAACGTCAACAAGCGTCAGCTGGACCAGATGCGCCTTGAATACGCCCGCAAGCTGGATGCCGAAAAGTACGCCAATGACCGTACCGTCCCCCTGACGGACGAGCAGCGCGCCGAGATGGAAGCCCAGAAGGCCCAGAAAGGCAAAAAGAAGAAGTAAGACCGCCCTATAAAGAAGGAGGTAGTAATCATGCGTGAATATGTTGCAACCGCCAAAACGGTGGAAGAAGCCATTCAGCTGGGCTGCGAAGCGCTCAGCGTTGACCGTGACGACCTGGGTGTGAGCTATGAGATCCTGGAAATGCCGCAGAAAACCGGCTTCCTGGGCCTGAAAGTGACCCCTGCAAAAGTAAAAGTTACCGTGGAAACTGCCGATACCGAGCCGGAAACCACGCCTGCTGCCCCGGTGGCCGCTGCTGAACCCGAACCCGCCCCGGCAGAAGAAGCGGCCGAACAACCCGCGGCAGAGGATGCTGCCCCGGCGGAAGCCGAGACCCCGCTGGATATTGCCGCTGACCCCCGCCTGCAGGCTGCGGTGGATTACCTGACCCCCATCTTCCACCTGATGGGCGTGGAGGAGTTCACCTTTACCGCAGGCAAAAAGGGAGAAGCTACCATTCTGCATGTTGAGGGTGCCCACCTGGGCGCACTCATTGGCCGCCGCGGCGAAACGATGGAGAGCCTTTCCTATCTGGCAAGCCTGGTGGTCAACCGGATGGAAGGCCCTTACGTCAAGCTGGGCATCGATGTGGGCGGCTACCGCAATAAGCGCGAAGACGACCTGACGGCCTTGGCTGTGCGCATTGCCAACCGTGTGATCCGCACCGGCTGCTATTACGAGATGGAGCCGATGAACCCCTACGAGCGCCACATCATCCATACCGCTGTGGCCGAGATCGAGGGCGTACGCAGCGAGAGCAAGGGCGAAGGCCCCGACCGCCGCGTGGTGATTTATTCCACCGACCCCAACGCCAGCAACCTGCCGGATCGTGATGCACCGCGCGGCCGCCGCAGCGGCCCCAACCGCGGCAATCGCAATGGCCGCAGCTTTAACGGCAACCGCGGCCCCCGCAACGATAACCGCCGCGGCGGTGGTTACCGCGGCAACAGCAGCCGTCCCCCGCGTGATAACCGCGGTGGCAGCCGCAATGGCGGCCGCGGCTATGGCCGCCCGTCCAGCGTGCCGGAGCGCGAATTTGCCAACGCCCCGCGTGATCCCAACGCCCGCCCGCAGGCCCCGGCCCGCACCGCGCGCATCCATGATGGGGATGATTTTGACATGTTCGGCAAGATCGAACTGTAAGATCCAGCGCAAAATCAGCATTTGAAAAAGAGCAGCGTTTTTGCCATGCGGCAGAAGAAACGCTGCTCTTTTTGTACAGATAAAAACGCTGGAGAGATTGCGGGAAACGATCGGACAAAAGCTGTCCAACCCCCACAGTGCGCCATTTCTCGCTTTGTTCCGTGTTGCGGGCAGGCAAAAGGACGCTCTGGCAGGTAATGGTGTGCTGGAACAACGCCATGAACCGGGTGAACACAATGCTGACCACGATTTGCAGCAGGTCAATCAGCCGCCCGACCCCTTGATCACGAACTGTGCCGCAACCGAAATGTGGTATACGATCAAGGTCAGGTTGGCAAAATCCCGTCCGGTCCCCTGGCTGACGGTGCATGGTACCGATACAATGGCCAATGCCCCCAGCCTGTCAATGCCCAGCGCCAACAGGACCATCCTGACAGATAGATCCCGAAGCGGGCAGCATGCTGCGCTTTCATTCTAAGGCCTAAGGCAACACCGCACAATTCCCGCCTTACGGCTTAAGCACCGCTCCGGCGGC
>OLOJ01000852.1_pt1 | contig 30903 bp, 29 predicted proteins | sample 1672251 | NCBI WGS metagenome assembly OLOJ01 (sample SAMEA3136664, study PRJEB25190) | human gut metagenome | biome: human gut; feature: human-associated habitat; material: faeces | place: Austria | collected 2013 | reverse complement strand
CAAGCTACACTTGGCAATCAGAACCCCACGGGCTTGCCCGTGGGAGTAGTCAGTTCTTTAATTGTTTATCCTATTGAAGCTCATTGGGTTTGAGGACCCGATGGCTGGTTAACAGCAATGGGATTCCATAATTTTGCTGGTAGTGCAGTTATTCACTTCGTTGGTGGTTTAACTGCTTTAATTGGAGCTAAAATTCTTGGTCCTCGTGTTGGTAAGTTCAATAAAGATGGAAGCCCAAATGGTATTCCTGGTCATAGTTTAACTATTGGTGCTTTAGGTGTATTTATTCTTTGGTTTGGCTGGTATGGATTTAACGGTGCTGCTGCTAAAAATGGTACTCAGTTAGCAACTATCTTTGCAACTACTACTGTTGCACCAGCACTTGCAACATGTACTGTAATGATCTTTACTTGGTTATTAGATTATAAATTACATATTGATGATCCAGTTGGTGCTGTCGCTGTTCATTTTGGTAATGGTTTACTTGGTACTATCTGTGTTGGATTATTTGCCTGCGGTACTGATACAATGCCTAAGGCTCAAGGTCTATTCTATGGAGGAGGCTTTAAGTTATTAGGTACTCAGTTACTTGGCTTATTATGTATTGGTGTTTGGACTGCTGTATTAATGACTATTACATTCGTAGTTGTTAAACATACTGTTGGTCTTAGAGTTACTGAAGAAGAAATCACTGGTCTTGATAAGCTTGAACATGGTTTAGAGAGTGCTTATGCAGGCTTCGCATTAAAAACAGAAACTTATACTGGTGCTACTACTACAACTGTTTCTGCTCCTGAATTAAGTGTTACAGAAGCTGTTCCTACTGTTGCAGTCAATGGGGAAGGTAAGATCTTTATCTATAATGTAGAGAATGTTGTAAGAATCTCTTCTGGTGAACAAGGTCCTGAAGCCTTAAGCTATGAAGACTAAATAAAGATGAGACTCGATTCGAGCCTCATTTTTTTCATTATTTGATTGATTGGTACTGTTCACATTTCCTTCCTATATAATGTAGATATATAAATGGAGGAAAATATGAGTAAAATAATATTTCTAGATGTAGATGGTACATTAATTGATTATGAAGCAAAGTTACCTGCTTCAGCAGCTAAGGCAGTAGACATGGCACGTGCAAATGGACATAAGGTATATATTTGTACTGGATGTTCTAAAGCTGAAGTACTACAGCGTAATTTATGTGATTTAGATGGTATGATTGGTGGTAATGGTGCTTATGTAGAAGACCATGATGAAGTTGTAATGCATCAAGGATTATCAAAGGAAGATGTAAAACATATTGTAGATTGGTGTAATGAGAGACACTTAGGATTCTATTTAGAAGCCAATAGCGGTATGTACTGCAATGACTATATGTTAGAACAAGGTCCTGAAACAATGGTTAAGTATGCTCAGGGTAAAGGAGCAGACCTAGAGAAAGCAAAGGAATCTTCTAAAGCGTTCATGGATGGATTTATTCATTTACAGGGTGAAGATTTATATAGAGATGATGTGAATAAGATCAGCTTTATCTTAAGTTCTTATCAGGATCATTTAGATTCTAAGATAGAATTTCCTACTCTTGTAGCGAATACATGGGGTGGTAAGGGTGAAGTAGCCTTATATGGTGATTTAGGACCTACTGGTATTACTAAGAGACATGCGATTGAAGTATTGATGGAACATCTTGGTGCTGATTTTAAGGATACTATTTCTTTTGGCGATGCAAAGATTGATTTATCAATGTTTGAATGTTGTGCTTATAATGTCGCTATGGGTAATGGTGGTCCTGAAATTAAAGAAGCAGCAGATTATATTACGACTGATGTCAATGATGATGGACTTTATAATGCATTTAAACATTTAGGACTAATTTAAAAGCCGTTGTGAGTGTAATGCTCACAACGACTTTTTTAATGTTTTCTTTTGTATCTGTATGGAACTGAAATGGGATTTTTTTATCTATCTTATAGATTGTACTGTATTCATGTAAATTATTGTTTTTATCATATGTCTTAATCTGAATGTTGATATATTCTTCTTTAAACTTATATGAGTTAATATGCAGACATAGACTATAATGATCACCATCTATACGTGATCTAGAAGTAGTACATGTGATTCCATAGGGTGCATCTATTTCTACAGGAATAGATGTTTCAAAGCGATGATATGCAAAATAAAGAGTAATAACTGCAATAATAGATAGACCTATTATAAACTTCTTCTTTCTCATATCATCATCCCCCTTACCTAAATTCTACCAAAATCCCCCCATTACTGCTAGAAGAAAAGTCGTTCACTTTTTATATGTAATAAATATACTTTATATGAAAATTATGTAAGTGATGTATATGATACAACTCATATCTATTTTATTCTTAAGAAGAACTATCAGAAATATTTACCACATGCTTTATCACTTGCATATGAAGTATTAAATAAAGAGAGAAGAGCTTCTTTAAAGATATTCTGGAATAAAGAAGAATCTAACATCCTACTAAAGGATATCTTCTATATGGAGAGAAAATTAAGAACAACTTTCATTGTGACTCCTACGCATACTTATTCAACATCTGAAAAGCTTGAAGATTTACTTAAACGTTTAGGAGAAACATTCGCTATGCCGCATCGTAGTTATATTATTAATTTAAAGATGGTCCAGGAAATCACAAAAGATTCAGCACTTCTTGTAGATGGTACTTCTATTCCTATTAGTCGTAGTTACTATAAGACTTTAAAAGATCAAATTAATAATCTTATCCCATAACACAAAAAGACCTAGACACCTAAATGTCTAAGTCTTTTATTATGTCTTCAGATTCCACAAACTCAGGATCCATATGTGTCAAGAAATGCCACTCATCTGTATTTCTGTATAAGATGGCTTCGCCATCTTCAGAACCAAAATAAGCTCTCTCTACCTCATATCCTTTAGATTCTAAGTATTGTTTAACACATCTATAGTCATATTCTCTTTTCTCTATGTAATCCTTAAGTTCATTATTAGGAATAGAATAAGCATCCACTCTTGTAGATCCTTCAATCATTCCATTTCCTGGTATAGATAAGTCTACTATCTCATTCCAATAAATATCTACTCTTCCATCACCAGTAAACATATATGTAGTAAAAGGTAAAATATGACCATTATATTCTAGTTCTACATAATCAGGTACAGTAGTAGGATCAAAGTACTCATACTCAAACCCTTCAATATCTTCATACTGATATCCAGCTAATTGAGATATAAGCTTTCTGCCTTCTTCTATTGTATGAAATAAGCCAACATTGATACTTAACTCACCTTGACTTAATTGTAATATATACATAGTTATCACCTATTTTTTATAGTAGCTTAAGTTCTCTTCTAATCCATCTGTAATAGCTCCTTTAAGCTTCTCCGGACCTACCACAATAATCATTGGACCAAACTGTCTAATCCAGTTCATTAAACCTGTATTAAAGATGATTCCTTCAACACGTGTTTCATACCATTGATGATCATTCTCTATTGGCGCAATAGTTTTATTAATAGTAATATCTTTTCCTAAACGTGATACAACTTCTCTAATAAGTACACCATCAAACTTAATATGTAGTGTAATTTCATCACCATCAAAGAAACTATTCATTGACTTCGCAAGTGATTGTTTCAATGATTCACTCATTTTTTCTTCATCATCAAAATCAAAATAATATGTACGGCTCTTATCTAGCTTTCTAATACGATCAATACGGAATGTAGTCAATGAATCCTTATGCTTATTATAATAAGCACGTAAATAGTAATGACCATCCACAATCACTGTATTATAAGGACTCACATTATAATATTCATGATTAATACCTGCATTACCCTTAGTAGAATATGTTTCTACAGGATGTCCATCCCTAATAGTATAATCTACATACTGGAAACGTATATCCTTCTTATTACGTATTGCGGAAGTAATAATCTTTAGATTTTTACTTAGAGAATAGACACCTTCATCATCATCTTCTAATTCTGGTACAATGAGATAATCCTTCTGTTTAGCAGGTGAAAGTTTTAAAAGCTTATTAACTATTTCTCTTTTATCATTATTTGTAAGATCTTGACGATAATTCACCATATCAATAAGTAATTGTATCTGTGCTTCATCAAAATAACCTGTTTCAATCATATAACCAAAACGTCTGACTGCTTTGATTATTTCTTTTCCAAACATTAAAGATGTAAATACATTGATCTGTTTAATCACTGCATATACTGCTTTTAAACCAATATCATAACCTTTTTCTTCTAATTGATGCTGTATATCTTCTGCACTGATGCATTCCTCTGAATTCATCAACAATGAGAAGACAGCCCACATTTTTTCTCCCATCTTATGCCTCCTGATACCTGGTAAGATACCTTTTTACTATAATGATCCACAAGCTGGAAATAACCAATTAAGTCATAAGATGCATAAAGATTTAGAAGTGATTCATCTGGTTCCACTTCACATTTCTTTAAGTATTCATAAGCCCCTTCTATATCTTCTTCTACTAAAGAAAAGTAAGCAGCCTGTGCATAAGTAATCACTTCTTTATCTACTAATAAAGAGATAAGTGCAAGATATGAGAAAGGCATCAAATGTCTCACAATACGGTATACATCTAATGGTGATCCATTATGGAGCATATAGTTACATAAATTCTTATTCAATGATTGAATACGAGGATGTTCTCCAAATAAGTATTCAATCATTACGAGATGATTTTCTAAACATTGCATATCATCTATTTCATAGAGTTTCTTTAAGGCAAGACCTAAGTATTTCTTTTGGTGTGCCTTAATATAACCTTCTATTTTCTTCTGACTTCTGCAAGTATCAATAAATGAATCATGATACACATCAATGACATCTAAATAGTCCTTTAATTTATTCAATGAGATTGATGTAATTTCTTTATAACTTTCTAACATATTCTTTCCCTCCTCTTTTTTCTAACACTATTATAGCGAAGAGAAAGAATTTATGCGTTAAAGTTAATGGTGACAACGCCTTATTATAGGTGTTTTGATAATTTTCTTTTTATTAATAATCCCATAAGTTCATATCTGGGTAGTTTGTCTCATATAAGAACTGTTCATTCATGACTTTAGTCAATATGGCAGCCCAGAGTATTAATGCATAAAATGAATTATTTAAACATTGTACTGTACCTCCACCATTGACCTTATCTTCATATACATAAAGTTCTTCTTTTTGTGATGGCACATAATCTAGTTCATCTAGATCATCTAATATACCATCATATGGTCGCGTACTCATTTCTTCTATGACATCAATCCACTTTTTATATGCTTCTTCTGTATGATCATATGAGAAGAAACGTATCGCAGCACGCAGCTTGTATATAGCTGCATAGACTGCATTGAATGTAAGTTCTGTATAGGGTTTTTCTGTAATAAGCTTAGGTAAGAATATACCTGGCTTAAAAGTCAAATGAATACTAGGTTTTACATCAGTATAATCATGGGTAATACCCACACTCGTACGTACATATTCTCTTGATAGTTTTATTAATGCAAGACATACACACATATTCGCATATTTCATATCATCTACTAATGGGAGTGAAAAACCTAAGTCTGCACCATATTGTCTAGAGAAGAAAGGCTTAAAGACAGCTTCTTCATCATATTTATAAGTAACCGCAAAGGTATAGTCTTTAAATGTAATACCATGAGTCTTAAGAGAGTCTCTTAATGCTTCATCATAATCCTCATAATTATTCTCCAACATATCCTCTACAACATCACCACTTGTCATAACAGCTTGAAAGCTTAATTCCTGTAAAAGAACTGCTGCTTCTAATCTTTTAGTAATTTCTCCTTTGGTGATACACGTCATATCACCACTTTTCAATAAATAACGCAAGCTTTGTGTAGCTGCACTTGTCTGTACAACCATTTCAAATTCTCTTTGCATACATATACCTCCTTTCTATATAAAAAAAGCAGATTCATCATCTGCTTCCTACTCTGCGAGATTTTTGATGAATTGGATTCCTACGCCACCAATTCCCATATGAGCACCTACAACACTTGGTAACTCTCTCATGGTAACTTGACATGGACCTAATTGTTCTTCAAGATAGTCTCTTACACGCTGAGCTTCTTCAGGTGCAAGAACATCTTCAATCGCAAATGTATAATCTTTCGCATTTGCGCCTCTTTCAACAACACGATCAGCAAGCATCTTACATGCCTTACGTGTTGTTCTTACTTTGCCTAAAGTATCAATCTTACCACCTAATTCACTATTCAATTCCATAACTGGAACAAGCTTCAACATATTGCCAAGCATTGCGACTGCAGGCGTAATACGCCCACCCTTTTTAAGGTGATTCAAGTTTGGTGTAAAAATAATTGTACCTGAATGCTTAACCATATCTTCAAGCTTTTCTTTAATTTCAGAAACAGACTGACCCTTTTCTACTAGTTTTCGTGCTGCTTCAACAAGCTTCTTTTGAACATGTGCTGTTCCTTGAGAATCGATTAAAGTAATAGGCATTTCTACTGTATCAGCTGCAACCTGCATACCATTTAATGTAGATGATAAACCAGTTGCGATAGGAATCCCAATTAACTCATCATAACCATCTCTTTTTGCATCTTCCATAGCCTTCATTAAAGAACCAGTCGAAGGTTGAGATGTTGTAAACATATCATCTGTTTCCTTCATCTGATTAAATACATCAAGACTTGTGATTTCTAATTGATCTAAATATGTCTGACTACCATGACCAATACATAATGGTGCAATATAAATACCTTCATGCTCTCCATTAATATCAATCTGACAGCCACTGTCTGCAATAATCGCTATTTTACTCATTTTTAATACCCCATCAGTGATAATACACTATGTACATTATAGTTTATTTCTTTTTATTTTACAACTTTTACGCTATAATACGAACGGGTGAAACTATGAGATCAATCAAAGAAACAACGACAAATACAATCATTATTAAGAAATCAGAATTCATTACTACCCTAATTCCATGTAATGATGAAAAAGAAATAAAAGACTTAATAGAACTTTATTCCAAAGATGATGCAACACATAACTGTGTTGCTTATCGAGTAGGTCCTTTAGAAAAAGCAGATGATGATGGAGAACCATCAGGTACTGCAGGACTTCCTATGTTGAATGTATTACAAAGACAAAAGATAGATAATGTGATTGCGATTGTAACACGTTATTTTGGTGGCATTAAACTAGGGGCTGGAGGATTAACTCGTGCTTATACTAATAGTGTTGCAGATGCATTAAAAGAAGCAGAAATAGTCGATAAAGAACTTGTTAAACTATATCGTATTAGTGTTGACTATCACTTCAGCCGTAAGGTATCTTATTTAATACAATCTAAGAATCTATTATTAATGAATACTGAGTATGATGAAGAAGTTCACTATGATGTTTATTTAAGAGATACATCATTCTTAGATGAACTCAATGAACTGACTGCATCCAATATGCATTATGAGGTTGTAAAGGAAGATTATATTCCTGTTGAGGTATAAAGATGTCTAGTATAGAAATATTACTTATTGGTATTGGGTTATCCATGGATGCTTTTGCGGTATCTGTATGTAAAGGATTATCTGTAAAGAAGTTGTCTATTAAGAATATATTGTTATGTGGTGTATGGTTTGGTGGATTTCAGGCATTGATGCCATTTATTGGTTATTGTCTTGGTTCTACATTGAGTGGTTTAGTGGATTCTATTGACCACTGGATTGCATTTATATTACTCGCATTTATTGGAATCAATATGATTAAAGAATCTTTTGAAGAAGAGAAACAGAATGATGACTTCTCATGGAAGACAATGTTGATGCTTGCTATCGCAACTGCCATTGATGCACTTGCGGTAGGTGTTACGTTCTCTTTTGAATCAATCAATATCTTCATGGCTATTTCTATTATTGGTTTAACGACATTTATTATTGCATCAGCTGGTGTATATATAGGTCATATATTTGGGAATAAATATCAACAGAAAGCACAGATTACTGGTGGTATTATTCTTATTCTCATAGGTGTTAAGATTTTAATAGAAGGTTTAGAGATTATTTAAGAGAATCTACGTGATTCTCTTTTTTAATTGACTATAATAGTATATAAGAGGTGATTTAAATGAATGAATTATCAAAATTATATCAGTTAGTATTAAACAGAGAATTAGATATTCCTAAAGGTCATATTCTAGATATTAAGAAGATTGACCATAAACTTCTTGCATTTATGCAATGTGTATATAATACAGGAGAATTAGGACATGTTTATACATTCTGGGATAAAGATACTCAGGTTGATCAAAATGCTCTTTTAGACACTTATATTGAAGGTATGCGCTTATTAATGAGTACTGCGTATGACTTACAGATTGATGAAATCAAGAATCATGAAGAAATGCCTGAAAAGAGCAGTTCTGTTGATTTACTCTTTAAAGTCAATCAGGATATTCTAGATTTAAGAAATGGTTATAGTCCTATTAAGTTACAGGATGCTTTGGATGATTATTTCCATTTTGGATTTTCTCTAGGTATCACATTTGATGATATGTTGGAAGGATTGTAAAAAAACATAATAAATACATAGAGAATACATACGAATTACACAACTTACATGTATATTATAAGCATGAAAGAGGTGATTCTTATGATCTATATTATTCTAACTATTATTGCAGTATTACTAAGTACTTTAATCATGGGAGTTGCAAATAAGTATACAAATAAAAAAATCCATGATCTTGATCATGAATTGAATATACATTGAGACTCCCCCATAACGAAAAGAAGGCAGCTTATTGTGGCTGTCTTCTTTTCATTTGAATTCCTTCATATTCGTTATGAATACTTTTTACGATACTATTGAAATCATTATCAGGTACAATAACGTCACATATAGCATCAGATGAACCATATACAATACTTTCTTTTATATCTAATTTTTCTTTTAATCTTTCCAGCATGTTTTCTGGAGTAGCGTCATAAGAAAGAATCTTAAGTAAGCACATGCCTTCAAAATAATCTTCTTCTACAAAATAACGCAATTGTTTATGTAATCCTAAATCTATCAGGTCATCTATAATATCATAGATAATCTCTTTTGTATTAAGAATACTTATATAAAGAGGTTGATATGAGTGTGTAGGCATACCAAAGATGTAATTACGATAAGGGGATTGACGCATCATATCATAATAGTCCATTTGTTCGGACTGGTCAAAACTATTATAATATGTCAATAATACATCGTCTTTGAGAACGTGATAAAAGTAATTAAGATGTTTATCATCTAATAATTGAGTGATCTTTGTACCTAATGTTTGTGATAATGGATAGGTACAAAGTAATTCATTTTTTGGTACGTCATACAAAATTGCGCCATCTAATGCGATCACTGGGAGATGCAATTTAAGATGTTCAATTTCTGCCTGCATGGATGCAGGTGTTCTTTTTGTGATGATTGTAAACAGGGCACCATCATCTACTATTTTATTCAATTGAGTCTTATTGAAGTCATTTAACTGCTGGTGTGCTGTTTGTTCCATATCATCAAGTTCAGCTACAAAGAGAACATCATTTCTTCTTTTAACTGGTAGATGTAATGTACAGACAAGATAACCCACACCAACACCAATACATGTATCTAAGACACGATAGAATAAGAATGCGTAAGGTGAAATACCAGCATGGGGAATCACTGCAACACTTAAATAAGCCACACAGGCCATAAATGCCATATGCTGTACTTTAAATAAGACTGTCAAATAAATAGTCAACATAATAAATAATGCATTAAATAAATCCCATGCGAGATCAATATGGATGAAAGGCTGTAAAAACATGACAATAGCTCCTGTAATTGCCCCTATAAGTGTGCCGAGGGCTCTTACAAGTGCCTGGTTCTTTTCATTCTCTTTATCTGGCTGAATACAGATAATTGTGGTTATAAGGACATAGAAAGGTGATCTCTGTACACCAAAGAGAGTGAATAATACCATGATGATGAAGACAGCAATACTTGTTTTAATAATACGTAATCCGATTCTAGGCATAATTACAACTCCAAACTATCATTACCGGCTTCAGCCATCATTTTTTCTCTACAAGATAGAACTAATCCATCAATAATTTCCATATGTTCAACCATCTGTCTTCTAAACAAATGTGTAGGAAGCAATATCGCAATTTCATCATAGTCTTTATCATTCTTCTCTCCTGTTTCCTGTCCATAATAGACACGAGCAAGAGGTGCTTCTTTTTGAATACTTAAGAATGTATCCCAGATGATTGCATAAACCTGCGCAGTTGTTAGATGAAGCTTCTTAGTATCAGGAAGTGCATAAAGAAGTAAGATGCCTCTGACTGCATCTGTCTTTCTCTGGTCTACTGAACCGTCATGTTTATAATAACGTTCTATATCATAGCCATCAGCCAGATAAACAAGGGAACGGGGAACAGGCTGATGTTGTGAAAGGATACTTTTAAATCGTCTCATCGTATGGTGTGAGACATCCTTTCCTTCTAGCAGGTCTCCAGAAGGTGATGTAAGTAGCACTGGATTTTCTCCTGCTTTGCCATGAAATGTTTGAGGAATCAAATATGCATCACGTAATAAATCAAACATAGATTTACCACATATAGCGAGTAATAATGCACTAATATCCTGATTTGAATAACTATCTAGAACGACTTTTGAAAAGGTCTCATTGTTTAATTCTTCTGATCCCTGAAAGTCTTCTAGACTTGAATTGAATGTTTCTCTTAGTCTTGCACAAGCTTCTTTACTTGCGAGTATTTTGTGAAATATGTTCTCTACTTCTTGAACACGTGGAAATAATGGTGTCATAGTTTTAACCTCCATCCACTTGTGATTATAGACTTTCTATATCATATGTAAAATGTATCTTTCAGATATTGACAATATATTTATTACATGACAAAAAAGTGATTCGCAACCGAATCACTTGTAATAGTCTTTTGTATATTGAGACATTTCCTGTTTAAATAAACGCATAAGTATAGGTGCACAAAGTAAATAAAAGACAAAATTACCTACTGCATGGAATGTATCAAATAAGAGCCCCTGGGCATAATAGATACCAAACCAGACAGGACCACCAATAATTAATTGTTCGAGTGAGACAACAAAACCAAAGACATAACCCATTAAAAAGGCATAAAGAGCCATAAGAAGTAATGGGGGTTCTTTATTTATTTTCTTATAGAAGTCACTGATACATTGAGTGAATAAACAGATGACTACCCATGAGAGAATCTGAAAGATTGTCCATGTCCCCATACCTAGAATCATATTGGATGCAATAGTTGTTACTACTGTGAGTTTAATTCCAAATGATAAGCCAAATAAGAGTACAGATATAATAATGATAGATGTAACAGGTTTAAAGTTAGGAAGTGCCTGTAAGGCAACTCTAGAGGCAATATTGACTGCAGAGAGAATACCTATCAAACATATTTCTCTTGTCTTATTGTTCAATGTTGGCATAATACCAGATGACTTGATCTCCTGCTTTTAACCTATAAGCTCCTGCCCCAATATTTGGTGGTGTACCATTCACCTTATACATCCATCCAGAACTTGGTCCATGATCAAATTCCTTTAATCCATCTATACCTGATACATAAACAGTAGAACCAAACCCTTTTGTAGAGATACTCTTACCATTCTGTTTCGCAAGTTCTCTTAATACACTATAAGCTGTAGAAGAACTATTCACTTCTATATTCCCCTGCATCATTGTGCTATTTACTCCAATCACCTGTACTGAAACTGTTTGTTTTATAGGTGTTTCCTGTTTAGGTGGTTCTACCTGTTGAGGCGCAGAGGTTTCTTGTTTACTAGAAGAATTATTTGTTTCTATCTTCTTTATCTCTTGTTTAGTAGAAGAAGATTTTGTTTCTGTTTTCTTTATTTCCTGCTTCTTAGTCTCTTGTTTACTAGAAGAATCAGATGATTTTATATCAGTCTTCTTTGATTCTTCTTGTGACTCTATTTGTTTTGTCTCTTCTTTTTTGGAAATATCTTTCTTCTTTATGCTACTTTTTACTTCATTACTAATAGTAGGCTGAGACTGGAATTGTCCAGTTATACCACGATAAGCTGTAAAGCCAAATATAAAGACAAAAGCGATTGCGACAAAGGCAATCGCTAATTGTTTAGTTGTGAATTTCTTCATTATTTCTTTTTACTTTTAATAACTAATACGATCACACCAACAGCTGCGATAGCTGCCACTACATATGCCATCACATTTGTGTTATCACCTGTATTAACTACTTTTACTGTTTCCTTCTTTGGTTCAGTTGTAGTTGTTTCTGGCTTTACAGCTGGTGTAGTTGTACCAGGTGTAGTAGGTGTACTAGGTTTTGTAGGTGTTTCAGGTTCAGTCACTACTGGTGTAGTAGTCTTTGTATAGTCTCTTCTAGCCATTAATACAAAACTTCCGTTATTGATCACACCAAGTGCTCTTGCACCTTCTACTGATGCATAAGCGTTAGGCTCTAACTGACCTGTACTATAGTTTAATGCATTGAATGTACCATCTTCATTCTGATAAGAAAGAAGATAATTATACGCATTTGTATCTAATGTATAACCTGCAACAGATAATCCTTCTAATACGCAAGACTGAGTATCTGCATTTCCACCCCAGTTATCATAATAACCATCTGTACTATTTAACTTAGACTGTACAAAAGTATATGCTTTTGAGATAGCTGCATCATAAGTAGAACGTCCTGCAACACTTAATGCTTCCATAGCCCATCCAGTTGTATCTAGATCTGCATTCTTTCCCTGATATTCATACCAGTAAGCACCATTGTCCATAGCCATAGTTGATAACTTATCTGCAACAGCTTTTACCTTAGGTGAGTTTACTGTTTCTAAAGCCATTAATGTCCAAATAGTAGCCCCACATCCACCATTTACATCATTTGTAAGAGTACCATCTTCCTGTACTCTATTTTCTAAGATTTCTACTAAGTTAGTCTTATTGAAATCTTTTGGATTTTCACCTAATAAAGAAATTGCGATAATAGACTTAGCTAAATCACCATAAGAAGCAGTAATATAATCTGTTTCCTTGAAGTTATTTAATAAAGCATCAGCCTTATAATCAGCTTCCATACCTGTAGCTTCATACGCAATAACTGCATCAGGACTATCTAAAGTAATAGTCTTTAAATAATTTTGTGATTTTATTAATGCATCATCATTCGCAAAAGCTGCTGAGAATGATAACGCAAATGTTAAAGCGATAGAAGTTAATACTGTAAATATTTTTTTCATTCTTATTCTCCTCCAAATACTTTATCCGCAAAACGCACTGTTTCCATTGCGTCTTTCGCATAACAATCTGCACTGATACGATCTGCATATTCCTGAGTCATAACGGCTCCACCTACAACTGTAAGTGTATCAGGCTTCTTTTCCTTCAACAATTTAATAGTATCTTCCATACTCACTACTGTTGTTGTCATTAAAGCACTGAGTCCTACTAATTTTACATCTTCTTTTATTGCAGTATCTACAATGAGTTCAGGTGGTACATCTTTGCCAAGATCAATGACATCATAGCCATAGTTTTCTAACATAACCTTCACGATATTCTTTCCAATATCATGAATATCACCTTTGACTGTCGCAATGATGATTTTTCCTTTCATTTCTCTTGGTTTACCTGCCATAGAGTCTTTAATGACTGCAAATGCAGCCTTAGCTGCTTCAGCACTCATTAATAACTGAGGTAAGAAGATAGTGCCTTTTTCAAAGCCTTTCCCTACCTCATCAAGGGCAGGAATTAGTTCGTCATTAATAATTTCTAATCCTTCTTTAGTTTCAAGCTGTTTTTGAGTGGCTTTACCTGCATTTTCACTCATACCACGCTTGATACTTTCATATAAAGACATATCAACCGCTTCACTCTTTACAGGAGCTGGTGCACTATTACCATAGGCGCTAATATATTCTGTAAAGTTTGTATCAAGCCCACTTAAAGCTAAATAGGCACGATATGATTTCATCATTGCTTCTGATGAAGGATTGATGATTGCACAGCTGAGTCCTGACTGCATTGCCATAGTAAAGAAGTTCGCATTAATGATTGGTCTTTGTGGAAGACCAAAAGAGATATTAGAAACACCTAGAATAGAATGTCCATGTAATTCATCTCTAATAATACGTAATGTTTCTAATGTCGCAATGGCAGAAGTAGGATCTGATGAAATAGTCATAGCAAGTCCATCGATTACGATATCCTTAGGTTCAATACCATATTTACTTGCTTCTTTATAGATCTTCTTCGCAATACGAATACGATCTGTCGCATTATCTGGAATACCTTCTTCATCTAAGGCAAGTCCTACAACCACACCACCATATTTCTTTACTAATGGGAATACAGCATCCATGGATTCCTGTTTACCATTAACTGAGTTAATCATAGCCTTACCGTTATAGTGTCTTAAGGCTGCTTCTAAGGCGATTGGATCTGATGTATCAATCTGTAATGGCAATGCAATGACAGACTGCAACTTCTTCATGACTTCTACCATCATCTTAGGTTCATCAATTTCTGGTAGACCTACATTGACATCTAGAATATGTGCCCCTGCATTTTCCTGTTTTAAACCTTCAGATAAGATATAGTTAATATCTCCATCACGTAAGGCCTGTTTGAATTTCTTCTTACCAGTTGGGTTAATACGTTCCCCAATAATAACTGGTTTAGGACCTATTTCTACAGCCTGTGAGAAAGAAGTCACAACAGAGATATTCTTCTTTACAGGTGGTTCAATAGGCAGGTCTTTCACTAATTCTATTGTTTTTGAGAGATATTCTGGTGTAGTTCCACAACATCCTCCTAGTACATGCACATTCAATGAGGCAATCTCTTTCATCTCTGATGCGAATTCATCTGCATTCATATCATAATATGTATGACCTTCATCATCAGTCTGAGGTAAACCAGCATTAGGTGTCACAATAATAGGTGTAGAAGAAACTTTAATCATTCTTTCTACAAAAGGTTTAATTTGTGTTGGACCTAATGAACAGTTAATACCCAATGCATCAATATGTAACCCTTCAAGTACGGCGACAACTGATTCTGGTGTACCACCTGTCAACATCTTACCTTTTTCATCAAATACAACAGTCGCACATACAGGTAAATGTGAATGTTCCTTAGCGGCTAGTACTGCAGCTTTTAATTCATAGCTATCCTGCATTGTTTCAATAAGGATGACATCAGCACCCGCTTTAGTTCCATATTCAATGACTTCAGCATAAATATCTACAGCATCATCAAATGATAAATCTCCTAGTGGTTCTAAGAGCTTACCTGTAGGACCTAAATCAAGCGCAATCAGGGCATCCCCGCGCCCTGTAAGTTCTCTTGCCTTTTTTGCATGTTCTACTGCTTTTGTGACTATTTCTTCTAGATTATCTGGATATTTTAATCTATTGGCACCAAATGTATTGGTGTTGATAATATCACATCCTGCTTCTAGATAACCTTTATTTAATTCAACAATCTTTTCTGGATGGTTGATATTCCATGTTTCAGGTAGTTCACCCGCTTGTAAACCCCAGCTTTGAAGTACTGAACCAGTACCACCATCCCAGAATAACCATTCTTTTGTAAGTCTTTCTTTAAATCCCATTATTTGACCCTCCTGAATTCACATTGTGCAGGACAATTGGCACAATCCTTCGTATGACGAGGCTGTGCATGATGTGTAATACCAATGATCGCCGTCACTGATTTGGATGGGACCATTAAGAGACTTTCTAATAAACTGATACCAATCTTATCCATCTGTAATATACGCATAAAATCTTTCTGATGATCTAATGCAAGATCTCCATAACCAGGTGAAAAGCGTGGCTTTAAGAATTCATTATTCTTATATGCCTGCTGATTAAGTTCTTCATTCACTTCATCACAATAAGCTTCTATCATAGCAGCTCCTGCTGCCTGATAGATCACTGCATCACTCATCTTAGTAAGTTCTTTACGTTTAATCAAACGATCGACTTCTATACCTATAGTAGCCGCAAAGAGATAAACTGCATGACAGCCTTTTAAGTTATTCTCTAAGTTTTTACTATGTATCACCATATCACCAATTGTGATTGTATGATTCTCTATTGTGAGAGGTAATCTTTTCACAATATGACGTGGTACAGCTGTTTTCTGTAATACTTCGATACAATGATCAAGTGCACTATTGATTTCAGTAAGATCACCTTCAATGGATTGACGGTATCCTAAGTATCGTAAAGCTTCTTTACGATTGATTTCTATCATTTAAGAATCTCCGAAATATTGTTCATGATGCCTTCGGCGATGTCTGGTTTATTCATTGTATAAACATGAATATGTTTTACACCATTCGCAATTAAATCAATAATCTGTTCAGATGCATAAATAATACCAGCCTGCTTCATGATTTCAGGATTATCACCAAATGCATCCACCATCATCTTGAAATGATAAGGAATAATAGATGTACCTGACATCTGTACAGCACGACTGACCTGTTTCGCATTAGTAATAGGCATAATACCAGCGACTACAGGTACATTAATACCAGCTTCCTTGATCTTATATAAGAAGTTATAGAAAACATTGTTGTCAAAAAACATCTGAGTTGTTAAGAAATCTGCACCTGCTTCTACTTTTTCTTTTAGATGCTGGATATCTTCCTTAATGCTAGGTGATTCTACATGTCCTTCTGGATAACATGCTGCCCCAATACAGAAATCACCTTTCTCTTTAAGTTTCTTGATTAACTGACAGGCATACTGATAGTCTTCTCCCACTTGACCATCCTTAGGAATATCTCCTCTTAATGCCATGATGTTTTCAATACCATTTTCTTTAAACTGTTCAACCATGGACTCTACATGTTCTCTTGTAGAAGAAACACATGTCAAATGAGCCATGACTTCAACACCATATTTCTCATGAATATCTTTCGCAAGCGCAACAGTATGTGCACTTGTTCCTCCACCTGCACCATAAGTCACAGACATGAAACTTGGATTTAAAGATGCAATCTTTTCTGCAGCCTTTAAGACATTTTCATATTTACTGCTTGTCTTAGGTGGAAATACTTCAAAAGATAAAGTTACTTTATCTTCGTTTAATAAATCAATTATTTTCATTGATGTTATCCCCCCCTTTTTTTCATATTCTACATTATTTTTTTATTAAGAACTAGTATGTGTTTTATAATATTGTTTCAAAACTGAATCTAAGAACTCCGTAGATGCTGAAACATAATAAGGCTCCATACCACTCACAATAGTTAACATTCCATCAGTATATTTCATTTGTGGCTTCTTAAACATATGATTAACATATGCAAAGAACTTCTGTCCATCTAAATCTTCTAAGAAGACTTTAGAGAAACGTATTTCTAGTCCCTGGCTGCTATCTTTCACATCATCAATAAGTGGATCATGTGAAAGGATATCAAATCTTCTCTTGACTACAATATTACGTACCTGTGATGGAAGAACACCATAAAGGTCAGTGAGTTCATGTTCTACACGTTTCAATGTTTCTAAGTCATTGGCTTTATAGACACGCTGATATAGTTCTAACTTTTCCATATCACTTTCTACATAATCTTCAGGAATATAACCATCTACAGGGACATTACGTGATGGTACAGTTTCATCCTCTTTAATCTTACCCTGCTTTTCTTCAATCGCATCCTGTAAGATTTTCATATACATATCAAAACCGACTTGATCAATAAATCCTGCCTGTTCACCACCAAGAATATCACCGCTGCCACGAATAGATAAATCTCTCATTGCAATCTTATAACCAGAACCTAATTGTGTGAATTCCTTAATAGCTGTAAGTCTCTTTTGAGCTTCTTCTGTCATCGCACGATCTTTTGTATAAAGAAGATAAGCATATGCAATACGTTCACTTCTTCCTACTCTACCTTTGATCTGATAAAGCTGTGCTAAACCAAACTTATCCGCATTCTCAATAATAATTGTATTCGCATTAGGTATATCAATACCTGTCTCAATAATAGTTGTACATACAAGAATATCGTATTTCTTTTGTACAAAGTCAGTCATGACATCTTCTAGATCATTCTTATCCATTTGACCATGTCCTACACCAATGCGGGCATTAGGTAAAAGTGTCTGCAATGTAGAGGCTGTTTCATAGATGTTTTCTGTTCTATTGTGTAAATAGAAAACCTGTCCATTACGTGATAATTCTCTTTCAATAACCTGTTTAATTAACGCCCAGCTCTTTTCTGAGACATATGTCTGTACAGGGAGTCTATTTAATGGTGGTGTTTCTATTTGTGAGAGTCCTCTAATACCCATGATGGACATTTGTAATGTACGAGGAATAGGTGTAGCAGTTAAAGTGAGTACATCAATTGTTTTTCTTAGATTCTTAATCTTCTCTTTCTGTCTTACACCAAAACGCTGTTCTTCATCGATACAAAGTAATCCTAGATCCTTGAACTCAACATCCTTAGATAAAATACGATGTGTACCGACTAATAAATCAATATTACCTTCCTTTAAATCAGCTAATATCTGTTTCTTTTCTTTAGTAGTCGTGAAACGATTGAGTAACGCAATATTCACAGGGAACTTCTCAAAACGCTTCTGCATTGTACGATAATGTTGTGCTGAAAGAATTGTAGTAGGACATAGGAAAGCACATTGTTTCTTAGATACAACCGCTTTAAAGCAGGCTCTTAAAGCCACTTCTGTTTTACCAAAGCCTACATCACCACATAATAATCTATCCATAGGACGTGGTGTTTCCATGTCCTTCTTGATTTCTTCTACAGCCTGCGCCTGGTCTGGAGTGAGTTCATAACCAAATTCACTTTCAAACTCTAATTGAAGATCCCCATCAGGTTCAAACGCAAATCCTGGCTGTTTCATTCTTTCTGCATATAAGTTAATGAGATCATCAGCTAAACCATCTACCTTCTGTCTGACTCTTGCTTTTTCTTTAGCCCATTTAGGTGAACCTAAAGCATGAATATGAGGTGGTTTACCATCTCTTGATGAATATTTTCTAATTAACTGGAACTGTTCTACCGGTACATAAAGAATATCATTTCCTTTATAGGCAATATGTAAATAATCCTTATGTACACCATCTACAACTAATGTTTCAATACCCATATATTGTCCAATACCATTTGTATCATGAACAACATAGTCTCCTACTTTTAATTCATTATAGTCTGAGATTTTAGTGGCATCTCTATATTTAATATATTTCTTTTTTGTTTCTTGTACTTTAAAGAGTTCCTGACTTGTGAGTAATACAGTCTTCTCTTCTACAAAGTTCATTCCACAAGGTAAATGTCCTAAGAATAGATTAACCCCATCATAAATCTTATTTGTGGCACTTGTGAGAGTAAATGGAATGGCATGATCAGTAAATAGGTTTATTAATATATCTATCTGACGCTTTTCATCTACACCAATCATGACACGATTATATGTAAGTAAGTCCTTTAATTGACTAATAAAGACTTTTTCATTAGCCATAGAGATCATCACAGGCTGAGTCATAAACATGATTTGTTTATCATTTTCTCTAAAGCGTACTAAATCAACATCAGGATGTTTTAAAATATCCTGAGGGTTATTAATAAGCTTAATTCCTCTGATCATCTGTCCTATTTCTTCTAGTTCATGATAATAGAGGTAGTTCTCTTCCATATAAGTCTTATAAGAAGCAAGAATAGAAGCAAAAGATGCAGCAATAATAGTATAATCACTTGCATAATCTATAATTGTGGCAGTTTGAGGGAATAAACTTAAATATTGATAAATACGTGGACTATAGTCATGTGTTTTGAGTGATTCAATATCTAATGCATATGTTTCTTCAAGTTCATCCTTGAATTCATCTTTGATCTTCGTCTTCTCTTTTAAAACCTTGATAGAAGCTTCTACTTGTGATAAACCATCATCCTCATACATCATATCTGTAGCTGGAAGAATATCGATAGATTCTTTTCTTTCTGTTCTTCTTTGTGAGTCTTTATCATAAAAAGAGATTTCTTCTATCTCATCATCAAAGAATTCAATACGTACTGGATGTTCATACTGGATTGTATAAACATCTAGTACTTCACCTCTTCTAGAATAATAGAAAGGTGAATCTACTATTTGGGCATTCTTATAGCCAATAGACTGTAGTTTCTTCTTTAATTCTAAAGGATCAACTGTATCACCCTTCTTTAAACTTATAATACTCTTTTTAAAGAGTTCTACAGGTGTCACATAACGTGTCATTGAATGCATATGACAAACACAGATCATTGGTTTATCTTGTGTCATCGCATATAATGCATTAATTCTTTCTCCTAATAGTTCATAAGAATACGCCACTGATTCTACACGTAATGATTCATCTGCAGGAAAATAGACAACTTGATTCACAAGTTCAGTTAATGTTTTATAGAGGTTAAATGCCTCATATTGGTTATTTTTAATAATCAGGATTTTTCTTGGATGATGCCAAAAAGAACCAGCAATGAGATAAGCCTCATCGCTAGTTGAGTTTGTGACAATAGTTCCTTTGTCTGTATCTAAGGTTCTTAGGGCCTGATTATCTTTTAAAAGATTCAGTATTTTTTCCATAACAATCACCTAGTTAAATTTATTCATTGCTTTATTAAAACCATCATCTAAATAACATAATACAGCTTCTGCTGCATGTTTAGCACCTTCTGATATAAGCTTTTCTTCTTCTTTAGAGTAGTGTCCAAGTACCCAGTCTACAACACTATAAAGCTTATTCTTTGAAATACCTACACGAATACGCTTGAAGTTCTGAGTCCCTACATGAGCAATAATACTCTTGATCCCATTATGTCCACCTGCACTGCCTTTTTCTCTTAAACGTAGTTTACCAGTAGGCATATCCATATCATCATAAATAACTAATAGATCTTCAACAGGAATCTTGAAGAACTGCATTACTGCCGCAACAGATTCACCAGAATTATTCATATAAGTCTGAGGTTTTAATAAAATAACATCTTCACCCTTATACTTGAATTTAGTATATAAGCCTTTGAACTTTTCTTTATCAATAGATTGATTCATTTCATCACTTAATACATCTAAACAATAAAATCCTGTATTATGTCTTGTCATATCATATTCTTTACCAGGATTTCCTAATCCAACAATTAATTTCATTACAATCTCCTATCTTGCACATACGACCATGGATACACCAAATACATTGAGTTGTCCATTTTCTATTCTTTCATTTGACATACTATATAATATCTTAAAATCATCTTCAATACCAATAGTAATGACATCATATGAAGGATTAAAGTAAATCTTAAATTCTTTATAATCTCCCTCATCCTGAGTGAGATGATATTCTACCATACGATAGTAGATATTGTTGATAAATACATGCTGATGCATATCTTCATAGTCATAATATCTAAAGCACTTGTTGTGTTTTCTTAGATCAATAAAGAACTTTACAGCCTGAACAACATTCATATATTCGTCATGACGTTCCCAGTCTAGTTTATTAACTGCATCACCCGCATTATAAGAATTCTGATTACCATTCTTAGTACCTAAAAATTCCTGTCCGGCATGAATAAAAGGAACCCCTTGCGCAAAAATTGTCATCGCAAGAGTTAATAAACATCTCTTTTGGCGACAATATTCATCTTCATGTCCATTGGAAATAATAAATTTATCAAATACAGTCGCATTATCATGACATTCTGTATAGTTAATGCTCTGTTCTATAGATAAGAACTTATTGTAGTCACACATCGCAATAATGGCTTCATTTGTCTTATAAGTATCCCCTGATGTATAGCCTTTGACTTCCATCTGATTAGGTCCCTTGACTGTATCTCTGAAATGATCATTAAAGAAACCTACATGAGGTGTTTTATGGTTATTTTCAATTGTTGTCTTTTCTGAATCGGGTAATGCAGTGCCCATATTCCAACCTTCACCATATAACATAAAAGAAGAATCTAAAGCATGGCCCTGTTCATAAATCATATTCACTGTATCATTATCCACAATACCCATCAAATCCATTCTAAAGCCATCTACACCATAAAGAACCTGCCATCTCTTACACATATCTAAGATATATTTACGGCACATCTTTGCGGTACTATTTAAATCATTACCACACCATGAACCATTAGATAACTCCCCATTTTCATCTCTTCTAAAGAAATAATAAGGCACTGTCTTCTCTAATGAATTATTATTCACATCATGCATATGATTATAGACTACATCTAGAATAACTCTCATATTATGCTTATGAATACAGCGTACCATACGCTGACATTCTAATATTCTCTTATAGCCATCATTTGGATCAGTAATATAACTTCCTTCAGGTACATTATATTGTGCTGGATCATAACCCCAGTTATAGAGTAAATCTGGATGATCTTCATCTACTGTTGCATAATCATTGATTGGTAAAAGCTGTACATGTGTGACACCAAGCATATCTAAATAGTCCATACCTGATGAAAAACCATTCTTAGTCACTGTACCTTCTTCACAGAATCCTAAGAACTTGCCTTTATGTGTAATCTGTCCATATTTATCAATAGAGAAGTCTCTGACACCTACTTCATAAATAACTGCATCTGTCGTATGTTTTAGTTCTGTCAAAGGATAATCTACTCTTCTAACTTTATCCAAATCAATGACTACTGAACTATGCATATTAGCTGTACAAGAATAAGCATATGGATCAGCTGTTTCTATTGATTGTTCATTCATTCCAATAATATAAACATATTCATAACCATCTAGATCTTTCTTAATAGTTGTACTATAGACACCCTTATCTCCTCTTTCTAAAGGATAATAATAAACTTCTTCATCTTTCCAGATTTTTAATACAACTTCCGTAGAAAGAGGTGACCAGACCTTGAATGTCGTTTTTTCTTTTGTATAATGACTGCCTAAATCATCACCATCATAATAAAAATGATCATCAAAATCTTTACTCATAGAAAGCTGACTAAAATCTAAAAAACAAGCTAAACCATAATTATCAAACACTTTATATCTTGTACCTACAGAAAAGTCTGTATGCAAAAGATACGACTGGAATCCATTTTCTTTCTCAGTCGCTTCGCCTTTAAGTATCTTAACTTCACTTGTATCTAAATTCTTTAAATAATACTGACTTGAAATTCCGTTATAATAATTTAATGATAAATCAACTTTGATTAAATCAAAGTCAATCGCATAAGCATACATACGAATCGATTCTCTTTGCATGTCTACATCCCACCCTTTTCTCCCCCTTATTCTATCATAAAAACAGGATAAGAAAAGAGAGTATCTAAATTTGAAAAAGAAAGCCATATATCATTAAAAAAAGACTTAACGTAATCGTTAAGCCTTTGAGTCTTTATTCTTCTTCAGACATCATTGAATCTAATACTTCCTGTACAAATGCATATTCTTCTTCTGTTTCAATAGGAAGAATATTATCTGCATCTTCAGGATCTACCTGTGAAGCATAGATATTCAACTGATCATCTTCATCTGAACTGTTATCTGTATAGATGATATATTCTTTACCTGTTGCGTCATCTGTGAATCCTAAAATGACTTCACAAGTTACTTCTTCACCATCTACGTCTAGTACGAATGTATCTTTCATTAGATTTTCACCCTATTTAAATGCCAGATATCCTTTACATAGTCTTCAATAGTTCTATCACTTGAGAAATGACCACTCTTTGCGATATTAGCTAAGCAGATCTTAGACCAGTTAGCACGGTCCTGATATAAGTTATTGATCTTTTCCTGTGCAAGTCTATAGCTTTCAAAGTCCTTTAATAAGAAGTATTCATCATTTCTAGCCATTAATTCATCAAAGATAATCTTGAATTCTTCTCTTGAAGTGTTCCAAGTACCATCTACTAATGAATCAATAACCTTCTTGATGTTTGGATTATTGTTATATTCATTCCAAGAGCTATAAGAACCACTTGCCTTTAAGTCATTGACTTCATTATCCTTCATACCAAAGATAACTACGTTATCATCACCAACTAATTCCGCAATTTCTACATTGGCACCATCTAATGTACCAAGTGTTAAAGCACCATTCATCATGAACTTCATGTTAGAAGTACCACTTGCTTCCTTACCAGCAGTAGAAATCTGTTCAGATACATCTGCAGCAGGAATAATCTTTTCCGCAATAGTAACACCATAGTTTTCAATAAATACAACCTTTAAGTATTTATTAGTTTCTGGGTCACTGTTTACCTTATCAGCTACGCTGTTAATTAACTTAATAATCTTCTTAGCTAAATAGTAAGAAGGAGCAGCTTTTGCACCAAAGATATAAGTATGTGGATAAATTCTGAAGCTGCTATCTTCTTTCATTCTCTGATATAAATAGATAATATGCATGACATTTAATAACTGTCTCTTATATGCATGTAATCTCTTAACCTGAATATCAAAGATAGAATTAACATCTACATCAATACCATTATGTTCCTTAATGTAATCTGCAAGAATCTGTTTTCTCTGCTGTTTTACATTATAGAACTTACTCTGAGTAATTGAATCAGTTACATAAGGAGCTAACTTTTCTAAATCATCTGGTCTATGCATCCAGCTATCACCGATTGATTCATTAATTAATGAAGTTAACTGTGGGTTACAATATGCAAGCCATCTTCTATGAGTGACACCATTTGTTTTATTGTTGAACTTGTTAGGATATAAAGTATCGAAATCCTTCATTTCTCTTTCTTTTAAGATATCAGAGTGAAGCTGTGCTACACCATTGACACTAAATGAACCAGCAATCGCAAGTCTAGCCATATGTACCTGACCATCTTTAATAATCATAACTCTCTGTAATAGTTCGTTATCATTTTCAGTCTGCTGTTTTACGAAACCAATGAAACGTCTATTGATTTCTTCGATAATCTGATAAACTCTTGGTAATAAGTCTCTCATCATATCAACAGGCCATTTTTCTAATGCTTCAGCAAGGATTGTATGGTTTGTATATGCGCAAGTCTTACATACGATATTCCATGCATCATCCCATTCCATTCCATAATCATCAATAAATACACGCATTAATTCAGGAATAACTAATACTGGATGTGTATCATTTAACTGAATAACGTTCTTTTCATGGAAGTTAGTTAAATCAGGATATACTCTTAAATGAGCACGAATAATAGAATTTAAACCAGCACATACAAAGAAATACTGCTGTTTTAAACGTAATACTCTACCAGCATGTGTAGAATCATCAGGATATAATGTCTGGCAGATATCATTCACTTCCTGTGCATACTGACGGAAATCCTTATTTGTAGGAATGTTTTCACTAGGTTCAGCTTTCCATAATCTTAATGTATTAGTCACCTTAGTATCATTACCAACAATTGGCATATCATAAGGTACAGCACGTACTGCTTCATAATCTACATGCTTCCATCCACCAGTTGCATCATCCCAGATTACTTTACCCCAGAATTTAACTTCTGTTGCATGCTTAGGTTTTCTTACTTCCCACATATTGCCTAAACGTAACCACTGGTCTGGTACTTCTACCTGGTATCCATTTTCAATCTTCTGTTTGAAGAATCCATAATCATAACGAATAGTATTACCGAAAGCTGGATAAGATAAAGAAGCTAAAGAATCCATGAAACAGGCAGCAAGACGGCCTAAACCACCATTACCTAAACCAGCATCAGATTCTAATTCTTCTAGATCATGGATATTAATACCATAATCAGCAAGACCTTCTTTTGCAGTTTCATAAATACCTAAGTTCATCATATTGTTGACTAATAGACGACCAACTAAGAACTCCATAGAGAAATAGTGAACCTGTTTCTGCTGCTTAGCCTGAACTGCCATCTTTGTCATAGCCCAGTTAACAGATGCATAGTCACGAACCATAGTTTCAAGAACCATGAACTTTTCTGTTAAATGTGCTTCTTCTACTGTACGACCATATGATTCAATGATTCGCTTAGAAAATTCATACTTAAATTCTTCTTTTGTATTAAACATTTACTACTTTCCTTCCTTTACAACACTTTTCTTTGTCTTCTTTGGAGAAGACGCTTTTTTAGCTGGCTTATGATATTCAAATACCACCGCGCTAAATGGCGCTAATTTCACATGAATACTCTGTGCTTCATTGAGACAAGTACCTTTCTTTGATCTTAAAGCACGTGTATTTGTGTAATTAGAACCGTTATAACTATCTTTATCTGTATTCAAGATTTCTTTATAGCTTCCAGCAAACGGTACTGGTACAGCATAATTATCATGACTATTACCAATAAAGTTAGCTACTATAACTAAACAGTTGCCTTTCTTATCAAATCGAGCATATGAGAATACACTCTGATTATGATCATCTACAACCAGCCATTTAAATCCTTCTGGATCATAATCCATACTATAAAGAGCTGGATGTTCTTCAACCATCTTATTTAAATCCTGCATAAAATGATGGAAAGAATCATGCTGTGGATATTCTAAGATATTCCAAGCCAATGCTTTTCTTTCATCCCATTCCTTGTATTCACCTAATTCATTACCCATGAAATTAAGTTTCTTACCAGGATGAGTCATCATATATGTATATAAAGCTTTTGCCTGTGCGAACTTCTCTCCATCAAGTCCCCACATCTTATTTAAAATAGTTGCTTTACCATGAACCACTTCATCATGTGAGAATGGTAAAATAAATCTTTCTGAATAGAAATACATCATTGAGAAAGTTAATAAATTATGATCATATTGACGATAAACTGGATCTTCTTTGAAATACTTCAATGTATCATTCATCCAGCCCATATCCCACTTATAATCAAATCCTAAACCACCATCCTTAACTGGTTTAGTAACATATGGGAAATCAGTTGAGTCTTCTGCAATAGTCATTAATGCAGGATATCTTTCATGAATCTGTTCATTCATAGTCTTTAAGAACTCTAAAGCCCCATTATTTGTACCAAAGTCTTTATTACCTTTCCAGTAAATAAGGTTGCTGACAGCATCAAAACGAATACCATCAATATGGAATTCTTCTGCCCAAAAATGAACAGCACTCTTTAAGAATGAACGTACAGTATCTTTTGTCACATCAAAATATACTGAATCCCATTCAGAATAACGGTTATTCACATCTGCATATTCATAAACCCAGCCTCCATCAAACTGATAAAGACCATGTCCATCTTTTACAAAATGAGCAGGTACAAAGTCCATAATGACACCTATACCTTCTTTATGACACGCATTAATGAAATCCTTTAACTGTTTTGGCTGTCCATAACGACTTGTCGCACTAAAGTAACCTGTTGCCTGATATCCCCAAGAACCATCAAATGGGAACTCATTTAAAGGCATTACTTCAATATGTGTATAGCCCATCTTCTTTACATAAGGAATGATTTCATCAATCATTTCTTCATATGAATAAAATTCTCCATCAGATGTATCTGTAAATTCCTTTTTCATCTTCCAAGAACCAAGATTCGCTTCATAAATATTCATGTTACGATCATAGTTATTAGAACGTGACTTCATCCATCTAGAATCATGCCAGCGATAACCATCTAAATTATATACCTTAGATGCTGTACCTGGTCTAATTTCACTGAAAAAGGCATATGGATCTGCACGATCAACAATAGCTCCAGAAGGTGTTTCAATTCTATATTTATAAAGGTCATACTGCTTTAACCCTTCAATATAGAGAGTCCACACGCCTCCATCATTATATCTCTCCATATAATGTTGTGTTCCGTCCCAGTCATTAAAATTACCTACAACCTGAACACTTCTTGCATGTGGTGCATATACTGTAAAGCGAACGCCCTTTTTATCCGGATGAGCACCGAATACCTTATATGCTTCTAAACACTTTCCTTCAAAAAACAATTTTATCAAGAAATTATCTAACATACCTATATGTCTCCCTTCATAAACTTTATTATACAATAAATATGACCAAACTTCATTCATTTCAGACAACATAGGCAAAAAAATGTAAACGTTTACTTAATTGTAATGTCTTGAATATTATTTAATACGATAGAAACTGTTCCATCAGGGTTTTCTTTCTTTTCAAAAGTAGAGCCATTCACATATTCATCTACTGGCATAGTTATCTGAATATCCTCATCAAGAGTAATCTTAACAACCTCTACAGAACGTCCTAATGCATTTAAAGAAATTGTATCATCCTCACCAATCCCAAGATCCTTCAACATTGTTTCTGATTCTTCCTGAGCCTGATAATCTCTTTCCATGACCTTACGAACTACTTCTATTGGTTTAACAAGTTCACCCATCTGTGTTCTTTCTAATATTTCCTGTTTTACAAGTGGAAGTGCTTCTTTATCATTCACATGATAAATATCATCAATCTTATTCACTACTTTCTTCATAGTAGAAATCTTCTGACGATCAGTGAGTTTTTCTTCTCCCTTGATCCATTGACTATTAAGGTAAGTATCCATCTTGCCATCAATGAGATACTTCTTTTCAATAAGAGATATCTTCTTATGATCTGTATCTATAATAATCGCTTCATCAACAGCTGTACCAATCTGAGGAAGAACCTGTCTTCTTGTAATACGGACATTTTCCTCTTCTACAAGAGATACAGAATTATATTTATAATTAAGCTTTAAAGCGGCAATCATATGTACACCATCACGATAACAATCCACATATAAAATATTACTATTAGGCATTTCTTCAATCACTGAACCTAATGCAAAGAACTTTTCACTAATTTCTTTTGCCTGTTTCTTGAATTCTTCATCATCTTCTAGCATCTTATCTGCACGAAGTAATAATTCATGAAGTGAAGGCACAACAAGCTCTTTAATAGCTGGACTGTATAAAGCTTTTTCTACTTTTTTATGATAATATTCCTGAGTTGTATCATTTAATTCACAGAAATCTTCACTTAAATATATCTTACGATGCTCAAAATCAAGCATATGCATCATGATTTTATTAATAATAATAGTGTTCATTTAAATTCTCCTTTCACGTGTGTCATTATAGCAAATTTCTTCTATTCCTCAACCTTTTCTTATTTAATTTCTAGTAACAATACCCCTAATTTTGTGGTACTATTTCCTTAGGTGATTATAATGGACAACAAAAATTTCAATTTTCCAGATGACAAGATTTTCCAATATATTACATATGGTATTGTCTTAGCTTTTATTCTTTTTAATTTAGACTCAGTATGGGACTTCTTCCTTAATGCATTAGGGCTTGCAAGACCATTCTATATTGCGATAGTAATCGCATTTGTGATCAATATTCCAATGAAACTAGTAGAGAAGTTACTTGTGAAAGCAAGAGAACAATTGATGAAGAAAAAACCTAACTTAAAGCTTCCTCAATTCTTAACAGAGGGAACTCGTGGTATTGCGATGGTTATCACTATTATATGTTTACTATTAATATTAGTGATGTTCTTCTCATTCATTATTCCTAGAATTGGAGAAAGCTTCTCACTCTTATTCTCTAACTTAGATAATTATGCAAGAAGACTTGCTGTCTATATTACTTCTATATGTACAAAATTTAATATTGATTATTCAGTAACAGTAGATGAAGTACAGAAATGGTTTGCCTCTATTGATTTAAGTACAATTCTTGCGACTGCAGGTAATTTCTTAGGTAATCCTCATTTTAAAACAACAGAATTTGTATCAAATATTGGTGGTTCATTCATTACTGCCATCACTTCATTCTTTATGGCTCTCTATCTTCTTGCAAATAAAGAGAAACATCTTGAACAAGGTAGAAAACTCATTGCATATATATTAGGTCATAAACGTGCAGGCGTCGCTTTTGATATCATGAGTGAAGCCAATCATTACTTTAATAGTTTTGTGACAGGACAGATGTTAGAAGCAATATGTTTTATGTTAGAGGTTTATATTGCGATGCGTTTATTTAGAATGCCTTTCCCTGAATTAATTGCGATTATGGCTTTCTTATTTAGCTTTGTCCCAATGTTTGGTAATTTCATTACCTTCTTTGCGGGACTCATCTTAGTGGCTGCAGCACAGAGTAAGAGCATGTTTGCTTTTGCGATTATTTATCTTTGCTTACAGCAGTTTGAAGGTAATTTTGTATATCCTAAGATTGTAGGTAAATCTGTAGGTATAAGTGGTTTATTTGTCTTATTAGGTATTACTATATTTGGTAATCTATGGGGTGTTGTTGGTGTACTTATTGGTGTACCACTTACTGCGTTGATCTATGCTGTATTCTCTAGAATTATTAATATAGGACTCTATCAGAAACATATAGAAGTCACATACAATAACCTCTATAAACTAGATGAAAATGGAAATAGAATAGATAATAAAGTAAAACCAAAAAAGGACCCTTCTATTTAATCGGGATCCACATATTATGCCAGTTGAAATATTCTTCTTATGGTTTCCACATAAAACAATCTGAGTAAAGATGTCACCATCTAACTCTAGATTGTTTTTTTCATTTATTTCTCCATTTCCCCGCGCCTTCGTTGCGCGGACACAAATATTTAATCAAACTCAAATCCACCAAAACTATAGTGTGCCTCTCGATATAATAGTATAATCAAAGAGAGGTGGTATACTACAGAGCACGTGGAGTAGAGTAGGCAATTCTACTCAAATAGAATATCCTGAATGATTATAAGTCGCCGCTATCTTTTCAAGCACAAATAAGTTGGACTTAGAGCCAGGACACTTATGAT
>OLOJ01000847.1_pt1 | contig 31053 bp, 20 predicted proteins | sample 1672251 | NCBI WGS metagenome assembly OLOJ01 (sample SAMEA3136664, study PRJEB25190) | human gut metagenome | biome: human gut; feature: human-associated habitat; material: faeces | place: Austria | collected 2013 | reverse complement strand
CCGTTCTCCCCCCCCCTACATTCTCTTAGTTAGTTTCCTTCTTGTAAGATGTCGTATTTCTTGTATGTATTAGTGTTACTATGTTTTCTCATGCTTTTGCCGCCGGGGCGCTTCTTGGAACTGCCATTTCTCCGCTTGTTTGCGTATCTGCCGCAGAAAGATCGCCTGTGGCGGCGGCTGAAGATGTCGTGGCGCGTGTAACTCCCTCGGCAAAGGGTTCTGTCTTGTTCCACTTAAATCCGGATCAGGGCAACAAGATCACTATTTCCGGTATTGCCGGAGGTATCCGGGTGGAGGCGTCAGATGTGCGCCGCTTGGTGGCGGGGTATGGATGGTATTTAAAGAATATAGCCAAGGTCCATTTTTCGTGGAACGGAAATCGGATAATGCTTCCTTCCCCTTTGCCGGTTCCCGTCAGTCCGGTTACGGTAGAAAGCCCGTGGAATATCGTTTTTGCCTATAATTACTGCACCCTTTCTTATACGGCGGCTTTTTGGGATTGGAACAGATGGCAGCGGGAGATTGATTTTCTGGCGTTGAATGGGTTTACGCATGCGCTGGTAACGGCGGGTTTGGAAAAGACATGGGAAGATTTTCTGGCAGGCTTGGGGTATCCCCGGGAAAAAGCTCTTCGTTTTATCCCTAATCCGGCATTTGCCGCGTGGTGGAATATGGGAAATCTGGAAGGCCACGGTGGTCCGCTGAGCCAGCAACAGATAAATAAAATGGCCCAGATGGGAAGGCGCATTGTCTCCCGTATGGAACAGTTGGGGATGACACCTGTACTTCAGGGGTATGTGGGATTTGTTCCTTCTGACTTTCAGGAAAATGTCCGGATAGACGGATTGAAGCTTATTCCTCAGGGGGAATGGGTTAATTTCAGGAGGCCGTGGGTGGTGGATCCCACTTGCGAGGCTTTTCCCAAACTGGCCGCGGACTGGTACAAGGCTCTCCGCAAGGTATACGGCATTCCCGGAAAGATGTTTGGCGGGGATTTGTTTCATGAGGGGGGGCGGAAGGGGGATATTGACGTAACGCAGGCGGCACAGGCAGTGCAGAAAGCCATGCAAAAGGCTTCTCCGGGGGCTTTCTGGGTGATTCAGGCCTGGGGTGGAAATCCTACCCGAGAGTTGTTGTCCGGGTTGGATCCGGAGCGTGCGCTTGTATTGCAGCTTACCAAGGATATGGCTGACGGGGGAAAGAATTTAAGGACTTTTAATGGTATTCCGTGGGTCTGGTGCGAACTGGCGAACTTTGGAGGCAATACGGGAATGTACGGGGGGGTTCCCCTTCTGTCCCGGCTCGGAAGTGAGTTGTCCGGCTATAAGGATAAGGGACTGGTGGGCATGGGAACTTTGTCCGAAGGGCTTGAGACGAACCCCCTTCATTACGCCCTGTTCAGCGACCGTTTGTGGACTAGGGAGGATATTTCCGTCCGGGAGTGGCTTGGAAAGTACGCGCGCCAGCGTTACGGTTCCGCACCAAAGGCTGTCGTGAAGGCGTTGGAAGTTCTGTCTTCCTCCATCTATAACCCCGTTCGTTCTCAGGAAGGGTGTACGGAGTCTATTATTTGCGCCCGCCCGTCCTGGAATGTTCGAAAGGCATCCACATGGTCCAGCGGGGAGCGATATTATCACCTGGGCGATATTGTAAAGGCGGCGCGCGGTTATCTGAAGGCCGCGAATGATCAGCCGAATTTGGTGAAAAAGGAGACGTTTCGTTATGATTTGGTGGATGTTGTGCGTCAGGCTCTTGCGGACGCTGCTTTTTACCAGCTTCAACAGGTCAGGAGTGCTTTTGATTCCGGAGATTTGGCTGCGTACAGGAAGCAGGTAAAGCGTTTCCTGTCTCTGATTTCAGATATGGATGCCCTTTTGGCGACGGATAGCCAGTTCCTATTAGGAACTTGGCAGAAAAGGGCTTTGGATTGGGGTGATTCCCGGCAGGAAAAAGCCTTGATGGACAAGTCTGCGAAGATGCTTATCACTACGTGGATTGATCAGGTTCCCCGGTCTCTGAATGATTATTCCAATCGTCAGTGGGCCGGGCTTGTTTCCGATTTTTATTTGCCTCGGTGGAAGAATTTTTTTGAATTTCAGATGGATGTCCTGACCGGAAAGAAGACGCGTGATGCCGCCCATGCCGCATTTATGGATAAGATGGTTCGGGATGAGCTGGCCTTTGCCGGAAATGGGAAAATATATTCTGCCAAACCGGCGGGGGATACTTTGGCCGTTGCTAATCGTGTGATGAATACCCACCGGGAAATGTTGGACGCCCTGGGTGCGGAAGAAAAGCATTCCTCGGGCAGTCCATGGGAACTCCAACAAGGTTCTCCGTTGCAGTTTGATGTGACGGATCAGGTGACTGCTTCTGGCACATATACTGCTACTTTCCATTGGAAGAATGGCCCCAGCGCCTTGAAAATCCATTCTGTCAGATTATACGAGGGTAACAGGGAGGTGGCTTCCGATGTTCATGAGGGCAGAACTGGCGTGGAAAATAAGGATAATATTTACAGACTGGAATTGAAGAAGTACAGAACCAACCTTGATTCCTATATCCTGAAGGCAGAAGTAAGCGGTGTTTCTCAGGGCGCTTCCAAAGGAGAAATGGTGTTGAAAAAACTGGTGAATTGAGAAGTGGACAGGAAGTTGTGCAGGGATGGGAGAAAAGGCGGTTATACGTGCAGGCTCTTCCATTTGTTCCGGAATCAGTTTGTTTCCCTCGCCGAAAAAAGGAAGAAGGGGGATTTCCCCCTTTCTTCCTTGAAAGATGGCATGATGATAAAATTTATCGGCGATGGCGTAACAATAGAGTGCTAAGACCGAACAGACCCAGCGTAGCGGTTGCCGGTTCCGGAACCACTTCATTACTTGTGGAGAAGTTTACTGCCGACAAATACATGCCCTCCCAAGAGTTCAGGGTATTGTTTTTATAGGTGCCGGTTCTGCAGCCGCTATGCATGTCCGGAGAAAGGCTGTTTAAATAAACGGTTTCGGGAAGTGTTGCTTCCTTCCTATTCGTGGCGGCGGACATGACGGAAGAAGACGATTGGACGATTGGGTCGCAGAACCAAAGTAGTTGTTACCTGCGTTGTTGGTGGTGTTAGTGTTCGTGGTGGAGAATATGGTGGCTGCTTGGGCGGTTCCCAACGATAAAAAAATGGAGATAACAGAAATAATGGGTTTCATTTTTGGGATGGAAATATAACTTGATACATTGGTATGCACCGGAAAAATCTATCGGATTTCTAATTTTTTGAAAAACATGAAATATATTGATGTTATAAAGAAATATTCAATTTATTTAAAATCTTAGATGGAAAACGATTAGTAATAGTCTTTTTTGTCTCATTATCGGTATTATCCGAGAAAAAAATCATGACCCAACGGTAAATACCGGTTCTAGATTTTCCTTACTCCGGCACATAGCCAAAATTCCGTCCTCAGAAAACTCCTGCTTCCCGAAGCGGAATGGTCAGCCTACACAAGCTATTCTCTTTTAAAAGTAAATATGGACCTCGGATTCGCAACCCGTTTGTCGATATTCTTATTGTACTGCCCCAATTTATGCTCCGGTTCCAAAAGATGAGCTGTACAGGATCTTTTGTAGAGATGGATTTTTTTTTGAATATAGCCTTTTCGTTCAGAGGGCTGCCTGGTAAATGCTGAACATCAGAATGGCCATTCCCGTGAGGGCTGCGCCTGCAATGATGCCGGAGGCGGTGGGGACTTTATATTCCCGTGATTTGGCCTTGAAAAGATGGTCCGCAGCCCAGCCGAGCACAGCTCCTGTAAAGAAAAGGAAGGAGTCGTTCCACTGGATGGCCCAGGCCAGGCCGAAGCCGATGGGGGTGGGGAGCCATTTTCCTGTCCGGGGAATATAGCGGGGAATAAACACCAGAATGAGTCCGAGAATACCGCCTGCAATGATGGAAAGCACCTTGATGCTGTGCAAATGGCTGAACCCCATGCCCAGTGCTTCCGCTGTGGCCGCCCATGTTCTGGCTCCCGGAGCATTGAAAGCCTGGAGAGCGTTCGCATCCGGAACCATGGAGCGGAAGGCCAGCACGGAGACGAGGGTTCCCAGAAAAATTCCGGAAAACTGGGCGATGAATTGTTTGCGGGGGTTAGCTCCCAGCAGGTAGCCTACTTTGAGGTCTACGAGCAGGTCTGCCGAGGAACTGGACGCTCCTGAAGTGATATTGGCCGCCATCAGGTTGGCTGTTACGTGCCCGGGTGCAATCCCTCCGAAGATGAGCTGTGTAACTTTTCCCATGGCTCCGGTGGGTGTAATATTGGCTTCTCCGGTGATTCGGCAGACGACCAGCGCCAGGAAAAAGGATATGACTACCGCGATGCAGCTCATCCAGTACGGAACGTTAAAGGAGGTATGAGCCAGATAGCCGAGAGCTCCCAAAGAGATAAGCTGGCCTGCCAGAAACCAGCTCATGGGCGTTTCTATTTTTTCCACATCTGTCAGTTTTCGTTTTTTACTCAGGGAAAACATGGCTCCCAGGGAAGAAAAGGAACGAACAATGCTTTTCCATTGGAACAGGAAAGCCACAATGCTGGCGACGACCATGCAGGCGGTTCCTCCCCACAGGGTCCAGCTTACGCTCTCCCGATAACCTGCTCCCGCGGGAAGCAATTTCTGGCTTTCCAGCCACGGAACGTAAAGAGCCCAGCAAACGGTTCCTCCGATGAAGAGGCTGAGGGATGTTTTCATGCCTACCAGAGCTCCCGCACCCACGAACATGAGATCCCATTTGAAGAAGATAGTACGCTGGTACCAGTTGCCGAGGATATGTTGCTGGACCGTTCCAAGCCATCGTTCTCCTCCTGCAGCCATGGCGATGGCATTAGCGGCGGCGAAAAGGGCAGAATAAAGAAGGGCTTTGGCCTGGCCCGCCGCCTTTTTGCCTTCAGAATAGAGAACTTTGAGGGTTTCCGCCGTAGCAATACTGTCTGGGAACCTTATTTGTTCAATGTTGATCATCTGGCGTTTCATCGGAATGGCCATGGTGACACCCAGTACGGCAATGAAAAATATCCAGGCGAAGGTAGTGCCAAGAGGCATGTGCTGTCCTGTCAGCAGGAGCAGGGCGGCTACGGCGGAGGTGAGGGTTCCCCCTGTAGAATAGCCTGCAGAACTGGCAGCGGACTGCATGCATGTATTTTCCATAATAGTCATGGGGGATTTGGAAATGCCCAGGCGCACAAAGGCGTTCCAGAGGGCAAAAGAGATAATTCCTGCCGTCAGAGCCACCCCAAAGGACCATCCCATTTTGAGGTTGGCGTACAGATTAGTGAGGGAAAGGATGGAGCCTAGGAGCATGCCTACGATGACGGCTCTCCAGGTAAGCTGCTTCATTCTGTCTCCGGAACCCAGATAAACTTGATCGTACCATTGCTGTTCTACTTCATCCGGAGTGCCTTGGAATCCATCCAGAGGCAGCGGTTTTTCCAAGCAGGAGGGGAGAGGGATGGAAGACTGGGGGGACGTAGATGCCATACAGTTCATAATATAGCATTTGCGGGCGTGGTGGAAAAGTCGTATCTGTCTTTCTCTGCTTTCGGCGTTCCTTCTGCTTGAGACTTGCGTGCTTGTGACGGCCGTGGTTTAATGGGCGGCATGAGCCAATCTTTTACGGATAAACTTGCCGCCCGCATTAAAGAGACCGGTTCCGCCTTGTGTGTCGGATTGGATCCGCGCCCCGGCATGGATGATTTGGAGGCGATTCCTGCGCTGTTGCGGAAGGTTGTGGAGGAAACCGCTCCATATGCGGCGGCGTTTAAGCCGAATATTGCCTATTTTGAAGCCATGGGGTTGCGCGGCCTGGAAATACTTGAGGATTTGCTTCCAGATATGCCTAAGGATGTTCCGGTGGTGCTGGATGCTAAGCGTGGAGATATTGGAGAGACTCAGAAGTATTACGCTCATGCTTACTTTGAACGTCTGGGTGTGGACGCTGTGACGTTGAGTCCTTTTATGGGATATGACACGCTGGAGCCTTTTCTGAATTATGAAGGTAAAGGTGTTTATCTGCTGGCAGTTACTTCCAATCCCGGTTCTGCGGATGTGGAACGGCAGGAACTGGCAGGGGGCCGCAGGGTTTTTGAACTGGTGGGAGACATGGTGCTCCGCTCTGTGCGGGAAGGCTGTAAAACTTCCGTAGGCATGGTGGTTGGTTTGACCAATGCAGATTCCAGTATTCTGGAGCGTATTCCGGATGCTCCTTTGCTCATTCCCGGCCTGGGTGCTCAAGGCGGTGATCTTTCCTGCCTGAGTGGTTCCGGTCACGTGGCGCCTCCCCTGATTAATGTCTCTCGAGGAATCATGTACCAGAATCCGGAATTGGGTTTTGCTGAGAAGGCCGCCGGATTTGCTCAGCGCATTCGAGAGGCATTGAATTATTGATGTTCATGTATTTTTTGCAAATAACAAAATGATAACGGTCTGCTTATGGCTGTGCATGAGCTTGTCAAAGGGAAGGGGCTGATATATTGAACAGGTGCATCCCCATTCCCTGCCCGTTTTTTATGGATGAAAAGCCCGGAATTGTAAAATTCACTCCCCATTCCACTTCCAGATCCGCAATGTTGATTGCGGTGGCAGTGACAGTGGGTGTTCAGGTGGCTTTGTGTGCTGTGCTTGTAGCCATACATTTGCAGGATATGTGGTTTCCCTCCGTCCAGGGTGGGGAAGTGGAAATGACGTTTGTGTCCCCGTCCGAAGAAGTTTCTCAGGAGATGGAAGAAGTTCAGCCTACATCTGTTGTTCCGGTTGCAGCTCCTTCCACAGTCAGCCCTGTTCCGGAGATTGCGTCAGATGAAGACTTATTGGCGATGAAGCTGCCGGAAAATGAAGATTGTTCCGAAATGAAGGATTTTCTTTTGGATGAAGCTCCTTCCGAACTCTTGCCGGAGGAGCTCGCCGCCATGCGGATTTCCATGAATGAAGTAAAGCGAAGGCAGCCTGTGAAGCGCCCGGCGGTATCCCTGCCGGGGCGTCCGGAACCGGATCAGAATATTTCTCCTGATAAAAAGGTGCGTTATAAACATGCTCCGTCCTTGCCCAATTCCGTCAATTCTTCTAAAGTTGGGAAGGTGAATGCCGTGGTGAAAGTAGTGGTTGGAGTAAATTCCCATGGGGAACCTTCATCCGTCAATCTTCTTCAGTCAACGGGAAATGCGGAATTGGACCGCCTTTTTATGCGTTGGGTGAGAGAGAATTGGACTTTTTATCCGGCGGAAAAGGACGGTGTGCCCATTGCTTCCAAGGTGGTGGTGCCCGTCAGGCTGAATATAGATTAACCTGTACAAGGAAATATAAAGATGCTTCCGGAGAAGACAGAGAATAGGCCCGTTTATGTGATCGGCCACCAGAATCCGGATACGGATGCTATTTGTTCAGCCATAGGGAATGCGGAGTTTTTAAGAACTCATGGCGAACCTGGTGCGGTTGCCGCCAGATGTGGGGAAATGACGCTGAGAACATCCTGGGTATTGGAAAAGGCAGGAGTGCCGGAGCCGATACTGATTCATGACGTGACGCCCACCGCCGGGACAATCTGTCGTCGTGATGTGATTAGCGTAAGTCCGGACGATACATTCCTGACGGCGTATCGAAGGATGACGGAAAATTCCCTTCAAACCATACCGGTTATTGACGCTGATTACAACCTTCATGGCCTATTGCGTTATTTTGATTTGTTGAGCCTGCTCATGCCTCTGAATATGACGGAGATGAATGTGCGCTCCGTCTTTTCCAGCCTGAGCAATATCGCCACCACCATTGACGGAAAATGTCTGACCGGGGAATCCTTAAGTGAAGAAGAAACGCAGAATATTCTGCTGGTGGGTGCTTCCAGTGAACCCAGCGTTCGAACAAGGCTCGCAAATTACAGGAGAAAAGGGATTGTCCGGGATCTGATTGTTATTTGTGGGGACCGTCCGAATGTGCAGCTATATGCAGTGGAACATGGCGTACGCGCTTTGGTGACCACGTCCGGTGCTTTCCCTTCCTTGGACATTATTGAGACGGCCCAGACGACGGGAACATGTATTTTGAGTACTCCCTGGGATACGGCCAGTGTTGGCCAGTTGATCCGTTGTTCCCGGAAGGTGAGGGAGCAGGTTCAGAAGGATTACACCGTTTTTCCGGAGAATATGCCGTTGCCCGAGTTGAGGCAGGCTGCCGTAAAGCGCAAGCAGGCATTGTTCCCTGTGATGAATATCAAGACGAACAAAATAATTGGTGTACTGAGTAAGACGGATTTGGTGGATCCGCCCCGTACACGTGTGGCTTTAGTGGATCACAATGAATTTTCTCAGGCCGTCAAGGGGGTGGAGGAGGCGGAGATTGTGGAGGTGATGGATCACCACCGTTTGGGTACCCAGCTTTCTACACGGGATCCAATCCGTTTTCTGAATGAACCCGTAGGATCCACATCCACCTTGGTGGCACGCAGATTTTACCATCGTAATGTGGAACCCTCCCAGGCTGTAGCGGTCTGCCTGTGCGCGGGGATTCTTTCAGATACCCTGAATTTGACATCTCCTACGGCGGTTCGGGCAGATAGGGAAATGTTGGAATGGCTGACAGGTATTGCCAAAATAGATGCCAAGAAGTTTACAGAGGAGTTTTTTGCTACCGGTTCTCTGTTGCGTTCCAAAACTGAACCTTCCGTTATTATTCAGGCGGACAGGAAGACTTTTACTGAGTACGGGCATAAGATCAGTATTTCCCAGATTGAGGAAATTGGTATGTTTGGCTTGGAAGATGTTCAGGAAGGTTTAGTGAGGGAACTTCGGAATCTGGTGGAGAAAGAGGGGCTGAAGCTTGCTTGCCTTTTGGTTACGGATATCGTTACTCACGATTCCATGTTGCTGGCCGTCGGGGATGAAGAAGCTTTGGAAAATATCGAGTACGAGCGGCTTGGCCCTAATTTGTTTTCCGCTACTGATGTGGTAAGCCGAAAGAAACAGCTTTTTCCTGCTATCTCCCGTGCATTAAAGACGTTGTAGATGCCGGAAATCTTTGCTTTTTACAATTTTTCCTGAGGAGGAACGGCGTTGCCGTGCAGTAAAAGGTATAGATCAGGGAATTGCAATGTCTGCTACGATAGAACGGCGGATAGTATCCGGTATCAGCACAGTACTGGCTCTTTCAGGTTTGAGCGGCGGCGTGCAAAAAACTCGGTCTAGGCGTAATAGAGGGAAATTGACAGGTTGCGTAGCTCCGTAACCGGCACCTTTCAGTTTGAAACAATCCTGAAAGTCGGAACTGAGTTTGGAGAAAATGGGGGATTGAGGGGCGGCGCTGAAGTTCCCGGCCATGATAATGGGAAGTTCTCCATGCTGGGTTCCTACTTCCCTCAGGGTATCAAACAGGTATTGAAGTTGTTTACGGTGGATGAAGCGGAGTGTATGGAAATATTTCCAGCAGGCGGGGGAGTACAGGTCGAAGCGATGTTCAAAAGGTTCCAGACTGATGTTGATGAGCCGAATCGCCAAGGAGGAATTTTCCGGTATCCAGTCTACAATCAAACCGGCTGTGTCCGTGATGCTCTGGGCTGGACCAATCTGACCGTGCCTTACAATGATCGCGCAACTTCCTATTTGCTTGATATAAGAGGTTCTACCGAAAATGCTGTAGGCAAATTTGAGTGTTCGGTTATAGTTGCTGCAGCCTTGGACGAAAATGACATCTGCACGGAGTTTGGATATTTGTTCAATGGGAGGGGGTTCCTCGCAGCCCTCGTACAAGGTAAGAACCCTTATTTGCCTGGCATCCGGAGATGGCGGCATTTTGTAGTATTCCATTCCAGTTCTGGCAATGGGCGGGAGAAAGTCTGTAATGACGATGCCGTACGCAACCCAGACGATAATGCCAAGCAGACCGATCCGGGAACCGAAGACCAGCCATGCAATGAGCGCCGGAAAGGAGAAAATGAGACAGCAAGCCCATATGGGCAGTGACGTTGCAAAAGCCATCGTGTCTGAACCGGTCCAGAAAATAGTGACGACGATGACCCACAGGCACAGAGAGACGCCACCCAGCGCTATTCCCAAGTGGTTGACTCCGGATAGCGTTGGCAGAGGTTCTGCCAGATGTTTGCGTCTTCTGAGCCGATGCACTGTGGTGACAGATTAGAAGCCCATGCCTGGAGGGAGATCCAGGCCTCCTGTCAGCTTTTTCATTTCCGCCGCGGCTGTTTCCTTACCCTTGGCAATAGCTGCATTGATGGTTTGAAGGAGAAGCTCCTGGAGAAATTCTGAATCGGACGGGTCAATGATGGAAGGATCAATGACCAGTTCCGTGAGGTTGCCGTCACAGGTGGCGGTAACTTTCAATTTTCCTCCAGCTCCTTCCGTTGTAACGGTTTGGGAGGCGAGTTTTTCTTGAGCGGCCGCAAGCCCTGCCTGCATTTGCTGGACCTGTTTCATCATTTTCATTATGTTCATGGTCGTTGTGTCTGGGTGGATGAGTTGACTATTGGGAAATGATACGAGCCCGGAAAATCTCCATAGCAGCATCAATCAGCGGATCCGTGTAGTAAGAGTTATCTTCATTTTCCTCTTTGGAAGCTTCCTGGACAGGCTCTGCGGTTTTTTTCTGCGGGGTATGAGGTTTAGGTGCAGGAATGGTGGATGCGGAAGGAGGTGGTGCAGGCAGAGGAGCCAGTTCTTCCTGCACGGGTTCGGGAATGGAGAAATCCTGACGGATAGAAATAGTAACAGAGGTTCCAATATATTGGGAAAGAGCAGCTTCCAAAGCTGTTCGCAGAGGGCCGGTTCCAAGACTGTCCATCCCCTGACGGTCAGAAGGATGAAAAGAAATGGCGACTGCTACACCATCATAACCGGAAAAAACGCTGTTGGCTAGAAAGTCCGCTTGAAGAGGGAATTTGGCGGACATTTGTTCCAACACCGTTTTCCAGTCTTCTTCCGTGATTGTTCTTCCTGATTGTTGGGACAGAACTGCCGGTTCCTCTTTTTCTACGGGTGCCTGGGTTTGGGATGATGTGCTTGGAGTATCGAATAGATTGTCAAAGAAACTGTTAGTTCGTCTTTCCAGAGGAAGATTTTCCTCTGGATCCATAAAAGTAGGCTCTGGAGAATCCGTAGGAAATTTCGACACATCGGAGGCATCGGAGTCTGGATGCCGGGTGATTTCTTCGGAGGCAGGTACGGTTTTTGTCCGCAATTTAGTGGCGGAGTAGGGAAATTCTTCCTCTGCAACGGCAAGAGAGGTGGGGGGGGCAGCGGGTGTAAGAGTTTCCTGTTGTGGTTCGGCTTCCTGCGTAGGATGGGGAGAAGCTTGAGCGTCAGTGCTCTGAATTTTCTGTACTGCGGGAGATGAAGCAGGGGAGGACACAGAAAAATCTGGAATCGGATCCATCAAATGTTCTTCCGTAGCTGGGGTTGGGTTTGTTGCAGCAACAGGAGACTGGATGTTTTGCCGGGGGGCCGGAGTGGGTGCCGTGGCGGAGGAAATAAATGTACTTGGTTCCTGCTGTGAAGCAAGATCTGAAGAAGAGGCCGGTGCCGCGGTGGCTAGCGGAGCACCTTCCAACGCCATGATAATATCGCTGATGCTGGCCTCAGCCAGAGTATGAACGGCTTTAATCAGGCCCATTTCCAGATGAAGCCTTTTATTGGTGGACCAGCGCATTTTATCTTCCGTTTCCGCCAGAACTTCCACCAAACGCAGGATTTTGTCCGTATGGGTGCGTTTGACCAATTCGGCGAGTTCCTCCTTGGAGGATTCCGGGAGAGAATCAAAGCTGGCTTCTGGATCTACTTTAGAGACCAGAATTTCACGCACGGCGGAGATAATTTCGGAAAGGAACTGGCTCATGTCTCTTCCTGCTTCCGCCTGTTCATGCAGAAGATGCAGGAGAGAGGGAAGTTCCTTGTTCAAAATAAGCGCCAGAGCATGGGCCACGGTCTCCCGGGAAGTAATGCCGAAAATGTGGAGTACCTGCTGTTCTTCAATATGATCTCCACAGAAGGAAACAAGCTGGTCCAGCATGGATTGTGCATCCCGCATACCTCCATCCGCCACTTTGGCGACAGCAAAGGCTGCTTCCCTGCTCAAACTTACTCCCTCTGCAGAAGCGATATGGAGCAGGTGTTCTGCAATGATTTCAGAAGGGATGGGGCGCAGGTCGAAGCGCTGGCATCGCGATAGAATGGTTGGCAGTATTTTGTGGGGTTCCGTGGTTGCGAAAATAAATTTGACATGAGGTGGCGGTTCTTCCAGCGTTTTGAGCAGGGCGTTGAAGGATTCCTTAGTGAGCATGTGCACTTCATCTATATAGACGATACGGAAATTTCCTCTGCTCGGAGCGAACCGTACGTTGTCCCTGAGATCCCGGATGTGATCAATGCCGCGGTTGGATGCTCCGTCTATTTCAAGAACATCCAGGCTCCGCCCTTCCGCAATTTCTTCACATATATCTTCATGCGGGTCAAAATCCACTTTGGGCCCACCGCTGCAGTTTAGAGCTTTCGCAAAAATTCTTGCGGTTGATGTCTTTCCCGTTCCACGGGGACCTACAAAGAGATAGGCATGGGCGAGACGGTTGTGCTCAATGGCGTTTTTCAACGTCCGGACGACATGATCCTGTCCAAGGACGTCATCGAATGTCAGAGGACGGTATTTTCTGGCAAAGACCTGGTAACTCACGGTTCAGAAAGACTAGAAGATGAGTTCCCGTTTGAAAAGAAAATAGAGAGTAATTGTTTTAAAATGTTGATAAAACGGTTCTTGCACACTCCCGTTACGGAGCTTGCCTGAAAAAAATATCAAGAAAACAATGAGGATGTCATTTTGATATTGAAATCTGAAAATGTTCATGCCAATCTCACAAAAGTAACAGGAACCTTCTCATCTCTATAATTTCCTATGTGGGTCAAAGTATCAATAGCAGCCTTGGTCATTGCTCTTCTCGGAGGAGCCATGTATTATCTTGATAACGAGGAAGCTCTAACCAAGGAGCGTAGGGAATGTGCTTCCCGCTACAAGAACCTGAACGGCCTTCGTGGCGAATTTACGGAAGAAAAGACGAAATATGTCGATTTCCTGGTGAAGAATGAGGCTCTGACGAATGACATCAATGCTTTAACCAAGGAAAAGGATGAACTGGAAGTAAAGAATCAGGAATTGGCCTCAGCCAATGAGGCCAAGAAATCTGACCTTCAAACGCAGCAAACCGCTTTGGCGGAATTGCAATCCAAGAGCAAGGATATGGAAAGTATCCAAGCCATTGCTGACAGAATCAAGGGGCTGGAAGAAGAGTCCAAGCAGTTGGAAGTGGTTAAGCAGGCGGAACAGGGAAAACATGATGCCATCGTTGCTGAAACCGAACAGCTTGTTGTGAATAATGCCGCTCTTCGTCAGCTCAAGGCCGACCAGGATGCCCGCCTTTCTCCGCCCAACCTGAAAACGAGGGTTTCCCAGGTGATTCATGATTTTAATGTAGTTGTGATTGACGGAGGAGCCGCCGATCTGGGCGTGGTGCCCGGTTCCAAGTTGGCCGTCATGAGGGACGGCAACAAAATTGCCGAGCTTGACGTAAACGCTGTTGAATCCCGTGTTTCCACGGCCACTATTCTACCAAGTACGGTAACCGCCGGCGAACGTGTTGAAGCCGGAGACGTCGTTGTATCTGTTCGTCCCTAGCATTTTTCCGGTTCAATACACTCCATACACTCTCACATACATACACAATGAAAACTGTCTTAGTAGTTTTATTGATTCTTGCAGCAGGGGCGGGCGCCTGGTTCTCCGGTCTTAGCGGCCTTTTTGGTATTAATGGCCAGTACCAGGATTTTAAAGAAATGATTTCGTATCGTAAGACCTTGGACAAGGAAATACGTACTTGGACAAGCTTGCGCAACGACATGATTAAGAATCGTGGCTTGGCAGCGGAAGAAAATCTTAGTCTGATTTCCAACAAGGCTTCCGTGACGCAGCAGCGTGATGAACAGCTTTCCAAGGAAGCGGAGTTGAAGGAAGAAGAAGTGCAGTTGAATGCGGACTTGTCCAAAATCAATAAACAGATTGAGGAATTAAAGAGCAAGTTGCAAGATTTCGGTGTTTCCAGCGTACAGGAAATCCAGGAGAAGATGGAATCTTTGGAAGCTTCCAATAAGAAGCTCCAGGAAGATATTGACCAGATTAAAAGTGCTACGGAAGTGGCTTCCAAGAGACGGGCAGAACAAGCTTCTGAGCTGGCTAGCCGCCAGAAGGAGCAAGCTGAATACCGAGCTGCTCTTGCCAAAAATGGGGAAGAGTATCCCGTTCTATCCGTGGATCCGCAGTGGGGTTTTGTTGTGATTGGGGCCGGACAGGGTAGTAGTATTGATCCAAATACGGTTCTTCTTGTTACCCGTGAAGGTCGCAGCATTGGTAAATTAAAGGTAACTTCCCTGGAGAAAAATCAGACGGTAGCTGACATTATTAAAGACAGCGTACCGTCTGGTATGAGTATTCAACCCGGCGATAGAGTACAACTCCTGCGTCCCCGTCAGTCCGCCAAATAAAGGTTTGCCACGTATTTTCCTTGAACCCCGTTGTGTCGTCCGGCATAATGGGGTTCAACTTTTTAAAAGGAAATGATGAAACGATTTGCAATCTCCTTTTTGTTTGTGTCTTTTTCTATTCTTCTGGTCTCTTCCTGTTCCTGGTTGATGGAACCGCAGGAGAGGGAGCGTGTGCCGCAGCCGCCTCCCGGTCCGGAAAAGAGTGCGCTTCCTCATAATAAGACCCAAAGATTTGAGGCGGAAGCAACGCTCGGCCCGTTGGCCTCGCCGAGACGTTAACGGCATCCGAATGACGCTGGACGGTGATTCTGTTCTTTACAGTATCCGGCAAACCGGATACAACCGCCTCCGGTTTCCAAGTGGAGAGATGGCTGAGCTGGTCTAAGGCACTCGACTCGAAATCGAACGTGGGCTTTAAAACCCACCGTGGGTTCGAATCCCACTCTCTCCGCCAAAAGTTTCTGTAAGAAAACCTACGTAAACCTTGATAACGTAGGGGATTATGAATAAGGTTCACGTAGGTTTTCTTACGTGAACCTTATTACAAAACCATTACAGAAGATATTACAGGTATGAATAAGCCTTTTTACAAGGGGCGTCTGTCCATCAACAAGGAAAAATCCTCCCCCTACTGGATGGTGACATTTCAGGGGCCGGACGGCAAGATGAAGCGCCGTTCCACGAAAGTTCCTGTGAATGGCGGAGAATTTGAAGGAGACCGCATCACGGCTAAACTGGCGGAACGTATCGCCTACCAGCGAGGCGTGCAGATAGCCTGCGCGGAGGCGGAAAACCATCAATCATACAACAACACCTCCGTGCGTGCCTGGTGTGATGGATTTGTAGGGCGCAAGGCAGCTCTTGTCTCCGAGCAGACGGCCTACAACGCCAGAACCGCCTGCAAGCATTTTTACGAGTATCTGGGAGCGCGGGCGAACGCCCCGCTTCGCCTGATCACCAAAGCGGACATCAAAGGCTTTGTGGCGGCTCGCCGCGAACTGGTGCGGCAGAAGACTGTATACAAGGATATGTCCGTTCTATCCCAGGCATTCGCGGACGCCGTGGATTCGGAAGTAATTGACCGCAACCCGTGCGCCGGCGTTTCCATTCCCCCGGACCGCGCGGGCGAGAAGCTGCACAAGGAAGCGTTCACCATGGACGAAATCCGCTACATGATTGAGCATTTCCCGCCCCTGTGGAGTTCTGCGGTCCGCTGCTCGTTTGAAACCTTCGGGCAGAGGCTGGGGGACATTCTGCGCCTCAACTGGAATCAGTTTGACTGGGAGCGCCGCGTCGTTCGCTTTGAAACGGGCAAGACGGGGCGCTGGATGGACCAGCCCATGAGGAAGGGCTTTTACCAATGGGCCCTTGCCCGCTGGAAGGAAGCGGGGGAACCGGCGGACGCATTGCTTCACGCGCCCCTGCTGGCCCTTGGGGATGGGGCTTCCTACCAATTCGGATTATTGTTGCGTACTCACGGCATCGGTGTAGTGCATGGCTCTGCCGAAGGACGAAGAAGGAAAGTAAACAGCAAGTCATTCCACAGTATCAGGGCGACGGCCGCCACGTTGTTGCAGGCATCAGGCGTATCGCAGGGGCTGGCCATGGAGCTGGTGGGGCATGATTCTTCCGCCGTGCATAGCGTGTACATCCGCCCCTCCGCAGAACAGCTGCGGTCCGCCGCGGAATCCCTGCCGGAACTTCTGCCTTAAAAAAGCCCTGCTCCCAAAAAGGAAACAGGGCTTGCTGGAAAAGCAATATCTGCTTACGCGCCCATCAGCCGCATATACTTGGCCCTCACCTCGGCAAAGCGCGGATGGTCGCAATCGTGGAATGCCGAATAATCCGGATGTTCCGGATCGTGCATCATGCGCTGGGCTTCACCGCGGGCCTGCTGTTCCTGCCGTCCGGGGGGCGCCGGAAGATCCGGCTCGTCCAGAATCCGGCCTACTGCATCCAGAATCCTGTACATGGCCGGATGATCGGCAATGCCCATCTCATTAAACACGCTCTGGTCGATACCGGCCATACGGCACAACCTCCCAGCCATTTGAACGGCGCGCATCTGGCGGGCGTCGCTGTCCCGTCTGCGCTGCCTGGACGGCTTGAACAGCGGTACTTTGCGCGCTGGCTATATTCTGCTGCGCGGTCTGTGAGGCACGACCTACGGCAAGCACGGCCGCCGCTTGCTTGTCCTGTATGGCAGTCACAGCCTCATTCCTGGCTTCAATAATCTGCTGCTTCCCGTCGCTGACCGTTTCCGGCCAGGTGGCAGCCAGCGATTCTACAGCCGTTTTTGCATCATTGGCACTCTTAGCGTCACGGGCTGCGTTAGTTGCGGATGTGCCGGCAGCGGTCGCGGAATCGGCGGCAGCCACTTTGGAGGCGTAGGCAGATCCTGCATAGCCTTCCGCCTCTTCGGCCCGTCCTGCAGCGGTGGCTGCCGCGTCTGTTGCCGTCTTGGCTGCCTGGCTCGCCGTTTCCGCATTGGTGGAGGATGTGTTGGCATTCTGTTGCGCCTGTTGGGCCGCGATAATGGAGGCCGTGTTGGACAGCCACTGGGCCTTGATCGTCTTACTTGCCTCAATAGGTATCGTAATACCCATTACGGGAATATCGTACACCGTGGACGACTCAATAGGAGCCACGGAATCCACGGCTCCAATATAACCGGAAAACAGCCTCAAATCCTCTCCGGACTCGTCTTGTGCGTGGACGGCATATGGCCAGCGTCCAACAGGCAGGGCAGGGATAGTAAGCGCCAAACAATGCTCTTGCTCGCCGTGTTCAATCGCAATAGGCAGATCTCCCTGTTCCGTTTTCACCACACCTGTGAAAGAAACTCCTGTTACCGGGAACGGAGATTGCGTCACATCCTCGAACAAAAGCCAGCCTATGCGCTTGGCATAGCCTGCCGTCGTGGACAAATGGCGTGTCATTCCCAGGAAATTTAACATGGCTCAATCATGAGCCACAAAACACGGGAAATGCAAGTTGGCGAGAATCAATGTTTTTATCCCTGCTTCACGGGAGGATCAAAAGGCAGGGAGGACAGGATAGCCATAAACTTCTCGCCCGCATCCACTTCCATCTTCTGCGGAGTGTATGCGCCATCCATCTTGTTAAGCTCGGCAATAGCGGCAATTTTTGAGGGCATCTTAAATTTTGCTCCGGTTTCGTCCATGGAAACCTCCTGGCAGAGATCGGATGCGCTATCAACATTGCCGATGGGAGTCGTCACCACGCGGGACAGCCATTCCATGCGCTGCTGCCTAGTCAGCACGGCTGATTTGTTCAGCTGGGCGTTTAATTCGTCAATCATTCGCAAAACTTCATCATCTTTGGACAAACGGGAAGCTGCCTTACTGGCTGCATCGTTACTCATGTCCTTGCGATTGTATGCCTTACGATAGGCGTCCGCTTTGGACAACTTCTCCGCGACCAGAAGCCTCGCAAACTCCTTCTTCTTCTCGGTCACTTTGGTTTTGTTATCCTTCCTTCTCATATCAATATTTTACCCTCCTGGTTTTCAGCGCGTCAATTTGGTGAGAATCAATACTTCTTGCCGGATGAATCAACCTGTTGACTTTGAGTATTCAAAGCTTTCTAAAAAATCACGTCCCTGCCTGCTGATATAAAACACGCAAGGCCGTGTGCCGGTTCTGATCACGTCGCCGGACTGTACCAGGTAATCCAACCGGTGAGACACATTACTGGGATCCAAATGGCAACGGGTGGCAATCTCCCGCGACATCCTGCCTGGGTGATCTCGGATTTCCATCAGAATAAGCAGCTGCGACGGACTCACTTTCCGATGTATGATGTTCCTCAATAGGTTCTTGTATTCCTGTTTCATTCATCACCTCCCAATCCTAATTCTTTTCTCCATTCCCGCAGTTCTTCCGCCGCCGTGTCGGTATCCACAACGGGCCCTTCCGGCTGCCGTGGTCCTTCGGGTTTCGGTTTCTTGCGGGCGGAGACGGGCTTCCAACGCGTCTCCTTAGCCCACCTGTCGGCATGCGTCAAAACGTCGCCGAAGCACTCCCAAAACTTTTTACGGCTGTCATCAAACCCTCTCCTCAACTCGTGAGGAAACAAATACCACGCCATCGGGGAACCCTTCACGTTCTCCGGCACACCCTCCCCGGAAAACGGGCGCTGTGAAGCATCGCCAAGATCCAGCATAAACGGACGCCTCAACCTCATAAAACACGCATACAGCCGCGCACTCTCCAACCCGGTCCCCGGAAAACGGCCCTCTAAATCATGAAGCACATCTTCCGCCGTCTCCGGCAGGGAAGAAAAAAACAACAACCCTCCATCCTCCCGGCTCCGGTTAAAATTCTCTCCGGAACGCTCCACGTCAAACACGGTAAAAACATGCGGAGAACCATGATACACCACCAGCGGCTCCCCATTCTCGTCCACTACCTTGGAAGCGTTCTCCGGGTCATGCTCCCAATCGCCAAACCAACTCTTAAACGCCTCCGTGCGCACGGAAAGCCACTGGTCTTCCGTCAGGTTCGTATCCTTCCCATTCGGAGCCTTCATGAACGTCCCGTCAGACTCCGCCTTCTTCCTGACAGCCGCCTTTTCCTTCTCGACAAAAGAACGGTAAGAAGATAAATTACGGGTAGAAACCCCGTCCTTGAAGGGTGTAGGTAGGCGGCCTTCCCGGCTAGCAGCTCCCCTAGTGGCGGGGTTTTCTATGGTCAATTCCAGCGTGTAAAGAACGTTACCTTCCTGTTCCTTAACGTATTTGATTGCTGTAACATTAACATCAAACGCTCCTATCCCTTCAATATCTACTGTATTGAAAAAATGATAGGCTCCGGCTTTTGAGGCATCTTGTTTATACGCCTCTTCAAAAAATCCATCCTCCGCATTCTCAAACAACTCATGAATGCGGGTGGCCGCCGTATAATGAACCCTCCGGGCCTCCTCCGCGGAAAACCCAAGCGCCTTCAAATTCGCCACGGACATTTGTGAAGCCCCGGCCTTGCCCACCGTCTTGCCGGAAACGCGCGCCTCAATCACGGCCTGGATCCCCGTATTCTTATTGACGAACACCTTGCCCTGCAACGGCTTCAACCTCGCCCGCATCCCGGCGGCGGAACTCACCACATCCCCGGAAGAAATGGACACCAGGGAAAAATTCGCTGCGGGAGCCTCATCTTCCGCAGAGGCGGTCCCCCTCGTTAGCTCGCTCACGCGGGCGGCGGCGTACTGGGCCAGCCTTGAAAAATACTCCTCCGCGTGGGAATTGCCGAACAAATCCGTCTCAAACGTCATCCCGGCCGCCTCCGCCAGCCCGCGGATGCGGTCCATATTCGCGGCCACCTGCATCACGGCCAAAGCGGCCTGCCAGCTCTTCCCCTCCATCAGGGCACGCAGCCCGGCCCGCTGCACCTCGTTCTGATTGCGGAACGCCATCGCCACGCGCCAGGCGTCATCCGGAGAAACAAGCTCATTCCCCAGCGCGTCCAGCAAATCGGAACAGCCGTACAGGCCCAGTTCCACCCCGCGGCGGGACTGCCCCTTGCGGAAAATCCCCCTCTCCACCGCCTCCTCCTTCGTCAAACGCTTCCGGCTCACATAACGGGCAATCTCAAACAGGGAAGCCTGCCCGTCCCGGATATTATTCTCCACATCATGCGTCTGCGCCCAATCCAAATCAAACCCGGCCGCCTCATCATACACCGTGCAATTAATATCCTCATCCGTGCAGGCGTTAAAACGGTGCCGGCCGCTGATCACCTGCAGGGCGCCATCCTTCCGCCTCCACACGGAAATCGGCGCGGCATTGCGCTGCCACGCCCCCACAATCGGATTCACCACCCCGGTCTGTTCATCCGCCCCCTGCTTAAACTGGGTCACATCCGGGCAAAGCGCCAGCCGGGACTTCTCAATAAACCCCTGGCGCACCCCCTCCTGAACCTCAATAAAAGCCCCGTTAAACACCCCTGACCCATCCGGCTCGCCCAGCGCCTCCACGCGGGCCTGCTCCCGCTCGCGCCGCGCCTCCTGCGCCTCCGGGGAATTCTCCGGCGCCCGCGCCTCATCCTCGGCCTCCTGCCGGCGCGCCTCATCCTGCGCCTTGCTCTCCGCCAGCTCATCCTCCAGCGTCCGGGCCTCCGTCGCCACGCCCGCGCCAAACATTGCGTCCAGCCCCGCCTGCGCTCTGGCCCGCTCCATGGACAACTCCATCAAATCCCCCTGCTGGTCCCGGTACAGGGCATTCCCCGCATCCAGCATCACCGCCAGGGCCTGCCGCACCGGCAGGGAAAACACGCCCTGTTCCTCCGCCTGGCGCACCATCTCGCCCAGCTCCACGCGCGCCTTAAAATACCCCAGGAACCTCACCAGGTGATTCAGCAGCCTCCGCAGCCAGGAGGGCAGGGACGTACTCCGCACCGCGTCCGCCAGCCAGCGGGAGCGCCCGATTTTGGAAAACGCCTCAATCGCGTCATGAGCCGTCACCGGCTTCCCGGCGTCCAGGTGAATAAACTGCATCTCCTCCCCCCGCGCCTCCGGAAACAACTCAATCATCACCCTCTGCGCCTCCTGAAGCATCACGCCGAACTCGTCCCAGGACAAACCCTGCTCCGCCTGCCAGGAAATAACCGCCTGTTCCATCGTCTCCTCCATCAAATCCTCCACCGTCGCGCTCCCGCGGGCATACCTCAACACCCGGCGGAACGTATCTCCCCGGCGCACCTTCGTCACATAAGCGTTGGAAAACGGGGCATCCATGGCAGGAGCCTTAAACTCCGGATTCCGGGCCTGTTCCGTCCTGATGCGTTCCTGGGCTTCCTCCCATGTCTGCACAAGGGTCCCCAGCGGAATATGTTCGCTCAACGCAGCATCCATGCGGGCGGCGGCCTCCTCATAACTCACCCCCTCCGCCTCCAGGGCGCGGATAGCGGCCATTGCCATATCCGCGCGGGCCTTCATCTGCCCCAGCGTCTCCGGGGCAATCACCACCCGTTCGGCTCCGGTCTTCTCATCCTTCACCGTACGCGTAATCACCTCCGCCGCGTCAAAACGCCCCTGGGCCAGGGCCTGGCCCACGGTCACATCCCCGGCCAGCAAATGTTGTGCCCCGACAATGGCATGTTCCATATCGGCATCCACAAACGCCTGCAAATAAGCCGTCATCTGCTCGCCGTCCATCAGCGTGCAGGAGGGGGTTCCCTCTTCCTGCCCCTCTCCGGAAACGGAAGCATCCTCCCGCGGCGCTTCCGTGCCGCGCGCCGGAGCATACACCCGGAACATCCCCTCCTGTTCCGCCGGCTCCACCCTGGGAACCATGCCGGCATCCTCGGCGGCCCGCCACGCGTCCAGCTCCCGCAAAGACTCAATGCGTTCCCCGGAAAGGCGTTCTCCGGCAGCCGCGCTCGCCCGCTCCATGGAAGCCTGCGGATCCTCCATCCAGGAATCATGCAAATTGGAAAGAGCTCTTTCCAGCACACCTTTCCTGTCAGGCTGATTCATGGCATCCAACAATCCGGCTTCCGTTCCCCCGGAAGCCTTATAAGCCGCCAGCATATCCCGGAACCGTGCGCTATCCCTGCTCAACTGTCCGTAATTCAGGGAGGACATGCCGATGGAAAACAGGGCAAGAGCCGCGAACTGGTCAGGCTCCAGCATGGCTTGCATATCCTGAAGATATCCTGAAAAAGTGGCCTTCCCTCGCTCGTCATTCAAAAAAAGGTCTGTCGCGAAATTCATGATGTATTCGGCGGTAGGTTCAAGAAACGCCTCTTCCGTCATACCCATCACCGCATGCCCCGCCACCTGCGCTTTGGGAGAAGATGCAAACCTTGCCCTCCATGAAGCGGCATTCCCGCGTCCGGCCCATTGCTGGATTTGACGAAACCCCGGAACCATCTTGCCAAGACCTCCGAAGGCTATCTTTTCGACACTTGCCGCAGAAGCTCCACGGAACAGGGAGCGCCACTCGCGTTCATCTCCCTCCAGCCCCATATTGCTCCCCTCCATGCGGGCTCTCTGTGCGGCGCTTCCGAACATGAGATGCCACCCGGCATAAGGCACCGCCATGGGAACCCAGTCCCCGACCAGCCCCCCCAGCTTATAAGAAGTCCTGTTCAGAAAAGAAGAATTCTCTAACAACTCCCTTTCGCCGCCTTCCAGCGCGGCGGCCATCAGGGACTCTATCTCAATGCGGGCCTCTTTCCTCTTCTCTCTCTCAAACTGAATATCTACAACACGCCTCGCTATTTCCTTGCTGCTCAACCCCTGTTTCCTGAAATGTTCCCGAAGCCGGTCAGATTCAAAAGGATTCATTTCTTCTCTGCCCGTGTTCTTCAAATTCTGCCTGTAGGTCTCAAGACTTCGGGTAAAATGATCCCACGCCCCTGACGGGGCAGCAGGAATCGCGGCCGCGGCCCTTGCCATATATTCCCCCGTTTTAGCCAGCGCGCCAGCCCCCTCCGCGATTCGGGGAGCCTCTGTCACGCCCATCCTTTTCCCGGCGGTATCCTTGGACATCTCAAATAGAATACGCCCAAACATGGTGCGGGCATCCTCATCCCTTCCCAGAATCTCCACCAGCTCGTCCGCCATCTGATCGTTAAACAAATTTCCGCCCTGAACATAACGGTCTATATAAGAAGCCGCCCGGCGGGCACGGTTGAGAGAAGCAAAATCCACTCCGGCGTTGAACAATCCCAGCCTCTCTTCTGCTTTAAGAGCATTCTCGCCCCCCAATACGTATCTTTTGGCTGCCTCTGACAGATTGACATGTTCCCGTTCCCGGAGCTCCCTCATCCTCTTTTCTGCCAGAACCATGGAATCAACATTCTTTTTGAAATGGTTCCATATACCGGAAACGTTCACAGCCTCTTTATCTCGCCACAAATCATTATCGGACAAATAATCATCCCCCCCTCTCCTGTAGTCTCCGTCTCCGTAGGTTTCAAGAAGACGTAGGGAAAGTTCCGGCAACTTCTCTTCCTGATCAAGCATATCCAGCCGTTCCATATCTACATCCCCCCATATCTGGCGCAGCCGTTCCTTGGCCCCTTTGTCTCCATCGTAATACAACACGATGTCTCTCATGGTGTGCAACTTCTTTTCCCTGGCCTTCTCGCGTTCTGCGATCCCGGCGTTGAACGCATAAGAGGCAAATCGCCTCAAACTCTCCTCCGGATTGGAAAAATCGGGTAGCTCTTCTGCGCCATGGTCGAACAAATCGGAAGAAGCATCCCATTGGCTCATATCCGGGTTGAAAGAAGGATCAATCTTTTCAACCAGTTCGTCACGGCTGCGCAAATCATCCGTATTTTGCATATCCAACGGGACTTCGGAACTCACGCTAAGGGCAGAAGAAAAAAAGGAGGTATTCATCATTCAGGTAAGGAAATAAAAATTAAAGGGGAGGCAGCAGGGCATCTGTCGTGCCCGCTTCATTGGTGTAAACGGAAGAAACAGGCTCTGCTGTTTCTGCGGGAAGAAGCCCGTAATCCGTCGGCAGTACGCCATCATCGGATTCGGACATGTATTCGGACTTCAAATAACTCTGCATGGCTTGTGTGGCGGGGTGTACGATGATATTCCCGTTCAAACGCTGATACAGGGTGATCCTCATTCTGGAGGCGGCTCTCGGCGTTATCCTGATTCCGTTTCCTTTTCGGAAACCAACTACCGGCAAAAGTCGCCCCTGCTTGGAATTCCCCGGTGCCGGAACCATAACGGCCAGTCTCCCGGTATCGTCCCCCACCTTACCTTTCATACTCTCTGGCAAGAGAACTCCGGCAGGCAAACTGGAACTTTCTTGGTCCACACTGACACTTCCGGAGAAAGTCATCGGGCTGATGAATCTGTCTTTTGCCGATGCTTCCACATTACTTTTTGTCAGAATTGTTTTGCCGAGGCGTTTTTCTGCATCATAACCCTTTATCTTTTCTTGATGCAGAGTAGATTGAACGAGAGCATCCACAGCCGCCCCCATTCTGGGAATAACAAGATCCTGCCGCCCTGTGACATCTCGGATAATGCGTTGAAGATTCAACTCCTGCGTTACCATGTTAGGCGGTTCCCCCTGTTTGCGGGCTGCGGCGTCCGCCAGCCAAGCGTCAAACTGCGTCTTAATCTCAAGGCTGGACTGCGCGGCAAGATTTTTTTCAAGAGAAGCCAGACGTTCCATCTTGTCTTTTTTCATCCAGTCATCTTTGCTTTCGGCTTCTTGACCGGAGGCTACGGCACTTTGCTTGTATAAAGCATAAGCCGCTTCGGACTCCTTGTGCATCACTCCTACTTCATTGTTATAATCGCTCTGCCTGTACAACTTTATGCCGTTCATGCGCTGGAGGCGGTCTCCCACATTCAGCAAAGGCAAATCCTTATTCATGGCGGCTCTTTTGTCCATGCGTTGGAGAAGCCTGGTCTTTATCTCGGAAGGCACATCATAAAATTGGCACAGGGCTATCAGTTCTTCCTGACATTCTGCATAATCGGGACCTTGGTCACCTGGGACGACCCGTTCTGTCAGGTCATATAACAGGTTGTGGATCTGTGACCGAACTCCTTCAAAATGTCCGTTCTGGGCAAAATACTGATTAATTTCCAACTGGGCTGGGTACTTGGAAATGCGTTGTAATTCATTATATTTCTCCTGCAAATCTTCCTGTTTGCCTTTCCCTTTCGTTTTAGCGGGAATGGATGAAAACTGTTTCATGGATAAATAACCTGCTTTGTCATCCCGGCGTCTTAGGGACCGCATCATCTCATCCTGCTCGGCAGCGGAAAAAAGCCCGTCCAACTCCCCGCGGTTAATCTTCTCGGCGGCAAGATCCGGGTTGGTTGCGGCCAGGTTCTCAAAATGATGGAGTTCGGCCTTCTTCCTCCCTCTCAATAAACGCAGCTCTCCTTCATCATGTGAAATCGTGCCGGAAGCTACGGCGTCATCAATAGACCTCTCATAACCGCCCCAATCCTGCTTCTCCTCGGCCAGCTTCAAACTCGTATCGAAAGCCTGTCTGGCAACGCCCAGCTGATGCTTGGCAGCCAAGCCCCAATAACGTTCCGGCAGACTTGACCGTACGGAAGCCCTGACAGCCTCCGCCTTCATGGCGCTCTCCGGGTGGAAAAAACTGCCTCCCAGCGCTTCAATCTTCTGGCCGAACTCGTAAGCCAAATCGTCCAGCTTGCCCTGCCGGATAGAACCGTCCTTCTCAAAAACGCTCTCCTTCGTGCCTGGAGCGAAAGCCAGCATCCTGGAAAACTTCGCGTCGGACTCGTCCCGGATGCGGCGCAACTCCACCTCCTGACGCTGCATCTCCCCGAAATCGGAAATCCTGGCAAACGCCTCCGCGCTCCCCTGAACAGCCTCTTCGGCTTTCTGGACGGACGCGCCCAACACCTGCCCCTGATCGCCATTGGCGGCCCGTGCCGCGACACCGGGATCAGCCTTGGCCGTCTGCAGGGACGGCCCGCCGTATAAAGAAAACTCTCTCATCGTGACGAAAAACTGATAAGTTGATCAATGGAAAAAACATGCACCTTCGGCCCGCGCAAAAAACGTTGCCAAGCCACATGCGTAAAACCTCTGCGGGAAAACTGCCGGGCCAGTCGGGCCAACTCACGCGGCTTCCCTGCCGCCCACCATACAAACAAGCACCTCTCCGGAAGAACCGGCATATCCACAGGAGGAAAACACATCTCCCCCAGCCTCTCGGCAGGCAAAGCAAGGCACACCTCATCCGGGGAAACAAACGCCAGCCCCAGGGACGCGCAATCCTTCACATCAGACCACAAATCCCGTCCCACCTCCGCATAAGCGCTCACGGTCGCATCAAACGCATTCATCACCACACGCTCCTGTAAGGATTCCACTTCTGGCCGCCCAGGTAATCGTAAAAAGAAAACCCGCTCTTCTCCGGACTCGCCGCCCAGGCCCCCAGCGTCATCATCCCCTGGCGGGGATCCGCCGTAGACCCGGGAAACACGCTCCCGGCCAAACCGCCCAGATTATAACCGGCAAAAGCCCCTTGGGCGGCCGTCGTCGAACCGAAAGCCCCCATTCCGGCGCCAATGCCGCCGACTAAAGCCCCGCCAAGCTGAAGCCCTGTGGACACCAGGGCCCCGGAAGCGGCGGACTTATAAGCCGCCGCCTGATTCTGCGCGCTCACCAGCGCGGCATCCCCCTCCCAGCGTTGCATTGCCGCCTCATGGCGCTTGCTCTGGTCACTAATCGCCGCGCCCAGGGACAAATCGGAAATCTGCTTCTCCAGCACTTCGGCCGTGGCAAGCTCCGCCTGGCTGCCGGATCCCTCGGAAGTAAACCCGGAAGCGCCTCGCCCAGCCCGCACGGAAGCCGTGGCGGCCGTCTGATTGCGCCTGGCTGTCGCCATATTCTCGGCGGCAAGACGCAAAGCGGAAGCGGACTCCGCCTCGGTATTGGCCGCATTCACATACGCGGCATCCCGCGCCGCCTGTCCCTGTGCCAGCGCGCTCTTCGCGTTGGCCCTGTTCGTCACATAAGAACCGATACTGCCCATAACCCTACAAAATGGAACGATCTAAAATATCCTTCAACGGATGCTGGTCATTGCTTCCGCGCTGGCTCACATCGTGATAAAGGGCGTCGGAAGCATAACGTCTGTACAACTCCAAAAACACGCTCACATTCTGCGGCTTGCCCGTCACCGTGGCTGCTACCTTGGAAGCCAGCAAACACTTCACGGCCTCCACAAACAAAGGCTCATGATCCGGCAGCATCTCCGCCAAAGCCACATCATTGGACAAAAACCGCACCTGCAGGAGGGAAGGGGCTTCCTCGCAAACCACCTCGCGGCCGGCCATGCGCCAGCACCCGGCCTCCACCTTCAACAACTTCAAGCAATCCTCCGGAAGAGGAAACCGGCCGTTCCCCTCCGGGCACTCCAGCACGGCTTCTTTCGTAGCAAACGACCACGGGCCATAGGAAACGGCCTCCAGCATCACGGAAGGAAACCACAACTCGCAAGCCCTGGCCGCCGGGGAATCCATCACAAACTCCTGATCCCCCAGCAGGGAAAGGCACTGTGAAAAAAACGTCAGCTTGTCCATTCCTCAACAATCGCATGAGGGCGGACTTCCTTCAAGTTGGCGAGAATCAATGTTTCTATCCCACCTTCACACTCAAATTCATAACGTATCAAATGGGGAGACTTGTCCGGCGGAATCAACTAAAAACAACTCGAACAATCCAAGCGGACATCCATCAACTCACCTCTTCATGAAAAGAAAATATCTTGCAAATTGATAAATCCACAGATACCGTGTTGCCTCGGAAAGATAGAAAAAGGGGAACAAAAAGCCCTCTTCTCTGTCTAACCCTGCGGAACTAACTAGTAACTACCCCTTCCCGTCAGTGAACAACGATATGGACATCCACGACGTTCTCCAAGCGATCATTGCCTGTGAGCAAATGGAGCCTGGACGCCGTACTGCGCGCTCGTCACGCATTGCAAAATCTTGTTTGCCCGATAACTCTCTTGATCTGAAATGTCTGATAGAAAATGCTCAAATCTCAAAAGATTTGATCCAATCACAATCCTCCAAACCGTACAGATATTACTTGGAGGAATTTCTAAAGACGATGAAAGTGAGAGATGCAATAATGAATGGAATGCACTATGTCAATGGGCACAAAGTAACGGAGTCCTTTACCTTGGAGACATTAGGCAACTACTGCTCTCACTAGAGCATGCCTCCAGTATTTCGTCCATTAAAGACGATGCTCCACAATGGGATAAGACAGGGCATGAGCATGATGTCCTCCTGATTCCTCCATACTACTATAAGAAGACTAAATGGAACTGCTCTGGATATACCTTTGATTCAGAAACTAAAGCCGTGACATTGGCGACTGTCAGAGAATACCTAATACGTCTCATCCTCCACAACAGCTTCTTTAACACGGGTATAGAAATTTTAGGAGTAGTCGCAGAAGGAAATAATCGCTCTATACTTATCCGTCAGCGGATTATAGACGGAGACGTTCCTTCCTCCATTGAAGAAATGGATGAGCTTTTTTGTCGGCAATTCTCGTGTAAAAAAATAAAAGATGAAAGCCACTATCAAGGCTATAAAGGGAATATCTATAAAGTAGCCGTCTTTTATATTGCGGATATGCGCCCAGATAACTGCAAAATCATCACCCGTAAAGATGGGAAACGTCATATTATTCCTTTTGACTGCTTTGTTTCTTTTGACCAAGTTGAGCTTAGAGAAAATTTTAAAAAGCTGAAAGATCAGATGGGAATTCAATAAAGCATTCCTTCCAGAGCGTCGGGGCGTCTGTGCGGCCTCTTCACTTTCTCCGGCACCCCGGCATGGCCTGAAACCAGGCCTCGGCTCACCGCCTCGGCAAACGTCCGGGCCGCATCCGCGCCGTGGGAGCAGGCGTCATGAAGCGGCATCTCCCGCACGCACCCGTTGGCCCCCGGCGGCAAACTGCGGTAATACTCCAGGGAACCCACCCCGGAAACATACTTCTGCCCGTCAATCTCCGGGCGCCTGTTGCACCGCTCATGAAACACGCAAAAACGCAGCATATTCCGCAGCGCGTTAATCCCGGTCCAAACATCGGACGTGCGCGGCACGATCGCCGTGCGGAACCCGGCCCGCTGCAACACGGACTCAAAAGAAGTCTTGGAAAAATCCCTTCTGGCCGCATCGTGCGGCAGCAGGTGCAGGGCGACAGGCCCGAACTCCCTCTCCCTCATCCGAATCTGCCCCACGTAATAATCAACCGCCTGATTATTCCCGGCAATATAATCCAGCGCGTAATACCTGCCACCCACCACCTGCCAAAGCCAAATCGCCATAAAATCGCTTAACCCCAAATCCCAGGAAGCATAAATCGGAGCCACGTCATCCGCCTCAAACTCGGCGGCGATCCTGCCTTCGGCCCGCAGGGCAGAAATCCACCTCCCGTAAATAGCCCCCTCCACGGACGTTTGCAAAGCCTCCTCCGGCACGGTGGGAAACTCCTGCTTCACCTCCGCTCCGTTAATCCTGTACTGGGTAGCGTACCAGGCCTTCTGCCCTTCGGACAACTCAATCCCGTAACGCTTCTTCAAATCGGAAAAATACTCCCGCAAAAAATCATCCAGCCTCGGTTCCACCCCCTCCAGGCAATACTCCCGATGCTGGATCCATGAAAAAAAGAAAAACCTGAAATCCAGGCTGGAAAGAGGCTTGCCCACCATCTCCATGGCCTGCTCCATCAACTGGTAAGCCAGACCGGCCTTCCCCCCCTCGTGGGTGGACTCCATCACCACCACGCAACTCTTGCCAACGGTATTCAACGCGCCCGTGCGGATCTTCCTGGCCCGCGCCGGATCGTGCAAAGCCGTGTAGGAAAACTCGGAAATATGAAGAAACTGGAGAGTGGACCCGCGCAAATTAACCCCCACATCGACAGACCCGTTCGTGGACCAGGCCATGCGGGTGGCCCTCTTCTCCACCACAGCGCACCCCTCCTTAACCATCTTCCCCAAAGCAGCCAGCGCCCGGTCCTCCATCGTCGGACTCTCCGGCAAATAATCCAAATGCTCGTAAGCAAAAGCAATCTTGCGAAGCTTGGCCTCCCCGTCCTCCAGCGTCTTATCAATAATCCCGCAATGCTGGTTTTTTCCAAACAGGCAAAGATCCAGCATATAAACCGCGCAAAACGTAGAAATCCCCAGCTGGCGAACCTTCAAAATCGTATTGCGGAACCAAAGCCCGTGGAAAAGCTCCTCCTGGGCCCAATTCGGGCGGAAGCGCACCATCCGCCCCTCCTTATCCTCAATCCAATACAAATGATTAAGGCGCCACCACCTGTCGGCCAGCAGCTCCTTCCAATCCGGTCTCGTCTTCGCAGGCTCCATCATTGCGTATCAACAGCTAAAAACTCAAGGGGGCGGTCACCGGAAACCCGGATGCCAAACCGCACGTCCCGCTTCCACATGGCGGACGGAAGCACCTCATGCCATCCCCGTTCCATCGTCCTGGTCTTGCTCAACCGGTCCCAGGCGCTCCCGTCATTGGACACCTCAATACCGGCCGGGGCCGTATCGGAAGCAAAAAACACGCGCACAGCCGCCGCCTGTCTATCCCTGCCCAGGGACTCCGTCACATCCAGCGCATTCGTCACCACCGTGGAAGTAAAATCCCATGCGCCGGCATCCACAAACGGGCCGTCCGGATCAAACACCTCCACAAACCGCCCATCCTCACGCTCTACGGACACAAACAGCAAATCATCCCCGGATCCATTGGGCAGCACCACGGCATTGGACATCCGCCCCTCCGTCCTGTGACGGTGCCAGGCGTGAACCTGGTGCATGCTGTTATAAGTCATCAACGCCATCGTGCCGTCCGCCAGGGTCATCACCGCCCGCGGATGAGGCTTCCTCATAAAATCCCCGGAAGTAACCCCTCCGCCGCCGGCCAGCACATGATCGGCAAACACCGTCAAATCGCGGGACACAAACCCGTCGCT
>OLOJ01000846.1_pt1 | contig 31065 bp, 23 predicted proteins | sample 1672251 | NCBI WGS metagenome assembly OLOJ01 (sample SAMEA3136664, study PRJEB25190) | human gut metagenome | biome: human gut; feature: human-associated habitat; material: faeces | place: Austria | collected 2013 | reverse complement strand
CTCGCCTGTTTTACCGTAAGAAGATACGGTAAGCACGGGCTTATCGCCGTCGATATTTGTAACCGTAAATATCTTTGTTGCAACTCTGCCGTTTTTGCCTACTACGGTAAATACGTATGTACCGTTCTGTGACACGGTGTAAGAGTCTTCATTGGTTATATCCTGACCGTTGCAGGTAACCTCGCGAAGTCCCGACTCGCCTACCTCGGTGCTTATGTTTATCTTATAAGGATTCGGAGTAACATCGGTAACCTCGGGAGTAAGAGTTATTTCGGGAACCTTTGCATCTATCATTACGTGATAGCTGTCAGACGGATAACTCTCGGTGCCGGCATTGTTAACGGCTTTAAATCTATAAACGGCGTTGGTTGTATCGGTTATCTCAATGCTCGCGCCGCTGTCGATAAGAGTCCAGCCGTTTCCGTTGTCATAATAATAGTTAATACCGGAAAGAGAAGCTTCCTCGGTTGAGAAGTTGAATGTAACGCCTTCACCCGTCCATCTGCCGAAGGTACCCTCGAACGAAACCCGGATAACAGGCACCTGACGGTCTATCTTAACCGTAAACGCAGTGACGTTGCTCTCAAGAGCCGCATAACTCTCGGCCTTAAATTCGTATTTATGCTCACCTGTTTCGGTTGCGGTAAAGGTATTGCCCGAAAGCTCCTGCCATTCGCCGCCGTCAACACGGTAATAATATTTATAAATTCCCGAATAAGCCTCGGAGGAAAGAGTTATATTTACATCTGTTGCGCTCCAAGCACCCTCTTGATATTCCTTATCACCGCCGTATACAGCGGAAACGGTAACATCGGTGGGAGCCGTACCGTCTATAACCACACCGTCCGAACGAAGTATCGCGGAAACATTGCCTGCCTTATCGGTAACTCTTGCCTCTACAAAGCCCTTGAAATCGGGGTCTTTAGCCGGTTTGTTTTCGCTGTCGTAGACGCTCCAGTCGGAGCCGGTCGGCTGACCGTTTTCATCTACAAAGCGATATTCAATTTTGTCTATTCCCGATACGCCCTCATCCGACGCATCAACGGTAATTTCAACAGTCTTGTTAAAGAATCTGCATAAAGTGTCCGCCTTGCTGAAGAAGCTTCCGGAAACCTCTCTTGCGACACCGCCTATGCCTTTATGTAAAACGGTTATGCTGTTTACGGTGGGAGCAATTTTATCGATATTGTTTATAACGATGCTTTCTTCTGCCGTAAGGCCGTTACCCGCAGTTACAACTACGTTGTAAGTTCCGTTCTCAGCAACGGTAAACGAATCATGAGAAGCGGTTATATCCTCACCGTTTAATGTAACGGAGGCTATTCCCGAAGCGCCTACGTTAAGACTTCCTATTGTAACATCATAGCTCTTATTTGTAAGCGCGGTTACGGTGGGAGTAAGTGTGAACGAAGGCTCTATATCATCACGCATAACGGTGTAGCCCTCGGTGTAAGCGCTCTCAATGCCCTTGGAATTTACAGCTTTAAAATAATATGTATCGCTGCTGTTCACATTTACGGTAAGCGTGTTGCCGTCCAACGGTGCTTCTACGCCTGCGGAATCGGTTTTAAAGTAATACTTAACTCCGTCAAGCTCGTGAGTCGATGAAAGAGTAAAGGTTACGTCCTTGCTTGTCCATCCGCCGTTATAATCGCCTTTATCAACGCTGACAACGGGTTTACCGTATACAATTACGGGGAATGTAGCCGAAGCGCTGCGCCCCGCATGTGTGTATGTAACGGTTATATTCTGCTCTACGTCGTAAAGCTCCGGGTCAAATGACGATGTGTCAACCGTGTAATCGGTGACGTATTCGGACTCGGCGTTGCTGTAATTTGCCTTAACCTTAAGGCCCGAAAGATCAAGGGTCTTATCGCCCTCGAGATAATCCTTTTTAGGATTTTCAAGCTCAATTGATGTTACCGCCTTAGAGTGAACGGTTATCGGGAATATTGCGTGATATGTTTTGCCGGCTCTTACTACGTTAACTATAATATACTGCACCGAATCAAGTATCGAAGTGTTGACGGAGCTTACCGTATAATCCGTTACCGGAACGGAAAGCTGATCGTCGGTATAGGCGTTTGCCGCCTCTTCGCCGTAATACTCGGCAATATCCGCACGATTATATGTAAGCTTGACCTCCATACCGGTGAGATCGAGCTCTGTGCTACCCTCTACATAATCGGTCTTAGTGGGCGCGGTAAACGCAATACTTACCGGCTCAACCTCAACTACCGTTATATTCTTTTGAGTTTCTACGTATGCGCCGTCAACCTTTGTAACGCCGTTCCTGCCGAATGCATGTAGTGTTGTATCGCCTGCCGAAATACCCGTGACAACACCGTTTGAATCGACTGAAGCATACGCATTCTTCTGATTTACGTCGCCGATATTCCAGTCGGAGGTCCAGGGAGCCGAGCCGTCGTCCTTAGTGAGACCCCAGCGCTGCTTATCGGCCGAAATTCTCTCGGGAGAGAATTTAGCGGTGTAGGTAACCGGAAAATCCTTGATTACATAATCATTTCCCGTTATGGTAACTCCTGTGAGGTGTCTTATTGAGTTACCGCGTACCGTTACCTCTACGGATTTAGACACGCTTCCGATGGTTGCGGTTATTGTGACCTTTTTGGTGTTCCAAAAGGCCGTTCCGCCGGAATCAAGACCTTTTACAAGACCGTTTGCATCAATAGTGGCTATTGACGGGTCGGAAGAAGTCCATACGACGGTTCCGAGAAGTGCTTTGTCGTAATCGGACGGTGCTATATTCGCGATTGAAAGCTGCGTGGTCTTGCTCTCGTTAACCGTTGTGCTGCCGCCGATGCTGAAATCTGTTATCGCCTTGCCCGCCGTTACGGTAAGAGAGTCCTCAACGGTTTTATCGTTAAGAGTTGCTCTTACGTGTATTTCGCTAATACCGCTCGATTTCGGGGTGAATACACCGTCGGACGAAAGCGTAGCAAGCTTTGTCTCGGCGGGTGCCTCGGCGGTTGCCCATATTATTTCTTTTGTATCGGGATTTGTAAGTCCCCACTCTCGTTTTACCGACGAGTTTGTGTTAAGTCTTGACGGCAACACATTTGCCTTAAAGGTAGTCGGCGTATCATTGGGAACGGCACTGTTACCCTCAATTTTAACAGAGGAGATACTGCCGACAACACCGGCTCTTGACACCTTTATTGTAACATTTTTGGAAACGCCGCCCGCCGTTGCGGTAAGGGTTGTGGATTTACTGTATTCAACGAGTCCGTCGCCGCCGTCAAGGCCGGTGACCGTACCGGAGGCATCAACCACGGCAATCGACTTATCGGCGATATCCCAAGTAAGGTCGCCGGTATAAGCTCCTGCGGGAACAACATTTGTAATTGCAAGCTGCGTTGTGGAGCCTTCACTTACGGATACGGATGAATCTGTTACGGTTTTTGTGCCGCTTATAATATCAAAGGATTCAACCGGGAGATCCTTCTGCTCAACTACATTAAAGGTTATGGTATCGACAAAAGCTACATTGCTCGCGTCGTATGCCCTAACCGTTACCGAGCCTGCTGCAGTAAATGTGACAAGTCCCGTATCGGAAATCGTTGCACGCTTGCCGGAGCTTGTATCAAATACGCTGCCGCCCATCTCCCATTTTACAGAGTGCTTAAGTCTTACCGGTGTTACCGCCGCGTAAAGCTGAATCGTTTTGCCCACGGCAACGGTAAGAGGAACGCTCTTTTTATTGGTTATATGAGTTCCGGTCGGAAAGATGTTCGCAACAACACTCTTTTGAACCTTTATTTTAATTTTGTCACTTGCAAGCTTTGCTCCGCTTGCGTCATATATAGTAGCCGTTATTTCGACATTCATATTGGCAAGAGCAGACGCAAGGCTGTCCGCAAGAGTATCACCTGCAATGCCTCTGACAATAGAAACTATCAGGTCATCGTTCATACTGTCAAGATTAACGCCCGACTTTTCAAGCTGTTTCATAATCTCGTCAGCCATTTTATCGCCTACGAGAGGAAGCACGCGCACGTTTTCATCAAGCCAAAGCTGAATTATAGCCGTCTTTGACGAATCATATGCCGTAACCTTACCGTTATCGTCTACGTCGGCAAGAAGCGGTAGGTTACTCTCCCACTTTACCGTAGTACCCTCAGGCAATTCGCCTGTCGTGGTATACTTTAGTTGAAGCGTTTTATACTCGGTCAACTGCTGTATTTCGGTAATGTCATTACCGTTTTCGTCCGTAATGTTAAGCGAGACTCCTGCTGCGTAGCTCACAAGAGCAGACGGAACCAAAGTCAACAGCATAATGACAGACAGCAAAACACTCAAAATCCTGGTTGATGTTTTTTGCATACAGATCTACCTTTCCATAAAAAACCGTTTTTACATATAAATAATAACAAATTCTACATATTTTTTCAATGCACACATTTTTACAAATAGTATTATAAGCCGGTCTGTGTTTTAGTGATTATACAAATACGAACAAACAAAAAAGCGCGGAATTACACACTCCGCGCTTTAATAACATATTGATATACCGCCTTACCGCACTGATAAAGCGTTTATTCCTCAAGCTTTTTCTGAGACTGCATTTTGAGATACGCATTTATGAAACCGTCAATATCGCCGTCCATAACCGCATTGATGTTACCCATTTCGTAGCCCGTGCGGTTATCCTTGACAAGTGTGTACGGCATAAATACATACGAACGTATCTGATTGCCCCAGCCTATCTCTTTTTGGTCGCCCTTAATATCCGAAATTTTGTCAAGATGCTCGCGCTCCTTGATTTCAAGTAGCTTGGATTTTAACATTCTCATGGCAACCTCTCGGTTCTGATGCTGGCTTCTCTCAACCTGGCATGCTACAACAATTCCCGTCGGGATATGAGTAAGTCTTACGGCAGATGAGGTTTTGTTTACCTTTTGACCGCCTGCACCGCTTGAACGGTAAACATCCATTTTAATGTCCTCCGGAGCTATTTCAACCTCGACCGTATCATCGATTTCGGGCATTACTTCAACCGAAGCAAAAGAGGTATGGCGTCTGCCTGCCGCATCAAACGGGGAAACTCTTACAAGGCGGTGTATGCCCGTCTCACTTTTCATAAAGCCGTAGGCATTTTCGCCCTCTATGAGGATACTTGCCGATTTGAGCCCTGCCTCGTCGCCGTCAAGGAAATCAAGCGTAGTAACCTTAAATCCGTGACGCTCACCCCAACGGCAGTACATTCTGAAAAGCATCTGTGCCCAATCCTGCGCCTCCGTTCCGCCTGCGCCGGCGTGGAAAGTAAGAATTGCATTTTTGGCATCATATTCACCGCTCAAAAGAGTTGTAAGAGTCATGGTGTCAAGATCACTTTCAAACTTTTCTACGCTCTCGGTGCACTCATCGAGCATACCCTCGTCCTCTTCTTCATTTGAAAGTTCAATCATAACAAGCGCATCGTCATAATCCTGCCTGAGCTTTTCATAAGCCGCCACTTTGCTCTTGAGGTTGCTTGTGCGCTGAACGACCTTTTGAGAATTTGCTATATCATCCCAAAAGCCGTCAACAGTCTGCTCTTTTTCAAGCTGCGCTATCTCTTCTTTCATCTTATCAAGACCCAGAGCCTCGGAGAGGTCATCAAGAGTCTTTTCGTGGTTTATAAGTCGCAGTCTCAATTCTTCGTATTGAAGCATAAATATAATTCCTTTACTTATAATTTTTATATATTTACAAAGCTTAGTGCCTCGCCGACTATTTAATATCGGCTATGTCATAAGGAGTTTTTTGATACACAAAGTAGTTAAGCCAATTTTGGAAAAGCAGGCTTGCCGCACCGCGCCAAGTGTCAACGGGCGTTTTTTTGATGTCGTTATCGGGGAAGTAATTGTGCGGCATCTTTATGTCAAGACCCTTTTTTAAATCGCGGAAGTACTCGCGAGCCAAGGTGTCGCTATCATATTCGCAATGACCCGAACAGTAAAAATTGCGGCACGCCATATCCGACACGAGATGAACTCCGGCTTCCTCGGAATAAGACAAAATCTGAAGATCCTTTACTCTTATTATATCCTCTTTTCGGTTTTCCGTGTGACGTGAATGCGGAACATAAAAGACATCGGAAAATCCGCGCAAAAGCGGATGATACAAATCAAGCGGTTGGTGGCGAAATACGCCGAAAACCTTCTCGGGAAGCAGATGCTTCGGAATACCGTAATTATAGTAAAGCGCAGCCTGCGCTCCCCAGCATATATTAAATGTGGAATACACATTTGTTTTTGCCCAATCAAATATTTTGCAGAGCTCGTCCCAGTAATCGACCTCTTCGAAGTCCATCATCTCAACGGGCGCTCCGGTAACTATCATACCGTCGAATTTTTCGTCCTTGACATCGTCGTAGGTCTTGTAGAATTTGAGCATATGCTCCCTTGACACATTTTTTGAAATATGGCTTTTTACCTGCAACAAGTCTATTTCAAGCTGAAGCGGAGAATTACTGAGAAGCCTTAAAAGCTGAGTTTCGGTCTCGATTTTTGTAGGCATTAAATTCAGTATTATAATTTTAAGCGGACGAATGTCCTGCTTGACGGCTCTGTCCTCCGTCATAACAAATATATTTTCAAGCTCCAGGCTATGATGCGCCGGAAGCTGATTATCTATTTTTATGGGCATACAGCCACCTCTTTCAAGAAGACGAACCTCGGTCTTTTACCCGTTTAAGTTCTGACAAAGTATTATAACATAACACATCACCGTTTGCAATGCCGATACATATAAAAATACCCCGACCGCAGTCGGGGTATTTTAAACTTATTTATTACCGTTTATATCAGCAAACGGGTTTTGTGTTTTCCTCTTCCTCGTCATCCTTACGTTTTTTACGAAGAATTATGAAGAATATAAGTGACAATCCACAAAGGAAAACAGCAGCTGCGGCGAGCGGATTTTCACGGATAAGTTCACCGGTTTTGGATATTACCGGGTTATTCGTTATCGGGTTGCCGCTGTCGCTCGGTTTGGTTACCGGAACTTCGTTTGTCGGCTCCTCTACGGGTGTGCCGGGAACAATATTAATAGTACCGTCGTCGTTAACGACAAAGTCGAGCCATAAGGTATTGGTGCCCTTCGGAACAACTGCAATCTGCGAGCCGTCATCTAGTTTAATAACGGTTGTTTCTGTTGCCGTATCACTTACGCTTACCGAGAAAGTAGTCTTGCCGGCTACTTCACCGTTTTCGTCGGTGATTGTTACAACATGGAAACCGTCTTTAATAACGTCAACGCTGTATGCACCGTCTTTTCCTGCCTCAGCCTTGATTTCGCCGAGGTCAATGTCGAGCTTAGCGCCCGGGAAAAGGTTTTTACCGCGATACACATTACCATTCATACCCATACGAACACAAGGATCTTCGTGATCTCCGCCGGGATTTGTAGTGCCCGAGGGATTAGTGGTGCCCGAAGGATTGGTAGTACCTGAGGGATTAGTGGTGCCTGAAGGATTTGTTGTGCCTGAAGGATCTGTCGGAGCTGTCGGCTCTGTGGGTCTTGTCGGATCCGTCGGAGCTGTCGGCTCTGTGGGTCTTGTAGGCTCGGTAGGTTCTGTGGGATTTGTAGTCGGCTCTGTGGGTCCGAAGCATTTTTTAAATGTGAACACAATGTTCATATCGGTGGTAACCGAATCAAATCTCAACATACCGTACTGCAATTTACCGGTATAATCTTTACCGTTTACCGTGACACGCTCAAGGTGGCTGTCAAGCTTTGCAACAGCTCCGAGAGAAAGCGAATCAAAACGGTCAACGGCGAACTTAGCACCGCTTGCAATAAGGTTGCCGTCTTTAAGGACATAACCTCCGTCGTTATACGTTACGGTAATTTCATGGGTATTCGGGACTACAGTTTTAAGCTGTGTTTTACCGATTTCACCTGCCTCGGCGAAAACGCAAAGCTGCATGGTGAATATAAGCAAAACAGACAACAGCACACTGCAAGCCTTTTTCATGAAACCACCTCCTTAAAAATTTTAAAAATCAAAATCTGGCAATAATTATGCAGCAACGTACTCTACGGTGTAAAGCATGTGGCCGACATACTCAGCTATGGGAGCGTTGAAGTCAGCGATTGTAACGGTTGTCGAAGACTTAACAGCGTTGTTAAGCTCGGTATATTCAGCAGCATCTCCGCCTGCTACGGTGAAGGTGAGGAATTTATCAGTAGCAGCGTTTGTCATTTTTCCTGCATCGTTAGCAGCAGCCGAAACCTTGAGCTTAGCGCCGAGCTTAAGCTGAGAATCAACGGTGTAAGAAGCGTCCTGAGCTGTTGTGTCGTTCCAAGCAACTGTGATCTCAGCAGGAATTGTAACGGTGTAGTTTTCGGGATCGTTGTTCTCCTTATCGGTTGTCTTTGTCTTAACCTGAACATCAGCGGTCTTGGGGTCTGATTCCTTGGTTATTGTAGCTGCGAATGAGGGAACCGCAATAGCGGCTATCATCATAACAGCAAGAAGAATTGATACTATCTTTTTCATAATTATAACTCCTTGATGTACTTAATGTTTAATGTTGAATAAATTATTTGTCAACAACTGCTGCTGTGAAGGTAACGGTAGCATCGCTGTAATCGGTGATGGTAGCGTTCCAAGCTGCTGCTGCAACGTCAACGTTAATGTTGTAAGTATTGTTAACTACCTCGGCAGCAGTCTTAACGGAAGTGTCGCCGCTGAAGGCGTAAGGAATGGTATAGCCGTTATCGGTAGCGGGCTTCATTTTGCCAGCCTCCGAAGCAACCGAAACGGAAAGACATTTGCCGGTCTTGAGAGTTGACGTAACATTGTAGGTGAAGGCTGTGGTTTCAGCGCCCCATTTAACGCTCATTTCAGCAGGATATGTTACTGTGAAATAACCGTCTGCGGGAACGTTTGTTGTATCGGTCTTAACGGTTGCGGAACCCTTGCCGCCCGCTGTATCCTTATTGATTTCAGCTGCAAAGGACGGAACTGAAACTGCCGCGAGCATAGCCGCCGCAAGAACTAATGAAAGTAACTTTTTCATAATATAACTCCTTTTCGGATTAAAAAATTAAGCTATCGCTTCAACAGAAGCTGTAAATGTAAGAGTATCTTCATACTCATCAATGGAAACGGATCCCCAGTTTTCCTTAGTAATATTGACATTTACCGAATATGCGCTGTTGGTAACTGTCTCGTGACCGGTTGTTATGTTGGTATCACCGGCTATAGTGTAAGGAAGAAGTCTGCCGCCGCCTGTATGGAGATTTGCGTTGTCCTGAGCTACAGTAACACGAAGATTATTTCCGCTCACAAGCGTACTCGATACAGTGTAACCGATTTCGGTACTTTCGGTGCCCCAATAAATGGTGGTTTCGGCGGGATAAGAAACGGTAAAGGCACCGCTTATTCCGCTTCGGTCGGTAACTACCGAGGAGTTACCGACGCCACCGGAAGTAGACTGATCTATTGTCGCAGTTGCAGCAAAAGCGGGAACCGATATAGCCAAGAGCATCGCAGCCGCAATGACTATTGAAAGAATTTTTTTCATAATTGGTTCTCCTTGTATTTTGGAAGGGTTTCCGACTCTTAGATTGTAGCGGGAGCTATCGAAACCGTAAGTGTAAGATTGCCCTCATACTCATCTACCGGAACCTTTGCCCAATCAGCTGAGGCAATGTTTACTGCAGCGTTAACAGCTTCATCTGCAACAACTGCAGAAGCTGAAGTATAAGCTGTGGTGCCTGCTACGCTGAAAGGAAGAGTAGCGGTATTGCCTGATGCGATAGCCTTGAGATCGGTTGTGCCGTCTTCCTTTGCTACCGTAACATTAAGACGGTCGTTTGATTTGAGCTGGCACTTTACGTTGTATGTAAAGTCTGTGCTTTCTTTGCCCCAGTAAATAGTGGTTTCTGCCGGGAAGGTTACCGTGTAGGAAGTAGCCTCGGGACCGTCGGGACCGGTTTTTGTAGAAGTAATAACCTTAGCCGTATCGGAGGTATGGTCGCTTGTAAGCGTCTTGTCAGCTGCAAATGACGGAACGGAAACCGCTGCGAGCATTGCCGCCGCAAGAACTATTGAAAGTAATTTTTTCATTGTGGTTATCTCCTTTCAAAATCAAAGGCTTACGGTGAAGGTAAGAGTATCGCTGTACTCGCCGACGATAGCGTTGTTCCAATCATCTGCGGCAACCTTAACCTTGAGGGTAAGTGCCTTTGCGGGATTGATAACGGGGCCGTCAGCTATAAATTCGAGGTTAGAGTCAGCCGAGAAATCGTAAGCCAATGTCTCGTTTGCATCCTCGGTAAGCTTCATAAGTCTTGAGCCCTCAACGCCGATTTTAAGCTTCTGGCCGTATTTAAGGTGAGACTCAACAGAAAATCCGTCAAGAGCTGTTTCCTCTGCGCCCCAGTAAATTGTGGTATCGGCCGGAATTGTAACGGTGTATTTAGCAGCGTTGTCATCGGGAGCATCGGGGCCTGTTTTTGTGGAGGTCTTAACAATAGCTGTACCGGTATTGTCAGTCTCCTTGGTTATGGGGTTAGCTGCGAAAGCGGGAACCGAAGCTGCTGCAAGCATAACCGCTGCAAGTGCAATTGAAATAAGCTTTTTCATTATAGTAGTCTCCTTTCAATAATTAAACCTCAGCGGTAAAGGTAAGGGTGTCGTTGTAAACATCAACAACAGCTCTGTTCCAGTCCTCGCTGCTTATTGTAACCTTGAGGTTTTTGTCAACGGCCGGAGTTTCCTTGTTGCCGTAAACTACGGGGCTGTCTGCCGTGAAAGCGTTGTCACCCGAAAGAGTATAGGGAAGAGTGTAAACCTCGCCTGCTGCGGCATCGGTCTTCATAGAGCCTGTGCCTGCTACGGTAACCTTGAGAGCCTGACCTCTCTTGAGGTGAGACTCAACAGAGTAAACAAGATCTGTCTCCTCGGTGCCCCAGTAAATTTCTGTATCTGCCGGAATAGAAACGGTGTATCTGACAGCAACATCCTCAGGCGAATCGGGGCCTGTTTTTGTGGATGTCTTAATTATGGTTGTGCCGGTCTGCTCTGTTTCCTTGGTTATGGGATTAGCTGCAAAAGCGGGAACCGAAACAGCTGCGAGCATGGCCGCTGCGAGTGCGATAGAAATAAGCTTTTTCATAATTTATCTCCTTATATTTATTACGCGTTAGTATATTCTGCCGTAAAGGTAAGAACATCTGTATGCTCACCCGAAGCGGCTTTTTGCCATTCAGCCTCTGCGATGTTCACGGAGAGGTCATAAGACTTCATATAATCGCCAGGTAAAAACGCCATTTGCTCTGCGCCTGTAAGCGTGTAGGCGATAGTCTTTGAGCTGTCCGAAGTGTTGACAAGCTTTGAGCCGTTGAGCGACGTAACAGCCACCTTAACGGTCTTGCCGGGAGACAGCCACATTTTAGTTGCCGTAACCTTACCTATTGCGTAAGAAGTAGCTTCCCACGGGATTTCGGTATCGGCAGGAATTGTAAGCTCATACTCATCCTGTTTGCCCTCGCCGGTAGAAATCTTTACGGAGCCTACGGGGTTCTCTTTGTTCAGCGTAGCCGGAGCCGCGAAAGACGGAACAGTCACGAGCGACAATAAAAGCACTGAGAGCAAAACTGATAATGTTTTCTTCATAGAACCACCTCCTTATGGTCTTGATAAAGCATTTAATTTGTTAATTAACCTTTAGTGTAATCTACGGTATAAGTAAGTGTAGTCGAATACTCGGCTATCGGAGCGTCCGTCCAACCGGAAATTGTCAATGACGGTTTTTGAGCGGGAAGCGCTCCCTCATTTTTACCTGTAAATTCTGTGGAAGTAAAGTTCTGTGAAGTATACGGAAGAGCGTATGTCGATGTTGCTGCATTGGTAAGAGTGTCATTTGCGACAGAAGCGCTGCGTGCTACGGAAACACCAATCTTGCTGCCCGTATCAAGCGAAGACGTAACCTTATAGGAAACATCAACGGCTTCCGTCTCGCCCCAAGGAACATCTATTTCCGCAGGAATTGTAACCTCAAAGAAGTCGTCTGCGGCAAAATGAATATTGATAGTTTTTCTGACAGGCTCGTTTGTTGTCTTGTCAACAGCAACCTCACCGGTAGCATTATCGATAAGCTCTATTGTAATAACATCTTCACTCGTTACGGTAACGCCCGTGACGGTAAACGTAAAGTTTATTGCCTTGGGAGCTGCCGCCGAAGCGGTGTTATTTGCGACATCCGCGGTTTCGGGAGAAGTGTTAAGAGCTTTTGCCGTTACGGTCTTTTCAATCGCACCCGTCATTGCAACGTTGTAATCGTGGGTGGTGCCCGTAGTGTCCTTAAGGCCTCCGTTTTTAGAGGTTACACGAAGTGTGTAGCTTCCGTCCGGATAGTTAACGGCATTTGAAAGAGTAAAGACTGCGGTTCCCGTTGTTGCATCCTTATTGAGAGCGACGCTGTCTTTGTCTACCGCCGAAGCAAAGTTCGGGAAAATACGGAGGGTATCTATAATACCGTGGAGAGCTTCGCCGTCCGAGGAATTAACGGTGTTACCGTCGTTAACCTCTTGAACTTGCCTTATATAGCCCTTAAACGAATTGTACTCTTCAACCGCTTCCGTTATTGCGGTGAGGTCCTGAATACCGTTATTGTCCATTTGACCCTTAACGGTATTGTAAAGAGCCGTGTACTTTTCTTCAAGTCTAACAACGCCGCCCTTAACCGTCTTACCGGTGATGTCGTCGGTGTAAGTTTTGATGTTGGCAAGCACCTTGTTAACCGCCTCGGCCGCCTTAGCATAATTCTTATACTGAGGAGCACTTGCAAATTTGTCGGCCTTATCAGTTAAAATGTACTTAGCGTAATAATCAAGGTCGTTATACTTTTCGAGGTAGTTTTCAAGCGCCGCGGTCTGACCGGTAGGCATAAGTCTGCAGTCGGTCGTAAGGTCGGTCGCTTTACCGGTCTCGCCGTACATTGAAGCAACAAGAGTGTTAAGGTCTTTAATACCGGTTATAGCGGTACCGGAGTCACTCGTGTAGCCGTCACGGTAATTTTCGAGAAGTCTCAAACGTTTTGCAACCTTATAAAGGTTTTCCATTTTTGTGACGTTCTCCGCACCGAGCGCCGCAATCGCCTCGTCGGTATAGCGCTCATAAGACTGCTCATACCAATTGATTATGTTCTGTACGTCAGCCGCGGTGAGAGAATATGCGCCGTAATTTATAAGCGGCTTCTCTGTTCCGCTCTCATCGGTGCCGATAACAAAACCGGGATAAGGTAAGGCGTTGCTGTCTGTTACGGAACCGCCGGTTGCTGCAGCCGGCATAGCCTCAATCAAAGGTTTCAAATCGGCAACCGCAATTTGCGGCTGATCGAGCAAAGTGATGCCGTCGTCGATGCTCTTGTACTTCTGAAGCACGCTGTATGCTCTTGCAACGGAAGGTATTGTCTTTTGATAATCCGAAAGCTGCGCATAAAGAGCAAGTGCCTTGTTTATCTTTTCGGTACGAGTGTTCGCTTTATAAATATCAACATCCGCTACCGCGTTTTCAAACTGCATTGAAGTAAGAGACTTAACCTGTGCATAATCGTCGAACGAGACGTCGCCGGTTCTGTTTTGTACGCCTGCGCCGTATGCCGAGGTACCCTGTCTGTATGTAAAGCCGACAGAGCCTATTGTAAAGCTCTTACCGTTCATTGCGGTTGCGCTCTTCCCGTTTACGGACGAATCGTCGTAATTTGACAAGGGCGCTATACCTATGGTAACACGGAAAATGTTGTTAAGGGACTCGGCTTTTTCATCTATACGATAGTTAGAGGTTGCCGAAATACCCTGAACGCCTCTCGAGAACTGGAAGAGCGGAACCATAACATAGCCCTTGTAGTGAGAAAGGGTCAGGTAATCGCCGTCTCCCGTATCTATGCCGTACTCCGAGGTGTAAGCGTAAATTCTTCTCTTGCTTTCATCCTTGGGAGTACATTTAGCCCATTCACCCGTCTTGGGGTTAATGAGATAGAAGTAAGAAGCCGCGTTGTTGCTGCCGAAGTCGAGGGTGTAGTCCTCGGCGGCACCTTCATAGTATGAGCTGATATTAAACGCCATTGAGAATGTGTCAAGCTGAGAGAAGTCTGCGTAGAATACAAGTGCCAGACGGTCGGTTTCGCCTATGTCGTTTTTGGTATACGACTTAGCAAAATCGCCGAGACTCTCAGACGACATATTGTTGGCTCTCAGCGCGGAGTAATCGCCGCTGCTGCTCGGTTCTTTGTCAACAAGTCCCTTTGTAATGCTTATGCAGTTATACCAGCCTTTTCTGTCCTCGGCGTACTGGTTATTTACAGTGACCGTTGCGGCGTTTCTGCCCTCAAGGCCGTTTGATGTAATGATTGCCGAAGTACCGTTTTGACGATAGTCTGTAATACCGTTTCTCTGCGGGTCACTACCGAGAGCGCCGGTCGGTATAAGTGTAGGCGTTGCGGTATCCTGAGAGTGCGCCGAAAGTGAAGCAAAGGGAACCTGATATGTCAAATATCCCTTAGAATAGTAGTAATCCTTACCTACCTGGCCGGTATATTTTGAGTTTTCAAATTGCCAGCTTCTGGTGCCTTTTTCCAAGGAATCGAAGTCACCGAACGGTATAACCTTGTTGTTTGTAAGCGCCTGACCTATTACAACAGAGTTGTCGGCAAGCTCTTCTTCTATGAAGCTGAAGTACTTTAAGAGCTTCTCCTCTTCCGCTCTGCCGAGCATAGTGAGCTGGCTTAAGTTAAGGCGGATATAAACCTCATAAAGGCTCTTAACAACGGCTTTATCCTCATCGCTTACCGCGAGAGTATTTTCGTCGAAATCGGGAAGCTGCTCAAGCTTAGTTGAAATCATCGGAATGAAATCCTCTGCCCCCGAGTTAGCAGAGCCGTAGGTTTTACCGTCTATACAAGCCTGCTTGGCGGTCTTGTACTTTTCCCAAGCCTCGGTCATACCGAGTGCTGCCGCCTTGGTATCGAGCGCAGAATCCTCAAGGAAAGATGCATCGATTATACCGGATTTTCCGGCTTCTTCGGATTTGTTATATTCCTCAATTGATTTTTTATAACCGGCTATCAAGTCCTCGATATACTTAACGGCGCGGTAATCGTAGGAGTTCGGATCTTCAATGTACTTTTGGCAGGCATTGAAAATAGCGCGCGGAATTTCTGTTTCCTGGTCATAATATGTCTTAACGGGCGTGCCTGTGTTTGTTTCTCCGTTAAGGGTATTTTCGCTGTATTTCTGACCGTCTGTACGGTAGAACAATACATTATCAAGGAAAATCTTTTTACCTACGCTGCCGTTGTTGGTTTCAAGGCTCGTAGAAGCCGGGTCATACGAGCAGCCCGTGAACTTAAAGCCTGCGGACATAATATCCTCGATAGCTTTAAAAGCATTTGTGCGATTAACTACCGGATCTTCACCCGTACCGATTTTGGTCTTATCGATATATGCTCTTTTGGGCGAATTGGCTGTTGTCTTGCCACCGTCTTCCGTAGCCATGCACGGAGCGAGCATTGTGCCGCCGTCGATATAGTATTCGCCGCTAAGAGTCGCCGTCTTGTTAATTCTGAAGGAATAGCGTCTAATAAGCAGAGCATCGGATATCGAAGTACCGGCAGGGTCAACAACTACCGGCTGCGAAAGCTTAATTTTCTCGTTATAATACTTGTTGGCATTTGCTTTAGTTTTATCCGAGCTGTTCCACACATACATATCGGGCATAGGCTTGTTTACACCGAAATCCTCGTTGGACTCCGTGACAACGGAGTCGGTTTCGGAGCACATAAACTGAAGCGGTATGCGGACATATCCCTTGAAATGGTCAAGGTCAACGGTACCGTCGTTTAACATAACCTTTTTCCAGCTGCCGTCCGTTTGCTGCAGGAATAAATATGGGGCCTCACCCATATAGCCTGCTTTTGTGGTGCCGACAGTTGAGTAAATTATATCGCCGTATCTGTTAAAAGCATTACTGCTTTCACTGTAGCTGTTGTCAAAATCCTGTGCAAAATACTTTTCATTTGCACGAAGGCGGAATGAAAGCCCCGTTACGCTGACCTCGGAGAAGTCGAGATAGTACCAAATCTCGGAAGCACCCGTCGGGTCCCAAGTCTGACGGCTCCATGACGTATCAAAGGACTGAGGGCTGTCGGTGGTTGCGGCGGACTCGATACGCATTGCGTAGCCGTAGCTATTGCCCGTGTCTTTAACGCCTACACCATCGGTTCTGCCTTCGAATGAAAGGTGATTACCCTCCTGCATATAGTCAAGTGAGCCTGACGTACTGCGTACATTGTTGACTTCGGCGGTTCTCTCGTTGATTCCGGTATCCGAAAACGAACCGTGGTCATCTGCGGTACCTTTTTTATCAAAAGTAAGGACTTCACGCACGGCAAGAACGTTGTTTGTAACGGGGGCACAAGCGGACGCATCGTATACATAAGTCGGAACATCCGAAACGTATGCGTTAACAGCCTCCGAGAACCAGCCGTCGCTGTCGTACGCCGTTATCGTAATATTGTAACGGTGATCGTCAGACAGACCCGCAGGCACCTTTGTTTTGATTTCGTCTGCCGTAATCTCAGCCGTGTACGGTGCGGTACCGGTGGGACTAACCATCTTGCGCAGCAAAACCGTGCTTGTGTGAACTTCGGTATATGTTCCGAGATCAACAAGCTCTAACATATACCCGTCAATTGTTTTTGTGCCGGTTTTGTGCTCGCTAACCTTAGCCGCGGGGAAGCTGACCGTAATTCCGCCGTCGTCATTAAGTGTTGCAGCCGCTTCCCTTTTATCCGATTCGGTAAAGGTCGGTATCGGGTCATATTCGCCCTCACCGGCCGCGAGAACCATGGGAATCGACGTTACCAAAAGCACTACGCAAAGCAGCACAGCAGTTATGCTTTTTCCGATTTTAATCTTTGAAATTTTTTGCATAAACTGCAACTCCTTTCCTCAAAATCTGTATTTTGAATATAGTTTCTTATGAAACCACGATGGTCGTTTTTAAATCCATATTGTTAAGTTTACGCTGCTCTTTATCAAAGCTGTATGTCTTAACATGGATTGTTGCAGGATAAGTTCCTGCCGCAAGCTCACGGTTCAGCGTGAACTTTGATATTGAATAGCCCGGCGGCAAGAGATTTGAGGTATATATAACCTCGCCTGTATCTGAAAGCTCTATTTCTATAACAAAGAAGCACGGGTTTTCCTCGGGATTTGAGAATACAAAGCTTTGCTCCTTGGTATTTGCCGCCAAGGGAAGCTCGGGAATACCGTAGACCTTTATCTGCCTGCCCCTTGTTTTTGTTTTATCGGGAATCGAGATTTCGCCCTCGCCCAAAACGGCATTTTGGTCGATTACGCCTGCGGGGGGCGTTGTGGTTCCGCCATCGCCGCCTGTCGGTATAACGGCCTTTAAAAGGAATATAAGACCTATTATAAGTGCCGCTATCAAAAGCGCAAACAAAAGCCAAAGCAAGAGCCTGTCTTTAACTATCGCAATGAATTTGTCAGCCTCTGTCTCTATGTAGCCGACTACCGCGGTATGAGGCATTTTCGTTGCGGCATACACCTTTTCGGTTTGCCCGTCGTCAGACTGCAAATCACCGATTTCGCGTTTGCCCTTCCCTATTTGACCGACAACCATATAGCCGCCCGAGGGATAGCGCGAGTCTATTTCTTTCTTTTTGAAATAAGAAACCGAGAAGCCGGTTTTGCCGTTTTTGTAAACGCCCTCGCCATCGGCTCCGGTAAGATGCCGAAATATAAGATCTGCCAAATAAAAAACCTCCGATAAATTGATTAAAAACGCTATATATAATAGTATACGATAAATCCGCACCGCTTCGGGTTTGCTTTAACGCTTGTTTCTCATCATTTTGCGAAAGAGCATCTGTTTACCGATTTTAAGGCGCAAACGGGTACACTATTACACCGTATATTTATACTTAAGTTTACACTAAAAATGCTTTGGTGTAAAGAGTTTTTATCTAATTTAAAAACACATTTTAAATAGTCTTTAAACCAAATGTTAACAAATTGTGAACGCAGTTTGACATTCTTTTGTCATTTTGAAATGAAAATATGTAAAATTTTAGATTGCGAGCACACTTCGACAAAAATTGCCGCCGCTTTTGGTAATCTTTTACAAATTATACACCGGAAATTCTATGTAATCAATTCTCTTTCATAGAACTCTTCCGTTTAGCCTCTTGATTTTATCACGTGCTGTGCGACAAAAAAACGCCATTGTAACAAAAAGCCGTTTTAATTTCACAAACGCCCGAAAAGCACAAAAAAACGGGCTTGTAAAGCAAATTACAAGCCCTGAAATATTTATATCTATAAGATAATTTCGGATATTACGGAGTTGGAGAGTAAAAATCCGCGCCGCGTCAGAGAAATTCCGCCGCTCTCACAGCTGCAAAGCCCGTATTTTTGGTATTGCTTTGCGCTTTCAAGCATTTTTTGCGGTATGCCGTGATGAAAACGGGCGTAAAAACGCTCTTGAGTAAGCCCCTCGCGAAGCCTTAAAGCGAGCATACAAAATTCCTCTTCGTCGCCGCCGTTGCCCTCAGTTAAACGCTCGTTGCCGCTTATGAAATACTCAATATCACGCGGATAATATGTGCGTTTTCCGCCTAAAAACGAATGTGCCGAAGCACCTATGCCGAGGTACTCCTCATCGTGCCAATATTTCAGATTGTGGCGGCTCTCAAAGCCGGGAACCGCAAAATTTGATATTTCATACTGCATAATACCGTGTTCTTCGAGGTATTCGCACATAAAAAGGTACATATCGGCCGTATCGTCGTCAGAGGGGAACGGCAATTTGCCTCTCATACGAAAAAACGGCGTATTCTCCTCTATTTTGAGAATGTAGCAGCTGAGATGCGGCACACCCGAAGAAATGCAGAAATCAAGCGTGCTTTTAAGGCTCTCTTTAGTTTGACCCGGCACGCCGAGCATGACATCAAGCGAAATATTATTTATTCCCGCTTTTTTTGCCCGTGAAACGACACTTTGAACCTCGCTTTTGCCGGCTCGTCTGCCTAAAATCCTGCGTTCGCCGTCATTTGCCGACTGCAAGCCTATGGAAAGCCTATTTACTTTACACTCGCTTACTTTTTCAAAGAATTCGTCGCCGAGCGAAAACGGGTTGCACTCTACCGTTATTTCCGCATCATCGGTCAAAAACGTTGATTTTGCGCCGTTTATGATTTGGCAAAGATAATCCGGAGCCAAAACCGACGGAGTTCCGCCGCCAATGTAAAGAGTATCAGCTTTACAATTAAACTGTTTTGAATTGTTCCGAAGCTCTCGCAAAACAGCCGAAACATATCTGTTTTTTGTATCGTCATCGGCGCGAAACGAGTAAAAATCGCAATACGGGCACTTTGAATTGCAAAACGGAATGTGAATATACAGTCCTATATTATTCATCGTCTAATTTAAGCACAGCCATAAACGCCTCTTGCGGAACTTCTACCGTACCGAATTTGCGCATACGCTTTTTACCCTCTTTTTGCTTTTCAAGCAGCTTCTTTTTACGCGTTATATCGCCGCCGTAGCATTTAGCAAGCACGTCCTTACGCATTGCCTTTACGGTTTCGCGCGCTATTACCTTGCCGCCCACGGCTATCTGAATGGGGATTTCAAACATCTGGCGTGGAATATTGTCCTTAAGCTTCTCGGCTATTCTGCGCGCTCTCGGATAAGCCTTTTCGGAGTGAATAATAAACGAGAGGGCGTCTATCATATCGCCGTTCAAAAGAACGTCGAGCTTTACAAGGCTTGACCTTTGGTAGCCGCAAAGCTCATAGTCAAACGAAGCATAGCCGCGCGTACGCGATTTTAAGACGTCAAAGAAGTCATAGATTATTTCGTTAAGCGGGAGTATATATTTTAAGTCCACCCTGTCGGCGTCAAGATACGTCATTTCTTTATATTCGCCGCGTCTGTCCTGGCAAAGGTCCATTATGGCTCCCACATAATCCTTAGGAGAAAAGATGTGCGCCTCCACCATGGGTTCCTCCGCAAAATCGATTGTTGCGGGGTCGGGGTAGTTGCACGGATTGTCTATTTCGACTACGTTTCCGTCGGTAAGATGTATTTTGTAAACAACCGAAGGTATTGTTGTTACGAGGTCGAGGTCATACTCTCTCTCGAGGCGTTCCTGTATGATTTCAAGGTGCAAAAGCCCCAAGAAACCGCACCTGAATCCGAAGCCGAGGGCACTTGACGTCTCGGGTTCAAACGAGAGCGAGGCGTCATTCAGCTGTAATTTGGCAAGAGCATCCCTAAGAGCCTCATAATCCGCTCCGTCCGCCGGATAAATTCCGCAGAAAACCATCGGATTTACCTTGCGATATCCTGCAAGCGGCTCCGAAGCCGGATTTTCGGCAAGAGTCACGGTATCGCCTACACGCGCATCGCCTACGGTTTTAATCGAAGCGGTGATATAACCGACCTCGCCCGAGGACAGCTGCTTTGTCGGCTCCAAGCTCTTGGCGCGCATATATCCCGTTTCCACAATTGTAAATTCGGCACCCGTAGCCATAAGACGCATGGTCTGCCCCGGCCTTACCACACCGTCAACTATTCTGACATAGACAATTACACCGCGATAGCTGTCATATACGGAGTCAAATACAAGCGCTCTGAGCGGCTTTGAATCGTTATCATCCGGAGGCGGCACAAGGTTTACGATTTCCTCGAGCACAGCGGGGACATTCTCGCCCGTTTTTGCCGAAATTCGCGGCGAATCCATACACGGTATGCCTATAACGTCCTCCACTTCTTTAGCAACGCGCTCCGGCTCTGCGGCAGGAAGGTCGATTTTATTTATTACCGGTACAATTTCAAGGTCGTGGTCAAGCGCAAGGTAGGTATTTGCAAGAGTTTGAGCCTCTATCCCCTGTGACGCGTCAACTATCAGCACAGCTCCCTCGCATGCCGCAAGGGAACGCGACACCTCATAGTTGAAGTCAACATGACCGGGAGTGTCTATTAAGTTCAGTTCATATTTTTTGCCGTCGGCAGCCTTGTAATCAAGCTTTACGGCACGTGCCTTAATGGTTATGCCGCGTTCACGCTCAATATCCATATTGTCAAGAAGCTGCGCCTCCATATCGCGTTTCGCCACGGAGTCCGTAAGCTCCAACAAACGGTCGGCAAGCGTACTCTTGCCGTGGTCGATATGGGCAATTATGCAAAAATTTCTGATGTAGTCCTTTTTACCTGACATAAATTTCCTCTTTTATCTTTTTAAATCCCGTATATTATATCAAATTCGGAGTTAAATGTGAATACCGAAAATTATTTCTCACGGTCATAAAAAGACAGCATCGGCTTTATCTTTTTGCCGCCTATCACTCTCTGCTCGTAGTTTTTGGTTATTTTAAACACCGTCCCCGACAAAAGCAACAGACCTATAAGGTTCGGCAAAGCCATAAGACCGTTAAACGTATCGGAAAGATCCCAAACAAGCTGAATGCTCGAAACGGCACCTATAAATGTCATTGCGAGAAATATTATTTTATACACCGCAGTCAGCTTTTTTCCGCCTATATATTCTGCGGCGCGCGAGCCGTACACCGACCAGCCGAGTAAGGTTGAAAAAGCGAACATAACTATACCTATGGATACTATATAAGAGCCCCATTTGCCGAGCACGCTCTCAAAGGCATATATTGTTATATTGACTCCCTCAAGTCCGCTTTGCAGATTTGCCCCGGTAGTCAGTATTACGAGTGCCGTAAGTGTGCATATAACAATGGTGTCAAAAAACACCTGAAATATGCCCCACATACCCTGTGTTACGGGTTCCTTGGCATCAGAGGAGGAATGAACCATTACCGACGAGCCGAGGCCAGCCTCATTAGAAAATACTCCGCGCGCCACACCGAAACGCATGGCTCTTGAAATACCGTATCCCATAACGCCTCCTCCGACGGAGCGCATACTGAACGCCCCCGAAAATATCTCGCCGAAAGCGTCGCCTATATGGCGGAAGTTTACGATTATTATTATAAGCGCGCCTATTATGTAAAACGCCGCCATAAAAGGCACAAATTTTTCCGTCACCGTGACTATTCTTTTCAGTCCGCCGTAAATTATAACGGCTATAAGGGCGCAAACGACTATCCCCGTAACAACGCCCGGTATATTAAACGAACCCTTAAGTGCCGTGGATATTCCGTTGACCTGAGCTACCGAGCCTATTCCGAACGACGCGAACAGGCAAAAAACAGAAAATATAACCGCAAGCCACTTTTGGCCGAGTCCTTTTTCGATATAATACATAGGGCCGCCCACCCACTCGCCTTTTTCGTTTTTTCTGCGAAAATATATGCCGAGCGCATTTTCGGAAAAGCTCGTCATCATACCGAGCAAAGCAGAAATCCACATCCAAAATACCGCACCCGCTCCGCCGGAGGAAATCGCGGTGGCTACGCCTACAATGTTGCCCGTGCCTACCGTTGCGGCAAGAGCCGTTGCAAGTGCCTGAAACTGCGATATGGCTTTTTCGTCCTTGGTTTTTGTTACCTTGCGGTCTTTAAAAATTGCGGCAACCGTATTTTTAATTGTGTAGCAAAAACGGCGTATTTGAAAAAATCGCGTACCGCACGTGAGATAAAGACCGGTAAGCAGCATCAATATGAGCATCGGAGGCCCCCAAACGACGCTGTTTACCTTACTGTTGATATTCTGAATAAGCTCTACAAAATTTTGCATAGTACCTCCGAATGTGTTTTTATTGAATAACAAGAAAACGGGGCAAAAGCAGCTAATAACAGTATTGCCTTACGCCCCGATTTATTAAGAATAAAGCTTTCCGACTATGATGTTCACAAGCGAAACCGGCAATGCCTTTGAAAGTGCCAAAAACAGATGATATTTAGTGCCTTTTGTAGACAAAAGCTTCGGACGAGCTTTGGTTGCCGCAGCATACACCGCATCGGCTATATCGTCCGGCGACATACCGTTTTGCTCGTCGCGCTCCATACCGGCAACCGCTCTTTTAAGTGTTTCGCCGTAAAATTCGTCACCGGCGGTATTTTTCTCTCTTGCCGCGGTAAAACCAGTTTTAACATCGCCCGGCATTACGGCGCAGACCTTTATATTAAACGGTCGCACCTCGTTTGCAAGAGCCAGAGTCAGCGAATTTACAGCCGCCTTTGACGCCGAATAAAACGCCTGAAACGGTATAGCAAGCGGAGCTGCGAGAGAGCTGAGATTAACAATTCTTCCGCCGCCTTGAAGCCTCATATATTTAATTACGTTTTTTGAGCAAATAAAGCAGCCGAAGAAATTGACGTCAAACTGTTTTTTAGCTTCTGCAAGCTCTGTGAATTCAACCGCCCCTGAGATACCAAAGCCTGCATTATTCACAAGTATATCAATGCTTCCGCTGTCATTATATATTTTTTTGAATGCCTCTGAAACCGAGTGCTCATCCGTGACATCGCACGAGATATGCTTAACGCCGACTGTTTGAATCTTCGGCTCGCGGCGACTCAGCTCATACACCCTGTATCCGTTTTCAAGAAACTTACGGCAGCAGGAAAGTCCTATTCCGCTCGAACCGCCCGTAACAACTGCAGTTTTCATCAATCTCAACTCCGTTAAAGCAGGCAAAGGCGCAAAGCCGCCGCGCCCGTAAAATACAAAAGAATTTTATCACAGCGGAAACGTTTTCGCAACTAAATGCGAAAAAATATCCGTAAATCTTGTACGTGTTGCCGTATTTAGGCTTATTATATTATACCGCCGGTCTTACAATCCCCGGATTATGCCTATTTGTCCGTTATTTTATTTTATTAAACAAGTCGATAATAAATACGTCTATATTGTTTGCGGTATATTCGGCGATGCCAAACGGCCGAGCTTCCTCAGACCGATTGCCGATTTTCATAATTTGCGGCGCTTTTACCGTTTTTTAACAGAATTACAGTTGCACATTTTGCTCATAAGCTTTAAAATTACAGTATATAGTTATATTGTCGCAGGCATTAAAAGCGGCACAAAAATCGGTATAAATCCGAATAAACTCAGCCGTTTCATATTCACAAAAAAAGGATGGAAAAAACAATGAAAAAGAAAAAAGAGAAAGGAAATAACAAGGGTTTATCAAGATACCTTGTATCGGCATTACTGTTTTTGTTGTTCGAAGCGGTGGCAATCACACTATGGCTAATAAAGGATAATCTGTTTTATTTGCTGAATTTCAGCTACATAGGCACCTGTCTCGCATTGGGGACGGCACTTTTTACCGCCGAGAAACGCTATGCGCGTCATTTTGTACAGCTGGCAGTCGGAAGCTATATGCTGCTGTATCTCGGCATAATCTCCCGAGAAAATATGCAGATTGAGGGCTTTTGGTACTATCTGTTCCTCGGCGTTTTTGAAGCAGCAACCATTCACTATGCCGTAGCCAAAATCTTCGGACCGCTGCTGTTCGGACGCGGATGGTGCGGCTATGCCTGTTGGACGGCTATGGTTTTGGACTTTCTTCCTTATAAGCAACCACGGAAGCCGCGAAAAGAAAAGCTCGGAATTCTGCGTTATGTGATGTTTGCGTTATCATTGGCTCTTGTGTCGGGTCTGTTTTTGTTCAAGGTCGCAAATCTTGAGAAAATTATGTTTTGGCTGTTTCTCGCCGGAAATGCGCTTTACTATATATCCGGAATTGCGCTTGCCTTTATATTTAAGGATAACCGCGCATTCTGCAAATATCTCTGCCCTATCACAGTATTTCTGAAGCCCATGAGTTATTTTTCGCTTCTGCGCGTCCACTGTGACGAGAGCAAATGCGTTCATTGCGGCAAGTGTCTGAAAGTATGCCCAATGAACGTTGAGGTTAACAAGGATTCACGCAAGCGAAAAAACGGAACAGAGTGTATTCTCTGCTACGAGTGTACAAAAAACTGCCCCACAAAGGCACTGCATTAAAGCAAAAAAATAAAGAAAGGTGCAATTCCGAATGCTAACACCACATAAGGAAGTAATCTGAAAACACATCAAAATACAACTTTATTGATGTTGCAAAGGCACAAAAGACAGCGTAGAAGGCAGAAATGCTTTTTACGCTGTCTTTTTTATGTTCAAAAATAAAATCGCACATTCGTCATCTTGATAATTTTCCGCTGCAATGTAGATGCAACCGAAGAAGAAAAGCCGATAGGGATTGGATTTGGCGAAAACGTGGAAAAATTCACAATTATATGTTATAATTTTCGGGCTTTAGGAGGTGTATATAATGCGAGCAGCGTTTCAAATACTTGCAATACCATATCGAATTATTGACGGTTCGCCCGTCTATTGTGTGTTTCACCGTGCGGACTGCGACCAATGGCAATTTATAGCCGGAGGTGGCGAAGATAATGAAACGCCTTTGGAATCCGCAAAAAGAGAAACCTTAGAAGAAGGCGGCGTGCAGTCGGATAAATGGGTGGAACTGAAAAGTCTATCTTATATTCCCGCTGCCGTTATATCCGAAAGGTGTCGGCAGTCTTGGGATAAAAACACTTATGTAATTCCCGAATTTACCTTTGGCTTTGAGTGCAAAGAAAATATTAAATTGTCCAGCGAACATACAGAGTGTGTTTGGTTGTCTTATGATGAAGCAACCGAGAAACTCAAATGGGATTCAAACCGTACAGCTCTTTATGAGCTTAATTGTCGTTTGAATGTTAAGTAATGATTGGATTAAACGAGGAACCACCGTAAACTTACTTAAAAACAGCCTTATGCGGCGTTGCCGAATGAATTGCACCTTGTTTTTTACAAATTCAAAAAGTCTTTTCTGTAATTAACTCCGAAGAATTCAGCGAGTTGTTGCATTTCGCTGTCCTTTATCGTGTTGACTCTCGGCATTCTTCCGTTTGTGATATTACAGGCGATTACCGACGGATATTTGCCTTTTGCAATCAACGGATTTGAGTTTAATCCGCAGGAGCTTATTTCAACCTGCTCAATACTACCGTGCTGTCTTTGATTGTGCCGCTCCGCCATTGGTTTTATCCTGCTGTTGTTAAAGCTTTCCCGGCAGAATATTTTTATAGACATAATACTGCACAAGTGCTAAAATTTAAGCAAATTCTAATTGAATTTAATTTTTAAAAACACTTTGGAAGAGTTGGGAAATGACAAAACAAAATTCTATGCTTACCGGCAAGCCGATAAAAAGTATAATTAAATTCTCGCTGCCGATTATGGCTTCATCGCTTTTACAGTATAACTATACATTGGTCGACAATATACTTGTCGGGCGATATGTAAGCACGGACGCTCTTGCCGCAGTCGGCGGAGTCGCCTCGATAAACTCGTTTATTGTCGGTGCGGCACTCGGCCTTACAAGCGGATTTACGATACCGGTGGCGCATGCTTACGGCGCAAAGGACCAAGACAGGGTCAACAGATATTCCGGAAGCAGCATTACGGTGTCGTTCTTGCTCGGCCTATTACTTGTTGTTGTCGCGCACATTATTTCCACTCCTCTTTTGAAGCTTATCGGCACGCCGGACGAAATTCTCGGTCTTTCCTCGGCGTATGTAAACATTCTTTACTTTGCAATACCGTTTCAGATGCTCTCAAACAATTTTACCGCAATTTCAAGAGCCGTCGGTGAGAGCAGAAAACCGCTCATATATTTTACGGCAAGTATTTTTGTAAATTTCGTGCTTGACATGCTGTTCATAAAGGTATTTCGCTGGAGCGTTGAGGGAGCTGCGCTTGCTACGCTTATTTCTCACATTACGGCAGCCGTCCTTACGGGAAATTACATTTTAAGGCGCAATACAAGCGTACACATTTCAAAAAAAGAGCTCAAACTCGACCTCAAAACAGCATTCATACAGTTAAAATTGGGAATACCCGTTTCGCTTCAGTTTACCGTTACCTCTATCGGGTCGATGTGTCTTCAAAGCGCGGTAAATTCATTCGGCACGGCGACTATTGCAGGCTTTACCGCCGCAGGAAGAGTCGAGAATATTGCAAATATACCGCTGAGCGGACTCAGCGTCGGCACACAAACCTTCGTCGGGCAAAACTACGGGGCCGGAAAGTACGATCGAATAATTAAATCGGTTAAAAAAATATTTACGCTCAACATACTTCTTTCCGTCGCTTTAAGCGTTGCTCTTCTGACGGCAGGTATGCCGATAGTCAGGCTGTTTATGACAGAGCCTAATGAAGACGTCTTGTTTGCCGCCCATAAATATCTTATCGCCACGGCGGAGTGCTTCAGCCTTGTCGCGGTGCTGTTCGTTTTAAGGAACACTCTGCAGGGTCTCGGCTTTACATATGCAAACGCGGTTGCGGGTGCCGGCGAGCTGATGGGAAGAATATCAATAGCGCTTATTTTCACTCCGCTTATCGGCTTCAATGCAGTATGCTACGCAGCCCCTGCCGCATGGTTACTTGCGGACATACCGCTTGCGATTATATATTTAAAAAAGAAGAAGAAATTTAAGGCGTTAGCAATGCGGAATATGAATACAACAGCGGATATATAGCCATTGAAATTTCTTTATCCGCAAATGAAATAAAAAGAATTATCATTAAACAGCCGAGTAAATCTCGTTTTATATATCGATTTCATAAAATTATTTATATTGAAGTCAGCAGAGAAAGGAAATAATAATGGAAAAAAAGTGGTTATACAAAGTTGAAAACGATAAAATAAGTGTGCTTTTGTCTCTGATAGTAACGGTCATATTCGCTGCTGTTACGGCAGTATTGCATGGGTTTATTATCACCTTGGTATTTACAATAGTAATGGCTGCATTGACTCTTTGTTCTGCTTATCGTTTTATATTTATAAAACTTTTGATAGGAGAAGACTCGTTTTGCCATTGCAAATCACCTTGGGATAAAAAGGAATACAAGTACACAGATATATCAGAAGTTTGGGAAAGCACAGGTAAATCGGTAAACGGTGCGAGCCAGAACTATTTGAATTACAGAACCCCGAGCGGCGAAGTAAAAAAATTTTATTTTTCGCCGTGCCAATATGATGAAATTTCTTTTCTTATTGAGAAAATTGACAAGGATTATTTTAATAAGGAAGAGGCCGACGGTAATGAAGATGAGCAATAAACAAAAGTACGTGATTGACGGTAAATTACACGGAGGTTTCCCAATGCTTTTTTCTTCGGCAGTCAGCTTAGTGTTTTTAGCTTTGGCTGTTGACCAATTAAGAGGCGGAAGCGGTAAAATTTTTACAGTAGGTCTTATGTTTTCGGTAGGCTTTGCTTTGTCATTGTTTGTTTCAATTCCGCTGATTAACAGATACTTTTTCTTTAAGGTATGCGTGGGCGAGAACGATTTTTCTGTTCGTACAACTCCGTTTAACGAAAAGACATATAAATATTCTGAGGTCAAAAACGCAAAAACAGAGCAGAAAACGTCAATGAGAAGAGGCGGCATTGTCTGTATTTATTATTTTTATTTCACGGACAGCGACAACAAAGAGCGTAAGTTTCTGTTTGACAAATCCTTGTATGAAAAGGAAACAGACGCATTAAAGAATCGAATAAACGAACAAAATCTCACTCCGTAACGGAGTGAGATTTTTTGTTAAACACCGAATTTTAAATTTCGGGACGCAAGAATCAATAAGCGGTAGCAAAGCTTATTAAACACCCGTGGTCTTACAGTGGCATTCTCAGAAACCGATTGCAGCCATCTTGCCGTCATCTTGGCTTAAAAGCGGTGCGGCAATATCCGCTACGGTTATAGTTCGCATTTCGTCATCCGTCAAATGGTCAATGTCTGATTTTGCAAGTCGTGATGCCTGCTTTAATGAGGAAAGCTCAATCAAGTTTCTGACATATCTCCCGTTGCCGAAATCTTGCTTTTTTCTTGCGGCATCAAAAACCTCACCGAGCTTTTTATGCGCTTCTCCGGTAAACTTAAAGCCCGTTTTTTTAATCATCAAATCGGCTATATCTATAAGCTCGTCGGTACTGTAATCGTCGAAGTTCACATGAAATGCAATCCTTGAACGCAAACCGGGGTTTTTGTTGAGAAACTCTTCCATTTTATCGGGATATCCCGCGAAAATAACAACAAGGTCACTACGGTTGTTTTCCATTTCCTGAACAATCGTGTTGATAGCTTCGTCGCCGTAAAGTCCGTTCCTGTCGTCAACCAAAGAATATGCTTCGTCAATGAAAAGCACGCTGCCCTTTGCCATATTAAAATGCTTTTTGACAAGCGGCGCTGTCTGACCGACAAACTGCCCTACAATATCCGCTCTGCCTACTTCATAAAGATCGCCTTTGGTGAGGAGCCCGTTATCCTTCATTATCTGTGCAAACAAACGGGCAACGGTTGTCTTTGCGGTGCCCGGATTTCCCGTAAACACCATGTGCATTGACGGGCGGTCAGCCTTTATTCCTTTTTCCGCATAGAGCTTTTGCATTTTGAAAAAGCTTACCGCGTTTTCGATAACCTCTTTTGCATTGTCAAGACCGATCATTTCGTGCAGCTCTACGGCCGCATTTCCTTTCGGAGCTGCTTTTACTATCTCCGCTTTTACTGTTTTTACATCTTTATACTGAGCATAAACGACGGTATGCAGTTTCTCCGTATACCACTCATCAAACCAGCGGTTTAGTTCTGTAATATGGAAGCTTTTTCCGTCCTTGATATTGTTGAAAAGCTTGTCGTCGGCATCGATTTTGTTATCCTTTGCCCTTTCGGACAGATAAATCTCAGCACGTTCGGCATTTGCCATATCCTCTGTAATTTCAACTATCGGCACAGACGTCAGATTTGCAAGAAAAGAATCGCGTGTTTTTACGGAATCGAGATTCGTCCAGAAAACAGTCAATACGGATTGGCAGAATGTTTTTGCCGTTTCACAAATTCTCTCAATGTTATTACGGTTGTTTCGCGCAAACCGGTCGTTGCTTTCATCATCCGAGTGATACCTGATGATTATTGCACCGCCTCCGCAGCTTCTGTAAAGCGCTTCAAGGGCACTATCGTTAAAACTATCATTTTCATAAAAGTCAACATAAGTATAACGCTTATTAAAAATTCGGCCGTTATCATACAGTGCTGAAATCAGCGAGCGAGAAAGTCCCTCTCTCGTTTCATTTAAGCGCGTTCTAAGGAAATAATGAACAGGATGACCTATTGGAGCTTTAATCATTTTGCCTGCATAAATCCTGTCGATTTCCGGAAGGAAGCTGTCTGAATACAGATGTTTTTTCGCCTCGTCGACAATTTTCTCTCGGCTTTTTAATTCAATAATGTTTTCACCGTATTTTAAGCTGTTAAAACCGTGTTGATTTAATAAAGGAGTTATGCCAAATTTTTCGGTGAGATCTTCGTCATCTCTTATAAAATTTGAATATTCTGCTATTCGGAGATTATCCCTTAGTCTATCAAAGACCTGTTCTTCGATAGAGTTGTACTCCGTCTTGAAATTGCATAATTTCATATAATTATCGAGAACACTTTTTATATTGCCGCGCTCATTTATAATCGCTCCGAAATAGATAACATTATTATTGCCGGTGCTTATGGCAAATACATAGTCTTTTTTATCCGACTTGATATAAAATGTCTGTGATAGGCTCCGCATATTATCAGCAAATTCATCAAAAACGTCCGACTTTTTTCTCGGAATTTCAACATCCGAAAGAACGGTAGCTTCAATTTTGTAATATCGCATAATAAACCTCCAAAAACAAATAACTGACTTCCGGCTTTTTCTTACGCATATATAATATCGTTCTTGATGTACCTTTTTAAGTACATAAAATATCCTGTAAATACATTTGGCTTTTGCTGTCTTACATTCTTTTTTTGATAAACGATAAGTACAGAATCCTACTGTGCCAAGCCAGACGAACTATATAAATGTCTTTCCGAACAACAGCAAGTAACTCGCTTATGTTAATAATCATATTTCAGTATAGCTGAATTTCTAAAACATGCGGAGCGTGGCTCACCAACGAAATCTACAATCATTATAAAAACGGTTTTCTTAATGATTGTACAGACAAAATTAAAAAGTATGTCACCGAGTCGGCA
>OLOJ01000843.1_pt1 | contig 31097 bp, 25 predicted proteins | sample 1672251 | NCBI WGS metagenome assembly OLOJ01 (sample SAMEA3136664, study PRJEB25190) | human gut metagenome | biome: human gut; feature: human-associated habitat; material: faeces | place: Austria | collected 2013 | reverse complement strand
ACCAACGACCCCGAGATTACAAATCACGTGCTCTGGCCAACTGAGCTAAAGAGGCAAGCTAAAAAATGCAACCGTAACGTTCATAGTGTGAGCGAAACGGCTGCAAATTTAGGCATTTATTTTTTACCCGCAAAATTTTAGCGGAAAATTATTTGCTCCGTTGCTTTTCCTTGTACTTAACCAGCTGTTTTTCCAAAGCTTCCAGGCATAAATCCACTGCTTCTTCAAACGTATCACAAACCTTGTTTGCATAAAACTCGCCATTGGGAACCAATACTTTCACTCCGGCTTCTTTATTTTCGGCTGTTTCTGGTTTTACTACCTTTAATGACACCTCTACTTTCTTTATATCGTCGTAAAATTTCTCCAACTTAGCAACTTTCTTTTGAACGAAAGACTGCAATTGCTCTGACGCATCAAAGTGAATCGATTGAATTCTTACTTCCATACTTACCTCCTTTTTACTTTAGGCTCGGGGATGAGCCTGATTATACACTTTTTTAAGCTCTTCAAAAGTAGTATGCGTATAAACTTCCGTTGTCGCCAGACTCTCGTGTCCGAGGAGTTCTTTTATCGAGCCTAAATCAGCACCATTGTTCAGCATAGCCGTTGCAAAGGTGTGCCTCAGCACGTGGGGACTTCTTTTTTTTACAGTCACTACCTTCGAAAGGTTTCGTTTCACAAGGCATGCTACGATACTGCGGTAAAGCCTTTTTCCATTCTTCCGGACAAAAAAAGCATCCGAGCGAACCGGGACAGCTTCATTCCGCACATTGACATATTCTCGCATCGAGCGTCCCAGCTCCTCATCGAAAGGTATAAGACGTTGTTTATTCCGTTTTCCCGTCACTTTAACGAGAGAAGCCGAAAAATCGACATCCTTATCATCCAACCCTATCAATTCTGAAAGTCGCATGCCGGTAGCATAAAACATTTCAATAATCATATGGTCGCGACACCCTTCAAAACCTTCACCAAAGTCCATATCATCCAGCAACCTATTCATCTCATCCTCTCTCAGAAATACCGGAAGCGGCTTTTTCTTCTTGGGCCCCGTCACTTTCCGCAACGGATCTACCGCGACCTCGCCTCTCCTCAAAAGGAATTTATAGTATGTCCGGATAGAACTCAGCTTTCGGTTTATCGTATTAGAAGCAAGTCCTTTGTCCATCAAGGAAGCAATCCATTCACGAACAAGTTCCGCATCTACATCCGATGGAGTCAAGTCTCCCAACATTTCTTCTCCAAACCTCTGCAGTTCAAGAATATCTGCCCGATAGTACTCAACCGTACCTTTGGAATAGTTCCGCTCATGCAGAAGATAGTCAAGAAAAGAATCTGTCAACAACATATCGCTACATATCTAAAATCATGCAACGAATGTATGAAAAAGAATTCAATAATTCAAAGGAATTTACGAATTATTAATCTTCTACTTGCTGAAGTTGTTGAACGTAAACAGCACGTTCTTTCTTAAGTCTTTTAGTCACAGACGGTTTATCAAATTGTTGTCTGCGTCTCAATTCCTTAACTGTGCCAGTTTTTTCAAACTTTCTTTTGAATTTCTTCAGCGCTTTTTCAATGTTTTCGCCTTCTTTTACAGGTACTACAATCATTTTGTTATTATTAATATGTTATGATTAAAAAAATTCCGCAGTCAAATTGCGCCGCAAAATTACACATACTTTCTTTATTCACAAAACTTTCGGCAAATATTTCTCAAAAACTATTCATAAACAAGTCATTAAATGCGGAAAGTTAGTACCTTTGAAACACTTACATGTCTATAATAATATAATAAGGTATGAAACAGAACATAAAAGAACGAATACATGCTCTGCGCATGACATTCCATCCCAATTACATCAAAGCATTCATTATCCCCAGCACCGACCCTCATCTTAGTGAGTATGTGGCTCCCCACTGGATGTCACGCGAATGGATTTCCGGTTTTACGGGTTCTGCAGGAACAGCGGTCATCCTGATGGACAAAGCGGGATTATGGACCGACTCACGTTACTTCCTTCAGGCAGCGAAAGAACTGGAAGGGAGTGGCATCACACTCTACAAAGAGATGCTGCCGGAAACTCCAAGCATAACAGAGTTTCTCTGCCAGCACTTAAAACCCGGAGAATCTGTAAGCATTGACGGGAAAATGTTCTCCGTGCAACAGGTAGAACAAATGAAAGAAGAACTAGCGGCACATCAGTTACAGGTAGATATATTTGGAGATCCATTAAAAAACATCTGGAAAGACCGTCCCTCCATACCTGACTCTCCAGCCTTAATTTATGATATCAAATATGCAGGAAAAAGCTGCAAAGAAAAAATATCCGCCATCCGTGCGGAGTTGAAGAAGAAAGGTGTCTATGCCTTATTCATATCTGCACTGGACGAAATAGCATGGACTCTCAATCTACGAGGAAACGATGTACATTGCAATCCAGTCATAGTGAGCTACCTGTTAATTACACAGGATGAGGTGACTTACTTCATTTCTCCGGAAAAAGTGACGCCGGAGGTCGAGACTTATCTGAAGAAACAACAAATAGGAATACAGAAATATGATGAGGTAGAGACATTCCTGAATTCTTTCCCCGGAGAAAATATTCTTATTGATCCACGGAAAACGAATTATGCGATTTACTCGGCCATCAATCCGAAATGTTCCATTATTCGTGGCGAGTCTCCCGTCACATTATTGAAAGCCATTCGCAATAAACAGGAAATAGCCGGCATCCATGCTGCCATGCAACGAGATGGAGTGGCACTTGTCAGATTCCTCAAGTGGCTGGAAGAATCTGTATCCACCGGAAAAGAAACTGAATTAAGTATAGATAAAAAGCTGCATGAATTCAGAGCAGCACAGCCCCTCTACATGGGAGAAAGTTTCGACACCATTGCAGGATATAAAGAGCACGGAGCAATCGTGCATTATTCGGCAACGCCGGAAAGCGATGTAACTCTTCAGCCTAAAGGATTCCTACTCTTAGATTCAGGGGCACAATACTTGGACGGAACCACTGACATCACTCGTACCATCGCATTAGGCGAACTGACGGAAGAGGAAAAGACGGATTATACCTTAATATTAAAGGGACACATAGCATTGGCTATGGCTAAATTCCCAGCCGGAACCCGTGGTGCGCAACTCGATGTACTGGCGCGTATCCCTATCTGGAATCACAGAATGAACTTTCTCCATGGCACAGGGCACGGCGTCGGGCATTTCTTGAGTGTACACGAAGGACCACAAAGCATTCGTATGAATGAAAACCCTGTAATTCTCCAGCCCGGTATGGTTACATCCAACGAACCTGGTGTTTATAAGACAGGCAGTCACGGGATACGTACGGAGAACTTGACGTTAGTTTGCAAAGATGGAGAGGGAATGTTTGGAGAATATCTTAAGTTTGAGACTATCACTTTATGCCCCATCTGCAAAAAAGGGATCATCAAGGAGATGCTGACAAATGAAGAAATTGAATGGTTAAACAATTACCATCAGACTGTCTACGAGAAACTATCACCGGATCTTAACGAAGAAGAAAAAGTTTGGTTACAAGAGGCGACTGCTTCCCTTTAAAAAGAACTTGCCTGACACCCGGGTGTCAAGCATACCAACACCCGGGTGTCAGACTGCTCAAGACCCGGGTCTCATACATCACGACACCCGGGTGTCGTACAACATAGAACTGCATTAAATAAAAAACTTTATTAGAAACAAATATTATATGGCTTTAATTAAATCAGTACGGGGTTTTACTCCCGAAATCGGAGAAAACTGCTTCCTCGCAGATAATGCAACTATTATAGGAGATGTAAAAATAGGAAATGATTGTAGCATTTGGTTTAATACGGTATTAAGAGGTGACGTCAACTCCATACGAATCGGCAACGGTGTCAATATTCAAGATGGAAGTGTCTTGCATACATTATACCAGAAATCGACTATTGAAATTGGCGATCACGTATCCGTAGGACATAATGTCACCATTCATGGGGCGACCATCAAAGATTACGCATTGGTCGGGATGGGGTCAACCGTACTGGATCACGTTGTAGTCGGTGAAGGAGCAATCGTTGCCGCCGGCTCTCTGGTATTAAGCAATACCATCATTGAACCGGGAAGCATTTGGGGAGGAGTACCCGCGAAATTCATTAAAAAGGTAGATCCTGAACAAGCCAAAGAACTGAATCAAAAAATTGCTCACAACTATCTGATGTACTCACAATGGTATAAAGAATAGCTTTAAATAAAACCTAAAACAAAACTTCGTTCCTCCTTACTCTTATATTTTTAAGAAAAGGGGGAACGTTTTTTTTCAGAACACCATTGACACTTCAATAGCCACATAAATAAGCCATTTACAAACACATACCATAAGATCCACACTACTAAGACTAATCATCATTGATTTCCAAAGTCCATATTTATATTATTTAACCCTCTGAATATATTTTTATTACGAATTATTCGTAGATTTGTAAGGCATTAAATCTGAGCAATGAACCAACAAACACTTATTCATTATGAAAATAAAACTACTACTTACAATTCTCTTATTGGCAGAAATAATAACCGCCAATGCACAAAACGCAGAAAAAGAATATTTAAAGAAAGTACTTACCAATTTAGAAAAGATTGAATCTGCAACCTACTATGTCACTAACGAAAGCTGGCAACCTAGTGATTCAACCGCATTATTTACCTTGCATGGCTTCGTTAAAGAGTACGATAATCCAATGGACTCAACCATAGGCGCAAGCTATGTTTCACTAGATGCCAATGATACAACAAAACTAGAATTTTGTTATGACGGCAACATAAGAGTATTACCTTATCACGAAAATAAGAAATTAGCAATTGATGATTTCACATTCAGACCACTTCCTTTCAGACTAGTAAGTCCCCCATTCTTCAACCATGCAAAGAATATCATCAAATATGCACTTACCACTAAGGATCATATTGTAACAGAGTTGAAAGACGAGGGCGATAATTATTATTTCAAATTAGTAATTGATGAGAATCAACAAGTTGAATTCTTTGGAAAAGCTTATCATATACCACTTCCCCCATTCGATATCAACAGTACAACTTCTATTTATGAGTTATGGGTCAACAAATCGAATGACTTACCTTATAAAAAACGAAGAGAGATGTCGCATGATATTTCCGTTTCAACCTGTTCGAATCTTGAAATCAATAAACTAACAATCAACGACTTTAATACGACTGATTATTTCCCAAAAGATTATGAAATAGTAAAATACAGCGACCTCTACAAGAAAAATGAAGAATCAACAGCATCCGAACTTATAGGGAAAAAAGCTCCAGACTGGATATTAGAAAATATAGAAGCACAACCGGTATCATTAGCCGACTGTAAAAGCAAAATCATACTAATCAACTTCACAGGCATTGGTTGTGGTGCCTGTCAGGCGGCTGTTCCTTTTCTGAAACAGTTAAAAGAATTATTCACCAGTGAAGAGTTTGAGTTGATTGCAATAGAATCCTGGAGCCGTAAAGTATCTGCCATCCGAAATTATGCAAACCGAAAGGAATTGAATTATACCATTCTGAATGCAACAAATGAGGTTATAAAACAATATCAGACCGGTGGTGCCGCACCTTACTTTTTCATAGTAGACCAAGAACGAATCATACGAAAAGTAATCAGAGGTTATAGTAATGAGAATACAGATAAAGAAATAATAAATGCAATAAAAGAACTACTATGAACATGAACAGACTATTTACTTGTCTTTGTTTGTCCTTGTTATTCAACCTGGCACAAGCACAATTACCCATCCCCGAATATCAGAAGGGAAAGGCCATTTTAAGTGGTACAATCGCCAATTACCATCCGAATGATAATCTGATATTCAAGATCGGAGCTCCCAATATCGTGATGGGAACAGCCGAAACTCTTTATCCGACTGTTGAGTCAGACGGAAACTTTACTATTAATATTCCTCTCTACCATCATACACAAGTACGGATGATGATAGGAAATGCTGATTTAGTCATTCTGCTAAGTCCCGAAAAAGAAACAAATGTAGCTATCAATCTAAGTAATCCACCAGGAAAACAGTTTGTATTTAGCGGTCAATATGCTACCATTAACAATGAATGGTGCCAGCCGGAACTGATAACAAAGATACCACCTGTTTATAGTGATGGCGACCTATTGGATTCCATTGTAGGCATTAGTGCCAATGAATTCAAAAAACGATGTATCAACCAATACAAACGATATGTAACGCACAACAACGCACAGTTACAATTCAGCGAAGACACTCGCACACTCGCCAATCTCTCATGCGCATTTGATTGCCTGGAAAATCTACAGGCCACCCACTATTGCCTGCAAACTGCTTATCAAAAGAAGGAAAACATTACGCGGGAACAAGCTTTTGCTGCTTTTCTTGATGTATATTTGCCTGATGATTTCCACAATTATTTGAAGGATTTCCCAGTCAATCACCCTTTAGCACTCTATTGTTATAATTACCGCAATGTAGTCATGGATTTATATGATACCCACAAAGACCCACTCGCTTACGAAAAAAATCTATTGAAAAATGCACCACTCACTAAAGAGGAACAGACACTTATCCATCAATATGAAACGGCTTTCAAAGCAGGTGTCTCCTTTCAGCAAGAAAGCGAGCTAATGGCACTTAGTGCAAAATACTTCAAAGAAAATGACCTATTCAGATGGGAGTCATTCTCCAAAACAAAAGAACGTCTTAGTAATATCATACAAGACAGCACAAGTTTAATAGTTGACTACATACGAGCAATCTATATGCGTTCCAGTTTTTACAATTTACAACCTCTGACACCCCGACAAGAGCTCATGGCTTCGGAAATCACCAATCCTATTTTCTTAGGTATCATTCAAGACATGAACCGCCAGATGCAACCCCGACAGAAAACGATAACAAAGAAATTCACTATTTGCGAAGTACCACAAGTTCCGGAAAAGGAACTGTTGACTGCTCTCATTGCCCGCCACAAAGGGAAGGTACAGTTTATCGACTTTTGGGCTACCTGGTGCGGTGGCTGCCGGCAAATCATCAAGGAATATGAACCACTAAAGAAAGAAATAGGTGAAGACAAAGTTGCTTTCATTTACCTCACAGGCCCCAGTTCTATAAAAAAGACTTGGGATATACTAATACAAGACATTGCCGGAGAACATTACTGGTTGAACAAAGAACAGTGGGGTTATCTTTAGAATCATTTTCAGATGACGGGATTACCGATGTACCTGATAATAGATAAAAAAGGAAATATCGCAAAACAATTCACCCACGTAACAGCCAAAGAGTTGAAAGAGTTGCTAGAGTTAGAAGTCAACAGATAAGGTGCCTAGCTACAAATGCAGGAAACAGGTTCTTCGTCAAATCTGGTGAAAAGTTGTCCTCTATTCATTTATATAATTCAGTAGATGCCTGTTTTTCTAAAGGATTTACCACCCAATTTGACAAAGAGCCGAAAGCAATGAGAAGTGTGCCAAAGCTCCTTAATAAACAAAGAATCACCTTTACCACAGATAATTGTGATAAAGGTGATTCTTTGTTTATTAAGGTTTTGTATTGCCCTCTTATATCGAATTCACATTGATCTACACTACATATTTAGAAATTAATCATGTGCATAATCTTCTCCGTCGCACCGGCATTGCTAGTCACATAATAACCGGCATTCGTTCCGGTTTCCCGCAAAAACGCCTCATCTGTCAGGAAACGATCCAGCAAAGTTTTCAGCTCATCATAGTCTTTGATAGAATAGGCACCTTTTGCTTCGAGCAATTGAACGGCTTCCATAAATTTCTGATATTTAGGTCCGAATATAACCGGAATTCCGTAGACAGCCGCCTCTAATGTGTTATGAATACCCACTCCGAAACCGCCACCTACATAGGCTATCTCACCATATCGATAGATAGAGGACAGTAAACCGAAGCAATCGATAATCAGGCAATCAGCTTTCAGCACATTCTTTTCGTCCGCACGGGTATAACGCACATACGGGCGTTTCAATTTCCGGATTATCTCTACCAAATGATTTTCATCTATCACATGCGGAGCTATTATAAGTTTTACCTCCGGATGATTATTGAAATATTCGAGGAATAAATCCTCATCAGGTCCCCATGAACTTCCGGCAACAAAAGTAAAAGAATTGTTTCCTTTAAACTTCTCCACCAACGGGAGCTCTTTAGCCTCTTCGCGGATTTGCAGTACACGGTCAAAACGGGTATCCCCCACTACTGTCACACGACTGATGCCGATTTTCGACAAATAACGTTTGGATGCCTCATTCTGAACAAACAGATGATCGAAATCTTTCAAGACATTGCGATAAGTGCCACCGTACCATTTAAAGAATATTTGTTCGCGACGGAAAATAGACGACACACTATATACCGGAATACGGCGCTTGTGAAGCTCATCCAGATAATTCTTCCAAAACTCATATTTGATAAAGAACGCCATGCAAGGATTTGCAATATCCAGGAACTTCTTCACATTCCTCGGCTTATCAAACGGCAGATAGCAGACAATATCCGCCCCCCGATAATGCTTGCGCACTTCATAACCGGAAGGAGAAAAAAATGTCAGCAATATCTTATAGTTAGGATATTTCTCACGAATCATTTCTATCAGAGGGCGTCCTTGTTCAAACTCCCCCAGTGAAGCAGCGTGAAACCAAATATACTGTTCCCCTTTTTCCACTTGTTGGCGTAAGAGTTCATACACCACCCAATGCCCCTTCATCATCTTCCGTGGCTTACGGCTAAACGGAGCAGCCAAATGGACGATAAAGTCATAAATGACTATTGCCAGGTCGTAAAGCATAGTACTGTGTCGATTACTTCAAAACCTCTACCGCTCGTTTCATACGAGCTATCGTCTCCTCTTTGCCCAATACCCAGGAAATATCGAACATGTGCGGGCCTTTTCCTTCACCCACCAATGTCAGACGGAAAGCATTCATGATATTACCGGTATGGTAACCTTTCTCTGCAATCCAGTCCATAACGACTTTTTCCTGTCCTTCAATGCTAAAATCTTCAATACCGGCAATCACTTCTGCCAATTCGGTCATACATTTGGCAGAATCTTCTTTCCAGCGTTTCTTCACCGTCTTTTCATCATATTCGGTAGGAGCCACAAAGAAGAAGCTACATACATCCCACAGTTCTTTAATGAAACTTACCCGGTCTTTCATCATGCCAACCACAGTCACTACCTTTTCGAAAGGAGCCTCTACGCCTTGTTCTTTCAAGAAAGGCAAGAACAGTTCCGCAATTTCTTCGTTAGGTTTCTGCTGTATATATTGATGATTGAACCATATTCCTTTTTTATAGTCGAACTTAGCTCCCGACTTGCTGCAACGGTGAAGATCAAACAACTTAATCAATTCATCCATCGACATCACTTCCAGATCATTACCCGGATTCCATCCCAATAAAGCCAGGAAATTAATCACAGCTTCGGGTAAATAACCGGATTCGCGATAACCAGAAGAGATTTCTCCGGATTTCGGATCGTGCCATTCCAATGGAAATACAGGGAATCCGAGACGGTCACCGTCACGCTTGCTTAATTTTCCATTACCTTCCGGTTTCAATAACAAAGGCAGGTGAGCAAATTCCGGCATCGTATCTTCCCAACCGAAAGCACGGTACAACAACACATGCAAAGGAGCGGAAGGCAACCATTCTTCACCACGAATCACGTGGGAAACTTCCATCAAATGGTCATCCACGATATTTGCCAAATGGTAAGTAGGCAGTTCGTCAGCCGATTTATAAAGCACTTTGTCATCCAGAATAGATGAGTTGATTACTACTTCGCCACGAATCAGGTCATTTACATGTATATCTTCATTCGGTTCGATTTTGAAACGAACAACATATTGTTTGCCTTCAGCAATCAGTGCATCCACTTCTTCTTTCGGCATAGTTAATGAATTGCGCATCATACCACGGGTAGATGCATCATATTGGAAGTTAGCAATTTCAGCACGCTTAGCGTCCAGCTCCTCCGGAGTATCAAAAGCGATGTAAGCTTTTCCATTTTCCAGCAAAATCTGCACATATTTCTTGTAGATTTCGCGGCGCTCCGACTGACGGTATGGACCCTGTTCACCACCGAAGCTCACTCCCTCGTCAAAGTGGATACCTAACCACTTAAAAGATTCGAGTATATACTCTTCCGCTCCCGGAACGAACCGGTTAGAGTCAGTGTCTTCAATACGAAATATCAAGTCTCCGCCGTGTTGACGCGCAAATAGATAATTATACAAAGCTGTACGCACACCACCGATGTGCAATGCTCCCGTAGGACTTGGAGCAAAACGAACTCTTACTTTTCTTTCTGCCATAATTTGGGTTAGTATAGGTAAATCGTGGCAAAATTAAACCTTTTTTTCCACACTATTGTTTTTTTTTGTACTTTTCGCAAAAATTTCAGTGGATATGGAACATTTGAAGAAGAAAAAAAGATTTTCATGGAGAGATTTACTATATAAATCACTGCTGTTTGTAGGCACTGTGGCGCTGATTGTTTATTTCCTGCCACGTGACGGAAAATTCAATTACCAGTTCGACATCAACAAGCCCTGGAAATACGGACAGTTGATCGCTACTTTCGACTTTCCTATTTATAAAGAGGATGCAGTGGTAAAAAGGGAACAAGATAGCCTGATGGCTTTCTTCCAACCTTATTATCAACTGGATAAAAATATAGAAAAAGACGCAATCGCCAAGCTGAAAGAGAATTACCATACGAATCTGAAAGGTATTCTCCCTTCCATCGATTATTTGCGGTACATTGAGCGCACTTTAAAAGAAATCTATCAGGCAGGCATCGTTTCGACAGAGAATATACAGCTGCTTCACAAAGACAGCACTTCATCTGTCATGGTGATTGATGACAAACTGGCTAATCCACAGGCTACCGAGAATCTTTACACGGTAAAAAAAGCCTATGAGCACTTGCTGTCAGCAGACTCTACTCATTTCAACCGGGAAATTTTAAGGCAATGCTCCCTGAACGAATACATCACCCCCAACCTTACCTTTGACGAGGAACGTACCCAGGCTGCCAAAGAAGAAATCCTGAACAACTATTCCTGGGCAAACGGATTAGTAGTCAGCGGGCAAAAGATTATCGACCGGGGGGAAATCGTCAGCCCGCATACCTATAATATCCTGGAGTCATTACGCAAAGAATCCATCAAACGGAATGAGTCCATGGGACAGAACCGTCTGATTCTCGGCGGACAGATTCTGTTTGTAGGAATGCTGATGCTTTGTTTTATGCTTTATCTCGACCTGTTCCGAAAAGACTACTATCAACGAAAAGGCAGTCTGTCATTGCTATTCACGTTGATTGTATTTTACAGTGTCATAACCGCTTTTATGGTAACACATAATCTATTTAATGTGTATATCATCCCGTACGCGATGCTACCCATTATCATCCGTGTTTTTCTTGATTCGAGGACTGCTTTCCTGACGCATGTCATCACTATATTGATATGCTCCATATCCCTACGCTTTCCGCATGAATTCATTCTGACACAGTTGGCAGCAGGATTGGTGGCGATATTCAGTCTAAGAGAGCTATCGCAAAGGTCCCAACTTTTCCGGACGGCTTTATTGGTTATACTGACTTATGCAGCCATTTACTTCGCCTTCGAATTGATGACAGAGAACGGTCTTTCCACCGACTTCTCGAAGTTGAACATACGAATGTACACTTACTTCATCATCAATGGAATTCTGTTATTATTCACCTATCCTTTACTCTTTTTATTGGAAAAGACTTTCGGATTTACTTCCAATGTAACGTTGGTAGAACTTTCGAATATCAATAATGACCTTTTGCGGCAAATGTCCGAGACGGTTCCGGGCACCTTCCAACATTCCATGCAAGTGGCCAATCTTGCTGCAGAAGCAGCCATCCGTATTGGAGCTAAAAGCCAGTTAGTACGTACAGGAGCTTTGTATCATGATATTGGTAAGATGGAAAACCCTGCTTTTTTCACAGAAAATCAGTCAGGAGGAGTTAACCCGCATAAGAACCTGAATTACGAACAAAGTGCGCAGGTCGTCATCAGTCATGTGACGGATGGATTGAAGTTAGCCGATAAACACAATCTGCCTAAAGCCATCAAGGACTTTATCAGCACGCATCATGGACGGGGGAAAACAAAATATTTCTATATTTCCTGGAAGAACGAGCATCCGGACGAAGAGCCGAATGAAGAACTGTTCACCTATCCCGGCCCGAATCCGTTCACCAAAGAACAGGCTATCCTGATGATGGCGGATGCCGTAGAAGCTGCCTCACGCAGTCTTCCGGAATATACAGAAGAAACAATCAGCAACCTGGTCGATAAGATTATCGATTCCCAGGTCACTGAAGGTTACTTTAAAGAATGTCCTATCACTTTCAAGGATATAGCAACAGTGAAAGCTGTGTTCAAAGAAAAACTAAAGATTGCTTATCACACCCGGATCAGTTATCCTGAGTTAAAGAAGTAAGCAAACCTGCGCAAGCATCTTCAAGAACATCAAGTACATATTCAAACCCCTCGGCCCCTCCATAATAGGGGTCGGGTACATGATCTGCAGGAATACGGGTGCAATACTCCGTCATGCGATGAATCTTCTTCCATTCTTCGGGAGAAGGAGCTTTGTCTTTCAAGTCATCTATGTTCCGGTCGTCCATACCGATAATCAGATCAAAATTATAAAAATCTTCCGTACGGACGGGGCGAGAACGATGCACCAATTGATAACCGCGACGGGCTGCATGAGCACGCATCCGGCTATCCGGCAATTCCCCCTGATGATAAGACAGGATTCCGGCAGAATCTATCACAAATTCTTTTTCCAGTCCCGCTTCTTCTATTAAATGAAGCATTACGCCTTCAGCCGTAGAGCTACGGCAGATATTTCCTAAACAGACAAATAATATTTTCTTCATATATACATGATTGTTTCTCAAAAAGAGTTCAGTATCTGATTGGCCCGGTTCACGGTTATTGCGGCCGGGATTTCCGGCATACTACCCAAATTGAACGGAGCAAGCATTTTTTCTATCTTCTTTAATCCGGCCTTATTTCCTTTTTTCTCAAATTCCTGACGAAGGATATTGATCTTCTCATGCGCCTGTATTCCTTCAATCAAACGCTCGAAACGAATACAGCTACGAGCTCCCGGATATACAAGGTAAGTATCTCCGCCTGCCCAACTACGGAAACGGGAATCGAGCAGCGGTTCCAATGGCCAGCTGTTATATGCCCAACGCAGATAACCATCCAGATGTTTCTTAGATGAATAATAACTCATCCAGGCTGCTTCTGCAGGATCAGAGAAAGTAAACGTGTTGGGATGGGCTTCCGTACAGCAGGTATAATAATTAGTACGCTTGTTCTCGGCAACACGACGCAGACGCACTTCTTCCGGGAAGTTCTGTCCGATAACAATACAATAATCATATAGATCGGGCTCAATTTCTTCATGATAGTTCCCGGCCAACGATACTTTAAAATCCGGATCAGCTTTACGAATCACTTTCAACGTCTTCTGCATCACTTCCATCGGACGTTCGTCCATTGCAATAGCACAAATATCAAACCATCCTTTTTCTTTCAGATGCTTGGAGAAAGAGGCAAGCATCGCTCCCCACATTTCTTCATAAGCCGCATCACCCGGTGCAGTTTTCACGAATTGCAGAGAGTTGGTTGCCTGATCGTAGTATTGGAATGACAATTCCCATGGAACCATTGAGTAACAATTAATCTGTTTATCAATGCCTACACTCATCATAAATTCCACCCAACGGTCGAAGATAGTATAATCAAAAGCCCATGTTCCATCTGCCCGTTTCATCCAGGTGACCATTGTATCAAAATAATCTTCTGTCTGACCATTCCAGGGTTTATGTGTCAAAGTAGCCGTGATAATCTTCTGTCCGGCATCTGCCAACATTTTCATCAAAGGACGCATAGCGTCAAAATGCTCCTGGCTCCATAAAGGAACCTGATAATAACGTGCCACTGCATAAGGACTTTGCCATAAATCCAAGTGATAAGCCCATTCCGAAGGTTGAGGAAGTTCACGGGAAGAAACGGTAATTTCGAGATTCAGGCGTTGCAATAAACGCGAGCCGTCATTGATTAACAACTCCCCTTGATAAGTTCCGGGAGTAGCCGATTGAGGAATCCAGCACTGCACCCAAACCGGTTGAACAGTGTGAGCGGGCAAAGCCATCGTTTTCAGGTTGGTATCAATAGGATCGGCCACCAATAATGAATCATAATCTATGGACTTCCGGTGTCCGCAGGCACCTCTCCCATCCTTATTCAATTCATCCGTCATCACATAACGGACAAAACCACCTGTAAATGCATCTTTGGGAAGAACATTTCCCTTTTTGTCTTTAAAATCACCAAAGCTGAAATTCAGGTCTTTCAGTTCTACGCCTGTCCACACAACAGCTTGCGCGTTCACACGTTCGCCACGCCAGCCTTTCAGGGAAACAGTCTGTTGTTTCTTCAACTGCGGGAGTTGATGTTTCGCATACCGGGTATCTGTTGTACCCCAAGAGACTTGAGTGGAAGTCACCGCTGCCCACTCTTTATCAGAAGGTGCAGTAGGATCAGGCAACTCCTGATAAGTCAGTAAAGGGAACTTCGGTTGTCCTGTCGGAACACCACATTGAGTTACTCCCTGCTGGGCAAAAACTGCACCCACGCTAAAGAGACAAGTCAGAGAAAAAATAGTAAGTCGTTTCATGGTTAGTTAATTAAATGATTAAAGGTTATTATATGGGGGAAAATTATTAAATCACATAGGGTCTACATCATAATACACAATCAAAGATTTATAGCGTTCGTCCGCCAACATCTCGCGCTGGATACGTAACAACAATTCCCGTGCACGTCCCATCGGGGCATTCTGCTCAATCTTGACGACGATCTTTTTGATAAACAAAGTCTGGATACGGGCAACAGGAGGTTTATCCGGACCTAATACCCGATTGCCAAATACAGCCCGCAACTTATTCGCCATCACTGCCGCCATCTGATCCAGCAACGCTTCATTATGATTTTTCAGATAAACATATACCAACCGGTAATAAGGAGGATAATGGAACATCTGCCGTTCCGCCAACTGCCCGCCTACCATGTCTTCATAATCATTGGCAATGACCTGATGAATGATAGGATGATCGATACTCTTGGTTTGCAATACCACCCGTCCGCGTTTGTTCTTACGTCCGGCACGTCCCGCTACTTGTGCCATCAACTGAAAAGCACGTTCATAGGAACGGAAATCCGGATAATTCAGCATCGTATCGGCATTCAGTATACCTACAATACTGACATGATCAAAATCCAATCCTTTTGAAACCATTTGCGTACCGATCAATATATCCGTCTTTCCCTGTTCGAAATCCGCAATAATCTTTTCATAAGCAGAGCGGGTGCGTGTGGTATCCAAGTCCATTCGTGCCACTGCCGCTTCGGGAAAAAGGATTTTAATGTCATCTTCAATCTTTTCCGTACCAAAGCCACGATTGACCAGTTCTGTTCCTTCACAGGCGGGACAGAACTTCGGCAGTTGATAGGTATAGCCGCAATAATGGCAGGTCAGTTGGTTGATACCTTTATGATAAGTCAGACTCACATCGCAGTTCTTACATTTCGGTACCCAGCCGCAAGTACGGCATTCTATCATCGGTGCAAATCCGCGACGGTTCTGGAAGAGAATGACTTGTTCTTTCTGTTCCAGTGCTTCTTTCATATATTGTATCAGTAACGGCGAGAACTGTCCGACCATCCGCCTCTTGCGATGCAGTTCTTTGATATCCACCGGAATAATCTCCGGCAGCTGAATTTCTTTATATCGTTCTTTCAGTTGTACAAATCCATATTTTCCATTCCTTGCGTTCTGCCATGTTTCTATGGAGGGGGTAGCAGTGCCGAGAAGCGTTTTTGCTCCATACATGGCAGCCAGTACAATAGCCGCATTCCGTGCATGATAGCGAGGAGCAGGGTCCTGTTGCTTATAGGTGTTCTCATGCTCTTCATCTACAATCACCAGGCCCAGATCACGGAAAGGAAGAAATACGGAAAAATACGCACAAGTAAGTTAAAAGTGTGAGGAAAACATGAAAAAAATGGAAAAATTAAGCTACCACGTTGATTTTGGACCGTACTATGTCCACTTGACCCGGAAACAGAAAAGATATCTTGCGGCAAGATCTGTAATTGACCGGATTTTGGCAGCGCTTGCGTTAGTTTTACTTTCACCCTTGTTTTTGGCGGTAAGTATTGCACAAAAAGTCAGTGCACCGGATGAGCCTATCTTCTTTTTACAGAAGCGCGTGGGCAAGGGAGCGCATTGCTTCAACATCATCAAGTTCCGGACGATGAAGAGCTCCGCGCCTAAAAATGTGGCTACGGGAGATTTGGAAAATCCGCAGATGTACATTTCCAAAGTGGGTCGGTTTTTACGGGACACCAGTATTGATGAGCTGCCGCAGTTGGCAAACGTGGTTCGTGGTGAAATGAGCCTGATTGGCCCTCGTCCGCTGGTGTATACGGAACGTGAGATTCGTTTTCTGCGCCGCTGGTACGGTGTGTATCAGGTAACGCCGGGCATTACCGGTTGGGCACAGATCAACGGTCGGGATACGGTGGAGGTATACGATAAGGTTTACTACGACCGCGAGTATGTCCAGAATGTCAGCTTGAAATTTGACCTGAAAGTCATTTGGAAAAGTATTCAGGTCGTGTTGGGGCGCAAGGGCGTTGTGGATGGAAAAATCGACCCGGAATTCCGGCGAGAGAGCATTGTTTTGTTGAGAGAGAGTAAGGTCGTTGAGAAAAGCGAGAATCCCTGTGGAGTGAGCGTAGAATAATGTAAATCCGACTACGAAAGTGTGAGGAAGTATGAATTTGAGGCAATTCATAAAAAACTATTGGGCGGCACTAGGCGGTGCGGTTTTGCTTCTTTGGCTGGAGTTCCAGATGGATTGGGTTGGCTTCCCATATGGGGATGAGGCGCAGAAAACGGTCAATATTCTATTGCTTGTGGCGAGCTTTATAAGTGTTCTCACATCGAATGGGCGGGCAGAACAACGCAAAGTAGAACTTTTGCAAATCGTTGTGCTTGTGTGTGAGGCCTATCTCGTCAATGTCGATGTGTTTTCAAAGCCATTGAGGCAATGGTCAGACCTGCTTTATGGATGGAATCTGGCATGGAACATTTGTGGTGTCCTTGAGCTTTTTTGGTTTCCGGGCTACTATGTAGGGCACTTTGTGGTCTGCTTCAGTCGGTACGCTATCTACTGGAGCACCTGAAGGAACTCGTGCGCTGGCTTGAGCAAACCATTCGGCAGTGTGATAAGGGAAACCTTCTTGAGGCGGCAGTATGGACGGTCATGCTTGCAATTGCGTTTTGGCTACGATTGCCCCAGAACAGGGGCAATGCAGAGCCTCTTTTACAGATACTTCTGGAAATGCTTTTGGCTTGGATATTAGTAAGAGCCTTTAGACGTGGAATGCTTTACTATCTGTGTGACAGGTATGGAATACACCCGGATGATTTGAGAATCCTACTTTTGGTGGTCTGCATGGGAATCGCCTTTTTTGTTGGAATCGGATTATGGAAGCAGGGCGGCAGTACGAGCAGGAACTTGTTGGAGCTGCTGGAAGATGGAGTTGTGACGTTTGAGGAAGAGTTGGCTGCTTGGAGGGCGAGTATATGGTCCAGAACATGATCACACTTTTATCGGTGATGATAGCACTTCTGCTTGTGCTGATTGCGATAAATGCCGTTCTCCGGTGGCTGAATCCGAGGAACATAAATGGTGAGGAAGCCGCAGCATTCAGAGCGCACCGGCAGAATGTATTTGGCTTTTTAGCGCTCGCAGTACTCTTTTTGGGGGCGTATGTTGGTGTTTCAGTGCTGGATAATAGTGTCTTTTTTGCCGTAAACAGTGCTGTGACGCCGGGGCTTGTTTACGGCTCGCGCCTCCTTGTAAAGCTTTTGGCAACTGTGGCGGGCATAGCGATTCTGGTGATTGTTCTGCTTCTTCTTTTGGGAATGGTGGTTTGTGGAGCAAGGTCTGTTTGGTACGCCGTGTTCAACAAGCAGGATAAGGTAAAGGAAATAAAGGAGGGCAGCCAAGCACTTCTGATAAAGGTGCTGCGGGAGCCCCTTGTCAAGGGCATTCTGACACTGAGTGTATTTGCGGCCTTTATTGTCATTCCATTATTTTGCGTGGAGGAGCAGACCGATAGAGGCTTATTCGAGCTCTGGAAGACTGGTGTGATGACGATTGGTCAGATCGTTGCAGAGGATGGCACAGTAAGAGCATTCCCAGAGGCCTTTGCATTTTATTTGGTCTTATACGTTATTGTCTTAGGTACGGCCTTTGGCGCAGCGAATATCGTTTACATAATATTTGACGATCTGCTCACTAAAATGTCGGGAAGAGGATTCCTGCGGGAATATTCCAATTCAATCGGACTATTAGCCGTTGGTGTTGCGCTGCTCTACTCAATTTTTCTGGATGATAAAAAACCGAACACAGCGGCTGCTACGGGTGAAAACGCCAGTGCATTTCCGAGGTTTGTTGGAAGATCGCTGGAGGCCATGGCGGTCGTGATCCTGCTGTTCGCGGTGGTCGTGATTGTTCTTGAAATCATCAATCTCCTGATGGATATGAGAGATACGCTTCTTCGTGAGGAGGGCGGCTTTATCTTTTCTTATCTGATCCTTCTGGGCGCAACTCTGCTTGCAAGTGTGCTTCACTCGTTGTATCTGGCAATCAGCAATCTGCTGATTACGGATGACCGTGTCAACGAAAAAATCGAAAAGATATACCAAAATGTTATTGATGGAATGTGCGAGGCGGTAGAGCGAAAGGTAAATCGATTGCGCGCTGGATATAGGAGAGAGGGAAAAATGACCTTTCATCCGTTCAACAGCAGAATTACGCGAAAGTGAGGGGGATAAAAGTGAACAGTCGGCAAAAAAATGCGGCAGATATAGAAAAACGCTTTGTGTCCGAGGGAAAGAGCAGCGCGCAGCTACTGCAGCTTGCAATCGTTTGTCTGGCGATCGCGTCGTTTTTCACAACTGCGCAGGGCATGAAGAACTATATCTTCCATGATGATGCAATCGCCTACGTGACCTCCGGTGCAATACAGGGGATTCTGCTGGCCTTGAGCATGAGTCTGCCCAAATATATAAGCAATATCTGGGAGAAAAAGGCATTTAAAACAGGAGTGAAAGCCCTTATAACCCTTGTTCTGCTGGTATTGTCGGCAATCTCATTGTTCTGCTCATCGTGGTTCAGCTATGTCTATATTGCAGAAACGATCCACAAGGGATCGTGGAATATTGACAGTGAACTTCTGGTTCAGCAAACGTACCGAAAGGAGCTGTACAAGGCCAGTGACTATGCAAAGGCATACCGTACATATTTGGAGTCTGAGCTGGGACAAAAAATTTTGAGCCTTCAGACGCTGGCAAACCAGCTCCCAACGCAGGCCTCTGATTTTAGTATGGACTGGGAAGCGGAGCGACAGCGCTATGCCAGCGATGATACGATCGCAAGCAGCTATATGGCTACCGTCATAAACCAGATGGAAAATGCCTTTGTCACAGCACCCTCGCAGGAAAATCGGAGCCTTGCAGCGCAGGCCGTTGAGCAGGCACAAACGAGTGTTGCGGCTGCACTGGAAAGCGATGAGGCACAGGAGGTGAGCATCGAAAGTCGGCTGCAAAATTATAGCAGCCAAATTGACACGATCAGTCGGCAAATTCGCAATGCGGATGCACAGACGAATATAGAGAGCTTATATGCGCTGTTGAGCAGCTATCGGGGAATGCAGGAGACAGCAGTAAACGAACAAAATAGGCTCCAGCAGGAAATGGCCGCACTGCGAAATGTGAGTGGGCGGCTTGCTATTTATGCGGTAGACCTTGGCCTGTCCAATTCGACCAGTGATATTTCGATTAAGAGCAATCTGATTGAAATGCAGACAGAGCTTTTTCAGGACAATCCAAATGATGCGCATTTGTTAGAACTGGCAACAAAAACATTTACGAGCCTACGCGATTCAGAAGCGCTTTCCGAAACCAGCACAGATAGCAATGGCAGCCTTTCCTACAGTGCTCTGTTGACGCAGATGAATGCACTTGTTTTAAATCTGAACGATTATTCGGATGTAAAGAGCATCGAAAAAGAGCTGAATACGTTTATCACAGAGTTGCGGGAAGCGGACAGCATGCCGGATACGATGCAGGATAAGGACGTAGCGGCCTCGATAAGCTCGTCAGACGCAGCAGCCTCGTCTGCAGCAAATACGGACAATGAGGAACCTGCATCGAGTGAGGCGCGGGCGGGCTCAATCAATACAGGAGCTACGACTGCAGATGCAGATATCTCTGCTACAGCAAACGATGCAACATGGAAAAAGACTTGGCGGGGGCGACTCGAAAAGCTGAAGGCACAGATTAGTGCACTTCCTACCTTTGTGGGCTCGTCGGCAGATGTGAGCGAAATCACGGAGACGCAGCAGGCAATTCTGACAGAGTTTGATCGAACTGCCTCCTGTGCAAATTTGGACAATACAACGCGCAGATATATCAATGACCATAACGCATTGGAGCAGGGAACAATCTATCTTACAAGTCCGTATAGAGGTCTGGCACTGTTTGCATTGATGCTTGCATTTTTCCTTGATTTGTCAGGCTTCGTATTTGGTGTGGTCGATTTGAATGCTGCAGAGCCCAAGGGCGAGTCCAGTGATACGAACGCGCCGAGGGAGGACACCCCGAAGGCAACAGAGGAGGCAGTGGGCACTGCGCAGAATACCAAGGTGCAGTTTAACGATTTTCTGTGGAGCACCCTTGAGACCGCACATCCCTATATGGTCGTGACCGAGCAGTTCCGCCACGAGGATGGTGTGTATTACTATAGTGCCTTTGAAAATGGCATCCACAAGGAGTGGAAGGTTTGTGATACGCACGAGTATCCAGAGGGAGTTTATGTATTGGATAAGATCACGGCCAATACGGGAGTGAGGCTTAAGGAGTACCCGCAAGAACTGATATTTGCAAATCAGCTCGCGGGCGTTGATGCACAGGACGGTATTCTGCTCAATGGAACGCTTACCTATCAGGAGGGCAGCCTTTTGTTTAAGCCGGACGTTAGCGTTTCAAGCACCTATCAGACACGCTATATTGCAAGCATTGATGAGTATGTTCCAGTTCATTGCTATGATCCAAAGCGGGGCGAAAACCTAACTCAACCCGCAATGGATTTAGAAAAACACCCAATGAAGACAAGGATCGTTGTGATTGCACTGAATCCAAAGGGAACAAGAATCGTAGCGATATATTTGATTATCAATAACTAAGGGGAATTTAATTTTATGACACATGTTTTTATTGTAGGCAGCAAAGGTATTCCGGCACAGTATGGTGGATTTGAAACCTTTGTCGAAAATCTGACAGCAGGTAAACAGTCTAAGAATCTAAAGTATCATGTTTCTTGTATGAACAATGACGAAAAACATTTCGAACACAATGATGCAGACTGCTTTAATGTTCGCGTTCCGCTACCCGGCGCTCCCGGACGCATTTTCCATGTGGGTCTGGTTCTGAATCAGGTGGAAGAATGGGCAAAACAGCATCCGCAGGAGAAAGTAATCGTCTGTATTCTGGGATGCAGAATTGGACCTTTGCTGATTCCGCACGCCAAAAAGTTGCACAAACTTGGCGCAAAGGTCTACTGCAACCCAGATGGGTTGGAGTGGAAGCGCAGTAAGTGGAGCGCTCCGGCCAAAGCTTTTCTGCGGTATTGCGAAAAGTGTCTGGTCGAGAACAGCGATTTGGCAATCTGCGATTCTGTCAATATTGAGAAATACATCAAAGATACTTATGGCAGTCGGGTGAAGGATACCACGTTTATTGCGTATGGCGCGTATACTGATCGCTCTCAGTGCGATGAGGAAAAGCTGAACGAATGGTATACGCAGTTCAATGTCAACCGTGGGGATTATTATTTGATCGTTGGCCGTTTTGTTCCGGAGAACAACTATGAGACCATGATCACAGAGTTTATGCGCAGCAAGACCGAAAAAGACCTCGTTATTATCACAAACGTAGAGCATAACAAGTTCTATGAGCAGCTTCGTGAAAAAACCGGTTTCGAAAAGGATAAGCGCATCAAATTTGTTGGCACGGTGTACGATCAGGACCTGCTGAAAAAAATCCGCGAGGAAGCTTACGGTTATCTGCACGGTCACGAAGTCGGTGGCACTAATCCCAGTCTGTTGGAGGCACTTGCCAGTACCCGGTTGAATTTGCTTTTGGGCGTTGGCTTTAACAAAGAAGTTGGCGAAGACAGCGCTCTGTACTGGTCGAAGGATTCTGGCAATTTGGCTGCCTTGCTGGAGCAGGCTGACGCACTGGATGCAGATACAATCGCCCTGTTGGACAAAAGAAGTACCGACCGGGTGCGAGATGCATATAGCTGGGAAAAAATCGTGGGAGAATACGAGAAGACGTTTTTGGAGGGGTAACTATGAATGCAAAGAGGTGGATGAGAACATTTGTAAAGATGTACCACTCTGTTCGGCTGCTCCTTTGCGGTGAGGGATACCGGCGAGCGGAATATATACGTAAACACAAGTTGTTTGGTTCTATGGGAGAGAACTGCTATTGGCATCCATGGAAAATGCCGGGTGATCCAGAACTGATTTTTATCCATGACAATGTGAAAATTGCATCGGATGTTACTTTTATCAATCATGATATTTCAAATGCTCTGTTGAATACAAAGTATAAAACCAACAAATTCAAATATTTTACAGCACCCACTGAAATTTTTGATAATGTGTTGATTGGGACAGGAACAATTATTTTGCCCGGTAAAAAGATTGGACCCAATTGTGTCGTTGGGGGGGGGGACAGTAGTTTGCAAAGATGTGCTTGAGGGGACGGTTGTTGGAGGAAATCCGGTAAGAATAATCGGGGACTTTGAAGAGTTCGTAAAGAAAAGGAGTAACGATTGATGGCAGAATTGTCATTAATATGAAAACAACTATGATTGGAAGAACAACGTGGAAAAATCGATTACTGATAATCCTATATGTCTTATTCCTTTTCCAAGATTGTTTTGTGACAATTGGGCTTACAATCTTTGGATTTTATGACGAGATTTTGGCGATTATATGTTCTGGAATGATTTTTTTGAATCTTGTGAGAAATCATTTTGTAATAAAAGAATCTCGGCATGGAATGATTGTTTTAACATCATATTTGATGCTCATTCTAATTGGGTTGGCATCTAATTTAATGAATTCGGATCAGACCGTTTCGTACATTTTTTTAGATGTTTTAACAAGCAGCAAAATGTTTTTAGGAATAGCTGGAGCAAAAGTTATTTTCTATAATGACGTGGATCTGAGATTAAAGGATGGACTCCAAAGAATCACACAAATATATATTGTGGGTATGTTTGTTTTAGCAATACATGACTGGTTCTTTTCGCCATTTTTTCAGGTCGGTTACGATAATGCGATTCTTGGGCTTGCCTCGAAGTATCTATATCTAATGTATTCTAATCCAACATATCTTGCAGCATATTCTATTGCGGCATTAATTGTTTTAATTTATACACAGGGAAATAAAACGCCATGGGCGTTTATGATAATGGACGCAGTTGTGATTGCTTTGACAACGAGAAGCAAAGCATGGGGATTTCTTTGTCTTGCATTCCTGATTTATTGGATAACGAATAAGGCACCGAGTGTGAAATCGCTTTGGAATAGATTGGTTATCATAATTCCAACTGGAATTATGGCAGTTCTCTTTGTGGCAATGGATAAACTGGTTATTTACTTTTTTACACCATCGCACTATTCGCCACGTTCAATTCTTTTAAATGCAGGAATTGAGAGAGCAAAGAAGTTTTTTCCGCTCGGAAATGGATTTGGAACGTTTTGTTCAGTTGCAGCAATTACAACGAGCAGGGGAACAGATTTATTGCCGTATAATAAGACGGCATACTATGATGCGTTTTGGGCGTGTATAACAGGTCAGTTTGGATTTCTTGGGACGATTGCTTTTGCTATGATGATAGCAGTGCTTTTAGTCGATGTTATGTCACTCCTTCAATATGATAGAAACTCATGGTACGCAGGGCTGTTTTCGTTGGCTTATTTAACAATTGCCTCGTTGGGTGAAACATCTTTCTTTTCACAGTACAGCATTGGATTTGGTATATTTATTGGAATGGCACTTTCGTGTAAAAATGTTACGAAAGAATGTGTGAAAATATGAAGAAAATATTGATTTTAAGTAATATGTATCCGTCGAAGAAATACCCGCATTATGGCGTCTTTGTCCAAAATTCCGCTGCAATTTTACGAAACGGTGGATACAAGGTAAGCGTTTGCTCCATACCAAAATGTGATAATAAATTTGTACGTTTACTTGCCTACTGTTGGGCTTACACGAAATGCGTCTTTCTTGGAGCCTTTGGTGGATACGATTGTCTGTATGCGCACTTTGTCTCGCATACAGCGGTTCCAGCCCGCATTCTAAAAAGAATTCGTCCTAAGATGTATTTGGTCGAGAATGCTCATGGTAATGACGTGGTGATTCAAACGAAAGAAGATGACGGAAGAAATATTGAACGTTCTCGGAAAATCTTGCCATTTGCAGATCGAGTAATTGTTCCATCTTCCTATTTTAAAGAGATGGTTGCTAAGACGTTTGATTATCCGACTGATAAAATTTTTGTATCACCCTCTGGCGGTGTCAACCGGGAAATCCTCTACCCAGTTGATATGCAAAAAGCACGGAAACAGTGTGGATTGGAAGAGAGTGCTTATTACATTGGCTTGATTGGGCGAATTACTGCAGGAAAAGGCTGGGATACGGCTATAAAAGCGGTGAAAATGGTTCAAGAAAAAAATATTATCCCCAATTTAAAATTGCTGATTGTGGGCAGCGGAGATCAGGATGACTTGTTGGAAGAAGAACTGGAAAAACTTGACCTAAAAAATATCACGGAAAAGCGGTCTTTTTGTGCACAAAAAGACTTGACAAACTACTACAGCTCGTTGAATCTCTTTTTGTTTGCGAGTGAGAGTGAGAGTGAGAGTTTGGGATTAGTAGGCCTTGAAGCAATGGCCTGCGGAACGTTTTGCATTTGCAGCAATAATTCTGGAATTGCCACATATGCGACAGACAAGGACAACTGTCTGATGTTCGAAAAGGGGAATATAGAACAGCTGGCAGAAACAATAGAAGAAGCTGCCTTAATCTCGGATGATGAACGGAAACAAATCGTTCAAAATGGCTTGAAAACCGCTGCAAAGTATGACCGCAAGGTGATTTCTGAAGAATTTATTCGCTTTTTTGATACACTTCTGAATTGATGTAAATGGGGGAAAGCATGAAAAAAATTGGAATAATGACCCTCTACAAAAATAATATCAATTATGGAGGGATGCTGCAGTCATATGCATTGCAAAGAGCAGTTCAAAAGCTTGTTGGGGAGAGTGGTGAGTGCGTTCAAATCAGCTACACAATTTCTCCGACGCCAATCAAAGAAAAACTTAAGCATAGTTTACAATACCGTTCATTTGCCGAAAATGCAAAGATGGTGTGTAATCGGCTAAAAGCTTTTTTTAATAAAAGAAAAAAAACTTTGGACTCCACCGCAAGAATAAACGCATTTAGACAGTTTGAAGCAATTATTCCCCATACAGAAAAAATCTATAGGTATAATACGGTTGAAGATTGTGCAGAAATGTTTACGCATCTAATCACGGGTAGTGATCAGGTATGGAATGGTGGAATTGATTTAGACGCTTTTTGTCTTGGGTTTGCTAAGAGGGATACGAAAAGAATTTCTTATGCAGCAAGCAGTGCGAGTACAAAATTTGGAAAATGGCAGGATGAAATTTTCAAAAAAAATCTGCCAGAATTTACGGCAATCTCTGTTAGAGAAAAAAGTGTAATTCCTTATTTTGAGCAGATGAGTGGCAAAAAGGTCTCTGTTGTTTTGGACCCGGTCTTTTTGCTTTCTGCGGCAGACTGGCATGAAATTGTGCAAGAACCGCATATTAAAACGCCCTATATTTTTTGTTATCTCCTAGGATCAAATAAGGAACAGCATGAACGTGCAATAAAAATTGCAAAAGAAAACTCTTGCAAGCTTGTCACAATTCCATATCTAAATGGTTATAATCAGTTGGATGATAATTTTGGAGATATTCAAATTTCAGCAGCTTCTCCGCAAGAGTTCTTAGGGTTGATTGAAAATGCAGCAGGAGTTGTAACGGATTCTTTCCATGCAACTGCATTTTCCGTAATCTTCAACAGACCATTTTGGGCCTTGTCACGTTTTAAAAATCAGGGAAAAACAAATAATAACCATCGTGTAACAGACATTTTAGAACAGAGTGGATTATTGAATTGCTATGAAAACAGTAGTAATAAACTTTCGACTCCTGATTATAGCAATGCTAATAAAATTTTAAAGGTGCAGGCAGATAAGTCATATGAGTTTTTGAAGGCTGCATTGGGGGACATAGAATGTTGAGCAGCAACCAGCTTAAAATTGGAATTGTTCTTTCGTATGTATCGACCGGAATCAATATGCTGATTCAGCTTTTGTATACGCCGGTAATGATTCATCTTTTAGGTCAGAGTGAATATGGCCTATATACATTAGTTGGAAGCTTTGTTAGCTATCTTAGCCTATTTAGTCTTGGCTTTACGGGAGCTTACCTTCGTTTCTATTCAAAGAAAAAGGCACAAAATGATGCGAAAGGGATTGCACGACTGAATGGTATGTTTTTGACATTATTTATGTTAATGTCATTAACTGCATTTGTTTGCGGAATGATTCTTGCTCAATTTCCCAAACAAATCTTCGGTAATAAACTAACGGATCAAGAATTACATACGGCTCAAATTTTGATGCGGATTCTGGTCGTGAACATAGCGTTGACGTTCCCCTCTGGGCTACTGGATTCTATGGTCAGTGCCCATGAAAAATTTCTTTTTCAACGATTAGTTACATTGATTGGCGTATTGTGCAATCCATTGTTGGCTTTTCCCCTTCTGCTGATGGGATTTGGCTCAGTAGCGGTGGTAGGAGTAACAACATTTATAACGATAGCAAAACTTTTGGTCAATGTATTTTATTGCGTTAAAATCTTAAAAATACAATTTGCATTTGACCAATTTGATTTTCATGTTTTACGTGAAATTGCGCAGTTTAGTTTCTTCCTGTTTTTAAATATGGTAATTGATCAGATTAACTGGTCAGTAGATAAATTTATACTAGGATGGGTTTCTGGTACGGGAGCAGTCGCTATTTATGGTGTTGGTGCGCAAATAAACACGTTGGTGATGAATTTTTCGACTGCGATTTCTTCTGTGTTTGCACCGCGGGTAAACCGTATTGCGGCAGAGGAAAAAACAAATATGAACAAACAATTTACACAGTTGATGATTCGTGTTGGTCGAGTACAATATTTGATTCTGATGCTTGTTGCTTCTGGATTTGTAATTTTTGGAAGATACTTTATTACCAATATTTATTCGACAATAGAATATGCGCAGGCGTATCCTGTAGCATTGCTACTAATTCTTCCGGCGATGATTCCATTGATTCAGAATCTTGGAATTGAAATCCAGAGGGCGGTCAATAAGCATCAAGTGCGCGCAATTATTTATTTTATAATGGCTTTGCTCAATGTTGTGATTAGTATTCCTCTTGCAAAAGCATTTGGTCCGGTGGGTTCGGCGATGGGAACTGCAATTGGCTTGATTTTGGCCAACGGCATTATTATCAATATTTATTATCAATTCGGAATTGGTTTGGATATGATCGCTTTTTGGAAAAGCGTTTTGTCTCTTTCAAAAGGAATGATAGCGCCAGTAGTTGTGGGCGGTTTCATTATGAGATGTGTTACGTTTAAAAAAATATCAGAATATCTGTTCTTTATTGTTGTTTATACAATGGTGTATATAGTAAGTATGTGGAATTTCGGAATGAATGTAGAGGAAAAGGCCCTGGTAGCTAAGCTGTTACAAAGAGGAAAGAAGTAAATATGAGTAATGAGAAGAATATATATTGGCAGAGTGTTAGAGGTATTTGCATTCTTGCCGTAGTGCTGATTCACTCGCTACAATGTTATGATTTTAATAATGGAATTGTTATAATTCGTCAGATAATAAATTTTGCAGTTGCGATTTTTGTTTTTATGGCAGGATATTTTGTGAATATTGATAAAGTGTCCTCTAAACGATTCAGTGCTAAAAGATGGATTATAAATCGGGGGGGGGAGAGACTATGCGTGCCCTTCATTTTTTGGTCGCTCATATACAGCATGCTCTCCTGCTTTATAAGTGCTTATAACGGAAATGAAATAAACTGGATTAAACTATTAGGAAAAATATTTCTAGGGAAAGCTTCCGCTCCGTTTTATTATATTGTGGTTCTTATACAGCTTACATTTTTAACGCCGTGGTTGGCTCGTATTATAAAGAAAAAATCTATTGTGAGTAGAATACTATGGTTTATCACTCCGGGATATTTGGTCTTTATATATGCGTGGAATTTTATTGCTAAAAAACAACCGTTATTTTATGAAACACCATTTATGGCGTGGTTTCTGTTTTACTACTTGGGGCTTCAAGTTCGAAACGGAATGAAATTAAAATGTAATTTGGGTTTTGTTATAGGGACATGGATATTGAGCTGCTTTGAGGCTTTTGCGTTAAAAATGCTTGGAATGGAAGTGGGCTTTTACACAAGTCAGATAACATTTGGTTCTTTCCTGTATGCTACGGCGGTTATAGGACTGATTTTAAAAAATGCAGAAAACAATATGTTAAATAAGCCATCTGTGATAAAAAAGATTGGAGACTGCTCTTACGGAATTTTTTATATTCATATGCTCATCCTTAGCGTTGTCAAATGCTTTATTATAAATGAAAATTGGTTGATTATGTCAGGGATAAGATTTGTTTTTACAGCTTTGATTAGTTTTGCAATAGTTTATATAGGACAGCTGATGTTAAAAAAACACGAAAAAGCTTTAAAAATCGTTGGATTTATATGATCCTTAATACCGGTGGATAAGGTGTCTAAAACAGGAGGTGTTATGATTAAGATCGAAAAAAAGGAACAATGTTGTGGTTGCTCAGCCTGCGAACAGATATGCCCCAAACAGTGCATTACTATGTGTGCTGATGAAGAGGGCTTTCTTTATCCGGTTGTAGAGAAAAATAAGTGTGTTAACTGTGGAATGTGCGAAAAAGTTTGTCCTGTACTGAATGTTAGCAAAAAACGGTCAGGCGAACCATTGTGCTATGCTGCGTACAATAACAATGAGGAAGAAAGGCTGAACAGTTCTTCTGGAGGCATTTTTTGCTTATTGGCACGGAGAATTATTGAAGAGGGGGGGATTGTCTTTGGTGCTGCAATGTCAGATGATTGCAAAAAAGTACATCATATTGCAGTGAGCAAGGTGGAGGATATTGAAAAATTACAAGGGAGCAAATATGTTCAAAGTGAAATTGGGTCAACCTATAAACAGGCGAGAGAAGCTTTAGAAGATGGAGTGAAAGTTCTTTTTTCGGGAACACCGTGCGAAATAGAAGGACTAAAAGCTTATTTACAAAAAGATTATGAAAAACTAGTTTGTGTAGATGTTGTATGTCATGGTTCGCCGAGTCCTAAGCTTTGGGGGAATTATGTTCGCTTCCGCGAACGACACGCGGGCGCAACTGCGTGTCGAACTTTTTTCAGACATAAAAAACATGGCTGGAAAAAGTACGAAGTATTATTTAAATTTACAAATAATACTTCGTACGAACAAATCCTTTATAAGGATTTGTTCATGCAAATGTTCTTGCAGAACCTTTGTTTAAGACCATCCTGTTACGCTTGTTCCTTTAAAAAAGAAAACCGCGAAAGTGACATGACATTAGCTGATTTCTGGGGGTGCGGAAACATTTGCCCAGATTTGGATGATGATAAAGGACTGTCGATGATTCTTATACATTCAGAAAAGGGAAAAGGAATTTTTGATTCTATAAAAGCAAATATGTGCTTCCGGGAAGTGCCGATTCAGGCGGCATTAAAGGGAAATATAGCAGTAACGGAATCGTGCAAGAAACCTCCAAATCGTGAACAGTTTATGACTGCTATTGACGCAATGGAGTTTGATATACTTGGGAAAAGATATTTAAAAAAAGCATCATTTAAAGAGCGATTAAGGCGAGCCATGCCGGAAAAGTTTAAGATGAAAATAAGAAACTGGCTATAAATGATTAAAACGGACAGGAGATTATAAGTGAATTCGAGATATTAAAAAAAGGCTCGTTGAATTCACAGCTTTCTGCTATGGAAATAGTTGATGAGATGCAGTATGCAACTCTATGAGTTTGATGGGAGATGATTTATAATGGGAAAGTATTTTGGAACCGATGGCTTCCGTGGTGAGGCGGGAATCACTCTGACCGCTGACCATGCCTACAAGGTTGGTCGTTATCTGGGCTGGTATTACAACGCTTTGCGTGAGCGCAACGGCAACAATGAACCCGCCCGCATTGTGATCGGCAAGGATACCCGCCGCAGCTCCTATATGTTCGAGTACAGTCTGGTCGCCGGCCTGACCGCTTCCGGCGCAGACGCCTACCTGCTGCACGTCACTACCACGCCCAGTGTTGCCTACATCGCCCGGGTGGACGATTTCGACTGCGGCATCATGATCTCTGCAAGCCACAATCCCTACTATGACAACGGCATCAAGCTGATCGATTGCTACGGAGAAAAGATGCCCGAGGAGACTTTGCTACTGGTGGAGGATTACATCGATGGCAAACTGCACGTGTTCGATAAGGACTGGCCGGAGCTGCCCTTTGCCCACCGTGAGCACATCGGCTGCACCGTGGACTATGTTTCTGGTCGTAACCGCTACATGGGCTATCTGATCAGCCTCGGTA
>OLOJ01000815.1_pt1 | contig 31797 bp, 29 predicted proteins | sample 1672251 | NCBI WGS metagenome assembly OLOJ01 (sample SAMEA3136664, study PRJEB25190) | human gut metagenome | biome: human gut; feature: human-associated habitat; material: faeces | place: Austria | collected 2013 | reverse complement strand
GTAGTTTCTGTTTTGCGGTTTGTAGTCTGTTCAGTATTTTCTCCCATAGATTAACCTCGTTTTGAATAAAGAGGCCGCACCTGTAATAAGTGCAGCCCCCTTTAAATTCTTATTATAAGCAGTATTGTCAGAAATGAGATCCTGATCAAACCGGGCGTTCTGACACTATGTAACTGCTGTTTTGATTTTAAATCATTAGTTTGTAATCGTCAACTCGGTTTCTTTGTCAAATACGTGAATTTTTTCCATATCAAGCGCGAATACGGCTTTATCGCCTGTACGCAGTGTCGTACGAGGATTTACACGAGCTGTCATCTGTGTTCCTTCCACGTCAAAGTAAAGGAATACTTCAGCGCCGAGCAATTCGTATACTTTGATCTCAGATTCAATAATGCTGTCCGGTGAATTGCTGATAAATGCCTGAGAATCATGTACGTCTTCAGGACGGATGCCGAGAACAACTGTTTTTCCGTCATAGTTTCCGTTGATAAGAGCCTGTTTCTTGGAAGCAGGAACTTTTAATACATGTTTTCCTACAGTCAATGTTACATCATCACCTTTTACAGAGCATACGGCATCCATAAAGTTCATCTGAGGAGATCCGATAAATCCTGCAACGAACAGGTTGCACGGTGTATTGTAAAGGTTCTGCGGTGTATCGACCTGCTGAACGACTCCGTCTTTCATAACGACGATTCTCGTTCCGAGAGTCATGGCTTCTGTCTGGTCATGTGTTACATAGATGATCGTTGCGCCGAGGTTTTCGTGAAGTTTTGAAATCTCGATACGCATCTGGACTCTCAGTTTTGCGTCAAGGTTGGAAAGAGGTTCGTCCATAAGGAATACTTTCGGATTACGAACAATGGCACGTCCCATGGCAACACGCTGTCTTTGTCCTCCCGAAAGAGCCTTCGGCTTCCGGTCGAGCAGTTTGTCAAGGTCAAGGATTCTTGCCGCTTCACGGACTTTTTTGTCGATTTCTGCTTTCGGTACTTTACGAAGTTTCAGACCAAACGCCATATTATCATATACTGTCATGTGCGGATACAATGCGTAGTTCTGGAATACCATTGCGATATCACGGTCTTTCGGTTCTACGTCGTTCATAACTTTTCCGTCGATTTTGAATACTCCGTCGGAAATATCTTCCAAACCTGCGATCATACGAAGTGTTGTAGATTTACCGCATCCGGACGGACCGACGAAGATGATGAATTCTTTATCTGCGATTTCGAGGTTGAAATCTTTTACTGCATGGAATCCGTTCGGATAAATTTTCTGAACGCCTTTAAGTGATAAACTTGCCATTTTATGTTCCTCCTAAAAATAAACTTGTTTTTCTGGATTTTTCTTATGAGATAAGTATAACCGTAAGCCAGAAACAGAACAATGTCATGAGTGACTAAAAAAAGCGGCGGAAAGTGTACATGTTGACGAAAAATGAGAAATCAGATACAATAGCACTGTTATAAGCGATGAAAACAGTAAAGAAAAGAGGAATAAAATTATGGCAAATCCAATCGTTACATTTGAGATGGAAAACGGCGATATCATGAAAGCGGAGCTTTATCCCGAGATTGCGCCGAATACGGTAAATAACTTTATTTCATTGATTAATAAAGGATTTTACGACGGTCTGATCTTTCACCGTGTGATCCGCGGATTTATGATCCAGGGCGGATGTCCGAACGGAAACGGAATGGGCGGTCCGGGATACGCGATCAAAGGCGAGTTTGCACAGAACGGTTTCCAAAACGATCTTGCACATGATCCGGGAGTTCTTTCCATGGCTCGTGCAATGCATCCTGATTCTGCGGGAAGCCAGTTTTTTATCATGCATGAAAAATCACCGCATCTGGACGGCGCTTATGCGGCGTTTGGAAAGATCACGGAAGGAATGGATATTGTAAATAAGATCGCAGAAACCGCAACAGATTACAGCGATCGTCCGCTTGAAGAGCAGAGAATGAAAAAGGTGACTGTAGAATTGTTCGGAGAAACATATGACGAACCGGAGACAGTATAAGCTGTAAAGGCAAAAAAGAAAAGTAAAGATGCTGACATATTCCCCTTAGGCAGGCAAGGAAACGAAAACCTGTTTAAGGGGATTGTTATGTCACAGTATTTACAGCCGATATTCCATAATGTAATCATCCATGAAAAAGCCGTTTCCGATATCATTTTTCTGAGCGTCGATCGTCTGAAAACCAAAGTGACGGTATACGTTCAGAGAGTGATCGTTGTGCTTATTACATGTCAGCCAAATGGCGGAACAATTTCGCTGCCGACATAAATTTTTTAGAAAATCAAACAAAAATGCGGCTAAATGTCTGCCGCGGTATTGTTTGGCAATGTACAGTTTGCTCAAAAACATCCTTCCGTCCTGATCCTGCCTGATCGCCATATATCCGCACAGTTTTCGGTTGCCGAGAAGCCGGTAGTATTCGTATCCGGTAAGAACCTGATCTTGTAAAGCCGGATAAGACTGAAAACGTGACAGCATATATTCTACCTGCTCTTTGCCGATGATCGGCGTGAAATGTTCATGCCAGATCACATCTGCCAAAGCGGCGATCTCTTGAAGATCCTCGTTAGTTTCTGCCTTGCGGATTGTAAACGGTTGATCCGTTCGATTGTCTGAAGATGTCTGATCCATGAGAAATATTCCCCCTTCTTTTTTTATTGATTTTTATTATCACTTGAATTATATTATCATTTTCGCCTTATTTCGTCAATATTTTCATATTTATATTATATTTTTTTATTCTTTTAGATTTTAGCTTTCTTTTTTGAGCTTTTAAATAATTATCAAACTCTAATCTTACTAGCTTAACATCATTGCTAGTATTTATTAAGTTATAATATTCGTTAACTATAGGTAAATATTTGTTATTACCTTTTTCTTCCATAAATTTATTTATAAATGATATAAATACAAACCCTCTAATATATTGTTTTCCATTGATACTTATTTCATATTCTTTCGGAACAGATTGTAAATAATATCTTGCATCTGCTTTTGTTTTAACTCGTAAAAGAGAATGAATACTCTCTTCTTCAATCCATATCCATCCTCTTTTATCTAATATAGCTTTATCAAAAGCGTTTTTAATGGCCTTAACAGTACGATTGTTTAAATTTTGTGCTCTTTCAGGCTCCTTATAGTGAACATCTTTAAGATAACTTTTTACCAAAATAAGAGCTTTACTATCATCCATTACCAATCATCTTATTATAAATGCTTGTAAGTTCAGCCATTGCCTCTACTGCCCTGGCATCCCTGTTAGTATCTGGATGAATTTTTCTTACTATATCATAATACCACCTTCTGGCAGCTTCCTTATTTCTATAATGAGTCCTATTAATATTTAATTTTCTCATTCTTGTTTCTCCTTCTAACTCAAGGAGATAATAAATATATTTTGTACTTTCATTAAGAAAATACTTTTTATCATTACATCCTATAGATTGTCCATTGTTTTCTGCAACTACTAATCCTATTTTTTTTAAATATTGAATTTTATCAAAAACACCTTTCCAGCTGTTACTTCCCATTTTTATAAAACTATCTATCTTCTGCTTCCCAATTATTTCTCTAATGTCCTTATTAATCATTGATTTAACAGTCTTTAATTTTCCTAAAGTCTTCAAGTCCTCAGGAGAGCTTGCTTCATACCATCTCATAAAATCACCCTTTAATATTAATACTCCTACTTCTATATATTAACGCTATTATAAAAACATAACTAAAATATTCCACTTTAAAGAATGAAGAATTAAAAATTAAGAATTAAAAATGAAAAATTAAATAAACACATTCATTTTTAATTCTTCATTTTACATTCTACATTTTCAATTGGCGACTTAATTAAGTGCATCAGCGAAGCGATATGCACTGATTAACTATAAAGGGCTTACTTTAATATATTGATTTTTTACTGCATTAGGCAATAAATATGATTTTGAATTCTTTGTAAATCAAAATTTTACTAATGAAATAATTATTCAACAATCAAAAATCCCTTATAGAGGATAGCTTTTTATATAATGCTGAGTGAATTAAAATGGAGTCGTTGACTACCGGCTGATGTCGTTTTTTACATAGCTACAAGGTAAAAACTATTTTGTTTATGCGATAGAATTATTTACTCTAGAACCGAGGAGCGTAGGCGATGTAGTTCTTGTCAAAATTTCAAGCCAATAGAAGGATGCGCTAAAGGAAATTGTATTGCCAGAGGAGATATAGTTCAAAGAAGTAGAATAATATGTGCATTTGATTATATTCCCAATAAAAATGAGTGTTGTAATGGGGAGACTTTCTATAATAGCTAAAATGGTTGGAATCAAGCCGCCAAGTTAGATACAGATTTGGGGGGGTTCTTCTGCCCATTTTGATTTCGGAAAATCTATCCGAAAAAGCAAAACTATGGTACAATTGCAAGTAGCGATGTGTGCCATAGCAAAGAGCAGACTTCAAATCAAACCGAAGCCAATCAAAGGCTCGTCTAAGAAATTAATTCTAATCTTTTCTGTGGCAGGTGTATTTGGGTGCAGTATGCCGTTTTTACAGGTCTCGAAAGGGACCATTGTGTCATTTTTTGAATCCAAGGCTTAACGAAAAGCCAGGGGATGTGCATCTTTATTGCACACTCATGGCATGTAGAGACGGTAGTCTTGATATCAAGGAAAGATAAATAAGTGCCAGAAAGCGGCGTATTTTCGGGCCTTTTTCGGAAGTTGGGATTTGAAGCTCGGCATCTGAAAAGGCCCGGTTGTTTTATATGGAAAAATATCTGCTGCTCAGTTGTTTTTCTCTTTTATTTGGGGTAGATATACATGGACACTTTCGATTCTGTTTTTGTCCAGTTTTTCTACTACCAGTCGAATGTCATCTTCTGTAATGATTTCGTCCCCTTCTTCCGGAAGACGGTCCAGATGTTCAATGATCAGACCTCCAAGGGAGTCATAATCTTCAGAATCCAGACTGGTACCGAGATGATCGTTTACATCGTCCAGACTCATGGAACCTTCGATGATATATTCATGGTTGGAGATTTTTTTCACCAGTTCATTCTCGCTTTCGTCGTATTCATCGTGAATCTCACCGACAATCTCTTCCAGAATATCTTCCAGAGTGATGAGACCTGTCATTTCACCGTATTCATCTACCACAATGGCAATGTTAAAGGTGGATGCTCTCATTTCCACAAGAAGTTCGGAGATATCCTTGTATTCGTATGTGAAATGAGGAGTACGGAGATAATGACGGATATCAAAAGGTTCATTACTGTCATAAAGGAGCAGATCCTTCATATTGATGATACCAATCACATTATCCTGATCCTCTTCGTATACAGGAAGTCTGGTAAAGCGATCCTGACGGAAGATGTCGATCAGCTCCTGGTAAGTACTTTCCACACTGGCAAAAGTCACATTGACTCTGGGAACCATAATATCTTTGGCATCTGCATCTCCCAGATCGAATACATTGTAGATCATTTTCTTTTCGTCAGATTCGATAACACCATCTTCATGGCTGACATCCACAATGGTACGAAGTTCTTCTTCTGTCATAGCTTTATTCGCCGCATCCGGATCTACGCGAAGAATCAGCATGATTCCGCGGGAAAACAAGTTAATGATGAAAATGACAGGAGTCATGACCGTCATGAAAAACTTGATGACCGGAATATAGCGAAGGGTAAGCTTCTCAGCGTTGATCGTTGCATAATTCTTCGGTGTAATCTCTCCAAATACAAGGATTGCCACTGTCAGAATCAGTGTAGCAATGCTGACCATGTATCCACCAAATGAATAGGCAAGGGTTGTAGCAAGAGAAGATGCTGAAACATTCACAATGTTATTACCAATCAGGATCGCACTGAGCATCTTCGCTGTGTGATTCTCTGTGATATCAAGAGCCAAAGCTGCCCGCTTGTTCCCACCGTCTGCGAGAGAGCGGAGTTTAATTTTATTCACTGACATCAGCGCAGTCTCGGTTGATGAAAAAAATGATGAAAACAATAGTAAAATTAACAGTATAATTAATAGGTACGTGTCACCTGCGTCCACTTTAAATATTCACTCCTTTGATTAAAAAATGTGCCTCCAAAGAGGCTTGGTTAATTTTAGATATACGCATTCATTATACATGGTTTATTAGTGTTTGGCAAGGCAATATACTTTACTTTATGAAGTGGGTGGTGTATGATGTTGATGACTGATAAGAATATTTAATACTATTATATAGAAGAAACGGAGTATAGATATGGAATTGTACAATAGATTGTGCACTATTACAAAACAGGAAAATGTAATGAAAGATGAGCCGATGAAGAAACATACAACATTTCGTATTGGTGGTCCGGCAGATTATTTCGTGACACCTGAATCAAGGGAAGAGATCCAGGCAATCGTTGAGTTATGCAAAAAAGAGGAAATCCCATATTCCGTGATCGGAAACGGAAGTAATCTTCTTGTTGGAGATAAGGGATATCGTGGCGTAATCCTTCAGATTTTTAAGAAAATGAATCAGATCAGGGTAGAAGAGAATAAGATTTATGCCGGAGCAGGCGCACTTCTGTCGAAGGTTGCGGCAACAGCACTGTCAGAATCTCTGACAGGCTTTGAGTTTGCAGCAGGAATTCCGGGAACATTAGGCGGAGCCGTCCGTATGAATGCGGGTGCATACGGTGGAGAGATGAAGCAGGTACTTGAGAGTGTGGAAGTGATGACAGCAGATGGAGAATTTCTCACGATCCCGGTAGAAGAGATGGGGCTTGCTTATCGGACAAGTGTGGTAGAACAGAAGAATTATATTGTTCTTGAAGCAGTGATTTCTCTTGAAAAAGGAAATCCGGAGAAGATCAAAGAAGTGATGGATGATCTGAAAGAAAAAAGAGTGACAAAGCAGCCATTAGAGTATGCAAGTGCAGGAAGTACATTTAAGCGTCCGGAAGGATATTTCGCAGGAAAACTGATTGAAGATGCAGGACTTCGCGGATTCAGGGTCGGAGATGCACAGGTCTCTGAAAAGCATTGCGGTTTCGTGATCAACAGAGGGAATGCAAGCGCAGCAGAGGTTATGGAACTGATGCGTCAGGTAGAAGATAAAGTAGAAGAAAATTCAGGAGTCCGTCTGGAAGCGGAAGTAAGAAGAATAGGAGAGTTTTGATATGCGTTTTGTTATCGTAACAGGGATGTCAGGAGCGGGAAAATCAACAGCACTTAAGATGCTTGAGGATATGGGATATTTCTGTGTGGACAATCTGCCGATCGCAATGTTTCCTGGATTTGTGCAGATGATTGAGAATTCAGAAACTTCAATGAAGAAAGTGGCACTGGGAGTCGATGTGCGAAGCGGACAGGATATTTCTGGATTAGAGAAAGACCTTGAGCAAATGGATGAAAAGGGAATCAAATATGAGATTCTGTTTCTGGACGCAAAGGATTCTGTACTTGTAAAGCGATACAAAGAAACGAGAAGACAGCACCCTCTGAGTGGGTCGGGACGTGTGGATACCGGTATTGCGAAAGAACGTGAGAAGACCGCATTTTTGAAAATGAAGGCAACGTATATTCTTGATACAAGTAAGATGCTGACAAGAGAACTGAAGATTGAACTTGAGAAGATTTTTGTGAAAGGTGAGAGTTTTTGCAACCTCTATATCACAGTAATGTCCTTTGGTTTTAAATACGGAATTCCGCAGGACGCAGACCTTGTATTCGATGTGCGTTTTCTTCCGAATCCGTACTATATTGATACATTGAAAGAAAAAACAGGAAATGATCCGGAAGTCCAGGATTATGTCATGCAGAATGACAAGGGACCGATTTTCCTTGAAAAATTAAAAGACATGGTTGAATTTCTGATTCCAAATTATATTTTGGAGGGAAAAAACCAGCTTGTGATCGCAATTGGATGTACCGGTGGGAAGCATAGATCTGTAACGCTGGCGAATGCGTTATATCACACGCTTGAGACAGAGGAAAGTTATGGCGTCCGTATTGAACATCGTGATATCGGGAAGGATAGTATCACAAAGAGAAAGTAAAAGGTGGAAAATATGTCATTTTCTGGAAAAGTGAAGGAAGAGCTTGCAAGGAACATCAGTTCAGCCAGACATTGCCAGATTGCGGAACTGACGGCTTTTATTGGCATGTGCGGGACGGTTGTAATCAATAGTTTTGACCGGTGCAGTATCAAGATTCGTACAGAAAACATTTTAGTTGCAAGAAAGGTCTTTACATTAATAGAAAAAACATTTAATATAAGGAGTGATATTTCCGTTCGGAGAAATATAAAGAAGCAGACAGAGACCTATTCTGTTATCGTAAAAAAGCATGAAGATGCGATACGTATCTTACAGGCTACGAAGATGATAGGGGAACAGCAGGAGAATGCGGAAGAGTTGCATGCCGTGAATCCGATGATTGTCCAACAGGTTTGTTGTCGAAGAGCATTTCTCCGCGGAACGTTTCAGGCGTCCGGATCTATGAGTGATCCGAACAAGGCATATCATTTTGAGATTGTCTGTTCCACAGAAGAGATGGCACATCAGATCTGTGATCTGATCTGCAGTTTTTCTATGGACGCAAAGATCGTGCTCAGAAAAAAGTCGTATGTTGTTTACCTGAAAGAAGGAGCACAGATAGTAGATATTCTGAATATCATGGAGGCACATGTCTCATTAATGGAACTTGAGAATGTAAGAATTCTCAAGGAGATGAGAAATTCTGTGAACAGAAAAGTGAATTGTGAAACTGCCAATATTAATAAGACAGTATCAGCAGCAGTGAAACAGCTGGAAGATATTACATATTTGAGAGATCAGATAGGATTTGAGAATATACCGAAAGGATTAGTCGAGGCCGCTCTTGCCCGCCTCGAGCATCCGGAAGCAACATTGAAGGAACTGGGAGAATCCCTGAATCCTCCGGTTGGAAAATCGGGTATCAACCACAGACTGCGTAAGCTGAGTGAGATGGCAGACAAAGTTCGGCAAGAACAAGGAGGATTATTATGATTAAGACATCTGTTGTAGTGAAAGCAGACCCAGGGTTTGATGGACGGCCGATCGCCCTTCTCGTGCAGGAAGCCAGCCAGTATGCGAGCAAAGTGTACATTCAGGTAGCCGAGAAGAACATCAATGCTAAGAGTATTATGGGTATGATGAGTCTGAATCTGATCGGAGGCGAGGAGATTACCGTTGTGACAGACGGCGAGGACGAGCAGAAAGCAGCTGAAGGCATTAAGACATTCTTTGCTAATGTATAATAACAATAAGATGGTAATTGAAGTCACAGAGAGATAACCATGTGATTACAAATGAATATAGAGGGGCTGTACTTTGAAGAGGAGTACAGCCATCTTTTTCTATGGGGGGAGAGTTTGCAGCTGATGTGAACACAAATGATTTTTGAATAAGGAGGTATTTGTTTATGAAAAGAATGCTATTTGTTTACAATCCGAATTCAGGAATGGGACTTCTGAAGCCGAAACTTTCAGATGTGATCGACACTTTTGTGAAGGGCGGATATGAGGTAACGGTTTATCCTACACAGAGAAGTCAGGATGCTGTAAGAAAAGTCAGTGAGTACAAAGAAGAATATGATCTCGTGGCATGTAGTGGCGGAGATGGTACATTGGATGAAGTCGTGACCGGTATGATGATGCGAGAAAATAAGACGCCGATCGGATATATCCCGGCCGGAACAACGAATGATTTTGCAAGTAGTCTGCATATTTCCAAGAATATGCTGGAGGCCGCAGATACAATTGTAACAGGAACACCATTTTCCTTTGATATCGGTCAGTTTAACGATGACTACTTCGTATATATTGCAGCCTTTGGCATTTTCACAGACGTGTCATATGAGACGAAGCAGAGTATGAAGAATATTCTTGGTCATATGGCTTATATTCTGGAAGGAACCAAGAGACTGTTCAATATTCCGTCTTATAAGATCAAAGTCACACATGACGGAGAGACGATTGAAGATGAGTTTATCTTTGGAATGGTGACAAATTCACGCTCTGTAGGAGGATTCAAAAGAATCACAGGAGAAAATGTTATTTTTGATGATGGCGTTTTTGAGGTGACACTCTTTAAAACACCAAAGAATCCAGTCGAGTTGAACGAACTGATTGGGGCAGTTGTGATGCGTCAGATTAATTCAGACAGAATATACTCCTTCAAGAGTGGTGAAGTCCGTTTTGAATCTGTTGAGGCAATTCCATGGACTCTGGATGGAGAGTACGGCGGTACTCATGAAGAAGTTGTGATTCAGAATAAGAATCAGGCACTTCAGATCATGGTCAAGGAAGAAGCCGTAGAAGATCTGAGTGAACAGTTAGTGGAAGCAGATGAAGTCTGAACACATAATCTGAAATATTTTCAGTGATATTTTAGAAAATCACCCCTTTTTTGAATTTTAGGTTTATTGAACAATCGTGAAAAACCGCGTAAAATCAAGAAAAAACGGCAGTTTGAAAGAATAATAAAAAATTTTTGAAAAAATTTTAAAAAAGGGGTTGCATTTTCCGAAAGCCTGGTATATAATAACTATTGTCTTGTGGCGGTAACAAAAAAGACACAGACGAAAATGAATAAGGCTCCGTGGTCAAGCGGTCAAGACGCTAGCCTCTCACGCTGGAATCAGGGGTTCGATTCCCCTCGGAGTCACTGAAAGAAGCTCGTATTTACGAGCTTTTTTTGTGTTTTGAAAATCTTTTAGTAAATCATGGCCAATCATTTTATTAGAAATATTCCTAGCACAAGTGATAGTGTAATCTTGCTGTTTTTCCAGTATTATAAATAAAAAGTAATGTTGATAAAATGGGGAAAATTGAAGGGAGGATTGCATATGGGTCATAAATCAAACGAAACAAAGGAATTTAGAAATACCATAATTGCATCACAGGGTGACTACAAATTAAGAGGCGACAGTGATCCATTTACATTCCTTTTTGCTTGCATACTTATTCCTGTGGGCGTACTTTTCATATTCATTGGTCTTTGGTGTATTAAGGATCTGTTTGAAAAAAGGAATGCGGGGTGATCAAATGAAGTTTTCCTGGGGAGATTCAATATTTTTTGCATTTTTGTGGGCAAGTGTGTGGGCCGGAGCCCTCACCTGCTATGTTTTGGATTGGAAAGTTGAATGGATGCAGCCAAAACTGTGGTTTCTTTACGTCAAGAAAAAATTAAATAAATCAAAGTCGATCTTTTTCAAAGCAACGAAGATTTCTCAAAAGGTACTTAACCCTTTTGAAACAGTATTATCTGCATTAGAAGACGGTAATATTCAAAATTCTTCGGTGAACATAGGTCAGTCATGTCGCCAGAAAATCGAACATGAGATGAAACTTTTACAGGCGAATGACATAACTCATGAAATTCGTATAGCTTACGCGAAACTGCCAGAAGCAAACAAAAAGAATCATGATTTCAAACATTGGAATGATGCCGGACGTGAATGGAGAGAGGCCATACTGCAAGGTACCGTATCAAACCGATATCGTAATAAAAAAAGTGGAAAAATCCTGTACGAGGACTTTTTCCCACATGGTGCAATCTTACTTAGACAATCCAGGCATATTCGTCATGATGAAGTTGAAAGCAAAAACAGAAATGAAGAGCAACAATTTTATTCTGAATATCAGAAAATCATGTGTCCAAGCTGTGGCGCTGAGATTTCATTAAATAGTAATGAAGTTCATTGTCCTTATTGTGGTGGATATATCAAAAGCGATTTCTTCGACTGGCAGATAGAAGAGCTTCTGATCTATCAGGATTTAAATCCCAATGATTATAACTATAAAATGGTAGCAGCAACACTCCTGGTTTTCTTTCTTCCGGCAGTTCCTTGTTTTCGATTTATCCAAAGCATTGAGATCATATTGGCAGTTCCTTTTGTACTTACAGTTATATTAGCTGTCATTCTCGGAGCAGTGCTCCTAAGAAGAAAGAATGGTACAGAAGAATTAGAAGAACAGATCGTTCGTTATGATGAAAAAGTATTACTTGTAGACCTCAATGAAGCTCTTAATGATGCAGAACTGACATCCGATGCATTATTTTACAGTGTGGACAAATTACAATTGAAAGCTGTAGATAATACCGAAACCCAGACAACGATCACGATCCAGGCAGTACTCCACAAACTTATTCTCGAAAAGAACCAGAAGATTATAAAACAGGATAAAAAGATGGAATCGAAATTATACAGAGCACGCCATCCAAGACGAATGAAGTCAAAAGGTCAGGCTGTTTTCAGTGAAAAAGAATGTCCAAGCTGCGGTGCTAATTTTATGCCGGATAAAAATGGTTGTTGTTCCTACTGTGGATACCAGCTTACTGTTGATAATTCAAAATGGAGACTTGTTAATCTTTAGCGATTGTTTCAAAAACAATTTGCAGCTAAAAGAGAGGAAGGTGAAGAGTATGTTGAAAAAAATAGGAGGAGTTATTCTTGTAATCGTTGGTCTGTTTTTCAGCATAGCAACAGTGAAAATGATATTCGTCGATCTACCAAAAGCAAAGTCTTCGATGAAGGATGCAATTTATGTGGGAGAAGATGCAATCGATGAAAAAAATGATGGAAAAATAGTAATCGTTTGTGGAAAATTCGAACTGACACAGCCGTCTTATGATGAAGAACTGGGAATCTCTTTTGACACGATCCGTGCCGCCCGTGCAAAGCAGACACTGGAAAGAACAAAAAATACAGCGGGTTTAACTGAAGAGGAAAAAGAAAATATGACAGCTGAGGAAAAGCTGTACGGAATTCTGGAATGGAATACAGGACTCAGTGAAGATATTACTTTGGGTGAAGGTAAAATTGGTAATTATACGCTGTCACCGGATTTTATTCAAACAATCCATCTGGATAACGTATGGGATAAGTACAACGAAGAATCACTGGAAGCTCTCGGATATGCGTATATGCCGGATGATTCGTTTTCACAGGAACATTTTATAGAACCTTTCGATCAGTCTCAAAGAAATCTTAAAGAAAATGATGTTCGATATTTTTATTATGCGGCTGATCTTGAACCTGGTCAAGTCATGACAGCGATCGGTATTCAAGATGGACAGGTACTTAAAGCAGCTCCGAAAATCAGTGACAATTTAATAAAAGGTGCACTTGGCAGAGAAACTGCAGTTAAAGAAGGGGGCTCTGTCGGGATAGGGGCAATTCTTTTTTCAATCGTTTTATCACTCGCTTTTTTGTTGTCAGGAGTAGGGCTTATCATAGCAAAAAAAGATTAACGGATAAATAATCGTTGGTTATATTGTACAAAAATAAAAACAATCCACAGAAGAAAGGGAAAATCATTGTGAAAATGTTAACAAGATTCACCGCTGTGGATTGTTTTTTATGCAAAACATAAGATTGTCATTTATAAATTAATACGCTATAATATAGAAGAATTCTAAATAAATAATTCCTGATGGTTTTCACGGGTGTCAGGATCTTTAAGAATTGGAGGAAAGAAATATGTTAGTATCAGCTACAGAAATGCTTCAGAAAGCAAAAGCAGGCCACTATGCAGTAGGACAGTTCAACATCAACAATCTTGAGTGGACAAAGGCTATTCTTACAACAGCACAGGAACTCAACTCACCAGTTATCCTTGGTGTATCTGAGGGTGCAGGAAAGTACATGACAGGATATAAGACTGTTGTAGGTATGGTAAACGGAATGATGGAAGAACTCGGAATCACAGTTCCGGTTGCTCTTCATCTTGACCACGGCAGCTACGAAGGATGCCTGAAATGTGTAGAAGCAGGATTCTCATCAATCATGTTTGACGGATCTCATTATCCGATCGACGAGAACGTTGAGAAGACAAAAGAACTCGTTAAGATTGCTCACGAGCACGGAATGTCAATCGAGGCAGAGGTTGGATCCATCGGTGGAGAAGAAGATGGAGTTATCGGAAGAGGTGAGTGCGCTGATCCGGAAGAGTGTAAGAGAGTAGCTGATCTGGGAATCGATTTCCTGGCAGCAGGTATCGGTAACATTCATGGTAAATATCCAGCAAACTGGGAAGGATTAAGCTTTGAGACTCTGGATGCTATTCAGCAGCGTACAGGAGCAATGCCACTCGTACTTCACGGTGGTACAGGTATCCCGGAAGATATGATCAAGAAAGCAATCTCTCTTGGAGTTGCTAAGATCAACGTTAATACAGAGTGTCAGCTTTCTTTTGCAGCAGCTACACGTAAGTATGTTGAAGAAGGAAAAGATCTTGAGGGTAAAGGATTTGACCCACGTAAACTTCTCAAACCAGGTGCAGACGCAATCATGGAAACAGTAAAAGAGAAGATGGAGTTATTCGGATCTGTCGGAAAAGCCTGAGAAGAATTTTTTTGAAAAAAGCACTTGCGTTTTAAAGCAAGTTGAGGTATACTGACTCACGTAGACAGAACAAGGGCGTTCCAATTATAATTGGAGTGCCCTTTTTTTATCGCTTGGGAAATGATCCGCATGATTGAATCAGATTGGATGGAATAAAATCAGATCTGATCTGACTGGATCAGACGGATGATTTCCTGAGAGGTAATCTATTATGGGGGTTCCCGTAGTGTAATCGAATATTGTTCATTGCAGTGAACGGTAATCGAAGAATTAAGAGAAAAGGAAGGTATAGGGTATGAGCACAGAATTATTCAATGTAGCTGACATCTTTGGAGAAAATGTATTTAATGATACAGTTATGCAGGAGCGTCTGCCAAAGAAAGTTTACAAGAATCTGAGAAAGACAATTGAAGAAGGAAAAGACCTGGATCTCGAGACAGCAGATGTTATTGCTCACGAGATGAAAGAATGGGCGATTGAAAAAGGAGCGACTCACTATACACACTGGTTCCTGCCACTTACAGGAGTTACAGCAGAGAAGCATGATTCCTTTATCTCAGCTCCACTTCCGAGCGGAAAGGTTCTGATGACTTTCTCAGGAAAGGAATTGATCAAGGGTGAGCCGGATGCATCTTCATTCCCGTCAGGAGGACTGAGAGCAACATTCGAGGCAAGGGGATATACAGCATGGGATTGTACCTCACCGGCATTCGTAAGACAGGACGCAGGCGGAGCTACACTTTGCATCCCGACAGCATTCTGCTCCTACACAGGAGAAGCACTGGATCAGAAGACACCACTGCTTCGTTCTATGGAAGCAATCAATAAAGAAGCATTAAGACTTCTTCGTTTATTTGGAAATACAACATCTAAGAAAGTTACTCCATCTGTTGGAGCAGAGCAGGAGTACTTCCTTGTAGATGCAGAGAAGTTTGAAGAAAGAAAAGACCTGATCTACACAGGACGTACACTCTTTGGAGCAATGCCTCCGAAAGGACAGGAGCTTGATGATCATTACTTCGGAACAATCCGTCAGAGAATCGCATCCTTCATGAGAGATGTAAATATTCAGCTTTGGAAAGTTGGTGTTCCGGCTAAGACACAGCATAATGAGGTTGCACCGGCACAGCACGAACTGGCTCCGATTTATACAGAGGCGAACATTGCGGTAGACCAGAACCAGCTGACAATGCAGACACTGAAGAGAGTAGCCTGCCAGCACGGACTGAAATGCCTGCTTCACGAGAAACCGTTCGCAGGAGTTAACGGATCCGGTAAGCACAACAACTGGTCTATTACTACAGATGATGGAATCAATCTTCTCGAACCAGGTAAGACACCTCATGAGAATACACAGTTCCTTCTTGTACTTGCCTGCATCCTGAAAGCGGTTAACAAGCATGCAGACCTGCTTAGAGAATCCGCAGCAGATCCGGGAAATGACCACAGACTTGGAGCAAACGAGGCACCTCCGGCAATTATCTCTATCTTCCTTGGAGAACAGCTTGAGGATGTTGTTGAGCAGTTGATCAGTACAGGAGAAGCTACACACAGTCTGAAAGGCGGAAAGCTGGAGACAGGTGTAAGCACACTTCCGGATCTGTTCAAAGATGCAACAGACAGAAACAGAACATCACCGTTCGCATTTACAGGAAATAAGTTCGAGTTCCGTATGGTTGGATCAAGAGATTCTATCGCAAACCCGAATATCGTACTGAACACAATCGTTGCAGAAGCATTTGCAGATGCATGTGATATTCTTGAGAAGGCAGATGACTTTGATCTTGCAGTACATGATCTGATCAAAGAATACCTGACAGAGAACCAGAGAATCATCTTCAACGGAAACGGATACTCTGACGAGTGGGTTGCAGAGGCTGAGAGAAGAGGACTTCCGAACATTAAGTCTATGGTTGAAGCAATTCCGGCAATCACAACAGACAAGGCTGTAGAATTGTTTGAGAGATTCAGCGTATTTACAAAAGCAGAGCTTGAGTCCCGTGCAGAGATCCAGTATGAGGCATATGCTAAGGCAATCAATATTGAAGCCCGTACTATGATCGATATGGCAAGCAAACAGTTCCTGCCGGCATTTATCAAGTATACAAAGACACTTGCAGATACAGTAAATGCTGTAAAGGCAGCTGGTGTTGACGCATCTGTTCAGACAGAGACTCTGAAAGAAGTAAGTGCTCTGATGGCTGAGACAAAGGCAGCACTTGATAACCTTGTAAAAACAACAGCAGATGCAGCAGCAAAAGAAGAAGGCGAAGTACAGGCTACATACTATCATACAGAGGTTGTTCCGGCTATGGATGCACTCCGTGCACCGGTTGACAAACTTGAGATGATCGTGGATAAAGAAGCTTGGCCAATGCCATCTTACGGAGACCTGATCTTCGAGGTATAAAATTGTATTACAGAAAAGTAATTTGAAGTAAATGATTGGAAGTCATTATTCGGATAAAGAGTCTGGATAATGGCTTCTTTTTGCTCTGAAAATCGGGAAAGCTGCATGACTATTTCATGCAAGAAAGCAAAAATTATTGTATAATGAGAAGTGGTTCGTGCAGCTTGAGCGTATTCTGCACGAATGAGAAAAAGAAAGAGTGGAATAAAAATGCAGTCAGAAGCAGAACTTAGAAGTTTATTATCAAGAATAGATCACCGGGGATATCCGGCTTATAAAGATACAAAAGGACAGTACCGATTTCCGGGATATGTTTTATCGATCGATCACGTACAGGGAGATCCGTTTGCGTCACCGTCAAAGGTAAGTGTACTGGTGAGTGGGAAGACAGCAGGATTCCCACAGGAATTATATTGTGGAAAATGTCAGAGAATTGCACTTCAGGACGAATTGCTGCGCCAGTTTGGAAGAAGGGCAGAACGGTTTGCATTCAAGGCAAAAGGTTCAGGTAAGAGTGGTCTGATCTCTGTCAGCAGATGCGGACAGGAAGTTCTGGAGAGAACAGCGTGTCAGATTCAGCCGGAGAACGGAAATATCCTTCTTAGAATGGAAATCGGATTTCCGGCAAATGGGCGAACAATCAATGCGAGAGAGTTAGAGAAGATTTTATTTGATTTTGTTCCGGAGTGTGTAAAGGCATCCTTGTTTTACAAGAATCTGGATGCAAAGAGATTGAGAAGAATCGTAGATCTGGCAGAAGATCAGGAGTACATCCGTAAAGAGCTTCCGAAACTTGGTCTTTGTGCTTTCGTGGCAAACGGAAGTGTACTGCCAAGGGAATCCGGAATCTCATCCCGGCCGATGCGTGACGGAATCGCCTTCCAGTCTCCGAAGGAACAGGAAGTGACACTGGAACTTCCGCATAAAGGAAAGATTACCGGTATGGGAATCCGTAAGGGGATTACCTTGATCGTCGGCGGAGGTTATCACGGAAAATCAACACTTTTGAAAGCATTGGAACTTGGAGTGTACAATCACATCGCAGGGGATGGAAGAGAGTATGTGATCACAGATGCGACAGCAGTGAAATTGCGTGCGGAGGATGGAAGAAGTATTCAGAAGACAGATATTTCCATGTTCATCAACGATCTTCCGAACGGAAAAGATACGACATCATTCTGTACAGAAGATGCAAGTGGAAGTACTTCACAGGCGGCAAATGTGATCGAAGGAATTGAGGCGGGAACATCTCTGTTCCTGATTGATGAAGATACGAGTGCAACGAACTTTATGATCCGTGATGAGCTGATGCAGCGCGTGATCCACAGAGAGATGGAACCGATCACACCATTTATTGAAAGAATCAGGGAATTGTATGAAAATTATGGGATCTCGACAGTGATCGTTGCGGGAAGTTCGGGAGCTTATTTCCATATTGCAGACAGTATTATTCAGATGGATCGTTATGTTCCGAAAGACATTACAGTACTGGCGAAAAAAGAAGCAGAGAATTTCCCACAGATCAGTGTGCCGGAGCAGCCGGCAGAGAAACCGACTTATGACAGAGTGCCGCGACCGGATAAAGCATTTCACGGAAATGACAGGATCAAGATGAAGACGATGGGAAAAGAATCAGTGATGATCAACAGGGATACGATCGATCTGAGATACTTAGAGCAGATTGCGGATAGCGAACAGGTGGCAGCACTTGGATACTGTGTACGATATGCACAGAAACATTTGATCGATGGAAAGAAGAATCTGATCCAGATTGTAGATGAGCTGGAAGAAGTGATGCAGAATAAATCGCTGGCGGAATTATGCGAGAGTACATCCAGTGTATCCTGTATGGCAGTGCCGAGAAGACAGGAAATATTTGCATGTTTTGACAGATATAGAGCACTTAGGTTAGTATGACATAGGAGTTGATAATATGAAATTAGAGAATGGAAGACCAGAAAACACAGAAGAAAGATTAGAAAAGGAAGTCAGGGTATATGATTTTCTCGATAAGCTTGGTGTAGAATACCAGAGAGTAGACCATGAGGCTGCGATGACAATGGAAGCCTGTGAAGAGATCGATAGAACACTTGGAGATGGAACTGCAATCTGCAAGAACCTGTTCCTTTGCAATCGACAGGAAACAGACTTTTATCTGCTTCTGATGCCGGGTGACAAGCCATTCAAGACAAAGAATCTGTCGGCACAGATAGGTTCTGCCAGACTTTCCTTTGCAAAGCCGGAGTATATGGAGAAGTATCTGGACATTACACCGGGATCTGTCAGCGTTATGGGACTTATGAATGATACAGAGGGGAAAGTACAGCTTCTGATCGATGAGGATGTAATGAAAGATCCGTATTTTGGCTGTCATCCGTGTATCAATACATCCAGTCTGAAGATTCGTACATCAGATTTGATCGCAAAGATCATTCCGGCGCTGAAGCATGCGCCGAAGATGGTGAAACTTCCGGGAGCGGAGGAGCAACAGTAGTAATGAAAATGTGATTAATCGACACCAGGTCCATTTCCTGTTGGTTGTATATTTTTCGTGCATTTGCTATAATTTATATGTTGATATGCGAATAGCAGGTATCATTTTCAGGATTGATGCAGAGAAGATAAAAAGGAGGACTAGCGTGTCTGAAGAAAATAAAGTGATAGATGAAGTGAATACATCAGGAGTAGTCGAGCAGCCGGTGGGTGTGGAGGAGATTCCGCCAGTGAAGACAGAGGCGATACCACCGGTGAATACGGAACCAACACATCCTGTACAGCCACCGGTAGAACCGGCGCAGAAGCTGGAAGATTATTACAAAGAGACTGCGGAGGATCGTGCAGCTGAGGAAGAGTACGAGCAGGTGGTTAAAGATCCGCAGAACCGGAAGGAAAAGATCGATCAGATCAAGAGTATTTTCCACCGCAGTGGGGAGAAGAAGTTTTCCAGAGAAGAAGTGATTCTTTCTAAGATCCGGCCGGAAGATATGCTGGAATATCTGACGTTGGAACAGCGCAGACTGGAATGCTTACAGAAAGCAAGACAGAGCCGGAATGAGAAGCTTCTCAAGGTGCTTCAGCTTGCGGCGATACTTGCAGCAATTGTAGCAGTTGTCGCTTTACTGAAGGATAATCCGGTCGTTCTTGTGAACATTCTGTATATGCTTGGTATTGTAGCAGCAATCTGGATCTGGAAGAATCCGGGAAAGAAGTAAATTTACTGTAATGAGGTGACGATATGAAATTTTTTCATTTATCAGACCTGCATATAGGAAAGCAATTACATCACTATAACCTCCGGGAGGATCAGGAACATATCCTTGCGGAGGTTCTTTCATATGCAGCGTCCATACATCCGGATGCAATTGTTATCGCAGGAGACATTTATGATAAATCCGTGCCGTCGGCAGAAGCAGTCAGCTTGTTTGATAAATTCTTGACAGCTCTGGCTAAGATTGAACCGGTGATTCCGGTTCTTATTATATCGGGAAATCATGATTCGGCACAGCGGCTTGATTATGCCAGTCGTTTGCTTGGAAGCCATCAGATTTATATTGCGGGTCAGGCTCCGGAGGAAGAAGAGGATGGTCTGAAAAAGATTACTTTGACAGACGAGTTTGGTGAAACGGATTTCTGGCTGCTTCCATTTTTGAAGCCGGGATATGTGCGCAAGATTTTTGGCGGAGAGGTGCCGGAGAGTTATACGGCAGCTGTACAAGGAATTCTGGAGAGGGAGAAGATTGATTTTTCCAGAAGAAATGTACTGGTTTCCCATCAGTTTTATACAGGAAAAGGAGAGTCTCCGGTAACCTGTGATTCGGAAGTATTATCTGTTGGAGGCATTGATAATGTAGATATTTCCGCAGTGCAGGAGTTTGACTATGTGGCACTTGGACATTTACATGGTGCACAGAGAGTCGGACAGGAGAAGATCCGCTACTGCGGAACATTGTTGAAATATTCAGTCAGCGAAGCAAACCAGAAGAAGACACTTCATGTAGTCGAACTGAAAGAAAAAGGGAGCGAGCCGGAGATTCAGAAGCTGCCGCTGCATCCACTTCGTGATGTGAGAAAACTTAGGGGAACGCTGGAAGAGATTCTTGAAGCGGAGGATGGAAGAGGAAGCGAAGATTATGTCAGTGTGACGCTGACAGATGAGGTTGATCCGTACAAACCAAAGGAACAGCTGGAAAGAAAATTCCATCATATTCTAGAAGTGCGGATGGATAATGAGAGAACAAGACAGAAGCTGGAATTTTCTGAAGAACAGATACGGATCGGTACTCCGTTTGAAACATTTTGTGATTTCTACAAAGAGATGCAGGGGCAGGAAATGTCTGAGCAGGAACAAAAGATCTTAAGAGAGATTCTAAGTGAAATGAAAGGGGAAGACGTATGAGACCGGTGAGATTGACGATGTCCGCGTTCGGATCTTATGCGGGTGTCCAGGAGATAGATTTTACAAAGATTCACAGCGGATTATTTCTGATCACCGGAGATACGGGTGCAGGAAAAACAACCATCTTTGATGCAATCATGTATGCGCTGTATGACCGGACGAGTGGTGGACGAAGAGATGGAAATATGATGCGCAGCCAGTATGCATCAGAGGATACAGACACTTATGTTGAATATGTGTTTTCTTATCGGGGACAGGAATATACCGTGCGCCGTAATCCGGAATATCTCCGGGTAGGGAAGAGAAGAAAAGCAGATGGAAGCCTCCGGTATGTGAAAGAGACAGCGAAGGTGAGTCTCCTTCTTCCGGATGGAAGGGAATATCAGGGGAAGAAGCGAGAGACAGACCAGAAGATTCAGGAAATCATTGGTCTTGATGCGGGACAGTTTACGCAGATTGCCATGATCGCGCAGGGAGATTTCTTAAAGCTTCTTCATGCAGAATCAAAAGAACGAAAAAAGATCTTCTCGCAGATTTTCCAGACACAAATCTACTGGCGAATCCAGGAAGCACTGAAAGAAAAAGGAAGAGATCAGTATATTGCGCTGAAGGAAAGTGAATCAGACATTCGGCGTGAGATGGAGCGTGTGGAATCGGAGGACACAGATCAGCAGGATCTGGCAGACCAGTGGAAAGAACTCTGTGAGTTATCCATGCCGGAAGGGGAAAAGGTTCTGGAGGCTGTGAAAAACTTTCTCGAATATGAAGAAAGTTGTGGAAAAGTCTTAAAGAAAGAATCAGAGGAACTTAAGAAACAGTCAGAAACACTTCGAATGCTGATTCAGAAGAAAGAAGAGAAGAATAAGATATTTGATCGTTTGGAAATGGAAGAGAAACAGCTGAGTATTCTGAATGCAAAAAAGGAAGAGATGGAAACCTGTCGGGTTCAGGCAGTGCTTGGACACCGGGCAGAGCAGGCGAGACATCTGGAAGTGCAGGCTCTTCGAACAGCGAAATCCGTGCGGCAGATACAGGGCGAGATCGAGCAGATCACTGTATGGCAGAAGGAACAGGAAAAGGAACTTTCTGAGGTTAAAGAAAAAGCGGAAGAATTGGAAGAAGTTTTTGCAAAGGAAGAACCGGAAATGCTGAAAAGAATTTCACAGTTATCGGATCTTCTTCCACATTACGCAAATGTGCGTAAGTATTCGAAAGAATATGAAAATCAGACAGGGGCAATGCAGCGATGTATACAGAATTGTCAGGAAGCATCAGCTCAGTATGAGGAAGCATATGCGAAATTCTTTCAGGAGCAGGCGGGAATCCTGGCAAAGGAATTACAGGAAGGCACGCCGTGTCCGGTCTGCGGATCAGTAGAACATCCGCATCCGGCAAAGATTTCCGGAGAAGCACCGGATAAAGAGACGGTAGAGAAACTGAAGCAAAGACGTGATCTGCTGGAACAAAAAAGAATACAGCAGCAGGAAAAGTTTCAGATATGTAAAGCACAGCTTGAATCAGAACAACGTATTCTCGGAGATAATCCTGTGAAAGAAGAGCAGGTAAAAGAAGAGCTTCAGAAGATGCAGGTTGAACTGGATCGGAAGAAGAATGAAACAAAGCAGGCACAGGAACAGTGCCGTAAGATGACGGAGGAAAGCAGACGTCAGGCAGGAAAACTGGAGGGACTTCGAGGCCAGAAGGCAGAACTTGAGAAGCGTTTTGTAAAAGAGCAGGAAGAGTTCCGAGAGGAGATCAGCCGACAGGAATTTACTTCACAGGAAGAATTCCGTGAGGCGAAACAGTGGATCGAAGCGTGGCGGGAGAAAGACAAAGAAGTGAAAGAATATGACCGCCAGCTGTTAGAGAAAAAGGCAAAGATCGAGACGCTGAAGGAACAGACTGCAGGCGAAAAGCGGGAAGATCCGCAGCAGGAGATAGAAAAGCGAAATGAAGTAGAACATCTGTTGAAAGAAAAACAGGATCATCAGATGCAGCTTCACAGCAGATGGACAGGTAACCAGAATGCGTACAAGAATCTGAAACAATATTTTTCTTCGCAGGAAGCTCTGCGAAAAGAATATGAGGTACTTTCCAACCTGAGCAAGACTGCAAATGGCAATTTGAGCGGCAGTGTGAAACTTGATTTTGAGACGTATGTACAGCGGACTTATTTCCGGCAGATCATTCAGGCGGCAAACCGCAGGCTGGCGCGGATGACATCAAATGAATTTATTTTACAGTGCAGGGAGATTCAGGATCTGAGCAGTCAGGGACAGGCCGGACTTGATCTGGATGTCTATGATCTGGTGACAGATTCTGTCAGAGATGTGAAGTCTCTCTCAGGAGGAGAATCCTTCATGGCAGCCTTATCAATGGCATTGGGACTTGCAGATATTATCCAGAATACAGCCGGAGCAGTGAGTCTGGAGACGATGTTTGTAGATGAAGGATTCGGATCTCTGGATGATGCATCAAGAGACCGTGCAATTCAGATTCTCAAAGAACTTGCAGGAGAGAAAGGACTGGTTGGAATCATTTCCCATGTAAATGAATTGAAAGAGCAGATTGACTGGAAATTAAATATTACAAAGACAGAGCATGGAAGTCAGGCAAAATGGGAAATCTAAAAGCATAAGGCAATAATAGGGACAGCTACGAAGAAGGACAGAATACAGGCAGGTGCGGAAAATGAAACAAAATGGAATGAGAGAAAGAAAAGGAAGGATTTCAAGATACGGAAGAAGGATGTTGGCAGTTCTGCTCAGCGCAGGGATGCTGCTGACAGAGACTCTTCCGGTATTCGGAACAGAAAATACGGAGGAAACGGCACGCCCACATCAGCTTTATTGCACAGTACTTGGAGACAGTATTGCGAAAGGTTACACTTGCGATAAATCCTGGATGGAGAATTATGGAAGTCTGGCAGCAAAGGAAATAGCATATAGCGAAGGGTGCAGATATATTTATCACAATTATGCAAGAACAGGTCTTGATACAGCAGGATTGAACGAAAAGTATTTATCAAAGCAGGATGTGCAGACGAATCTTTCAAAAGCAGATGTTATTTTTATAACAATTGGTTCGAATGACCTGCTCAACGAATGTAAGCGTGTGGTTCAGGAAATCCTGAAGACAGATACAAAATTTAAAAGTGCGGATGAGGCACTTGCATCTTTGAAAGAGTCTGTAAAGAAGAATCCGCTGCTTGTGCTGAGTGCGATCAACGCGTTGAACAACTGGGATTATAATTCCTTTGAAAAAGAATGGATCCAGATGATGAAGACAGTAAATTCATTGAAAAAGGACGATGCAAAAGTGATCGTGACTACAATTTATAATCCGGCAGGAAATATGAAGCTTCCATCTACGCTGAATAAAATTGTAGAAGACATTATTGAAAATATGAACGCAATCATTGAAAAACGTGCGGGAAAATACGATTATGAAGTTGCGGATGTGTATCAGTCATCTGTGACATCTCATCTGCAGAAAGACGGAGTACATCCGGATTCTCAGGGGCAGCAGATCATTGCAGATCTGGTTTGTAAGGAATACGAAAAGTAAAAAAGAAGCATTCTTTGTGTTGGTTCTTATATGGAACAATGCAGAGAGTGCTTTGTTCTTTTTGTAAGAAATAGAACTGTCACATTTATAACACAAAACATTCACAGAATCCTGATACTTTTGAAAGGTCAAAAATCCCGGTTTGTCTGCATAGATATAGACTGGAAGAAATATAGGGAGGTAAGACTTTGATAGAAGTAAAGAATCTTGTGAAGAAGTATGGAAATCATACAGCAGTAGATCATTTGAACTTCACAATAGAGGAAGGGCATGTCTACGGCTTTCTTGGACCGAATGGGGCGGGAAAATCAACAACGATGAATATTATGACAGGATACCTCGGTGCTACCGAAGGAGAAGTACTGATTAATGGACATGATATTCTGAAAGAACCTGAGGAGGCGAAAAAGCAGATTGGTTATCTGCCGGAATTGCCACCGTTGTATATGGAGATGACAGTTCGTGAATATCTGGAATTTGTAGCGGAGTTGAAAGGAATCGCTAAGAATAAAAGAGAAGAGTCTATCAATGAAGTAGAGAAGATGGTGAAGATCTGGGAAGTGGAAAACCGTCTGATCAGGAATCTGTCGAAAGGATACCGTCAGAGAGTCGGACTGGCACAGGCAGTGCTTGGATTTCCGGAGATCATTATTCTTGATGAACCAAGTGTCGGACTTGATCCAAAACAGATTATAGAGATCCGTGAACTGATCCGACAGCTTGCGAAGAAACATACGGTGATCCTGAGTTCTCATATTCTGGCGGAAGTCCGTGAAGTCTGCGATTATATTTTGATTATTTCCAAAGGAAAACTGGTCGCAAGTGACACACCGGAGAACCTGGAACGGAATCTGGGAGATTCTGATCTGATTGAGATCGAGACGAAAGCAAGCCCGGACGAAGTTCGAAGAATTCTTGAGACAGTAGATGGAATTCGAAGCATTTCTACAAAGCATCTGGAAAATGGAATCACATGGGCTAAGATTCAGGAGAAGAAAAATACAGATATACGTGAGAAAGTATTTCAGGCATTTGCACAGAATCATCAGCCACTGCTGAAACTGAATCCGCTGCAGGTAAGTCTTGAAGATGTCTTTATGGAACTGACGCAGAGCGACAGGGCAGCAGAAGAATATGCAGAAAAGGCGAAGAAGAAGGAAACGGAGGACATGAAAGATGCTGGCGATTTATAAAAGAGAAGTACGCTCCTATTTTCAGTCTATGGTGGGATGCGTGTTTGTTGCATTTCTTATTGCATTTACAGGAATCTACTTTATGGCATATAACCTGACAGCCGGATATCCATACTTTTCCTATACGCTTTCAGGTACACTGATCGTATTTATCGTAGGGATTCCGCTGATCACGATGCGCAGTTTTTCAGAAGAGCGTAAAAATAAGACGGATCAGCTGCTTCTGACAGCTCCGGTCAGTCTGTGGAAGGTTGTGCTTGGAAAATATCTTGCAATGGTAACGGTAATTGGAATCCCGAATGTGATCTTCTGTGCGTTCCCATTAATCATTAAGGCACAGGGAACTGCATATCTGAAAGTAGATTACATATCCATCGGGGTATTCTTCCTGTTGGGTTGTGTATATGCGGCAATCGGCATGTTCCTGTCTGCTCTGACGGAAAGTCAGATGATCGCATTTATCAGTACATTTGGTATTCTGCTTATCTTGTATCTTTGGAATGGAATTCTTTCCATGCTTCCAAGCAGTGCAGTCAGCGGATTGGTCGGTGTGCTTATCATTCTGACTCTGATTGTTGTTTATATTTATCAGATGACAGGAAATATAGTGATTGCCGGTGTGATCGAAGCAGTTGGTGTGATCGCCGGTGTGGTTGTGTACTTTGTGAAATCAAGTCTTTATGAAAACCTGCTGACAAAGATGCTTGGAAGACTGGCACTTGCAGATGTATTTACGGATATCACTTCGAACAGTATTGTAGATATAACAGGAATCGCGCTGTATCTTTCACTGATCGTAGTCTTTGTGTTCCTGACAGTACAGGCAATCCAGAAGAGACGTTGGAATTAGGAGGGCATGAAAGTGGATAGAAGAAAGAAAACAACAGGAAAGATCAAAGGGATGTTCCACACCTCCGGTACAAAGCACGGATCTTACAGTGTGGGGCTGACAGTACTTGTAATCGCGATTGTTATTGTGTTCAATCTGGTGATCGGACAGATTCCGGAAGCTTATCGCAATCTGGATATGAGCAGTACAAAGATTTATGAAATTTCAGATACAACAAAGGATCTGCTGAGCGGATTGAATGATAAAGTCGATATGAAAGTTCTTGCGGTAAAGAAAGACACGGATGACAGGATTAAGACATTTATCAGTAAATATGCAGCACTTTCAGATAAGATCAATGTTGAGTGGATCGATCCGGTTCTGCATCCGTCAGCATTGACAGAGTATAATGCATCCGAAAATACAATTGTTGTATCTTGTGAAGCAACAGGAAAGACAACAACTATTTCTTTTGACAAGATTCTTGTTATGGATATGTCTTCCTATTATTATTCAGGAAATGCATCTTATTCAGAATTTGACGGAGATGGCCAGTTGACAAGTGCGGTGAATTATGTGACAAGTGATGTGCAGAAGACAATCTATAAAGTAAGCGGGCATGGAGAGGCGGAACTGTCATCTACAGTTACAGATTTGATGAGTAAAAATAATTACACGCTGACAGAGCTGAACCTTCTGATGGCAGATTCCATTCCGGATGATTGTGATCTTCTGCTTATGAATGCACCGACGAATGACCTTTCAGAAAATGAAGTGACACTTCTGACAAATTATCTGGCAGCAGGCGGAAAAGTGATGTGTCTGCTTGGGGATACCTCTCTGACGGATTTCCCAAATCTGGCAAGCGTGCTGAAGGTGTATGGAATTGAAGGTGCAGATGGTTATATTGCGGATCCGACAAGATGTTATCAGAACCAGCCATATTATATCTTCCCACAGCTGAATGTATCCGGTGATCTTGCGAACGGAATCAGTTCTCAGATGGTGCTTTTGACGAATGCACATGGAATGACATTGACAGATCCGACACGAGATACGATAACAACAAGTGCATTCATGGAGACATCGGAAAATGGATACGCAGTAACAGAGTCCGAACAGAAACAGGGAACGTATGAACTTGGAGTTGTCGCAACAGAGACAATTTCTTCGGGAGATGATTCTTCTTCGGATAGTTCAGATGCCGAGGCAACAGATACAACAACTGATGATAGTGAAAGTACGGAAGATTCTGAGGAAAGCAGTACAACAGAAGCCCGTCTGACGGTGATCTCCGCAGGAAGTCTGATCGATCAGAATATTACAGATGCATTTTCACAGCTTGAGAATACACAGATCTTTATGAATGCAGTAAGTGCAAACTTTGATGGAGTGCAGAATCTTTCTATTGAGGCAAAGAGTCTTGGAACAGAGTATAATACGATACAGCATGCCGGTCTGTTCAGCCTTCTTGTAATCTTTGGAATCCCGGCAGTGATTCTGATCGCCGGATTCAGCGTATGGTTCAGAAGAAGAAAAGCTTAAGGAGGAAGAAAATTAGAATGAAGAAAAAGAAAGGGCCAGTGATTCTGATCGGTGTTCTGGTGTTGCTCCTTATCCTCTATTTTGCCTTAAGCACATGGAATAAGAAGCAGGATTCCAAGGAAGAAGAAACGGTGAAAGTGACAGACCTGAAGACCTCAGAGATTACCGGGGTAAAATATGATCTTGGTACGGGTGAAATGAATTTTGAGAAAGACGGAGATACCTGGTACTATACCGCAGATAAAGATTTTCCATTGCGTCAGAGTTATCCGAAGACAGTGGCTGATGCTATGGGACAGTTGAGTGCGGATCGAGAACTTGAGGATGCGGATGCGCTGGAAGAATATGGATTGGATCATCCGACTTATACAGTTACACTGACAGATGAAGATGGAACTGTGACAACAATCAAGGTTGGGAATGCGACCGGAAATGATTACTATGCGACAGTGGACGATACGGAAAAGGTTTATACAATTCCGGCGACTTCATTGGATGATATCCAGACAGAACTGGATCAGATCGCTCAGCTGGATACTTATCCAAGTATCGGAAGTGGAAATCTGAAAAAAGAAGTGATCACACAGAACGGTGAGACAATCACCTATGATTCCGAAAATGAAGATCAGGAAGAAGATGTTGCAGCAGTAGCCGGAGGACTTGGTGCTGTGAAGCTGTCAGAGGCGGCGGACTATTCTGTAGATGATGTGGATCTTGCAGGGTATGGTCTGGATGATACTTCCAGAATAACGGTAGAAGTCACTTATACAAGTGATGCTAAAGATCAGACAATGACACTTTATATCGGTGGTGAAAATGGAAGTGGAGACAGATATGTCATGATGAATGATTCCAGGATCGTGTACCTGATCTCGGATGAAATCTGTAATAATATATTGAATCAATAAAGACTGGTAACTGTTCGGAGAAAACGAAGAAAATTCGGTGCGTTTCCTTTGGACAGTTACCACATTTTATATTTATTTAATTGACTTTTGAGTGAAAACAGCGCAGAATATAGCACATATTATTTTTGTGAAAAACTTAACTCAAGAAATGTATGACAAGATACTGTTACTGTAAAGAGTGATGGAAGATTGCAGGCGGATTAATTTAAGAAAGAAGGATTAGTGTGAAAGAAAAGTTTTTACGTTTTATGCAGGGAAGGTATGGATTGGATCAGTTCTCTAAGGCTCTGCTTATTGGGGGACTGATAGTAGTGCTCTTATCCTCATTTTTTGCAGGAGGAAGGGCAGGATCATTATTCTATTTACTTGGATGGATATTGATCATTTATTGTTATTTTCGTATATTCTCCAAAAATGTATCTAAACGATATGCGGAAAATCAGAAGTATCTTGCAAAGACATACAAGATTAGGACTTATATTCAGCAGCAGAAGAACAGTCTGGCGCAAAGAAAGGCATATCATATTTATAAATGTCCGGGGTGCAAACAGAAGATTCGTATTCCGAAAGGAAAGGGAAAGATTGAGATTCGCTGTCCGAAATGTGGAACAACATTTATTAAGAAGAGTTGACAGGTTTACTGGAGACGAGCAATCTGTTATGATATTCAAGTGTTGCTGGTCGCACATCGTGTGAACAGTAACTGTTTGTTAGAATAAAGGCAAGAGAAAGAACGAGGAAATAGGAAGGATGTCAGATCCATACAGTATATTAGGTGTAGACAGAAATGCTACGGATGAGGATGTGAAGAGGGCTTATCGAAAGCTGAGCAGACAATATCATCCGGATGCGAATATCAATAATCCGAAGAAAGATGAGGCTGAGGCGAAGTTTAAGGAAGTGCAGCAGGCTTATCAGCAGATTATGGATGAACGCGAAAAAGGATATACTTCCGGATATGGTTCGAGTGATGGTTCAGGTTATGGAGGTTACGACCCGTTTGGAGGATTCGGCGGTTTTGGTTCTTATGGATATGGTTCAGCAGGAAGTATGGGTGGAACTTCCGGGATGAGTGAGGAAGATGCACATCTGAATGCGGCAGCTAATTACATACGAAGCGGACATTATAAAGAGGCTCTTAACGTACTTGACGGAATCAGTCAGCATAGTGCAAGATGGTATTTCTACAGCGCATCGGCGAATTCCGGATTAGGAAATAACGTGACTGCATTGGAACATGCGAGAGAAGCAGTTCGTCTGGAACCACAGAATATGCAGTATCAGATGTTACTTCAACAGCTGGAAGGTGGCGGAAACTGGTATCAGACAAGACAGACAATGTACGGATATCCGGGAACCTATAATAGTAGCTGGTGTGTGAAACTATGTATTGCCAATCTGATGTGCAATATTTGCTGTAACAGTGGCGGACTGTGCCTGGGAGGCGGTCCGGGCGGCGGAACATTTATGTAAGAGGAATAGAAGAGGAGAACCGAGAATGTTAACACAGTTTTCGAGAACAGAACTGCTTTTAGGTAAGGAAGCAATGAACAAGCTGGAAGGCGCCCGCGTTGCCGTGTTTGGTATTGGTGGTGTCGGTGGATATGTATGTGAAGCGCTTGTGAGAAGCGGAGTCGGAAAGCTTGATCTGATTGATAATGATAAAGTATGCATGAGTAATCTGAATCGCCAGATTATTGCGACGAGAAATACAGTTGGCAAATACAAAACAGAAGTAATGAAGAGTCGTATCCTTGAGATTAATCCCGAGACGGAGGTGAATATCCATAATTGTTTCTTTCTGCCGGAAAATGCGGAAGAATTTCCTTTTGAAGAATATGACTATGTAGTAGATGCAGTTGATACGGTAACAGCTAAGATTGCGCTTGTAATGAAATGTAAAGAAATGGATGTGCCGATCATTAGCAGTATGGGTGCAGGAAATAAGCTGGATGCGAGCGCCTTTCGCGTAACAGATATTTATAAGACAAAGGTGTGTCCGCTTGCGAAAGTGATGCGACGTGAATTGAAGAAACGCGGCGTAAAGAAGCTGAAAGTAGTATATTCGGAAGAGGAGCCGATCCGTCCAATGGAAGATACTTCGGATAATTGTAGCACAGAGACGGTTTGTCAGGACGGTGTAGAATATAAAGCTGCAAAACGCAGATCCACTCCGGGCAGCGTGGCATTTGTACCGTCAGTGGCAGGTCTGATCATTGCAGGTGAAGTAATTAAGGACCTTGCGAGATAAGAAAGAACGACAGGGGAAGAGAGATGAGTAAATCAAAGAAAGAATTAAGTTTTGCCGAAGAAGTAGAACAGAGTCTGCGTAAAAAATTCAGAAAGAATATATGGTGCAAATTTACAAAGGCAATCAACGAATATGAACTTGTGAAACCGGGAGACAGAATTGCGGTCTGCATTTCCGGGGGGAAAGATTCTATGCTACTGGCGAAACTTTTTCAGGAACTGAAGCGTCATAATAAATTTGATTTTGAGGTGAAATTCCTTGTGATGGATCCCGGGTACAGTCCGGTCAATCGTCAGGTGATAGAAGAGAATGCGAGACGTCTGGAGATTCC
>OLOJ01000803.1_pt1 | contig 32051 bp, 20 predicted proteins | sample 1672251 | NCBI WGS metagenome assembly OLOJ01 (sample SAMEA3136664, study PRJEB25190) | human gut metagenome | biome: human gut; feature: human-associated habitat; material: faeces | place: Austria | collected 2013 | reverse complement strand
TGAAGCATCAACCACATAATACTTATTATGTTGTCATGAAACGGACCAAAAAGTGGGCGGTTTGAGTAATAAATAAGCACGGAGGTATTCTGATGAATATTATCAATATTGAACATTTAACACATTCTTTTACAGAGAGACTGCTTTTTGATGATGTCTCTTTTTATTTGAGTGACAAGGATAAGGTTGGTGTGATCGGCATCAATGGAACCGGTAAATCCACCCTCTTAAAGATCATTGCCGGCAAAGAAACAGCTGACCGTGCTGACATCATTATGCAACGTGATCTGCGTATTGCTTATCTACCTCAGATCCCGGAATTTGCAGACACACATACGACTCTTTCCGGTGCGCTTCCGCTCACAGAAGAGATCAGTGATCAGCCGGAAAACTATATTCCACAGGCAAAGTCCATGCTGCATCAGCTCGGCTTTACAAGATATGACCAACCGGTCACAGAATTGTCAGGCGGGCAGCGCAAACGCATTGCTCTGGTACGAACTTTGCTGACGCCTGCCGATGTCCTGATCTTGGACGAACCGACAAACCATTTAGACAGTGCAATGGCAGAATGGCTCGAAAAGACGTTGCGTGCCGAATCGCGTCCACTGATCATGATCACGCATGACCGCTATTTTTTAGATAGTGTGACCAATGCCATCGTGGAAATCGATAAAAGCAAACTATACCGCTATGAAGGCAACTATCTGTATTATCTGGAGCATAAAGCCATGCGCGAGGAAATTGCACGGGCAACCGAGCGCAAACGCCAAAGTATCCTGCGGGTAGAGATCGAATGGATGAAACGTGGTGCCAGAGCACGTTCCACCAAACAAAAAGCACATATTGCACGCTATGAGGCCCTGCGCGATATGGATGTACCCGTCACAGATGATACCGTCACGATCAGTTCTGTCTCCTCCAGACTGGGACGCACAACGATCGAACTGGATCATATAAGTAAGGCATATGAAGATGCTGTGCTAATGCAGGATTTCACCTATACCTTTTTACGTGATGACCGTATTGGGATTATTGGACCTAACGGCTGTGGCAAATCCACACTTCTTAAAATCATTTTAGGACAGATCACGCCCGATAAAGGTACCGTCACCATTGGACAAACTGTAAAAATCGGCTATTTCTCACAAGAAAGTACAGAAATGGATCCCTCTCTGCGCGTGATCGATTATGTAAAAGAAGGTGGCGAGCTTGTACAAACTGCCGATGGAACGATCAGCGCTTCAGCTATGTTGGAACGTTTCCTCTTTCCAAAAGATCAACAATACACCAAGATTGCAAAATTATCCGGTGGAGAACGTCAGAGAGTGGCAATCTGCAGGGCACTGATCAATGATCCGGAACTGATTCTTGCAGATGAACCGACAGGGAATCTCGACTCCCATTCCGGACAACTTGTTATTGACACATTAAAACGGATTCATACGGAGTATAAAAAAACGATTATTATGGTGACACATGATCCGAAAATGGCAAGCTACTGTGACAGGATTCTCCTTTTGAAAGATGGAAAGATCCTGGAAGAAATGAAAAGAGTTAAAGAACAGGAAAGATTTTATTTCAGGATTCTCGGAAAGATGGCAGATTTATAGGAAAACATGGTATAATAATAGGCATCTGCAAAAGAAAGAGAGGGATGCATATGGAATACGAAGGTCAGATCTGCCGCGCACCGATGGAGCGTTCATCTTATATGCTGCCGGTGATGGTAGGATGCTCTTATAACCGGTGCAGGTTTTGCACATTATTCAAACATTTAAAATTCCGTAAACTTCCACTTGCCCAGGTAGAACATGATCTGATCCGTGTGAAAGAAGCCGGAGGAAAGCCCAAAGCCGTATTTTTAGGCGATGGCAATGCATTTGATTTCCCGACGGAAGAACTGGCAGAGATCCTTAAGCTTGTCAGAAAATATTTTCCGGAAGGGCCATCTGTACGCATGGATGCAACCGTTACAGGAATCCTTGCAAAGTCACCGGAAGAGTTGGAACAATTACATAGTTTGGGAGTGGAGCATCTGTATCTGGGCATTGAGAGTGGTCTGGAGGAGGTGCTTGCTTTTATGAAAAAAGATCATACGATTTCTCAGGCGGGAAAGGCAATTGCAAGAATACAGGACGCAGGTATTGTATTTGACGCACATATTATGACAGGAGTTGCAGGACATGGAAAAGGCATGGAAAATGCCAGGGCATTAGCGGCATTCTTAAATGAGACAAAGCCGGAAAGAGTGATTAATTTCTCTATGTTTTTACATACAGATGCACCGTTATATCAGGAGATTCGGAACGGCAATTTCAAACCGGCAACAGAATTGGAGAATCTGAAAGAAGAAAAGCTGTTGCTGGAAGAGTTGGAACCAATGGAGGTTGTTCAATATTTCCTGAACCGCTATCATAAAGCAATGGAAGCGTTGAATGTACTTTCTCCAAGCATTGAGCCACATGCTTCAGGACACATCATTGAACAAATCCAACTGGTACAGAAGATTTTGGATGCCGGATATGCCTATGAAAGCGAAGGCTCCGTCTACTTCGATGTAGCCAAATACAATAAAGATTACCACTACGGAAAACTTTCCGGACGTAATCTGGACGACGTCTTGAATACCACCCGTGACCTCGACGGACAAAGCGAGAAACGCAATCCCGCCGACTTTGCCCTTTGGAAAAAGGCACAACCTGAACATATCATGCGCTGGCCGTCTCCATGGAGCGATGGTTTCCCCGGATGGCACGCCGAATGTACCGCTATGGGACGCAAATACCTGGGTGAACACTTCGATATTCACGGAGGAGGAATGGACTTGATTTTCCCTCACCACGAATGTGAAATCGCACAATCGGTAGCCTCACAAGGTGATGACATGGTTCACTACTGGATGCACAACAACATGATTACCATCAACGGAACCAAGATGGGTAAATCACTTGGCAACTTCATCACGCTGGACGAATTCTTCACCGGTACTCATAAGCTGCTGGCACAAGCCTACACACCAATGACAATCCGTTTCTTCATCCTGCAAGCTCATTACCGCAGCACGGTAGATTTCAGCAATGAAGCACTGCAAGCATCCGAAAAAGGCCTGCAGCGTCTGATGGAAGCCATTGACGCATTGGATAAGATTACTCCCGCATCGGCAACTTCAGAGGGAATCAACGTGAAAGAACTGCGCGCTAAATGCTATGAAGCAATGAATGACGACTTGAATACACCGATTGTCATCGCACAGCTTTTCGAAGGCGCCCGCATTATAAACAATATCATTGCCGGTAATGCCACCATCTCCGCCGAAGACCTGAAAGACCTGAAAGAAACATTCCATCTGTTCAGTTTCGACATCATGGGATTGAAAGAAGAAAAAGGCTCTTCAGATGGTCGTGAAGCAGCTTACGGCAAGGTAGTAGATATGTTACTGGAACAACGTATGAAAGCGAAAGCCAACAAAGACTGGGCTACTTCCGACAAAATCCGCAACGCACTGACAGCACTCGGATTTGAAATCAAAGATACTAAAGACGGTTTCGAATGGAGACTGAATAAGTAACAAGAAAAGAAAGTGCTCAACGCACCGTGTAAATACAAAGAAGACCGGCTCACCACGAACCGGTCTTCTCTTTTTTCATAGAAACATGATGACTAATACCTCTCTTTAAATTCTTGTTTTCTCTTATCTTATTCACTAATTATTTATTTTCCATGAGCATTTCGACCGGCTGTCCATGCTGACAGGTTACTGTCAGTACGGTCTGGTCTCCCTGCTGTTCCAACCGGACATTTTCCATCGGGCTTGTCAATCTCCAATGTCCTTTAAGCCGTATCTCCTTAGTAATAGGACGACTGGGCTCTTTCGTTGTATACGTCTTCTCTTCTATATTCAGATTCGGATCACAGACGCTTAAACGGATACCCTTATCAGATTCTTTTGCATACATCACCATTGTTTCCGCAGGAATAGCGACGACCACTTTATCAGCGGCAGGCTGATAAGCTTCAAAAGCGGCATACGCCGTGATACCAGTCTTTTTATCATAAACAACGTGAGCAGTCTGATCGCGTTGCAACACCTCGTATGCAGGAGTTTTACGCAGTTCGTCGAGATCGGAAGCAGAAGGCTGTATCAATACCATATATTCATAAGTCCCCTCTTTCGGCGCCTTGCCATGTTCTATCCAGGCAGAAGAAAATTTTCCTTTGGTTATTTCACGCGTCTTTTCATGCCGTGATTCCTGTTCTGCCACCTGTGCGCGAACGGTTCCGTCCACTACATGATAATAATTGTCATAACCATCATGAAGCCAATAGTTATCCTCTCCTACTTTGGGCTCCTTACCATTATATTTTGTCTGGAAAAGAGTCGTTTCCGTAGGATAATCCGCATTGGAGTTCGCAATACCTGTTCCCAGGCAAACCATCCGGTTATCAAAACAGAAAACGGATTTACGGGCCACAAAGTCTGGTGTGAAGTTCTCATAATCCCGTTCTGCCAATTTCATAGCGAACATTCCATTTTTACCATCTAAAGAACTGCTTCCGGAGAAATTCTCTTTGGAGCGTGCCATAGTCGTTCCTTTCAATGGGCTATCAAGCAAGTTGAAAGGCAAATGAATGGTAGTTGTGCCCGGCAAACGGTTCCAGTCCCATCCCTCCTGCACAAAACCGCTTCCGGCACGTGACACGGGATTCCCTTTCCCCATAATCTGCACGGAGCCATAACTCTGATAACGTCCGTAACGGTTATCTTTCGTATAAATTTCAGAGCCCCATACGTCAGTGGTATACCCTTTCAATGTCACCATCCAGTCCGCACGACGGAAAATGCCTGCCGAACCATAGTTGTAAACGAAGAATCCCTGTGGAGCCTGTGCCGGTTGAATACCTTCCTTCTTGAAGAAACGCGCATTCGGAGTATCACTATTGCGTATCAGACGTAAATAGTCGGCAGCCAGACCACGATCAAACGTATTTCCCTGACCGGACAAATCGCCGGATAAAGCGATATTGGCAAATGCTTCGATATCATCGCTTCCCATCTTCCCTCCAAAAGGATGACGGCCACTGATTCCGATGCCCCATTCATAGAAATTGCAATAATTGCGCATAGCAATAAAGGCTGATTTCATGTGTTTGCGCGCATCTTCGGTCAGTTCAAAACTTGTACCATTGGTAAATGCAATATATTCTCCTACAGTCGCAAGTACTCCAGTGGTATATCCCGGATAGAAACCGCCATGATGGAAAGTCGTACCGTCTACCTTTATACCACCGATCGTTCCCGGAGTATAACGCAAAGAAGAAGATAGCCAACGTGACAAGCCGCTCAAAGCTTGCGCCTGTTCCCTTGCATCGGGAAACATCATAGCAGAGATAAATTTCGCCATCAATAGCGTGTGCCAAGAATCCAATAATTCATCACGCGTTGGAGAACATGGCTGACGAGTTTCTTGCAGAGCCGCCCAAAAACGCAATGTGGAGAGATAAGCATCCCGATGAGGATGTTTATAGATAGCATCACGCATCAGCCAGGCAGTTGTATATATCTTACGTACCTGATAACCATAATGATGATTGGTACCCATACCGCTACCGTATGCAAATCCCTGATCGATAGCATAGTCGAATACGGTAAAGTAGTTTTTCTTTGATGTTTCGTTCTGGTTATAATAAGCATCATAGGCAAAGCCGGAAAGCATCGTTTCAATATCGTTCCATGACATTTCTCCTTTCTTCTTGTCCTGTTCATCAGGAGCAACAATAGGAGTTCCTATAAATCCCGTCCCAGCGATGGATGGACTGATAGCCGCTTTCTCAAATGTTTTATAGGCAGCATTAATAGGCCCTTGCGGTGCCTTTTTCACTTCCAGAAAATCTGTCAAACGTTGTTCGATAGTCTTCAGCTCCTTCTTTTGTTCGCTTGTCAATTTAGAAGGCAGGGGAATATCATACGACTGTTGTTCCCATTTCCACACGAGACACCAATGCCACAGGTCACGATTAGACAGCCCATTATTGGTAGGCAACTGTTGGTCGGGAGTGGTACGAAGATTCATTTTCTTTTCCGGAAAAATCAGACGGTCAAGAAAGATACGTCCCTTCCGTTGCGGGGCAACCAGGCGATAGGCTACAATCTTCTTATCTTTCTTGTCGCCCTGCATATACTCAAAAGAGATCCAGCAAGCCCGCCAACCTGCTGCCTGCAAACGATAAGAGAACCAGTAAGAGACTTCTCCCTCCTTATTCAGAAACTCAAAACGAATAGAATCCTGCTGCGGTTTCTCATTATAAATCCACAAGGTAATGCCGAACTGCTTCTCGTTTCTCGTATTCAACGATAAAGGAGCAATTTGAACATCCAGCGTAGAACCAGGCTGAAAGTCCCATTCCAGACTACTTTCACCCTCCTTGTAAAAAAGAGAAGAGATTTTCACTTCTCCCTTTCCGGAAACTTTAAATGCTTCGGGCACTTCTTCTTCAAATCCGATGAGTTGGGCGAAAGCTGAAGGAATGATTCCCAAAAGGAATAATACTATAAAACAACTGTTTTTCATTACTATTTTCAATTTAAACGCGGATGCGGATTAACACCTATTATTGTCGCAGAGATTTACTCCTAAAATTGGCACTTATTTGCGTTAATCAGCGTTTTATAAATTACTAATCGCTAATAAGGTATCCGATCCGACAGAATCTTTTCCGTATACCAAGGATCATTAATTTCCTTCAACATAGCTCCCATTTCACCGCAAAGTTGTGCCACAATCTCCTTATTTTCTTCCAAAGGCAGGTTATGCAGTTGATATGGATCTTTTACATCATCGAATAAGAGGCTTTTCTTCAATTGCTTCGTATCACGGTCGATATATAACGCCAATGTATATTGAGCCGTCTTGATACCTCTTGAAGAAGGGAAGTAAGTCTGCACCAATCCATTTTCATCTTTATCGCCATCTACATTCTGAATATACAGTGCACCTGTAGGACGAACAATTTCAGCCTTTTCATCGAAGAAAAGAGGAGCGAAATTACGTCCCTGCACTTCCGCCGGAATAGAATCACCCAGTCCGCACAAGCCAAGCACCGTAGGCATAATATCAGGAGCGGAGAGCAATAAATCATCCACCCTCGGCTGAATCTTACCGGGAAAACGAACCAGGAACGGAATATTCATGGATTCAGAATAAGGGGAATTCTTCGGATCATCAGTGCGCTGGCTACACATCGTCTCACCATGATCGGAAGCAAAGATTACGACTGTATTCTTGTCCAATCCCAATTCTTTCAATGTCGTCAAAATCTGTCCGAAAGCACGGTCTACTCCGGTAACGGAAGCGAAATAATAACGTGCAGACTCCGCTTTCTTCATCTTCAAATCGACATTCGGACGAATCAACAGACTATCCAGAGGCTGATCTTTATAAAGATTAAAATCCTGCTCTTCACAGTCATTCAAGGAGCGATACGGGCTGTGAGGAGGATTCATGCCCACCATTATGAAGAAAGGTTTCTTGGTATCACGTACGTTACCGTCATTTTTCAGATAAGAAATGACTTTGCCTGATTCGTGCAAAGGTGACCATTCCTTCGGATCGTGTCTCTTACCATCCGTATCCCAATAATGCGGGTTCTTGTGTTCGTCAAATGTTCCGTAAGAATACCAGTAGTTAAAGCCGTGCCGGCGTTCTTTCGGTGTATAGGCATCCCATGCCGGACGTTTTTCTTCCACATACTGTCCCGGATGTTCGGGATCGTTCGGAGTCGGGAAGTCAGCGTGAAGTTTACCAAAATAAGCACAGTCATAACCTGCTTTGCTGAACACATCGCCGATACATTCCGCATCCTCGCGCAAGGAGCTGATCGGACGTGTAGAGTTGCAATTCAATGGTACACCACTTTTGTTCGGGTACATACCGGTCAGTAACATTCCACGATGAGGGCTGCTCAACGGGCAGTTACTCTGTGCAGACGACAAGACCATAGATTCACGTGCAAAGGCATCCAGATTAGGAGTATGCACGGGGTCTCCTTCAAAGTTTACTTTATCCCGGAATCCGTCCTGCCTCCAGAAGCCCATCGCCTGGTTACGGTATTGATCGGGAAATACATAGATTATATTAGGATGCTCCGCTTGTTGGGACGCTTGTTTCGGAGCCTTGCAACCTTGTGCGGCAAAGAGCGTCAAGCCTCCTACAAGAAGGTTTATAGGTTTATTCATGATAGTTTATGATAAATAATTAAAACAGGTAAATGACAAACGGTCAATAGAAAGTTATAGATAATAAGTAGCGAATGATAAACGGTAAACATGTTCCGTCAGAATCCGCTAAGCATTCACCGTTCACTGTTTACCGTTCATTGTCTATTTCTTATTTCTTTTCCAAATCTCTTTTACGCATCAGTCCTTCCAGGAAGTAATAGTCAGCATAGTTCAGAGGAACGTCAATTTCCTGACCGTGAGGAATACTGCCAACCGAATGCATCAGGATAAAGTTTCCATTTGTTCCAACTTCTGCGCGATAAGCAGGTGAGCCCAAACTTTCCATTATCTTATCAGCCGTTTCCTTGTAGTGGTTGCCCGGCAGATAGCCATCCAGTTCGTAAAGGGCAGAGGCTGTACAAGCTGCTGCAGAAGCATCACGCGGTTCGTTCGGAATATTCGGAGCATCATAATCCCAGTATGGTACGAGGTCTTCCGGCAGGTTCTTATTATTAAAGATGAAGTTATAGACTTTTTGTGCCTGGTCGAGATATTTCTTATCTTTGGTATAGCGATAGCAGGTAGTATATCCATACAGAGCCCATGCTTGTCCGCGAGCCCAAGCCGATTCGTCGGCATATCCTTGTGCAGTTTGTCTCTTACGCACTTCTCCTGTCTCCGGATCGTAATCTACCACATGGTAGCAGCTGTTGTCCGGACGGAAGTGGTGAGCCATTGTTGTATCAGCATGTTTCACTGCAATATTGTAGAAAGTAGAATCTCCGGAAAGAGCTGTTGCTTCAAATAAGAGTTCGAGATTCATCATATTATCAATAATCACCGGACATTTCCATCCCCGTGTTCCCTGCCAACCTTTATCGGCATCCCATGACTGGATAACGCCTGCATTCGGACGAAAACGAGTGGACAATGATTTGGCAGCTTCTATAATGACGTCTTTGTACTCTTTCTTATCTGCCATGCGATAGCCGTTCAAATAACTGCAACCGATCATGAAACCTACATCATGATGCCATTTCAGATATTTCACAGAATCAAGAGCTTCTGTATATTTCTCAGCCAGCGGCAACCATTTCTTATCACCCGTCAGATTATAAGTCAACCATATACTACCGGGAAAGAAACCGGAGCACCAGTCTTCCATCGGTATGTAAGAGATACTCCCATCTTCGTTGATTGTTCTCGGATTCAAGATTTTACCGGACTTCTCAATAATGTCCGTCTGGATTGTGTTCTGTGCCACAGCGTTGTCGATGTTGTCCTGAATAAAGTCTACTTCAACCTTTTTTTGTCCACCGCAACTCGTAAAGATCAATAGGGAAAGTCCTAATGCGCTAAGAATTGTTTTCATAATACAGGGATTATTTGTTAAGTGATTAATTTTCCTGATGGCAAAAGTAGTGCATTTAAATAGAATTGACCGACCTAAATAATCCAAATGAAGGACAATTTTGGTACATTTCACTGAAAAATGAAGGAATGGATAGAATTATATATTCAAAAAAAACAGAGTCCAGATACAAAGAAAGTATCTGAATTCTGTTTTCTCAATTATATAATATTGCAAACTATATCTATAATTCGAATGGCTACAGATGAGTTTTTTGTTCAGCCAAATAGCTAATCCGGCTTCTTACTTTAAACTTTCACAAATTTCCGTATTTGCCCTCTTCAATTTCTGTTCATCCAGTTTTATTACTTTGCGGTCGTATGTCATCAATCCGTTCACTTCGATCTCAACATCTGTAGTCTGTGTATAAACAGCAGCCGAGAATCCACGTGCAATCATATCCTTCAGCATATTAGCATACTTCAGATACTCATCAGTAGCTTCTTTGGAAGTACTAAACTGAACATACCCCCAATTACGATTCGGCTCCCAAAGATGCTCCTTCAGCACTAAACCAATTCCTCCATACTCTCCGAGTACAGTTGCACGCTGTGCGTCATATAAATACATCTCCGGACCGGGATAATTATGCAAATCGAGCATATCACCACAGGTATAATGATTACCTCCACTGGCAGGATTCACTAAACGGGAAGGATCATATTGCTTTGTCCATTCTGCTATTTCAGGGGTTTTAAACTGCCCCCAAGCCTCATTGAAAGGTACCCATGTGCCAATACAAGGATAAGAGTAAAGGCAGTCGATAATTTCTTTCCATTCTTTACGATAAATAGCCTCTGATTCAGCAGACCGTTTAAATTCTGTTCCCTCAAAATACTTCCGATTCTGCCACTCGGGATTCTTATCGCCACTCGGCATGTCCTGCCACACAATAACCCCTAAACGATCACAATACGTATACCAACGGGCAGGCTCTACTTTTATATGTTTGCGAATCATATTATATCCAAAATCTTTTGTCTTTTGAATATCATATACTAAAGCCTCATCCGAAGGTGCCGTATACAAGCCATCCGGCCACCAGCCCTGATCTAAAAGACCAAATTGAAACAAGTCCTTATTATTCAATTGTAGACGTACAATTCCATTTTTATCGCGTTTCGTTGAATATTTACGCATGGCAGTATAGCTCTTAACCTTATCGATCAACTTATTTTCTGAATACAGACAAATTTCCATATCATATAAAAACGGAGAATCCGGTGACCACCACTTTACATCAGACGGCATAGCAATTTCAACCGGAATACCATTTACGGAACTTCCTACAGCCACCAACTGCTTTCCTTCTAATACCTTCACCTCCAATTTATCTGAAAGCATCTGATGATCTGTCATAACCTCTACTGTCAACTTATTCCTGTCAATATCAGGAGTCGTTTTGATATTGACAATCGACCGGATTGGCACGGGTTCTAGCCAAACTGTTTGCCAAATACCACTGACAGGAGTATACCAGATACCTCCCGGCTTACTAACCTGTTTTCCTCTAGGCTGAGGACCTTTATCAGTCGGGTCCCACACTTTCACGATCAATTCATTTTCCCCATTCAGCAAGGCAGGCGTGATATCAAAAGAAAAAGGAGTAAATCCTCCTGTATGTTGTCCCACCTTTACCTTATTTACCCAAACATCCGCTTTCCAGTCAACAGCCCCAAAATGCAATAAGATCCTATGTCCTTTCCATTTGGAGGGAACCGAGAATTGACGCTGATACCAAAGTTCATTCTTCTCCCCAAGACTTTTCCCCACTCCGGACAAGCTTGATTCTACAGCAAAAGGAACTAAAATCCGACCATCATAACTTTGTGGCATAGCTTGACCTACCGGAGAAATAGCATAATTCCACAATCCGTTCAGATTTATCCAGTCAGCACGTTCCATAATTGGGCGGGGATATTCGGGCAACACGTTTTCAACATCTATTTTCGCCGCCCATTCCGTCATAATTCGACCGCCAACCGGTTTCCACTGTGCAAATAGATAAACACTATTAATAAGTATCACTAAAGAACATACAACTTTTCTCATCTACATTATTTCTATTAAGAGTATTTTTACTAGGTCAAGTTATTCCAATATAATATCAAACTGATCGTAAGGTGCCGTACGATGTGCCAGATGCCTGGTCAATTTTGAAATCCCAAACAAGGGAGAATAAGTACGTACTTTGATCGTTTTACCATCCGGCATAAATTCCAGAATGCGAAGCCAACCATCCCCTCCGTTCCCTTCCGGACCGCCTCCTACATATTGTACATTAAACGTCATTTGTGATACATCTTTCCCGGCACTGTTCTTATCCACCCGATAAGCCACATTATTCTCATATTCACCGGTGCCTCTTCCCACATGTCCGCAAAGTACGAGACGGATATTGGAAGAAGGATAAATAAGTTTCTCCCAAATAGCCTGCCCCGAGTTTTGTGGAGAAATCTTATACCCATCTTTCGTAACGCGCTTATTACCTATATCAAGATAAGAATGAGTGATAAAAATCACCTTATAATTCTTGTATCTCGGCTTGTTTACCAAATCTTTCGCCCATTGCAGAACTTCATCACGAGGCACAAACTCTACTGCTATAACCAAAATCTTTCCCCATCCCGGCTCATCAAACTCAAAAGCCGAATTCTCTAAAGACGCCCTGCCTTCACGATTAGGAAATTCACTGACACAGATATTCCGCCAGGTAGAATTTCGTTCAAAAGGAATATAATCAGGAAAATAAGTACGACCGTTTTCTGCGGCTTTGTATCCATAATCATGATTGCCTGCGGCAATAATATAAGGTACTTTGTTATCCAGTCTTTTCAAAGCCTGCGATGCTGCCTCCCACATTTCACGACTGGTCTGGTTCAGCATCTTACGGTTTAATACATTATTATCATTCTGCTCCACCAAATCGCCTGTACAAAGGACAGCTTTAATTTTAAGCGACTCTATATTGTCCGCAATCCATGCGGTACAAAGATCAAAAAGCGGCTGGTTAATATCATACTTGGTATATCCCTGTGGATCACCGAGCAAAATCATAGAAAAGGATTCCGGATTGACCAATTTCTGGGGATCAGCCCGATGCTGCGCCGGGAGACAAGTGACAGAAGCACACAATATCCCGGCCAATAAATAGTTGAATAGTTTCATAGATTACTCTTTTTCTTCTTCGTTTTTAAATACAGGTGCACGAGATACGGATGCCGGTGTGCCATTAGTAATATAAGGCCAGCCATCACTGCTCCATTGTATGCGGTCACACATCAATTGACGACCATTATCTATTTTCGCTTTCTGCCAGGCATGATAGAAGAACCAGTCATTACCCTCATCATCCGTGATAATTTCGGAATTGTGTCCGGTTCCGGCAAACAGGTTATTACCCTGTAGAATTACTTCATTATAACTACTATTTTCTTTCATCACAGTACCGTTTTTACCCACATAAGGACCTTCGATATTTTTAGAACGCCCCACCACTACACGATACGTACTTCTTTCCTCTTCACAACAACTACCCGTAGAGCCAAATAGATAATAATAATTCCCGCGTTTATGAACCATGATGCCTTCTATTGAAGGACCCGCTATCTTTTCGGAAACAGCCCCTTTAATGGATAGACCGTCAGCACTTAACTCTACATAACGGATACCTCCTTCATAGCCTTTAGAAGTACTATTATAACTTCCCCAGAAAAGATACTTCTTACCATTATCTTCAAAATAACAAGGGTCGATGCACTGCATAGTACCAGAATTGTAGTCAAGAAGTTTTCCGTGATCCGTAAAAGGCCCTACAGGAGAGTCGCTGACCGCCACCCCGATACAACTATTCTTAGGCAAGTCCCAGTGCCCAAGAGTATAATAGAGCACATATTTACCATTGATATAGTTAATGTCCGGAGCCCATAAGCGAGTGTCCGGCTGCCAGTTCGGTTTTTGCAGAAAGGCTGCCCCAGCATAAGTCCACTGTGTCATATTAGTAGATTTGTAAATCGGAATATAGATATTATCCTGTTGGGTAACATACAAATAAAAGTTCCCGTCTGCCGCATGGATTATAGTCGGATCAGGCAACTGTTTGCCGACTATAGGATTGGAGAATGAAACAGGATTAGGGGTACTCCCCCCACCCCCATTTCCATTACCGTTACCCGGCCCATCCGGTTGTTCGTCAGAGCCACCGGAACATGCCATGATACACAATGCTGTTGCAATTAAAAAAGATAATTTTTTCATATATACTTTATTAGTTAAAACTAAGATTAATTTATCCAACCTTCATTCTGTTCCAAATTCGAGTTCATTTCCATTTCTTTAGCAGGAATAGGCCAACTCCAGCACTGATCTCCCAACCAGTACCAGGTATAAGTCGTTTCACCCCACATCTGCATCAGACCGTTACGATTATTATCAAACTTCTTATCTTTCCACGTTCCCCAACGCAATTCATGGAAATACATGGAATCTTCGCCACCGATTTCCCAGTAATACTCATTCCGGATACGTTCACGCAAATCACTCTGCCCGTTAACTTTCGTAGCAGGATAAGTTGCATTATTCAATTCGACATGCCCTGCACGACGTCTTACTTCATTAACACATCTGATTGCTTCGCTTTCATGGGTACTTCCCCATTCATTTAGCGCTTCTGCTTTCAGGAGCAATACTTCCGCATAGCGTATTAATGGAATATCCAATCCATAAGTATCACGTTCTGTCTGTTCCAGACCTTCAGGTACAAACTTTCTCCATAGATAGTAAAACTTATCGTTTGTATCAGTACGGATATCAAAAGGCTCTGCACTGTCGGAGCCACGATAAGGCCAACGCAATGTATAAGTATGAGCTATTCCAGAAGAAGCACCATTGTATTGTGCGTAAGGGGTAATGACAGCCATTTGCAGACGTGGATCACGGCTCTCGTAAGCTTTTTTGATACGTGCTTCATTGCCACTATCCAGATATTTGTTCATATCTGCCCCATAGGCAGCCATACGTTCCTTTTCCGCCGCAGACAGTCCATCGCGTAGAAAAAACACCACACGTTCTTTTTCTTTCATCGCACTATAGCCCGGCAAGTAGTTATCCCAATTAAACTTTTCTCCGGTCGCCGTCTCAAAAGATTCTACAAAATGCGGATTAGGCAAATAGTTATTCCACATAGAACCTGCTGTACAACGGTTGCCGTAAGTGATGTTCCTTGTATTGGAGTAGCCATATTGCTTGATGCATTGCACAGAGAATATCATTTCTTCACATTGTTCATTTGCTATTTTCAACAACTGCTTATAACTGGTAGCACCGGTCTTAGTATATAACCCGAAGCCACAGTCAGCCACAGAATTAAAATCATCAACCGCCGCCTCCCAATTCTTCTGCCACATATATACTTGTCCGCGTAATGCATAAGCAGCTCCTTTGGTTACCCGTCCATAGTTAGAGTCACCCGAATTATATTTACCCGGTAGATTGGGTTCATTCACACAATCTGTCAGATCCTGGAGTATAGCCGCCCAAACATCCGCTTCTGAAGAACGGGCTTTGTTACCGTTTTCAGGACTCGTGATTGCATTCATATATAACGGCACTCCTTTATACAAGATATTCAAGCGCATATAAGCAAATGCACGCAAGAATTTACATTCGGCGATAGCCCGTTGCTTCTCTCCGGTCGACATATCAGGAACCTGACCAATATTATCTATCACATCATTAGCACGATAGATAAAAGTATAAAAACGTTTATAAATATCACTGAACAGGCCACTTGAGGGAGTAGCTGCTCCTGTACAATTAGGCATTCGCTTAATCCAGTTCTTGTCTGTATCCATCACAGAAGAATAAGCATCCCATGGAATCCGGTGCGAATCCAAAATGCCGGAGTTAGGACAATATTGATCCAGAAAGACATTATATACGCCGATAACAGCCTGTTCGGCCAAAGTTGCTTTCGTCCAGATACTACTACCGCTTATGTTATTGGTAGGAGTAGTATCTAAAAAGTCCGCACCGCATCCAGCCATAGAGAAAGACAGCAAGGCAATAGATGCACATCTTACTAATTTCCGAAATATTTTTATTTTGTTTTTCATCATAAAATCGTTTTAGAGTAAGTTTAGAAAGTGATATTTACACCGAATGCATATTGTCTCATAGTAGAATATCCCACTGCGGTACGCATTTCCGGATCCATTCCTTCATACCCGGTAATGGTAAATAAATTTTCACCGGAAGCAAAGAAACGGATATTCTGTGCATATACTTTTTTCGACAGGACAGCAGGCAATGTATATCCGATAGTCAGGTTCTTCAGTTTAATATAATCCCCTTTTTGCAAATGTACTGATGACTGTGTCATACCACTTTGGTCGTTACCGGAGTTATTTGTCAAACGAGGATTCTTTGAACTCAAGTTCGTGCGCGGATCATTGGGATTTTTGGGATCAAAGAAATAGTGATCGTTTGCTATTGCTTCCCCAATAGCATATCCTTTGATGGTAGCACTGCTGTTCAATGCCAAACGATAGTAGTAAATCTTGAAACCTGCCGCACCGGACCAGTTCATGGAGAAATCGAAGCCTTTCCAATTAGCGCTTGCCTGCAGACCGAAGTTATACTTGGGCACATTGGAGCATCCCTGAAACTCATTATCAGCGTCATTACCATATACACCGTCGCCATTTAAGTCAGCATAGATGTAATCACCATACCAAATGCCACTCTTACTGACGTTCTGACGCGGATAGAACTTATACCCTGCCCCTACCATAGCATTCAGCCATTTCATGTCGTCTACTGTACGGATCATTCCGTCTCTCGGACCACCGTTGATATTGACTGTTCCATCTGCGTTAAAACCGTTTCCACTGCCTTTATATGGTTGCAACATATAGTATTCATTAATCATTTTACCCTCTATTACACGGGTAGATCCTCCGGTAGAGACATCGCCGATATTGGTTTGATAAACACGGTTCCCGTTTTCATCTGTCACCCAGCCACGCTGCAACTCTCCTTTGTATTTACTGACCTTGTTCTGGTTATAGGCAAAGTTACCGGATACACGATATTCTACTTTACCGATACGGTCTTGCCAATTCAGGGTCATTTCAATACCGCGGTTAGTCACTTCCGCAATGTTCTGACGAGGGCCACTGGCTGTCCCGAGAGACATATACATATCAGGGCGATATAAGATTCCATCCGTTACTTTATTATAAAATTCAGCCTCAAACGTCAGACGGTTTCTTAAAGTTGCAAAGTCGATACCAATATTCGTAATGGCAGTACTTTCCCACTCCAACAGGTTGTTGGAAATAGAAGTAATTGCCAAACCATTATTAAGGCTACCTCCAAACGCGTACTTTGCCGAGTTGTACACAGCCTGCCATTCGTAGTTACCAATCGCATTGTTCCCTAACTTACCCCACGAAGCACGTAATTTCAGATTGTCGATAGGAAGTCCTTTCATAAATCTCTCTTCACTGATTCTCCACCCGGCAGAGAAAGATGGAAAAAGCCCCCAGCGATTATCCGGAGCAAAACGGGAGGAACCGTCATAACGCATATTAACCTCGAATAAATAACGGCTGTCGAAAGCATAGTTAATACGACCGAAGTAAGAACGGGATGTAAATTCCTCACCTGTACCACCTATGGAAGAAGGAGTAGTAGCAGAACTTGAATCACCCACAGACGAATCTATTAATCCAAGTTTGGCAGTGTCGGTAGTCCGTTTGACAAAACGTTCTTCTTCAAAGCCCAATAACATACCAATATCATGCTTATAAAAAGTCTGGTTATAGTTGAGCAAGTGCGTTAATTTCCAATGGTTTTCACGGACATACGCCATACGGGTATACAAATCGGCAGGATCTTTGGGGGCAGCTATCCACTGATCTGTACTAAAACTATATTTCCCATAATCCGTATTTACGGACATCGATTCATAACGGTAATCTTTATAGTTCAGATTAACATCGTATGAAAAGTGTTTCAGAAACTTCACGTTGGCATAGAAAGTAGTAAAGAACTGCGTGTTTTTGATATGCCCTTCCGATTGTGCCATGTCCCACAGAGGATTGTGAGATTGCGGATCTTCCTCGTTCGCTTCCGGCGCACCATATTTTCCGTCATAATATGGATATACGCCCGGTATCATTTTTTGGGTATTGATATTGGTGAGTGAACCGGTATCGCTTTTCTTCTGGTCAGTGTGATACCCCCATACGCGAGTACCAATACGTAACCACTTAGTAATATCCGAATAAACATTGGCACGCAAAAAATAGCGTTGGTATCCGGTATCCTTGATTAATCCCGGATTGTCAGTATAAGATATAGAAAGATTATATCCGGTACGTCCCTCCTGTCCAGTGACGGAAAGCGAATGTTTCATCATCCAGTCGTTACTATATATCTCATCGTACCAATCTGTATTAGGATAAGCTACATAATTAGGATAGCCGGAAGCCGAAATGCCATTCGGATCTTTTTCCGCCTCACGCCATTGATTGATGGTAATGTCGCTGAAAGGAGCAGATTCTCCTATATTAGTAGCAGCTTCGTTCATCAATTCCATATACTTGGCGTAGTTAGATACCGTTTTTATCAGTTTGGTAGGTTGATTCAGTGAAAAAGTAGCATTGTAAGATACGCTGACCTTTCCTGTTTGTCCGGTTTTGGTAGTAACCAGAATAACCCCATTTGCCCCCCGGTTACCATAAATAGCACACGAGGCCGCATCTTTCAGGATGGAAATAGAAGCAATATCGTTGGGATCTACATTATTCAGACTTTGTTCCATCCCATCCACCAACACGAGTGGTGAAGAACTGTTCAGGGTACCTACTCCCCGAATATTGAAAGAAAAGCCTTCATTATATGGAGTCCCGGAGCTTTGCATCACCTGCAAACCGGCTGTCATACCGCTCAACGCCTGCGAAGCACTGACCAAAGGACGGGAAAGTGATTCCTTTTCCAAATTTACCGTAGCAACCGAACCGGTCAGGTTCACCTTCTTTTGCGTGCCATAACCAACCACTACTACTTCTGAAAGCATTTTCACATTCTCTCCCATTACAATGTTGAATGTCGTCTTGCCGGGCGACAATGAAATTTCCTGCGTGTCAAAACCGATATAAGACACTTGCAATTTCTTAGCGTCCTCCGGTATTTCCAATTCAAATTTCCCTTCCATATTACTCACCGTGCCAATATTAGTACCGGGAATTGATACCGATACTCCAATTAACAATTCATCATTGACATCGCTGATGACACCATTGATACGCCGTTTCTTATCCGATTTCTGAACGACAGGCCGGGTGATAATAATATGATTATCTTTTATTTTATAAATCAACTCCTGCCCTTTCAGAATCTGATCCAGTGCCTTGCTTATCGGTTGATTATCTACCTTTACAGTTACCTTACGGGTCAGGTCCACATCATTTTTCTCATATACTAAGGATACATTTCCTTTGACCTCCAACTCCCGGAACGCTTTGCGCACCGTTACGTCTTGCAAATGTAAGGTCACCTGTTGTGCATGAACCGACAGTGGAAGAACTGCAGCTAATAGCACGAAGAACATGCATTTGATGATTTTACTCATTGATTTAAGTTTTTATGTGTATATCTTTTGTTACTAACTCATTGTTTTACAATATTCTTATTTAAACATTATCCAGGATTGCGAACTAGCCTCATTATCCGCATTTTTAACATTGCCGTTCGTTTCCCAGTCGTATCTACCGGCTACCTTTCCTAAAGGCACCCCTCTACTATCATCCCGAATAACAACAGGACTATGATAGTTCTCACCAAACACAATGGCATCCGTACAACCCACTTCCTGCAATGCCACAGCAACTTCCCGTAAAGAAGAGCCATCACTAAAGACATTCCAAGCTGCTTTTACCGAGTTATAAGAATTCGTAAAACGATTACTTACAAAAATGACCAAGTCTCCTTCTTCCGTGATACCGACAGCCCGGCGTCCTACAGGCTTGCCATCAAAAGTCCAAATGCTTACCGGATTAGCAGCCCATGAATTACTTCCTGACAATGCTCCATCCATTCCTCTGTTACGGGTCGAAGTATTTCTTCCTTCATTAGTAGCAAATGTCTTGTAAAGTTCTGCATTTTCTCCGGCAATCATGATCTGCCCTTTTTGCAACGGATAGGAATATCCACTGACAGCACTGGTTGGGGACCACTGTACTCCATTGGCAGCTTGTTTGCCGGCTCCGCCGCTGGTAAACTTATACAAGTTATTATCTATCACTTCTGCATACGAAATCTCCGCTTTTCCATCAGCTGTAATTCCCAGAGTTCCCGGACAATACTTCAAAGAAGTAGATAGGTTATATCCGAGACGCGGTGCGGATAGCAGCCCACTATCATTCCACCCGAGGCTATAAAATATCGGTACCCAGAATTGCCCGGACAATCCCGGAACAAACAATGAATAATCCATATTATCATTCATGATAGCTGTTGTACGATGTTGAGCAGTGGGTTCAGCCCATGTTACATTGTCTTTATTCATATCCCAGCTAACCTTCATATTTATTCTACCGGCAGGAATAGTTATCAACCATCCCGTATTACCGCTCCTTCCATGCAAGTTTTTATTTTCATAGACAATCATGAAATCAGGAATACAAATACTACTGTGTTGGCTTTTTAGATCAGCAGTAATATTTTTCCAGTTTACCCCTGCGTCAATAATTCCATTTACAGCACTCAACTGATATTTTTTAGTCATGTTGTTCGTATTGTCTTTTACAGTAATAGTAAGTGTGCTACTTAGGTCAACAATCAGGTTTCCGTTTTCATCCTTTTGACTGACGGGATCCGTAGAGATGATTTCTGCGTTATCTGCCAAAGTCGGCATCAACACAACGTTTGCAAATGCAGTGTTTTGTTTGAAACGTAACGAAGCGATGCCATTAATAAAGTTAGCACTAACCTGCTCTGTGTTACAAGTAGCCGTTACGCCTCGAAGTAGCTGAGTAGAAGTGCTGAAAATGGTATATTCGATATCATCTGCTCCATCATTCACTTTAATACGGGTGATACCGCTGCTCAAGTCCAGTACAGCATCAGTAGTAAGCGGATCAATGGGCTTTGCCCATTCATCCGCCAGTTTGAGTTTCACATTCACCGCACTTTGGTCGTCCAAAATGCGAAAATCTAAGGCTATGACCCTACTGTTCTGGTCAATAAGACCATTTATCCAGTTCCCTGTGCCATCTTCTGCCTGTATGGCTACCAATGGTTCTTTTACGTACCCCGGATCTTCGGATAAGACAACACCTTTCAGTTCATCTTCTCCGCATGACGTGAATATAAACACAAGGAATGTGCTTAATAGAAAATGTAGTTTCTTCATACAATATTATTTAAATAAGAAATAGCTTATTTTCTGTTATTCCTGAAAACAATCTTTATCCTGCATGACTAAACTAAAACAGCTGTTTGTATACCTTATAACTTAAAAAAGAGTGTCGCGCTATGCTCTTTTACAATCCTTCTTTTTACCATTCATAGAGATTCAGGTTAAAATATGCTTTATTGGCCTATTCATTAATATGACAGCCAGATTAATAAAAAGTATAGTGAGAAATGATTTTTTTATTCGTTCAGCCCTTCAACTCATCTTTTTATTAGTGAGTTTGGTCATCTTACATTTTTTCAATACCTTGCCCCCGAATTATCCATCGGAGAAACAGAACCTGTGAGTATTCACCTTAATATATTAACTAATAAATCAAATATACGATTTCTGAAAGACATAATGGAAAAAAACCTGGAAACAGAGATTATCGAGGCCCTGAAATCGGGTAAAGAGGAGGCATTCCGATACATCTATAAAACTTACTATACAGATCTTTGCCGGATAGCGAGAGGGTATTTGACAGACTCTTATCTATCAGAATCTATAGTAGAAGATTTGGTGTATAGTCTATGGGAAAACCGCTCTAAAATAACAATTAACACCTCATTGAAGAACTACCTTTTCAGAAGTGTAGCCAATAAGTGTATCAATTATCTTCAGCTTGAATATGTGAGAAGGGAAACGGCCTGCTCGTCAGAAGACCTGGTCATTTACAGCGATTTATGGTCCTTGGGCGAAAATCCGGTTGAGCATTTAGAGGGTAAAGAGCTACATTCTATTATCCAGAAGACGATTGACGGCTTATCTCCGGAAACCCGGAAGGTATTTTTATTGAGTCGTTTTGAGAACAAAAGACAAGAAGAAATTGCCGAAATCATGGGAATCACTATTCATACAGTGAAATATCACATGCGAAGTGCACTGGATAAACTGAAGGAAGCAGCAAGATCTTATCTTGCCCTGATTGTAATGTTTATTACGAATATATTTAATTAATATTAAAAAGCAAAGTAATTCACTATACTTCTTCTATTGACAAACTGTCCTGATGATAGCGCAGGTATATGATTTTCAATAGATATTAAGTTTAAGATGGTATGAAAGAAGAATTTGATAAACTGATATATGATTTCCTCTCGGGAAGTATCGCTAAAGAGGACTTACATAAGTTGAACGAATGGATATACTCCGATCCGGAGAATCAGAAATATTTTGAACAGCAGAAACGAATCTGGCTTCTGTCTGCCGAGTATAAAAATGTATCTGTACACGAAGAACAAGCCTATAACAGATTTGCGAAACGAATCCGCAAACATAAGAGTGCTCCGGCAGGAAAGATGAGAAGAGCCTTATTTGTGAAGTATGCAGGTTACGCAGCGGCAATCATTATATTACTGTTTACCACTCCTTTTATAATTTATAATTTTACAACACCTGATGATTCTTTGATTTCCGAAGTATACGCTCCAAGAAAATCGAAATTAAAAATGAAGCTTCCTGACGGTTCTATAGTGTGGTTAAACGCAGATTCCAAGCTTTCTTACTCCGAGAGTTTTAGTCGAAAGAATCGCAATGTCCGGCTGGAAGGCGAAGGGTATTTTGAGGTAGAGCATGGAGAGCATCCATTTGTTATACAAACAGACTCCGCACAGATCAAGGTACTGGGTACTAAGTTTAACGTTAAAAATTATGGTGATGAGAATTATATAAAGGTATCACTCCTAGAAGGTTCCATTGTCTTATTGTGCATCAACCAAGAGTTTATAATGAAGCCTAATCAAACGATGACAGTTAATAAGCTTGACCAAACTTATAAGCTGACCGAGAGTGCTGACTATGCTGAACAGTGGATCAACTGCAAAGTATTCTGGGATGAAGTTCCTATGTCGATCATTTCTAAAGAGTTGGAGCGCCAGTTTGATGTGACATTCGCATTTGAGTCAGAGCAACTCAAGAATTTGATTTTCCATGGAAGTTTTATTATAGAAACAAATAATTTGGAGAAAATATTGGATATTATGTCTGAAACAAATAAATTTAGCTACTCAATTGAAAAAGATAAGGTATATATCCATTCATTGAAAAAATAAGAAACGATTAAAGAATCTTCAAAAATAATATCATGACCGCACAAGAGTTTTTTAAGAACGATCTGTTTGCCGAAAATGCAGGAGTAGTACTGCTGGAAGTACGCAAAGGTTACAGTAAAGCCAAATTAGAAATAAAACCCGAACATCTTAACGCAGGTGCCCGCACACAAGGAGGAGCGATCTTTACGCTGGCAGACCTTGCGCTTGCCGCAGCTGCCAACTCGCACGGCACACTAGCTTTCTCTCTCTCGTCCACTATTACTTTTCTGCGTGCCAGCGGCCCCGGAGATACTCTCTTTGCCGAAGCACGCGAACGCTATATCGGTCGAAGTACAGGTTGCTATCAGGTAGATATAACAAACCAAGACGGAGAGTTGATTGCAACTTTTGAATCCAGCGTATTCCGAAAGGATCAAAAAGTGCCTTTCGAAGTTCAGGAATAAAAACAGGAAGGTGCATCAACACTTTTAAAAGTATACCTTTTAGAAACAGATAACGCGGATGATACGGATAAAAAGATAATAAATCCGTGTCATCCGCGTTATCCGCGTCTAAAAAATAACAGGTTGGCAGGTCAATTTACTTCTGATATGCCTTCGTTTTTTCTCTATATCTATTTAACGATAGAAGTCAGCGGATGCCGGTTACCCGTCACATTATTCAGGAATGCTTTTGCCGAACCGAAGTTCAGGAATAAATCCAGACGGACAGGAAGATGGTTCAAGTCGTCCGTCACGAAGAAAGTAATCACCTCCTTTTCTTTTCCTTTCTTATCATATTCTACCAATGAGAAGATCAGGCAACGGTAAGTAACTCCATTCTCCGCTTTCACATTTTCTTTTCCACGGTAGATAAGCGTTTGCTCTTCCACTTTACGGCCCGTAGCCATCGGGAACTTGATTTTGTCTCCCACCTTATAATCTGCAGGGTCGTAAGAACGTGCCTGCGCCAAGATGCTTAACATATCGTATATACAACGGCTATCGCTAGCTTCAGATTCATCAAACGCTCCATCCCGATAAGTACGTTTCTGGTTTACGAGGCAAAGACCGTCCTTATAAGAAAACCAAGCCTCATCAACCGTGTAACGTTTTCCCTCTTCAGCACCTTTGCGGAAATAGCGCGGTTCCAGTTTTTCACCGATCACACAAGTCAGCGTATCGCGCATCTTGAAAAAGAAGTCTGCCCGTTTACTGCCCAAAGCAAGCAGATTGATCCGGTAGGCAGGTTGTGAATGATAAGTAGTAGCATTCGTCGTCAGACTGGCAAGTCCGGCTTTCACCCAGACAAACTTCCAGTTAAAATATAAATCATACATTACGTGTTCGCCGGATTGAAACGCATCATTCTTCGCTTCACATTGAGCACTGGCTGGGAGGGCGAAAGCTCCCATCAGTAAGGCCACTAATCCGATAATAAAATTGCGTCGAACGCTAACGACGGCGGTTCTGACTATTTCGTTCCCGATCCTTTTTCTTCTTGTCTTCATCTGGTTTTTGTTTTTTAAGTTCATCCAGCTTTTGCTTATCCAGCGGAACTGCATGAATATCCCAACTTTGTTCTAGATCCCAGTTGGCTTTCGGCTCTAAAATCTGATTATAATAATACACCTCTTCGGGCTGCACCCCTTTTTCAAAATTGCCGGTATCCCATTCACCGTTTCCATTCCGGTCGTTAATCAACCGGGCGGAGTACTTACCGGGATTTAAGTAATAAAAGTCGGCATAACCTCCTTCCTCTACTCTTCTTCGGCGTACCACTTTATCCTGCGCATCCAACAGTTCAACGAAAGCATTAGGTTCCGCTCCCGTCACCACAAACGTGATTTTGGCATATTCTTCCAAACTACGCACCTTGAACCCTTGTTTTATTTTGTCTGTAAACAATCCGTATATACCATGAAATGCGGTCGAATCCACCGAAAATTCATATTCCAGCGTCGGTTCCCAATCATAATACACATTAAACTTCTTCAGATTTACGGAATCCTGCTCAAATTCAAACGGTATATCCTTCCAGAGCGTATCCACCTTTTGCCGCAGATGTATGGCGGCAGTGTCGTAGCTGGCTATCGGTTCTTCAAAATTCAAAGAAATATATCCATATACATCCATTGACGAAGGGGCACTAACATTCACCGGCAAGAATTTCGTCGGTTCGGGTTCATCCTCTTCACCTTTCTTTTTCTTCTTTTTCTTTTTGTCCTTATCCGACTCCTCTTTCTTATATTTCTGCTTCGAAACAAGATTCAGCGTATCTGTACGGGGTACTAATTGGTTTAAAGTATCTGTATAAAGATAAGTCAGACTCATGGCAAGAGTATCCTGTTTGAAGAGCAAAGAATCTTTCACCCAATAATGGATTGTATCGTTCCGCTGATTCTTTTCGATGACAAAAGCATCCTTTTCATCGAAGTTTAAGCCTTTCAAGACTGGCAAAGTGTCCGCCTTACCGGCAAAATAAAAAGTGAACTTATGAGGAACCAGTCTTTCCGACTTGATAAGATATTGCGAATAATTAAGCTCTTTAAAGGCACGGAGGATGACATCATCCGGCAAATAATGCATATATTTCTTCTCAACAATCGTGTCGTAGGTCAATGAGTCCACCCAAGCAGTATCCATGCGGATACGTTCTTCCATGCGGGGGATAATCAACGAATCATGGAAAGCGATCATCTCGCTCTTCTGATTAAAAGTAAAGTTTTGGTCGGCATCCATCAATCCATAGATGCGATATTTGCCGGGAGCTACACCACGGATGGAGAAACGTCCACGGCTGTCTGTACGTGCCACACGGTCGAAAGGCAATTTGTTGAAAGCCGAATCATTCAGGTTGGAATGTAGTCCGACAAGCATACCTTTAATAGGTTCCAGGTTAGAGGCGTCGAGCATTGTTCCTGCTACTTCCATCGTATCGATTTCCGTACCGGTAGAAAACGTAAATGCAAAATTCCCTAGCGGGTTACCTTCATTATTGTCGACAATTGCATCCGAGAAGTCAATCGTATAGGTCGTGTTAGGCTTCAAAGAGTCGAGTAGGTTGACTTGTATTCTCTTGCCGGAAGCCTTGATTTCCGGTTGCTGTATCTGGGGAGGAGAAACAACGACTTTTTCGGTTGCTTTCTCCAGCTTAATAAACTCATCAAACATCAAAGAAATTTTAGTCCTTTCATTATTCAGAGCGCCCGCAGCAGGAGTACTACCGATGAAACGGGGCGGCGTCTCATCATAAGGGCCTCCGTCCGGCCGTCCAATACTGGCGCAGGAATATAACATAGCTCCCAGCGTTACTACCGGAAGCACCTTGCGAACTATTTGTTTTATCTTTTGATTCTCAAATTGTAACATGCTGCAAAAATAAGCGTTCTTATTCAATAAATACCACACTTTCTAGCTAATTTATTAAAAAAGGAAAGGGTGACTTAAGGTAATAAACAATATTTGCGACGTTTTTATTTCTTTCCTGCTAATATAATTAGTTTTATTGCCTAAAGAGATTACCTTTGTTGCCTAATTTTTTTTCGTTCCACTATAGTGTTCCGCAAAGAACACTATAGTTTCCCTTGCGGAGCACTATAGTGGGACGAAAGAGAAACTATAGTGGAACGAAATAAAAGTAGCAAGTGAAGTAAATCCGGATAGGCAAACGGATTTATCAATGTGCCTACACTAAATAAAAACGAATATGAGTATACAATATGACCTTTACGACACGCCTGACATTCAACAAACAGGCGACGCACAACCGCTTCATCCCCGCGTAGTATTCAAAGGAACCGTTGATCAGGAAGAATTTCTAGACCGTGTACACAAATTCACAGGAATAAGCCGCAGTTTACTGGCGGGCGCCATGCAGTCTTTCCAAAACGAGTTGAGAGATTTGATTGCCAACGGATGGATTGTGGAACTGGGAGATATCGGATATTTTTCAGTGTCTTTAAAGGGACCTCGTGTAATGAAGAAAAAAGATGTGCACGCACAATCTATTGAGCTGAAGAATGTCAATTTCCGGGTAGGCAGCCAGTTTAAGAAAGAAGTAGGCCAGCAAATGAGACTAGAACGTGGAGAATCGATGACTCGTCACCATGGGAAAGGGCACAGTGAAGAAGAATGTTTGACAATAATCAACCAGCATCTGAACAAATATCCCTGCCTGACCCGCACCGACTATAGCCGATTGACAGGACACGACAAAAAACGTGCTTTGAAAGAACTGAATGCTTTTATCGAACGTGGACTCTTAATCCGTTATGGAACAGGCAAACAGGTGGTTTATGCAAAGAAAACAGAAAGTTAAGTTAAAATCATCTAGCAGAATTACCTAGAATTCCAATTCTGAACTGAACAAAAAAAACAATAATTCAGTGTAGGGTTCTTTTTATATTAATCATATTTATACTGACTTTTAGTAAATCAGAACTATCTATGAAATTATAAAACAAGATTACTTGCTTTATCAATATTTATTGCTACTTTTGTAGCGGTTTCCTTTCATACGTAGAGAGGAACATTTTATTTTTTTATAGAGAACGATTATTTATTGCATTCAACCATAAATTCGGCAAAAATTTACCGCGAATGGCAATAAGTGATGTCAGGTCTCGCGCACACTTCTGTATATAATTTGTTTATATACCCAATGGGCGTGGGACTATCACTTATGTCGCGGAGGGTCTTTGCCGAGCCTATGGTTGGCGTACAGTTGGTAGTTTCCCACGCTCTCTTTTTTAAACCGCGCACCACAGGGAAATGATGCGACAAACATAACAAAGATATGTACGATGACCTGAAAGAAAACATTATTCTAGTAATGCAGCACCCTATCGCGCGCCGCCCCATCTCCAACTTATCAGATGAAGAACGAGAAAAAGCATTCGACTTGTTGAACTATCTTTCAACTTTATCCGTTGACGAAAACTATACCTTATTAGATTACATCCAAATGGCACGTCTTGAATATGCACTTGGAGAGCTTGAGTATAAAACAACCAATGATACAGAAAAAGTAATACGACATTTTAGAACCGCCCTCCAACATCTGGAGAAAGGAGGGTTCGACTTAAGTATAAGCAAGTGGACAGAGTTAGTCAGCCTGCGAACCAAAGAAGATACGGAATAATTCAGAATCATAACCCTTACCAGTATATATAGAAGATAGACAACAAAGCGAAAAAGATTGCTTGTGCAAGTAGTCCTTTCGTTCTATCTTCGAAGAGGATGCCTTCCCCACACTTGATACCCCAATATCTTGATCGGCATCCTCTTTTTCTACCTTTCTTCCGAATCTTTTTTTTACATAAAATTCCCCAATACAGCAGCATTCTACTTATTAACTAATTTATTAACGCACAATTCTTTTTCAGCTTGGTCATGAATTTCGGAAACCATATCTTTGCATCGTGATCACAAAACAACAATAAAACAGATTAACTAACTATTAAAAGAAGAAAGACTATGGCATTAAAGTATGTTGTCAAGAAAAGAGTTTTCGGCTTTGACAAAACAAAGACTGAAAAGTATGTAGCACAGAATGTAATTACCAATACGGTAAATTTCAGAGATTTATGCAAGGAAGTATCCATGTTCGGTATGATTCCCGAAGGCGCAGTGAAACACGTGATTGACGCACTGATTGATACATTGAACACCAATCTCAACAAAGGATTGTCTGTACAATTAGGCGATTTCGGATGTTTCCGTCCGGGCATGAACTGTAAAAGTCAGAATGAAGAAAAAGATGTAGATGCCGATACCGTTCGTCGGGTGAAAATTGTATTTACTCCGGGATATAAATTTAAGGATATGCTGGATAATGTAAGTATCTACAAGACGGAAGGAAACGGCGGCACCTCTTCCGGAAATGGAGGGGGAAATAAACCGGAAAATCCGGACGAAGGCGGTAGCGGTGAGGCCCCGGATCCTGCAGCATAAAACTGGAACAAGGGACCACACATAGAAAAGGACTTCTTCCCATAAAAATGAACCCTAAAAGTTAGACAAAAACTTTTAGGGTTCGCTTAGTCATAGTTACCAGCCTGTATTTTGACCTAAATTAGGATTCTTATAATATTCAGTCTGTGGTATAGGATATAAGTACATCTTATCATCCCAGTTACGTGTTTCAAGCAATTCTTTCTTATAAACAGGCAAGCCGTTTTCCATAGTGATCTTGATGCAATAAATAGCTTTGGTTTTATCACCGATTTTCCAACGGCGGATATCCCAGAACCTATGGTCTTCGAACGCAAGTTCCACTCGTCTTTCACGACGGACGCTTTCAGTAAACGCGTCGCCGCTTGTTGTAATGGCAGGCATATCAGCAGCAGCACGCACCTGATTCAGTGCCGCACGTGCAGACAACGGATGGTCATTATCCGTATAATCAGCGTCTTTCCAGGCATCCATTGCTTCCGCATAGTTCAGGAGAATTTCCGCATAACGGAATATGATGAAATGGTGCGGTTTCTTTTTCTCATTGGAAGGAGCTAGAGAAACAGTCTCATTCATATACTTCTTCAAATAATAACCTGTGGTAGTCGCTCCGGTTGTTCCGGCACCGTCTTTTCCTCCTTCATAAGACTGGATGGTCGAGTTCATCCATGTATCGCCATTGCAAAGCACCGTTTTATAGAATCTTGGGTCTCTGCCTTCATACGGATTCTGCCCCGGTGTAATCTGTTCCCAGTCAAAGTCTTTTCCATTAGTCATCTGGAAGGCATCCACCAGGTTCTGGGTGGGCACGTTGCCTGTTTTCCCCTTTTCATAACTGATAGGCAAATTGTTAGCTTCAAAATCAAAGCTTTCCCCATTTCTACGTTCAAAAATTAATTGCGGAGATTTCAATACATCGTTTCCACCATTCTTGTCATACAAAGGATCTACATTCGTCTTCGGCAAACTGTACCAGTTCTCTTTTATGATAGCATAAGCCGCATCGGCAGCCGCTTTCCATTTATCGGCATCCTGTGCGGGATTATGCAACAAACTCGCCGCATAAAGAAGAGCACGGGATTTCAATGCCAACGCTGTACCTTTGGTCACACGTCCCGTCTCCGCCCAAAAGTCCTGATGACTGACAGGCAGAGTTTTGGCCGCGTCACTACATTCGTCACAGATATATTTTATCACTTCATTGAAAGAAGTCTTTTCCACGCCGTTGATTTCATCCAAAGCATACGTACGTGTCAAAAGTGGAATATCACCGTATCGTTTAGCCAGTTCGAACAGATAAAAAGCTCGCAACACCCGTAATTCTTCACGATACATGGTAGCTTTGGCAATGTCTTCTTCATACGTGTCGTTCCAGCGGAAACGCTCCAGTTTTTCCTGTGAATAGTTTTCAAGAAATGAATTGACGGAACGGATAGCTCCATAGCACTTCGACCACATATTATCGACTGCATTGTTGGGACTCCAGGCATTGTTATAAAAGTCGTGAACACTATTATCACTCCAGACATAAACAGAATTATCCGTTGCAGACTCCCTCAAAGCCCCGTCGAGCACTCCGAGATCTCCGGGCAACTGGCTATAAACGTAGGTAGCCAAACCTTTCACATTGCTAAAGTAGGAATAGGCCTCTTCCCTGTCCAAGCCTGTCGATTCGTCCAATTCGAGCAAGCTACACCCCGATACGGATAATAGCAAACCTGTATATAATAGGATATATTTTCTCATGGTCATCTCACATTTTAGAAGTTAATATTCAACCCGAAATAAACAGAAGTCATATCCGGATAATTGATTTTCAGATCTTCACAGTTCATATACTTCACATGATCGAGCGAAAAAAGATTGTTAGCTCTCGCATACACCTGAATCTTCTCCATTTTCACTTTCTTCGCCCAAGAGGAAGGAAGGTTATAGTAGACATTCAGGTTACGAAGTTTGAAATAGCTCCCGTTTTCCAACCACTGTGTACTGTTTCTGAAGTTATTGGCATTATCCAGCGTGGTCAGACGGGGGACATTTGCGATGTCTTTCGTTTCTTCCGTCCAGCGGATTCTGTCATTCAGATACCAGTTGGAAATATTCGTGTTGTTTCTCAACGGCCAGTATACGCTGGCAGTGTTCAACATCACACTATAATGGGCTACTCCTTGAAACAGAGCATCCACGCCGAAACCTTTATATTCAAATCCCAAATTAATGCCATAATAAATCTCCGGTATGGCAGTGGAATATCCTATCGCCTTCTGGTCATTGTTGTCAATCACGTTATCGCCATTCAGATCCCTGTACTTGACATCACCTGGACGTACTTCCGAGAATTTCTGCACCGGACTGCTCTTTATGTCCGCCTCATCTCTGAAATAACCGATAGCCTCCCAGCCAAAACACTGCCCGACAGGGTAACCTTTTTTAGACAAATAGCCATACGGCTGATATCCCTCACCATTTTCTACGACTTTACTTTTGGCATAGGAGAAGTTGGCTCCGATATAATAGTTGAAGTCCTTGTATTCCTTTTTCCACATGGCAGAGAGTTCCGTTCCTTTTGTTTCCACCTTTCCTGCATTCATCTGCGGAATAGTAACCCCGATTGCCGATGAGATCAGCCCACTTCCGTCAATCAGGATATTAGTGCGCTTGTCATAAAAACCGTCAATAGAAAAAGTCAGTCCCTTGAACAGGCTCATATCCAAACCGATATTATATTTATCCGCAACTTCCAGATCCAGTTGTTCCATTGCCAACACTCCTTCCTTCAGGCTACTTCCGGCAGAAGTATTTCCGGCCTGAAAATAGTAAGCACCGCTTCCTACCCAATATTGCTTATCCATGTCATAATCATAAATATCATATCCGGAGCGTCCGTAAGAAGCACGAAGTTTCAGATAGTCAAAAGCGGAAATTTCTTTCATGAAATTCTCGTTCGAAAGTATCCAGGCGGCAGAAATGGCGG